>Ga0194052_1000528_pt1 | contig 24355 bp, 26 predicted proteins | sample SepL226m_MetaG_FD_160117 | JGI IMG/M metagenome (GOLD analysis project Ga0194052, IMG submission 160117) | Anoxic zone freshwater microbial communities from boreal shield lake in IISD Experimental Lakes Area, Ontario, Canada - Sep2016-L227-6m | ecosystem: Environmental > Aquatic > Freshwater >...
GGCCAGCGCTGCTCCTTGAAGATCGTCTCCACGCCGTCCATGCGGCCACCGAGGGTCACCAGCTCCTCGGTGGACATCGTCGACAATTCCTCGTCGGACGGTCGGTCCGTGTACTCGCTCATGCGCGGTGACCCTTTCCGCTGTTCGCTTCGCTCATGCGCGGGCTCCGATCCACAGCGCCACCGCGATTGCGGCGACCATGCCGATGATGAAGATCGCCATGCCCTCCGAGGCCGGACCGAAGCCGCCGAGGCCGTAGCCGCCGGGGTTCATGGTCTCCGACGACGAGCGGACGTAGGCGATGATGTCCTTCTTCTCCTCCGGCGAGAGTTGGCGGTCGGAGAACTTGGGCATGTTCTGCGGGCCGGTCAGCATCGCGGTGTAGATCTGCGCCGGCGTGGCCGGATCCAGGCCCGGGGCGTACTTACCCGAGGACAGTGCGCCGCCACGGCCGGTGAAGTTGTGGCAGGAGGCGCAGTTGAGCCGGTACAGGTCGCCGCCGCGGGCGACGTTGTTGCCGAGCAGGGACTGGCTGGCGATCTGGCCGTTGGCGTCGCGGGGGACCAACGGACCACCGCCGTAGTTCTGCACATAGGCGCCGAGCGCGTCGACCTGGCCCTCGTCGAAGGCCGGCGCCTTGCGCACCGCCTGCGCCTCGTTGCGCATCATCGGCATGCGTCCCGAGGACACCTGGAAGTACACCGCCGCCTCACCGACTCCCACCAGGCTGGGGCCGCGGCCCTCGACACCCTGCAGGTTGGCGCCGTGGCAGGTGATGCACGCGGTCTCGTAGAGCTGCTGGCCCGTGCGCAGCAGTGCCGACTGGGATTCGTCGGCGACGGCCACCTGGGGCTTGGGCGTCAGCGTCGCGGCGAGCACACCGGCCAGCGCCAGACCGAAGAGCAGTAGAACGGCTCCGGTCAGGCGCCTGCGGAGCCGGCGGCGGGACTTCTCGCTCATCGAACCCTTCCCATCAACGAATGTCGCATCAACGGATGACGCATCAACGGATGAAGTAGATAGTGGCGAACAGCGCGATCCAGACGATGTCGACGAAGTGCCAGTAGTAGGACACGACGATCGCCGCGGTCGCCTGGGCCGGGGTGAACTTGGCCATCCTGGTGCGCAGGAGCAGCAGGATGAAGGCGACCAAGCCGCCGACGACGTGCAGGCCGTGGAAGCCGGTGGCCAGGTAGAAGACGCTGCCGTAAGCGCTGCTGGCGATCGTGGTTCCGTGGGTCACCAGGTGGAAGTACTCGTAGCCCTGGCCGAGGACGAAGAACAGCCCCATCAGGAGGGTGATGGTGTACCAGCGGCGCAGGCCGAACACGTCGCCGCGCTCGGCGGCGAACACACCCATCTGGCAGGTGAACGAGGATGCGATCAGCACCAGGGTCACCGGAACCGCCTGGTAGAGATTCAGTTCGGTGGGGGCCGGCGGCCAGTCGCCACCGGCCTGGGCGCGGGCGGTGAAGTACATCGCGAACAGCCCGGCGAAGAACATCAGCTCACTGGACAGCCACACGATGGTGCCGACACTGACCATGTTCGGCCGGTTCAGCGAGTGGATGCGCGAAGTGATCGCAGTTCCGGAGGTCCCAACAGCACTCGTCACATCCAGAAGTATGACGCTTTGTAGTTGGTGAGGTACAGCGAGGGGCCGAATTGGTCAGAAGTTGTTCTCGGCGGCGTTGGCGGGGCCTGCGGCCCGTGCGACGATCAGCGCGTGAATCAGTCGCCGGCGGAGCCCTCGGAGGGACTTCCGATCTCCACGTGGCCGCAGGTACTGGGCCGTTTGACCGCCGGGGCGGAGCTGGACCGCGGGCAGGCGGCATGGGCGATGGACCAGATCATGACCGGGGCGGCGACCCCGGCCCAGATCGCCGCCTTCGGCGTGTCGATGAAGATGAAGCCCCCGACGGCCGCCGAGGTGCGCGAACTGGCCGACACCATGCTGCGCTACGCCCAGCGGGTGCCCACCGATGCGATCGGCACCGAGACCGTCGACGTCGTGGGCACCGGCGGGGACGGCTCCAACACCGTCAATCTGTCCACCATGGCCGCGATCGTGGTGGCTGCCGCCGGGGTTCCGGTGGTGAAGCACGGCAACCGGGCGGCCTCGTCGCGCAGCGGCGGCGCGGACATGCTCGAAGCGCTCGGTGTCCGCATCGACCTCGGGCCGCAGCAGGTGGCCCGCTGCGTCTCCGAGGTCGGCATCGGCTTCTGCTTTGCCCCCGTCTTTCACCCCTCCTACAAGCACGCGGGGCCGCCACGTCGCGAGATCGGCGTCCCGACGGTGTTCAATCTCCTTGGGCCCCTTACCAATCCGGCCGGCCCGCGGTCGGGTCTGATCGGTTGCGCGTTCGGCGACATGGCCGAGGTGATGGCCGGGGTGTTCGCCGCACGGCAGTCCAGTGTGCTGGTGGTGCACGGCGATGACGGGCTCGACGAGCTGACGACCACCACGACCAGCACCATCTGGCGGGTGCGGGCTGGCACCGTCGACAAGCTGACCTTCGACCCGCTGGGTTTCGGTTTCCCCCGCGCGGAGGTCTCCGAACTCGTCGGCGGAGACGCCCAGACCAACGCGCAGGAGGCGCGCAGCGTGCTGGCCGGCGCCGAGGGACCGGTGCGCGATGCCGTCGTGCTCAACGCGGCGGGCGCGATGGTCGCCCACGCGGGACTATCCAGCCACGCCGAATGGCTGCCCTCCTGGGAGGAGGGCCTCGCCCGGGCCGCCGAGGCGATCGACTCGCGTGCCGCGGAGCGACTGCTGGCCCACTGGGTCCGGTTCTCCAACGAGTGCTGAGGCCGAATACCGCGCCGACGCGGCTGTGGCCGAATACCGCGCCGACGCGGCTGTGGCCGAATACCGCGCCGACGCGGCTGTGGAAGCCCAGCCCAGCCACGGTCCCGCGGAGTTCACCGGGGACGCGAACCCGTCTGAGCTGCAGACGACCCTGACACCGGGCTGGGTCAGCCAGCGGAAGATCAGCGAGGACTCCTCGACCAGAGCGCCACCCAGCGGGGCGGGCCTGGGCAGGACGACCTGGGCGCCGGCGAGCAGCGCGTCGACGACCGGCATGGGCGGAACCCCGCGGCGGGCGCAGCCTGCGGCCGCCAGTTGTCCGTGCCGGACCACCGCGAGCTGCCAGCCGCCCGCCCCATCGGGTGCGGCAGCCACCAGTTCGGCCACCGCAGCCAGGGCGCGCAGCCGCTGCCCGCGCCAGAGCACCTCGACGGTGGTGGCGGTGAGGTCGCGCAGCCGTGCGGCGCTTTCGTAGCGGGAGCGCGCGGCCAACTCGCCCACCCGCGCGACGGCCGCCGCCAGCGCGGCGTTGTCGGCGCCGTCGATCAGCGCCGCGGCCCGCGCGGCTGCGGGTGCGTAGTCGGCGGCGCAGACGCCGCGCTCGGCCGGGCACGGCGCCACTTCCCGCTCGGGGCACCCCGGCCCGTGCTCGCCGCGCACGCCGATGCGGGTCGTGCAGGTCCGCACGCCGGTGAACCGTGCGATCAGACCTGCGGCCTCGAGGGCGTCGGCGCGGGTGCGCAGCGGCCCCACCGCCCGGTCGGTCCGTGGGCTGCGCACCACCGTCAGCCGCGGGAACGCCTCCTCGCTCACGCTGATCCACCACCACCGCTGCGGAAATCGGGACCGGCGGTTGTAGGGCGGGGCGTGGGCGGCGAGCAGGCGCAGCTCGCGAACCCCGGCCTCCAGGGCGTGTGCGCATTCGACGTGGTCCACACCCTGCGCCAGGGCGACCATCTCACCCATCCGCGCCCGCGGGTCGGCGCCGTTGAAGTACTGCGACACCCGCCGGTGCAGGTCGGTCGCGGTGCCGACGTAGAGCACCTCGGCCGACGGGCCGCGGAACAGATAGACCCCGGGGCGGTGCGGCAGCCCGGCGGCGAGCGTGCGTTTGGCACGGCGCGCGGCAGGCACCCCGGGCAGATAGCCGCGAAGGTCCGCCAGAGTCTCCACACCCTGGTTTCCCACCCGTTCGATGAGCGCATGCAGGACGTCGACGCAGGCGCGGGCGTCGTCGAGGGCCCGGTGGGTCGGCTGCGTCGCCGACCCCACCAGGCGTGCCAGGGCCCCCAGTCGCACGCTCGGCGCCTCCTCGCGGCACAGCACCCGGCGTGCGAGCCGAACGGTGCACAGCACCGGGAACCCCGGCCACGGAAATCCGCAACGCTGCGCCGCGGCCCGCAGGAATCCGGTGTCGAATCCGGCGTTGTGCGCGACCAGCACTGCGCCCCTTGCGAATTCGAGGAACATGGGCAGTACCGCCTCGATCCTCGGGGCGTCACGAACCATCGCGGTGGTGATCCCGGTCAATTCGACGATCTGCGGGGGAATGCTGCGTCCGGGATCGACCAGGGTCGCGAATTCCGCGATCACCTCGCCCGCGCGCACCTTGACCGCGCCGATCTCGGTGATCGCGTCGAAGCTGCCGTCGGCGCCGGGTCTGGCCCGCCCGCCGGTGGTCTCGAGGTCGACGACGACGAAGGTGACGTCGCGCAACGGCGTGGCCCCGGCGCGACCCAGCCCGTCGCCGAATTCGAAGCTCAGCTGCGGAGTTGCGGGGGAGCCGGCCACGGATGCAGACGCTAGGCAGCCGCACCGACAGCGGGCGCTCGCCGCGCCGAGGCGGCCCGAATCTGTCAGACCGCGGCGATAACGTCGTCGGCGAGGTCACGAGCAACCGATACGAGGAGTGCGCGATGGAACAGCAGCCACGACCAGATCAACCCGGGGAGTCCACGGAGGAACCGGTGGTCATCGACTGTGACGACTGTGCGGTGCGCGGACAGGGCTGCCGCGACTGTGTGGTCAGCGTATTGCTGGGCGTTCCGGATAGTTTGCTGGCCGATGAGCGCGCCGCCCTTGACGTGCTTGCCGAGGCAGGTCTGGCGCCTCGTCTGCGTCTGGTCCCGGTGCACCGCCGGGGCAACCCCGGCCTGGCCAGCTGAACCGACCCCGCCTGTTGCTGGTGGTGCAGCTGTGACGGGTGGTTCCCTTAAAGTTTCCTGAGACAGTTGGACAAAGACGATGCCGTTTCGTAACCTATCTGAGACCTAAGGCCCCTCTTGACGGGTTGAGCGCACAGCAGTCAAAGGATGCACAATCTTGAGGTTCGACCGCACTTCTCTGGCTGAATCGGTTTCCTTCCGGCGTTTCGCCGCCGTCATCGCCGGCGTCGCCATCGCCGCCTGTGCGTGGTCGCCTGCCGCCGGCGCCGACCCCGCCGACGAGGCGCTGGCCAAGCTGACCGAACTGTCGCGGCAGGCGGAGCAGATCACCGAGTCGATGCACTCCGCACAACTCGACCTCGATCAGAAGGTCGCCGCCCAGACGGCCGCCGAGACCAGGCACGCCGAGGACCAGGCCTCGCTGGAGCAGATCAAAGCCCAGCTCGTCGGGTACCAGGGGTCGGTCGACAAGTTAGCCGCGTCGGTCTACATGGGTGGCCGCACCGACGGGATGAACGCCATCCTCACCGCCGCCTCGCCGCAGGGCCTGATCGACACGATGGCCGTGCAGCGCGTGATGGCGACCGAGATGTCGGCCCAGATGTCGACGTTCCGGCACGCCAGCGAGGAGGCCACCCAGATCGAGGCCGCATCGGCGAAATCTGCCGCCGACGCCAAGGCCGCCGCGGACGCGGCTGCCGCGGTGCGCGCCGACCTGCAGCGCAAGCAATCCGCACTGCAGGTCCAGATCGCCGTCGTCAAATCCCGCTATGAGGCGCTCACCCCGGTCCAGCGCGCGGCGCTGGCCAGCCCGCCGGCTCCGCCGGCCGGCATCGTCGAGAACGCCCCGGCCCCCGAGGTGACCCCGGTCAGCGATATCGCTGCCCTGGCGGCACTGCCCACCCCCGGCGCCGGCAGCGGTGCCGGCGCGGTCGCGGTGCAGGCTGCGCTGTCCCGGATCGGTTCGCCGTACAGCTGGGGTGCCGCGGGCCCGGGCGCCTTCGACTGCTCAGGTCTGGTGATGTGGTCCTTCCAGCAAGCCGGCATCTTCCTGCCGCACTCCAGCTACGCCCTGGCCGCCGGCGGTCAATCGGTGTCGATGGATCAGATGCAGCCCGGCGACGTCATCTCCTACTACTCCGACGCCTCGCACGTCGGTATCTACGTGGGCGACGGCATGATGGTGCACGCCTCCACCTTCGGTATCCCGGTCGCCGTGGTCCCGGTCAACAACGCGCCCATCTACAACGTTCGCCGTTACTGATCGCCGCCCGGCCGCCCTGGCGGCCGTTCTGATCGCTGAACTCGTCGGTGCGGCTGCGGTGCTGTTCGCGCCGTCTCCCGCACCCATTGAACCGGATCGCCTTGCAGCGCGCGTACACGCCGACATCGGCCCGTCGATGAATGTGGTCGATGATTTCTGGGACCGGCCGTGGGACCGCGACGTCCGTGTCGTCACCACGGGCAGTCAGCAGGAGTTCGTGACCCAGGCCCACCTCGATCCGGCCGGGCATTGGAGTGACATCGCCGCAGTCGCCGTGGCCGATGACGTCGACCTCGCCAGCGGCCGGGCCACCGGTCAACGGATCGTGTTCGCGCCCGGCGCATCGGCGATGTCTGATGACGCACTGCGCATCGTGGTGACCCATGAGTTGTTCCATCTCGCCGCCCGCGGCGCTACCGCGACCGACGCACCGCGGTGGCTCACCGAGGGCGTCGCCGACTATGTCGCCCGCCCTGCCACGCCCGTTCCCGCTGCGGCCCGGGAGAACACCGAACTTCCGACGGACGCGGAACTGGACTCCGCGGGTGCGGCGCGATCCACGGGTTACGACCGGGCATGGTGGTTCTCGCGGTTCGTCGCCGATGTCTACGGCGTCGAGGGTCTGCGCCAGCTCTACTATCGGGCCTGTGGCCCGGGCCACGGAAGCTTCGCCGAGGCCGTTCGTCAGGCCTTGGGCGTCGATATGGACGCATTGCGCTCCCGGTGGGCGCAATGGCTGTCCGCAGACCAGTAATCTGAGTGCGCGATGACGCGAATCCTTCTGGTCACCAATGACTTTCCACCGCGCCGGGGCGGGATCCAATCGTATCTGGAGCAGTTCGTGCTTCGGCTGGTCGCCACCGGTGATCATGACCTCACCGTCTACGCGCCGCAGTGGAAGGGTGCCGACGATTACGATCGCGCCGCACCGATGCGAGTGGTTCGCCACCGGGGAACCCTGATGCTGCCGGAGCCCGGTGTGGACCGCACGATGCGCGCGTTGATCGCCGAGTACGGCGTCGAAACCGTCTGGTTCGGCGCCGCCGCGCCATTGGCTCTGTTGGCCTCGCGGGCGCGCGAGGCCGGCGCCCGCCGGGTGCTGGCAAGCACGCACGGCCACGAGGTCGGCTGGTCGATGGTGCCCGGCGCCCGCTCGGCGCTGCGGCGCATCGGTGATCACGCCGACGTCATCACCTACGTGAGTCGCTACACCCGGGGTAGATTCGCCGCGGCCTTCGGCCCCCGCGCCCGACTCGAGCACCTGCCGCCCGGGGTCGACACCGGCCGCTTCCACCCTGATCCCGCCGCTCGCGCCGAACTGCGGTCCCGTTACGGACTGCACGAGCGACCGACCGTCGTGTGCGTGTCGCGGCTGGTGGCGCGCAAAGGGCAGGACATGCTCATTGGGGCGTGGCCGCAGATCACCCAAAGCATCGAACGCGCCACCCTGGCCATCGTCGGGGGCGGTCCTGATGAGCAGCGGCTGCGCCGGCTCGCCGCCGGTGCCGGCGACTCGGTGCTGTTCACCGGCGCGGTCCGCGGCGCGGAACTGCCCGCCCACTACGCGATGGGCGATGTCTTCGCCATGCCGTGCCGGACCCGGGGAGCAGGCCTGGACGTCGAAGGTCTGGGCATCGTGTTCCTCGAGGCCTCGGCCACGGGTATCCCGGTGATCGCCGGTGACTCCGGCGGCGCCCCGGAGACCGTGCTCGACGGAGAGACCGGGCGGGTGGTCGACGGCCGCGACCGTGACGGGATCGCAGAGGCGATCATCGGACTGCTCGCCGACCCGGCACGGGCGCGCGAGATGGGGGAGGCCGGCCGGCGGTGGATCCTCCGGGACTGGAACTGGGACGTCCACACCGCGCGGCTGGCCGAACTGCTGCAGGTCGGCCCGCCCGCGCCGCTGGTGTAGCTTCTCGCACGTGCACAGCATCCAGATCGCCGACCAGACCTTCGTGGCCGCCGATCCGGCCGCGGTGGGCCGTGCGGTCGGCGACCGCGCGGGCTGGCGGCGCTGGTTCGGCGACCTGTCGTTGACCGTGGTCGAGGACCGCGCCGAGAAGGGCGTGCGCTGGACGGTCGCCGGCCCGCTCGCGGGGACCATGGAGGTGTGGCTGGAGCCGATGCTCGACGGGGTTGTGCTGCATTACTTTCTGCACGCCGAACCCGCCGGAGCGGATCCGGCGCGGGTGGCCAGATCCACGGTCGCCGCGATGAACCACCGCCGGCGGGTGGCTGGAAAAAGGATGGCGTTCGAGGTCAAGAAGACCGTGGAAGCCGGCCGGCCGGTCGGCGTCGCGCCGCGGCATTGATATCCGGTGACCTCCGGTACGGGCGGGGTACCGTTCGGTATCCGGAAATCCATCGAGTGAAAGAAAGCGACGGGAAAGCGGCGACAGTGGCGGACAAGACGGCCCAGAGCATCTACATCGATGCCGATCCCGGCACCGTGATGGACGTCATCGCCGATATCGGCTCCTACCCGGACTGGGTTTCGGAGTACACCGACGCAGAGGTGCTTGAGACCGACGCCCAGGGCCTGCCGAAAGTGGCGCGGCTGGTACTCGACGCCGCCGTGCTCAAGGACACCATGGTGCTCACGTACGTCTGGACCCCCGAGGCGGGTTCGGTGCGGTGGTCGCTGGTGTCCAGTTCACTGCTCAAGGCGCTCGACGGCGCCTACACGTGCAGGGCCAAGGGGGCCGGTACCGAGGTCACCTACGAATTGGCGGTCGACCTGATGATCCCGATGATCGGTCTGCTCAAACGCAAGGCGGAACGACGGCTCACCGACACCGCCCTCAAGGACCTCAAGAAACGGGTCGAGGGCTAGGCCGTGTCGTCGATCAGTTTCTTCGTCGGCAAGGGCGGCGTCGGCAAGTCCACGTTGGCGTCGGCGACCGCCGTGCAGGCCGCCCTGGGCGGCAAGCGGGTGCTGGTGGTGTCCACCGATCAGGCTCACTCTCTGGGCGACGTGCTCGGTGTGACCGTCACCCCATCGGGTGAGAGCGAACCGGTCCGGATCCTCACCGAGGAACGTAGCGGCGACAACGGCGGTGGCCATCTCGACGCGCTGGCGCTGGACACCCTGGCCCTGCTGGAGTCCGCGTGGTGCGCCACCGCACCCGTTCTGGCGGGCCGTTTCCCGTCGTCGGATGTGGGCAACCTTGCGCCCGAGGAACTTTCAGCACTGCCCGGTATCCAGGAGGTGCTCGGACTGCGCAGGGTCGCCGAACTCGCCGAATGCGGGCGGTGGGACTACGTGGTGGTGGACTGCGCATCCACCGCCGATGCGTTGCGGATGCTGACACTTCCCGCAGCGTTCGGGGAGTACGTCGAGCGCTGCTGGCCCCGCCACCGCCGCCTGAGCGTCGCGATCGACGACGTCCGCACGGCTGCGACCGTCGCGCTGGTGGAGGCGGTCAGTACCGGCGTCGAGTCCCTGGCTGCACTGCTGACGGATTCGGAGAGGGTGGCTGCGCACCTGGTGCTCACGCCGGAACGTGTGGTCGCCGCCGAGACCGTGCGAACGCTCGGGTCGCTGGCACTGATGGGTGTGCGCGTCGCCGAGTTGATCGTCAATCAGGTGCTCTTCCAAGACGATTCGTACGAGTACCGCAACCTGCCTGATCATCCGGCATTCGACTGGTACGCCGCGCGTATCGCCGAACAGGAGAGCGTGCTCACCGACCTCGCCGACGCCATCGGCGCGATCCGGATGGTGCTCACCGCGCACCTCGCCGGCGAGCCCATCGGGCCGAAGGCGCTCAGCCAGCTGCTCGACGAGGCGCGGCGTCGTGACGGGGCTGCGCCACCGATGCCGTTGCGGCCGGTCGTCGATCGCGAATCGGGCACCGGCCTGTCGGCGGTCTATCGCCTGCGGCTCGGGCTGCCGCAGGTCGACGCCGGCGAGCTGAGCCTCGGGCGCGCCGGAGACGATCTGATCGTCGCGGTGGCCGGGCTGCGTCGCCGGATTCGGCTGGCCCCGGTACTGCGACGCTGCGTGGTCGCCGACGCCGCCCTGCGCGGCAGCGAGTTGACGGTCCGGTTCCGTCCCAACCCGGATGTGTGGCCGGCATGAGTGACCCGGCATGAGTGACCCGGTGCATCCGGAGATCGGGCCCGAACTTCGCAAGCTCGCCCAGGTGATCCTGGACCGTCTCGACCCGGCTGTTCGTGCGGCCGCCGCGATGGCGACCGAGTCGCTCACCGGGGCGAGCCGGTGCCAACAGGTGTGGTGTCCGGTGTGTGCGCTGGCCGCGCTCGTCAGCGGGGAACAGCACCCGTTGCTGACCGTGATCGCCGAGCACAGTGTGTCGCTGATGAATGTGGTGCGGGCAATGGCCGCCGAACCCGGCCAGCGCCGGCCGGGCGATCACCGGGTGCCTGAACCTCCGCAGCCGGCCGAGGACTCCGAGGGGTCCGGCGCCGGGACTCGTTACCAGCCCATTCCGATCGTTGTGGAGCAGACCGGCCCGTCGGAGTAGGTGCCGGCGGACGCCGGCTGGGAGCAGGCCTGTGTATTGGCCGTGAACGGCTTGCGCCGTGTGGTCGAGCACCACCCGAACCGATAGGATTGAAATTCAACCGGCGTACGCCGGCGAGGGAGGTCCCATGTGGTACTGGCTGCTCAAGTACATCTTCATGGGTCCCCTGCTGTCCGTGCTCGGCCGGCCCAAAGTCGAAGGGCTCGAACACGTCCCGGCTTCCGGCCCGGCGATACTGGCCAGTAATCACCTCGCCGTCGCCGACAGCTTCTATCTCCCGCTGGTGGTGCGGCGGCGCATCACCTTCCTGGCCAAAAGCGAGTACTTCACCGAGAAAGGTCTCAAAGGCCGGCTCAAGGCGTGGTTCTTCACCGCGGCGGGCCAGGTCCCGATCGACCGCTCGGACGCCGATGCGGCCCAGGCCGCGCTCGACACGGCCAGTCGGCTCCTGGCCGGCGGCAAGCTGATGGGGATGTACCCCGAAGGCACCCGCTCGCCTGATGGCCGGTTGTACAAGGGCAAGACCGGATTGGCGCGCGTCGCGCTGGAGACCGGCGTGCCGGTGATCCCGGTCGCCATGATCGGAACCGACGCCGTCAACCCGCCGGGCTCGAAGATGTGGCGTTTCGGGCGGGTGACTGTCCGCTTCGGCCGGCCGATGGACTTCTCCCGTTTCGACGGAATGGCGGGCAACCGGTTCATCGAACGTGCGGTCATCGACGAGGTGATGTACGAACTGATGAAGCTGTCGGGCCAGGAGTACGTCGATATCTATGCCGCAACGCTCAAGAAGGGCCAGCCACCGGCGGTGACCCCGCAACCAGCTGACGCGCGGATTCCTCAGACCGCCGTGAGCTGACCGGGCGCCCGGGGCGCGAAGTCACCCCGGCGACCGCGACGGTCGCCACCGCCCACCACACGTACGAGGTTCCGACCAGCTGCCGCCACCAGGAGGCTGCCGCCTCGTGGTGTTCGGGCAGCAATTGCAGAGGCGGCCAGAGCATCAACGCCAGACCCGTCCCGGTGATCGCGCACAGGGCTGCGCTGCGCCGCCGGTAGGCGAGCACGCCGGTCACCACCACCACCGGCAGGGCCCACACCCAGTGATGGCTCCAGGACACCGGCGAGACCACCAGTCCGAACAGCGCGACGCACATGAGCGCGAGCGCGGATGCCTCACCGTCAGTGCGGTCGTCCTCGTTGCCGGCGGCCAGCACCCGGCGCACCGACCAGACCGTCAGACCCAGCATCGCGATACAGACAGACGTCCACACGGCGAAGTGGCCGCCGTCGGACAATTCCAGTCGGGCCAGGGCGCCGGAGGCGTTCTGATTGGTGTTCCACGTCGCCGTCCCGATCCGATCGGTGTTCGTCACGGTGTGCGTCCAGTACTCCAGGGAGTCTCGCCAGGCGAAAGCGAAGCCGAGTCCGGTCGCTGCGACGAAGGACGCCACGGCGGTCATCGTTGAGCGCAGGTCGCGGCGCAATACGAAGTACAGCAGAAAGACAGCGGGCGTGAGCTTGAGGGCGATCGCCAGACCCAGCAGCACGCCGCGCGGCCATGCGGTGCGGCGTGCGACGGCGTCGGCGATCACCAGCGTCATGAGCACCACGTTGATCTGTCCGAAGGAGAAGTTCGCGCGGATCGGCTCCAGCATCGTGACCGACGCCGCGACCACTGCCAGGGCCGCCCACCAGGCGGCGCGGCTGCTCACCTCGAGGCTCCGCAGCACCAGCCACACCGACAGCACCAGCAGCGCGCACGTCACCGCGGTGATCGCCACACTGGCCACCGGAAGGCCCACCAGCGCCAGCGGGCTGAACACGATCGCCGCCAGAGGGGGATAGGTGAACGGAAGATCCAGGCCACCGGCGGTGTGAAACATCGCACCGTCGGCATAGAGCGGTTGGGCGTCCAGCCACGCCCGTCCGCCCATCCGGTAGACGTCGGCGTCGATGCGGTAGGGGATGTGGGAGAACAACTGCCAGCCGGCCCGGATCGCGGCGAGCAGAATCAACGCCTGCAGCACGCGCCGCAGCGCAGTCGGCAAACCCGCACCGTCGCGCCCCATGTCCACACCAGCGTATCCGGGCAAACGGCCCATTCCGGGATGGGCGTAGTTTCTAGCCGTGCTCACAGCTGTTCACTTCGACGTTCGCTTCATCGCGCCGGGCCGCGAACCGCTGATGTGGTGTCTGATCGCGTTCATTCTCACGTTCTTCGTGACCCGCACGATCACCCGCTATATCCGCGACACCGCCGATCAGACCGGTCCGCGCAAGTGGTGGCAACCGCACAACATCTCCGTGCCCGGAAAAGGTGGGGGCGGCGGCACCCACATCCATCACGCGGTGTTCGGAGTCATCCTGGTGCTCATCTCCGGGATCGCGATGGTCACGATGGCATCGGAGGGAACCAACCACCAGTTCACCGCGGCGGGGATCGTCTTCGGCATCGGAGCCGCACTGGTGCTCGACGAGTTCGCGCTGATCCTTCATCTGCAGGACGTCTACTGGAGCGCTGACGGACGGACGTCGGTCGATGCTGTGTTCGTCGCGGTGGCGGTCGCCGGACTGCTGGTGATGGGATTCAACCCGCTGGCGATCTTCGACGTGGGGAGCTGGCACGACGCCGATTCGTCCGTCGCTCGGCTCGCGGTGATCGTGTTGGTGTTGCTCAACCTCGCACTCGCGGTAGTCGTGCTGCTCAAGGGCAAGTTGTGGACCGGTTTACTGGGCATGTTCTTCACCCCGCTTCTGCTGATCGGAGCGATCCGCCTGGCGCGCCCGCACGCGCCCTGGGCCCGCTGGTACTACCAGGACTCGCCGGCCAAGATGCACCGGTCGCTGGAACGCGAGCGGTATCAGCGCCGGCCGTTCGTTGAGGCCAATCTGTGGTTGCAGCATGTCATCGCCGGCGAGCCGCGACTGGCCACCGACGCGGAGGTCTCGGCGAAACTCGATCAGGTCGTTCACGCCGCGCCCGCGCCGCAGCAACCCGCCGCGCCCGCAACCCCGGGGACCTGACGTGCGGTACTTCTACGACACCGAGTTCATCGACAACGGCCGCATCATCGACCTCATCTCCATCGCGGTGGTCGCCGAGGACGGGCGTGAGTTCTATGCCTGTTCCACCGAGTTCGACCCGGAATCCGCCGGGCGATGGGTGCGCACCAACGTGTTGCCCAAACTGCCTGCGCCGGCCTCCCCGCTGTGGCGCTCGCGGCGCGAGATCAGGGAGGCGCTCGAGGAGTTCCTCGGTGTCGACACCCCGGACATCGAGGCCGAGCCGATCGAACTGTGGGCCTGGGTGGGCGCCTATGACCACGTCGCGCTGTGCCAGCTATGGGGGCCGATGACCAGCCTGCCCCCGCAGATTCCCCGGTTCACCCGCGAGTTACGGCAACTCTGGGAGGACCGGGGCTGTCCCCGGATGCCGCCCAAGCCCCCCGAAAGCCACGACGCGCTGGTCGACGCGCGCCACAATCTGCACCGCTACCAGCTGATGGCTGGGACTTCGCGCAGTTAGCGCCGGGATCCGCGCCCGTTAGGATAATGGGCGTGAACTGGACCGTCGACGTACCGATCGAGCAGCTCCCGGCTCTGCCGCCGTTGCCTGTCGATCTGCGCGCACGCCTGGAGAGCGCTCTGGCGCGGCCCGCCGCCCAGCAGCCCAACTGGGACGCCGAGCAGGCCAGGGCGATGCGGACGGTCCTGGAGAGCGTCCCGCCGGTGACCGTCGCATCCGAGATCGAGCGTCTGTCGGGGCAGTTGGCCGCGGTGGCCAGGGGTGAGGCGTTCCTTCTGCAGGGCGGCGACTGCGCCGAGACGTTCGCCGACAACACCGAACCGCACATCCGCGGCAACATCCGGACCCTGCTGCAGATGGCGGTGGTGCTCACCTACGGCGCCAGCATGCCGGTGGTCAAAGTGGCCCGTATCGCAGGCCAGTACGCCAAACCCCGTTCGGCGGACATCGACGCGTTGGGTCTGAAGGCCTACCGCGGCGACATGGTCAACGGGTTCGCACCCGACGCCGTGGTCCGTGAACACGACCCGTCCCGGCTGGTACGCGCCTACGCAAACGCGAGTGCGGCGATGAACCTGGTGCGCGCGCTGACGTCCTCGGGACTGGCATCGCTGCGTCTGGTGCACGACTGGAACCGCGAGTTCGTGCGCACATCTCCGGCCGGAGCGCGTTACGAGGCGCTGGCCGCCGAGATCGACCGCGGCCTGCGGTTCATGAGCGCATGCGGGGTGGCCGACCGCAATCTCGACACCGCCGACATCTACGCCAGCCATGAGGCACTTGTGCTCGACTACGAGCGCGCGATGTTGCGGTTGAGCGAGGAGTTCCCCAAACAATCCCCGGAGCCGCGACTCTACGATCTCTCGGCGCACTACATCTGGATCGGTGAACGCACCCGCCAACTCGATGGTGCGCACATCGCCTTCGCCGAGGTGATCGCCAACCCGATCGGTGTCAAGATCGGACCGACGATGACTCCTGAACTCGCCGTCGAGTACGTCGAGCGTCTCGATCCGCACAACAAGCCCGGACGACTCACGCTGATCAGCCGACTGGGCAATCACAAGGTGCGCGACCTGCTGCCGCCGATCATCGAGAAGGTTCAGGCCACCGGACATCAGGTGATCTGGCAGTGCGATCCGATGCACGGCAACACCCACGAGTCCTCCACCGGGTACAAGACCCGCCACTTCGACCGGATCGTCGATGAGGTGCAGGGCTTCTTCGAGGTGCACCGCGCCCTGGGCACGCACCCCGGCGGCATCCACATCGAACTGACCGGCGAGAACGTCACCGAATGCCTCGGCGGTGCGCAGGACATCTCCGACACCGACCTCTCAGGCCGGTACGAGACCGCGTGCGATCCGAGACTCAACACTCAGCAGAGTCTGGAGCTCGCCTTTCTCGTCGCTGAAATGTTGCGTGACTAGCGGCCGGTCAGGCCGCCGACATTCAGCCCCAGCGTCCATGCGCCGATCGTCACCAGACCGGTGAGCACCAGCACCGCCAGCGTCCACAAGATCGCGACACGTCGCGACCGTTGGCGTTCCCAGATGAACTCATCGAGGTCGATCCCGGCGAACTGCCGGGGTGCTGGCTGCGACACGGCTTCGGTCTGTGCTTCGGCAGCCGGCCCGGCGTCATCGTCGTCACCCGGCACGAACTGCCGGGTGGGGTTGGGCGCACCGGGTGGGGGCGCTGGGCGGCGATCGACGAGGACGGTGGCGGCCGCGTGCGCGGCGGAGTTCCGCGGTGCGGGAACGCGGAAGTGCGGCAGCGCCAGTTCCTCGGCGATCATCTCGAGTTCCTCACCCATCTGGCAGGCGTCGGCGAACCGATCCTCGGTGTCGCGAGCCGTTGCCCGTGCGATGAAGCCGTCCAGTTCCGGCGGCACCCCGTCGATCACTGAACTCGGTGGCGGAACGTCACGGTCGAGACGTTGATTGGCGACGGCGAGTGCGGTGTCGCCGCTAAATGGCGTCTTTCCGGTGAGGAGTTCGAACGCCACGACGCCGGCGGCGTACACGTCGCTGCGCGGCCCGGTCTGTCTGCCGGCCACCTGTTCGGGGGAGAGGTACGCGGCCGTTCCCAGAATGACGCTGGTCGACGTGATGCCGGCGTCCGCGATGGCCCGCACCAGACCGAAGTCGACCAGTTTCACCTCGCCGTCTTCGGATATCAGCACATTCTCCGGCTTGAGGTCGCGGTGCACCAGTCCGGCGCGGTGGGCGACGCCTAGACCGCTGAGAACCCCTCGCAGCACGGCGACCATCGCGTGCGGCGGCATCGGGCCGCGCTCGCGAAGGAGCTCACGCAGGGTGCCCCCGTCGATGAGTTCCATCACCAGGTACGGGTACCGGGCATCCAGACCCTGGTCGTAGATGGCGACCAGCCCCGGATCTTTCAGTCGCGCGATGGCGCGCGCCTCGCGCTGGAATCGGACCAGGAACTCCCGATCGCCTGCGTAGCGGGGGTCCATCACCTTCAGCGCCACCGGACGGTCGAGCCGGGCATCGAGGCCGCGATACACCGTGGACATTCCGCCGCTGGCGATCTGAGCATCGACGCGGTATCTGCCGTCGAGCAGAGTCCCGACCAGTGGGTCCGACGTCACCGCCACATCCTAGGTCGCCGGGCTTCTAGACTCCTGATCGTGAGCAGCATTCCGGCCGCCGACGATGTGCTCGATCCGTCCGAACCGGTCTACGACCTTGTGACGGTTGCTGAACTGTTGAAGGTACCGGTCACCAGAGTCCACCAGCACCTGCGCGAGTCGCATCTGCTCGCGGTACGCCGCGGCGGGGTGCCCGTCGTGCCGCAGGCCTTCTTCACCGCTGCCGGCCCGGGTCGCGCAGAGATCGTGAAGTCACTGCCGGGACTGCTCGCCGTGCTTCGCGACGGCGGATATCGCGACACCGAAATCCTGACGTGGCTGTTCACTGCGGACCCCTCGCTGACGCTGACCCGCGACGGTGTGCGGGAGCCGGTCACCAACGGCCGTCCGGTCGATGCGTTGCACGCGCATCAGGCGCGCGAGGTGCTCCGTCGTGCGCAGGCTATGGCGTACTGACGGCTCCGGCCGGTTCCTCGCGGCGTAACCAGTACCACGCCGCCGCCGCGCACACCGTCGCCAGCGAGAGGTGCAGCCAGGAATACATACCGTGCGATCCGTCGGGCTTGAAGATCACCATGATCCAGGTCGAGAACGCCGCGATACCGGCGATCGCGGCCCGCGATTGGGTCAGTGACGAGGCGACCGCCAGCGGCCAGGTGTAGTACCAGGGCAGCGCGGCCGGCACGAACAGAACCACCACCACCATGGCCCATGCGATGCCCTGTAGTGCCTCGCGATCGTCATGGCGGAACCGCCACCACAGCAGAGGCAGCGCCACCGCGATCACGGCGATTCCCGCGAGTCGCGTCACCTCCAGGACGCCGTAGAAGTTCACCGTCGTGAAGAGCCCGCCGACGGCATTGGAGAGGTTGGCCACCGCCGTCGGAACGGTCAGCCAGTTGACGATCTTCACCGAACCCGCCAGCGCGGTGAGCCACCCCAATCCCACACCGGCCATGGTGGACAGCACCGCGAACACCGCGATGAAGGCGGCGATCGATCCCGCCGATGCCGCGGCGAAGGCGCGCGGACGACTTCCCGGCAGGTGGCGCATCCACACCCACACCATGAATGGCAACGCCAGGATCGCGGTCGCCTTCACCGCCACACCCACGGCGATCAGCGCCGCACCGGCGATGTGGCGGCGGGTGAGCATCAACGCAATGCCGGCCATCATCAGCCCGACCATCAGCATCTCGTTGTGCACCCCGCCCATCAGATGAATGATGACCAGCGGGTTGAGTGCGCAGATCCACAGCGCGATGGCGCCGTCAGCGCCGACATGCCGGGCGACCCGCGGCGCCGCCCAGATCAACAGCGCCAAACCCGGCAGCATGCACAGGCGTAGCAGGATGGTGCCGGCAATCACATGGTCGCCCACCACCAGGGTGACGAATTTGGCCACCAGGATGAACGCCGGACCGTACGGGGCGGTGGTGGTGGTCCAGATCGGACTCACGTTGTCCAACAGCGAGTTCGAGTTCTCGATCGGTGCTACGACGTAGGGATCGAAGCCGTCGCGCAGGAGTGCACCCTGTGCGAGATAGGAGTACGTGTCGCGGCTGAAGAGTGGGACGCTGACCAACAGCGGCGCCAGCCAGAAGGCGGCTGTCGCCTTCATCGTGAACGCACTGACGCCCGGTTTCTCCAGCATCAAGCGCCCCAGCCAGAGCCAGGCGAACAGCATGATCAGCACTCCGGTCCACAGCAGGACCGACGACACCACCAGGCCGTGGCCGAAGCGCAGCCAGGACAGCCGCATCGACTCCAGCACCGGGTCGTGCTGGCGGGTACTGCCGGCGCCCATGCCGCCGAGGGTGATCAGCACCGCGGCCGCGAAACCCAGCCGTGCCGGTCGCCCGTCGGCGCTGCGGGCGAACTCGGCCAGGCGGGTGATCATCCGCCTGGTCATGCCGACCGGTTGGCAGCCAACCCGGCGAGTTCGGTCAGCCCCGTCTTCGCGGGCGCGTTGATGGGTGCGCTGTGCAACGCGTCCAGCGCGCGCCGGGTCAGCATGTCGATGTGTTCCTCGACCGCAGCCAGCGCACCGACGTCCTCGATGACCGAACACAGACGCCGGACCTCGGCGTCACTGAGTTGATTCCCGATCGAGGAACTCAGGAGAGCCGCTGCGGTCGGGTCGGTGCGTTCGGCCCGCTGCACTGCCTCGGCCAGCAGCACGGTCCGCTTTCCCGAGCGAAGGTCGTCACCGGAGGGCTTGCCGGTGACCGCCGGATCGCCGAATACGCCCAGGACGTCGTCGCGCAACTGGAAGGCGATCCCCAGATCGGTGCCCAACCCGTGGAAGACGGCGTGGACCTCGGGGCGGTCCGCCGCCGCGGCGGCACCGAGTTGAAGGGGCCGCGACACGGTGTAGGACGCGGTCTTGTAGGTGTTGACGGCCATCGCCGACTCGATGGAATGGGCACCGCTGGATTCGGCGACGATGTCGAGATACTGCCCGCCGAGAACCTCGGTCCGGATATCCGACCAGACCCGGTTCACCCGTCTGTTGGCATCGCCGGGAAGTTCCACCGAGGCCACGATGTCGTCCGCCCAGACCAGCGAGAGATCACCGAGAAGGATCGCCGCCGATCGGCCGAACTGATCGGCCGATCCGCGCCAGCCCTGGTTGCGGTGCATGTTCGCGAAGTGCATGTGGGCGGTCGGCATACCGCGCCGTGTCGCCGACTCGTCGATCACGTCGTCGTGAACCAGCGCGCACGCGTGCAGTAGTTCCAATGCGGAGAACAGTTGCAGTGCCGAGTCCTCGACGGGATCGTCAGGGCCCGGGGTCACCGCGCGATAACCCCAGTAGGCGAACGCGGGCCGCAACCGCTTCCCGCCGCGCAGCACGAAGTCCTCGAGCACACCGATCAGGGCGTCGTAGTCGACCCCGATGTATCGCGCCTCGCCGCGGCGTCCGGCGAGATACCGGCGGAGCTGGCCGGTCACTGCGTCGGCCAGTTCGCCGGCGGACGGCCCGCTCGAATACGGGCCAGTCGGATCCACGCCCATCACCCTAGAGATTCCCGCGGGTGTCGTCGTGGCCGGAACCGCGCTCTGAGTCGGCTAAGCGGGGGGACTGGTCGCGATCGCGCCATGCCAGGTATCCGATCAGCCCCGAGACAAGGAATGCCGCCACGGCGAGCCAGATACCGGCCGCGGTGAAGGAGCGGGTGCTGGGATCGGTGTAACGCGCCTGTGCGCTCAGGTTGGTCACCGCGCCGGGCTTGAGCTTCCACTGGACCGTGCCGATGTCGATCCGCTCGCCGTTGGTGGAGGTGACCTCGCCGGGGAATGCCGCACTGAACGTCACGTCGCTGTCGGGATCGGTGAGCGTGGTGAGGTCCACCCGGCCCTCAAGGATCACCAGATTGCCGGCCCTTCGCAATGTGATGTCGGCGCCGGTGGCATCACGGCTGAGGTTCGCCAGCTGCGGAACCTCGGCGAAGGACAGTCCGGCGAACGATGCCGCCGACCCCACGTAGCCATCGGCCTCGTAGTCCGACACCGCTATCTTCTGGCTGAACGAAAGGTTCTCGTCGAACTGCGGACCTTTGTCGCTGTCGTTGCGCGGCTTCACCGCGGCGATGATGTCTCCGGACACCTGGTCGTCGCCCGAGACGGTGATCGACGCGTGCACCCGCAGGCAGCCGGCGAACACCGGCGCGACGATCAACAGCAGCAACGCCGTCAGGCGCATCCGGACCCGCACTCGACGTATCGTGCCAGATCACCGGGCGGCGGGTCGCTCTCCGGTCGCCTGGAGCGGAAGGGTTCGGCCCAGGATTGCGAACGGCCGCGGATCCCCGGCGAAGTGGTAGTCCCGGATGATGTCGGTGAAGCCCAGCCGGCGGTAGAGCCGCCAGGCGCGGTTTGACTCGCCGTTGATCTCCGGCGTGGACAGCAGGACGTGGCCCTCTCGCCGGTCGGTCAGCAGCCTGCGCACCAGCGCCTCGCCCAGTCCGCGGCCCTGAGCGCCGGGGTGGATGTGCAGTTCGGTCAGCTCGAAGTAGTCACTCATCAATCGGGAGACCTCGCCCGGCGCTACGCCGACCCGGTGCAGGCCCCGGGTCACCTGCTGCTGCCACCACTGGTCGGGGGCGCCGCCGTACCCGTAGGCCACGCCCAGCAACCGGTCACCGGGGTAACCCTCGACGGTTTCGACCGCGGCCACGGCCCGCCAACCCAGTCGGCCGGTGTGTTCGAGCCACATCGACGCCCGCTGTGCTTCGGTGCCGCGGGGATAGCGCATCGCATCCACGTAGACGGCGAGTGCCTCATGCAGCCGAAGTTGCATGTCGTTGGGTGACAGGTCGATCAGGAAGGTCGCCAACGCCCCTGCCGCCCCGTTCGCCGGGTGGACCCCGCTGCAATGGTCACCCCGCCATTATGGTGCGCCGGTGACGGCCTGCTGACGGGCCGGTGACGGACACCGGGGAACCGCTTGACGTGGCAGGATCTCGTTGTCAATCTTATGTGCAGCCAGCTTGTGTGCAGCCAGGTGGGCGAACCGGGTGGTAGCGGGTACCCCCGACTCGTATCATGTAGTCATCCGCCAGGCCGGCCGGGCGGTACGCCATGTTCTAGGACCCAACCTAGGACCCAACGCGCAGGCAAGGAGGGACGAATGCCACTCTCCGATCATGAGCAGCGGATGCTCGATCAGATCGAGAGCGCCCTCTACGCCGAGGACCCCAAGTTCGCCTCCAGCGTCCGGGGCGCGGGATTGCGGGCCCCGTCGGCCCGGCGGCGTTTCCAGGGCGCGGGCCTGTTCGTCCTGGGCCTGGCTCTGCTGATCGCCGGGGTCGCGTTCAAGGCCACCATGGTCGCGGGTTTCCCGGCTCTCTCGGTGCTGGGGTTCGTGATGATGTTCGCCGGCGTGGTCTTCGCGGTGACCGGCCCGCCCGCGCCGGGAGGCCGTGATCCGGGCGCCAAGGGCGCCGCCGCGCCGCGCGCCCGCCGTGCCCGGGGTGCCGGTGGGTCGTTCACCAGCCGGATGGAAGACCGTTTCCGCCGGCGCTTCGACGAATAACCCTCTCCCCACCGGTCCATCGACCAAGGGCAGCCTGATCGGCTGCCCTTTTCTTGTGCCCCTGGGTGGCCTTCGTGGAGCCGTCGGCAGCTTTTTCGACACGGTTGCGACACGAAGTGGAGGAAAGTGGGGCGTAGTGGGGTAATGTGGCGCCAGGCGGAGCGATACCGCCGGGTCACTAGGAGGTTTTCCGGGATATGCGCGTCGGGATGTGCGTCGCATGTTTCTAGGCACCTATACGCCCAAGTTGGACGACAAGGGGCGGCTCACGCTGCCCGCCAAGTTCCGCGATGCGCTGGCAGGAGGGCTGATGGTCACCAAGAGCCAGGACCACAGCCTCGCCGTATACCCCCGCGGCCAGTTCGAGCAACTGGCACGGCGTGCCTCGGCCACGTCCCGCAGTAATCCGGAGGCCAGGGCATTCCTGCGCAACCTCGCCGCGGGCACCGATGAGCAGCACCCCGATTCCCAGGGCCGGATCACACTCTCGGCCGACCACCGTCGCTACGCGGGCCTGACCAAGGAATGCGTGGTCATCGGAGCGGTGGATTTCCTGGAGATCTGGGACGCCCAGGCATGGCAGGACTACCAGCAGACCCACGAAGAGAACTTCTCCACGGCGAGCGATGAATCCCTCAGCGACATTATCTAGGCCGGCGTCCCGGCCTGCTCTGCCGCACACCGGTGCGGCGTGGCCTCTGCCCGAACCGACCCTGACGTACTTCCCCGACGCCAGGTTCGTATCGGACAGGGACCTCGCCGCACCGGTCCCCGCCCCAGTCATGGAGTCCCGCCGACCCGGAGGTGCGCTCGTGGCCGCCCAGGATCCCGGAACCGAACCGGCACACATTCCGGTCCTCCTGCAACGGTGCGTGGCTCTGCTCGGTCCGGCACTGACCCGCAGATCCGCCGACGGAGCGGGCGCTGTGCTCCTGGACGCGACCCTCGGTGCCGGTGGGCACACCGAGCGGTTCCTCTCCGAGCTTCCCGGCCTGCGGGTGATCGGCCTCGATCGTGACCCCGATGCCCTGGCGATCGCCGGGCAGCGGCTCGCCCGATTCGGTAACCGGGTGAGCCTGGTGCGCACCCGCTATGACGGGATCGCCGCCGCCCTGGCCGAAAACAACCTTCCTGCAACGCAATCCATCGATGCTGCCCTGTTCGACCTCGGCGTTTCCTCGATGCAGCTTGACCGCCCGGAGCGCGGTTTCTCCTATGCGCAGGACGCACCGCTGGACATGCGGATGGATCCAGACTCCTCGTTGACCGCCGCTGAGATCCTCAATACCTATGACCGTGCCGCTCTGACCGACGTCCTGCGCCGGTTCGGCGAGGAGAAGTTCGCCTCCCGGATCGCGGGATTCATCGTGGCCCGCCGTGAACGGACCCCGCTGAGCCGAACCGGTGAACTCGTCGAGATCCTTTACGACGCCATCCCCGCCGCGACCCGTCGCACCGGCGGGCACCCCGCCAAGCGGACCTTCCAGGCGCTGCGGATCGCCGTCAACGCCGAACTCGATTCGTTGACCGCCGCACTGCCCGCGGCGATGGCCGCCCTGCGACCGGGGGGCCGGCTCGCCGTGATGGCCTACCAGTCGCTGGAGGATCGAATCGTCAAGTCGGTGTTCGCCGACGCCACCGCCTCGCGAACCCCGGCCGGTCTGCCGGTGGAACTGCCCGGGCACGGGCCGCTCTTCAGCAGCCTCACCCGCGGTGCCGAGCGCGCAGACGCCGCCGAGATCACCCGCAACCCGCGCAGCGCGGCGGTCCGGCTACGCGCCGTCGAACGTCTGGATCCGACGAAGGGCGAAGAGGGCACGCGATGAAGACCGGCAGCAAGCCCGCGGCGCGCACCGGTCGCACGCCACGCCAGCCGAAGAAACTGGGTCCCCAGCAGCGACGGGGTCCCCAGCAGCGACGGGATCCCCAGCAGCGACTGGGTCCCCAGACCGCCCCGGCCGCGAGGCCGGCCCAGCGCCCGGTACGGGCAAAGACCGCCGGTGAGGCCAAGGCGCGTGCCAAGGCGCGCAAGGCCAAGGCACCCAGGGTCGTCCGGGCACCACTTCGCGAGCGGATCGCCGAGCGGATCCACGCCACGCTGGCCGGGGTGGACCTGCGGCCGCAGGTGCTGCTGGCCCGGGTGCCGTTCGTCGTGCTGGTGATGGGTGCACTGGCCAGCGGCTTGGCGATCACGCTCTGGCTGTCCACGGCGTCGGCTCAGCGGTCCTATCAACTCGCCGGCGCGCGTGCGCTCAACGATGCCCTCACTCAACAGAAGGAGGCGCTCGAACGCGATGTCCTGCAGGCGGAATCGGCACCCGCGCTGGCCGATGCGGCCCGCGAACTCGGCATGATCCCGTCGAAGGACACCGCGCATCTGGTTCAGGACCCGGCCGGTAACTGGGTTGTGGTGGGCAAGCCGAAGCCCGCCGAGGGCGCGCCGCCG
>Ga0194052_1000530_pt1 | contig 24312 bp, 13 predicted proteins | sample SepL226m_MetaG_FD_160117 | JGI IMG/M metagenome (GOLD analysis project Ga0194052, IMG submission 160117) | Anoxic zone freshwater microbial communities from boreal shield lake in IISD Experimental Lakes Area, Ontario, Canada - Sep2016-L227-6m | ecosystem: Environmental > Aquatic > Freshwater >...
GAGTTGGAAGTGTTCCAGGGTGGCCCATACAAATTGGGCAAGTGTTTACATTCGGTTCTTTTTCATCAGGATTGTTCCTACAAGCACAAAACATTTTTGTTTGTGTTTTAAGCTCCGCATGCACTTCTAAACCAACTGTGAGTTCATATTCTGTCATAGAGACTATATTACACGAGGTGTCTCCTTTTTCAAATAGTATTTTACTTATATCTCAAAGCCTCCAATGGATTCATCTTTGCAGCTCTACGTGACGGCCACAAGCCTCCCATCAAACCCACAATAGTGGAAAGTATGATAATAAAGAATATAAACCAAAATGGATACAAAAACAGACGCACAGGTGCACCGCCAAGATAATTTGCAAGTAAGTTGAAGAGCCAGTTTAAAACTTCACTTATGGATATACCGATGAGAACCCCACTCACCCCTCCGAGGAGACCAATGAGAATTGATTCCACGAGAAAAATAGCCTGAATGTCAGTTGGAGACGCACCAATAGCTCTCATAATTCCAATTTCGTTCGTCCTCTCCAACAAAGAAACTGTCATGGTGTTGACGAGACCAATAGCTGCCACAAGAAGAGCAAAAGTACCAAAAACTCCAAGTGTTATCTGTACAATCTGAAAAATTTTATTTGCTTGGTCAACAATATCTGAGAGCGACGACACAACGAAACCTTTGTTAATAATTTGTGTGCGGACATCGTTCAAAAATGTTGAATTTGTAACTTTTACTTTAGCAAACTGATATGTGTTGATGGGGGCAAAAGTAAAATCTTTTCTGTCCATATAAATATCAGCAGTATTTCCAGAACCCTCTACAACACCTACAATTTCAAAATCATTACCAAATGTAACTTCTTTTGTGGATGTCGCATCCTTTTCGCTATAAGTTAAAATATAACTCATTTTTTTTCCTAAAATACTTTTCTTATCCAAGTTAAATAGATCAGCAACAACAGAGCTAACTACAACTTTTTTTGTGTCTTTATCTGTAAAAAACCTACCTGAAAGAGGTTGCTTAGCATTCAATGAAAAAAAATCTGGTTGAACAACATTGATTGATGCTTCGGAAATCGTACCGTTGTATGAAGCTTGGCCTTTAAACTTTGCTTGAGCACTCACTTTATCCACGTGTTGAATTTTGGAAATATCACCAACCATCGAATCATCAAATTTAATAGCATCAGAATCCGACGGGGTTATATCCAAAGCCAACAAAGAATCTGCGGTGGTAATATTTTCAATCAAACTTTTCTGCAGACCATAACCAAAAGACACCAAGGAGAGAACCACAGCAATAGCGACAGCAACACCAAAAACCGTAAGAATAATTCTTGATTTTCTGTTCTTAAAGTTTTCTAAAGTTAAATACGTAAGGTCTGTAAGTTTCATGAAATGTTATTTACTCATTATAACAGATATTCTTTCACCGAAGTGTCTTGCTGTACGAATATTTAGACCAATACCACCTTTTTTCAAAGGCAAGTCTAGCATTGTGACAAATTTATTAATATCTATTTCTTTCATTATGAGATCTCTAATCAAAGTATCCAAAGATTCAACTTGTGGCTTTGTTAAGGTGCCGCCGTATTCCTCTAGCAGATACATGCGAACAGAAAATACTTCTTCCTTGAGTTTTTCATTTGAGGATGTTGTAGTATCTTGCACAGAAAGTTTTTTCCAGTTATCCACAATTTCAATAATTTCTTTTGTGAGATGTGATGCTCTTTGAGTATTGAGACCTGCGCCATCTTTTTGATCATCAAGATATTTTTGCAAATCCTCTTTTGTTATCTCATCTTTGATATATTTTTCTATCGTGAGCTCAACTCCCTCTTCTACAGACACACTGTATGGAACGAGCAAGTGCCTAAAGATCATTTTAGCTCTGAGACGTGTGTCAGATAAGTTAGGGTGAAGAAGTGCGAGCCTGTTAAATTCAGAGTTTGGATCTCTAGTCTCAACTCTTCCCACACCTTCTACAAGGTCTTCCTTCTTCTCATTTTTTACAACCTTTTCTATTTCTCCATCTTTAATATAGAAAACTCTATCAGCATAATGAATATCAGCTGCATTGTGAGTAACTTGAATAATAGTTTTCTTTTCTTTCCTGTGAATATCTGCAAGAAGGTCGAGTACAATGAGGGCATTCTTGGAGTCTAGGTTTCCAACAGGCTCATCGGCTAAAATAATAGCAGGATCATTCATGAGAGACCTTGCAATAGCTGTTCTTTGTTGCTGACCTCCAGACATCATTGAAGGTCTTCTGTTTGCATAAGAGGTAATACCAAACCTATCCATCAATTCTTGTGCCTTATCTTCTCTTTCTTTTTTCTCAGCTCCAGAAAACATTTTAGACAAAATCAGATTATCCCGAGCTGAAAGATGTGACACAAGATAAAACGCCTGGAAAATCATTCCTATAGTACTACGATAAAATTCCACCAATTCACTTTTTACCATTGTGGAAAGATTTTTACCATCAACAATAACCTCCCCATCTGTTGCTTTTTCAAGACCTACAATAGTGTAGAGAAGTGTCGATTTACCACATCCAGACTGTCCGAAAAATACAATATACTCTCCAGGATAAATATCTAGGTTTATATTTTTCAAAGCACGCATTTCGTTTGCCTTACCTTGGTCGTATGTAACGCTTACATTTCTTAATTTAATGATTGGTTCAGGCATAATTATTTCTTCAAGAATCCGAATGTTTTGTTAAAGTTTTGGAAGATCACGTCGACGATTGAACCCTGCTGCTTAGGTGTGAGTGCCGTGTAAACGTTTGACTTGGAAACGTTTCCCACTGAGTCGTCTGACTCTACGACAATTTTATACACTAAACCTGGGCGAAGCAATGTCGTAATGACAGTGTGTTCAGTCACCAAACTTGAATCATCTGGAGTCGATTGAGTAAAGTCCTTTCCCCCTCCTTCACTGAACCACACTTTTGAAGTCGCGGGTTTGTCTGTCTTCCAAGAAATAATTGTCTGAGCAGCATCTGCTTGGTCTGGGATAAGAGTTGTTGTGATTCTCACATTAGAAATCTTTGCAGCGTCCTTAGACAAAGATGTAAAGAAAGGCATGATAAATGGTGTAGATGTGTTTTTATTAGAATCTGTAGAAATAATTCTTGCTGTGTAACCATTTGAAACTTTTAGATTATTCAACGCAAAGTTGTGGTCCTGTACAAAGTTTGTATCTTCAAAAGTTTGAATTTTTCCAGTTGTTGAATCTTTAACTTCTATAACAGTCTTTGTTGGAACATCTGTACGCCAATTCAAAACAGCTTGGTTTTCTTTAATATCTCCGAATCGTGCATTGTTAATTTCTGGCAAAAGTGATGTTGTGGTAAATGTTCTGTCCTTAGAAATTGCAACTGGTCCAAGTTTACCTTGAGATCGTGTCTGGAAATGGTACACAGTGTTAGGTGCAAGGTTTTGCAATTTGACTTCGTGCACAGTTACATTGTCATCTGGAAAACCAGCTGTGATTGTATAGGGGTTTTCTCTTTGTGAATCATAATCACTTGTCTGAGCGTAAGCAAGCATTGAATTTGATTCTTTGTCTGTTGTCCATTTTATCGTAGCTGTATCAGCACCAGCATCTACAGTTATGTCTGTTCCAGAAATGATCGGTGCGGAAATAACTTTTGAAGCAAAGCTTGCAAGAGATGCTGATAGGTCGGCTTCAGAGATTGCTGCCAAACTTGGATTATTTGCAAATGAATCTAATAATTTATTGAATTCACCAAGAGCTTTTTTAGCGAAACTGTCAGTAGTAGAAGCTGAGCTAGTTAAATTCGTATCAACCAAATTATTTGTAGTGAAATCAAATGATCCAGAAACGCCTATATTTTGATAGATATCAGATGCTTTTATTTGATAATAATATTTAGTGTTTGATTGAAGACCGTTTACAACAACACTGTGGGAAAGACCGTATGCTCCAGTATCCCCAGCTTCTTTGTTGTAAGAATTGGATAGACCATATTTAACCAAACCATTACTTACTTTTGAAGTAGTGAATGTTACTACAGCTGAAGACCTTGTAATATTTACAACTTTAATATCTGATACGAAAGGAGTTGTTAAGTCTCTGTTGTCTATAGTTCCGCCTCCACCACCGCCCACAGTAACAACTTCTTTTATAACCTCCGGAACTGTAATGAATGAATAATAATTTCCTCCATTGTCATCACTTGCCACATTCCCCGACTGGTCAGCTGAGATCACTCTGAAGTAGTAAGTGGTACTTGAAGCAAGATTTGAGAGAACAACAACCTGTTGTGTTGTGGAAATAGTTGTTGTTGCTGTGAAATTACCTAGAGCGGTTGTTGTACCCCATTCTAGCAGTGAGATGGAAGATTTGTTGGTAGTCCACGATGCAATTGCGCCAGTTGAGCCGACAAGAGCAGTTTTAACATCACTGATTGTCGGTGGTGTGTGGTCAAGGGCAAGAGTTGTGAAGGTATATGTAGTTGAAGACGCTACATTACTTGATTGATCTGTCGAGATGACACGGAAGTAATATGTTGTGTTTGATGTGAGGCCAGTAAGTGGAACTGATTGTGCACTGTTGTATGAGGTTGTTGTTGCAGTGAGGGCACCAAGAGCTGTTGTTGTTCCGTACTCTACTTTTGCAACAGTTGGCTTGTCTGTATTCCATGTAATATTTGCAGAGTAAAGAGTAATTGAAGATGTTGCAACGTTAAAAATGTTTGGAAGAGTTGTGTCGTTTACCTTAGGTGCGATGGTTGTGAATGTGTAAGCAGTTCCATTTGTATCTAGACTTGATGAGGCTGTGTTCCCCACCTCATCTGTAGAAATCACGCGGAAGTAGTACGTCGTACTTGAAGCAAGATTTGAAATGGCGACTACCTGCTGTGTTGAAGGAACGGTTGTTGAGAGTGTTGATGAGCCGAGAGCTGTGGTTGTTCCATATTCGATGTATGAGACGGATGGTTTGTCGGTGGTCCATGAAGCAATGGCGCCAGTTGAGCCGACAAGGGTTGTTGTCACTCCTGTGATTGTTGGTGGTGTGTGATCGAGAGCTAACGTTGTAAACGAATATAATTCATTTGCATTTGAACTTGAAGATGCCACATTACCTGACTGGTCTGTAGATATTACACGGAAGAAATATGTCGTACTTGAAGTAAGGCCAGTTAGAGGAATGGACTGAAAACTATTATAAGTATTTGTAGGTATGGTTGTACTACCGAGCGAGGTCGTTGTTCCATACTCCACTTGTGCAAGAGTTGGCTTGTCTGTGTTCCATGTAATATTTGCAGAGTAAAGAGTAATTGAAGATGTTGCAACGTTAGAAATGTTTGGAAGAGTTGTGTCGTTTACCTTAGGTGCGATTGTGGTGAAGGCGTAAGGGTTTCCACTTGTGTCGAGGCTTGATGAGGCTGTGTTCCCCACCTCATCTGTAGAAATCACGCGGAAGTAGTACGTCGTACTTGAAGCAAGATTTGAAATGGCGACTACCTGCTGTTTTGAAGGAATGGTTGTTGATGCTGTGAAGTTGCCGAGAGCTGTTGTTGTTCCATATTCAATGTATGAGACGGATGGTTTGTTGGTGGTCCAAGTTACAGTCGCACCAAAAGCCCCAACAGTAGAAGTAACAACTGATGAGAGAACTGGTGCATACGAATCTACTGCCGTTTGGAACGTATAGTATGCAACACTTCCATTTACAATATTTTTATCTGAAGTTGTGTTATTTTCAGCATCGACAGATTCAACATAGTAATAATACGTAGAACCCTGAGTGAGAACGTTGATTGTTACGCTGTGGGTTGTGGTACTTTTGTCAGTTCCGTAAACCATTTGTTGATTTGAAAAATCCGAACTAGTTGCATATACAACAGTGGCATCTGTTGGAATATTTGTATTCCAAGAAATAGTAGCTGATGTAATAGCTGTCGATGAAGCGACACCAGAAATAACTGGGCCAGGATTTGTGGTAAATGTTGCAGAGGAACTTGCGTTTTGGACAGCTGTACCAGCAGCATCTATTGATTCTGTAAGGAAATAATATTGTGTACCTGGAATAAGACCCGACAGAATTATTGAGTGTGAGGTTGTTGCCTCCGGTTTTCCTACAGCGTTTTTGTAGAGAAGTTTATCAGCACCAGGATATGTAGATGTCGCAACATAATACACTTTCGAATCTGAAGGTGCGAGAGATGTCCAATTAATTGTCGCGCCCGTTGTTGTAATATTTGCTGACGAAGCTCCACTCAAAGAGTTTGGTGTAATAGTTGTAAATGTATATGAGACACTATTTGAAGTAACACTTGAAGACGCCACATTACCAGACTGATCTGTTGAAACTACACGGAAATAATATGTAGTACTTTGAGAAAGGTCATTCAACATTACAACATGTTGACTATCGAAAGTTGTTGTTGTTGCCGTAAAATTCCCAAGTGCTGTTGTTGTACCGTATTCAATTTGTGCTGTTGAAGGCTTGTCTGTAATCCATGTAATGGTCGCTCCAGATACTTGAACGGAAGAAGTTGCTACATTACTAATAACTGGAGGAACGGTATCGATAGTTGTTTGCAAAGAAAAGAACTTCTCAACACCGTCAACAACATTCTTATTTGTTGCAATGTTATTTTGTTCATCAACAGACTTAACAAAATAATAATATTGAACACCTGGAGTCAAATCTGAGATAGTCACACGGTGATCAGTAACAAAAGGCGTTAATGAAGATACTATTTGTGGATCTTTTAGATCTGGGTTAACAGAATAAATAACAGTTGAATCAGCAGGAATGTTGGTATCCCAGGCAATTTTCGCCTGATTATTTTTTACCTCTATAGTACGGACATTTGTAATAGAAGGACCAGGAAGTGTTGTGAAAGCAAAAGTCGAATCGGAACTATGGCCAATGTTTCCAGATGAGTCGGTTGATTCAACAATGAAATAATATTTTGTACCTGGCGTAAGACCAGATAATTTTACAGAGTGTGATGTAACAATTGAAGGCACACCGATAGTTCCAACGTATGAATTTTTTACATCGCCAGGATATGTTGATGTTGCAATATAATAGACAACAGAGTTAGAAAACTTATTTGATGTCCATGCAATTGCGGCGCCAGTCGTATTAATATCACTCACGCTTACACTACTTTTATCGATAGTGGGCGCAGCCAAGTCACTTCCACCCACTCCATCTGGTTTGTCAAATCTTGTAGGAGTAGATATGAAAGAAATATTTCCATTTGAGTCTTGTATAGACATCTCATACGAATACATCGAATTGGGATCCAATCCAACAGTATCTACAATATAATTTGTTTGTTTATCAGTAACTGTTTTCAAAGGCAAATATGGGCCACTATTTGTTGAACGAAACACATTATATTGTTGAAAGTTTGATGAATCAGATTGTCCCCACGCAAAGAATTCTCGCCACTCAGAAGTACTTACGTTTGAAAGATCTTGGAAAAAGTAGTTTGAGGGAGGATTTGGTGGAGTAGTAGAATAGATAGCAGAAATGTTTCCGTTTGGATCTTTAAAACGAACGTACGCCGTAGAGTTTGAAGATGAGAGTGGTAGTGTAGTTGTGCTGTTGTAATTTTGGTATGTGGCGAGAGACAAGTCAGCATTTGAACCGACTTCCATTTGGAAGGTTGTTGTAGCAGCCGTAGCAGAAAGAGTTATGAGAGCGGGAGTTTGCGACGCATCTACTTTAATAGGAATAGCTCCGGGAGTTGGAGGTGTGGCAGACACAACAGAAGTAATGTTTCCGTTAACATCTTTGAATCTAGCATACACGGTAGTTAAACCAGGTGTAAGCGTGAGAGTTGTTGTTGTACTATAATCGATGTAACTTGCACCTGTAAAATTTGAATACTGACTCACTTCCATTTGTAGAGACGTTGATGCAGTTGCAGAAAGTGTCACAAGAGCAGGATTTTGAGACTCATCAACAACAATAGGAAGAGTACCTAGTTTTGGAAGAGTGGCAGAAAAGATTGGACTGATATTTCCATTTCCATCTTTAAATTGAGCATATACAGTGTCGCCCTGGTTCACAGTAAGATTTGCTGTTGCACTATATGAAATCCACGTAGGAACATCAGAAAGATCTGCTGTCTTACCAACTTTCATGCTCACTGCTGTAGCAGAAGACAAAGTAATGAGTGCGGTACTTGGGGAATACGATGCATCAATTTTTACAGGTACAACTCCGAGGGTTGGAAGCGTGGTAGAAATAATATTTGTAGTGTTTCCATAAGAATCCTGAAATTGAGCGTACACTGTGCCAGTAGCAGAGTTAAGCGTTATGGATTTATTTGTATTGTATGCCTCATACGTAGGAGCATCAGAAAGATCGCTCCTCTGACCAACTTTCATTTTTATTCCAGAACTATCATCAGAAGCTGATAAAGTTATATTACCAGTAGGAAAATTTGTTGCGTCAATCTTCACGGAAGTTCCTGTTGGTATTTTTGTATCGAGAATGAATGCAGAAGAATCTGAAGACGCAGTATTGTTAGCAGCTTCATTATCATTTACTGTTACTCTTATTTTGGTGTTAGCACTAAAAGCACTTCCTATTTGAGCTTTTACATTCCATCTAGCAGTGTGCGCAGTGTAAGAACTTGTAGCCACAGACTGATTTACATAATCAGCTGCATCGAGTGTTGAAGTTGAAATATTATTCCATGTAGAACCTCCATCAAGAGAATATTGAAAACTCGGAGTCACTTGATAATTATTTTTGTTTCCTATTGCGTCCGTATCAATATCGCGTACAGAATAATTTATTGCAATAGATTCATCAGTTGTGTTTTCACTTGCAGCAACAGGCGAGCTCGGATTAAAATCTGGCGGAGCATTCACCACATATGTAAGTGTTGTGGTTCCTAAACTCGGTGCAATAGTACTGTCATTTGTAGAAAGAAATGCTTTATATTGTATCCACTGATCACCTACACCATCTCTTGAAGATGTTGCCATCGCTTCTGACCCGGTCGCACTCATGAAATATGATGACGTTCCAGTTGGTCCGGTGAATTCAGAAAATGTACCAGGTGTGCCAGGAGTTGAAGTACTATCCGGTGCCGTACTTATCTGAAATTTAACAGTAGTACTTGCAGGAGTAGTTGCATCCCATTGCATTTTTGCCAAAACATTTGCATCACTTTTTGTGTTGTATGCGGAGGATACAAGAGTTCCAGGAGCAGACGTTGAATAATAATTATAATTTATAGTTACGTCATTCAAGGTTGGAGTTTGTATAGGGTCACCACTTGAAAGAAATGCTTTATACTGAAAGTATCTACTTCCATTATGAACAGAACTTATCACCTGTCCTAAAGTTGTATAGTAATCAGCACCAGTGCCAGATGGCCCATACCAGTTTGCATATTGGAGTCCTGATGTTGTAGTAGCTGAACGCAACTGGAAACTCACCGAGGCAGCAGATGTTGTTGCTGCATTCCAATTCAGTTTTGTAGGAAGAGAGTTTTGCCCCAAATCTATTGGCGAAGAAAGCGATGATGTAAAATTTCCAGAAGGGTAATATGATGAGCGGAGAGCATAACGGTAAATTTCCCCATCTGTACCTGTACCTAAATAAGCATAGAGGTAATCTCCACCTATCGACAAACCAGGCCCTCTTTGGCCACCAATAGTACCCTGAGGAGCATTAAAGGTAGTCCATCCTGGGTTAGCAACATTATATTTCATAATAACACGATCACCCCCAGGAAAATTGGAGCCGCTACCAGGACCGGATCTAAGGGAATAAATCGAATTATCAATGGGTGAATACACCATTGATGAACCCCAGCTGTAGGCAACGCCTGGAGTACTAGACCCAGAGTGCCACTGTCCAGATCCAGCTCCACTCAAAGGATAATACCAAAAATTATTGGTCGTATTTTGATTTGGAAGTGCGTAAAGAGTATCGTTATAACTAGAATAAGCAATACCACCATAAACTTGATTGACGGAATTAAAAGCGTACGGTTCACCCAATGACGACCATGTACCTGTGTTAAGATCAAATTTTTGTAAATAGCTATTACTGGAGTAAAAACCATAAAGCGCATTACGAGAAGGTGAATATGTAAAATTTCCAAAACCATAAGGACTACTTGTGCTTGTGGTCCATTTTTCCGAACTCAGATCATATCTTAAAAAAGTTTTAGTATTGGGGGCAGCATTACCTGGGAACATATAAAGAGAATTTGTGCTACTAGCGTATACAAGATTAGTTTGATTTCCAATAAGTAAGTTGGAGTTCAGACCTGGCACTGAGTCTACTTGTGCCCATGTATTGTTGGCGACAGTGTATTTCCAAAAAGAATTACCGAAGCCACTTAAAGCATATACATATTGACCCTTAACCGCTACTATACTTGCCCAACCATACTCATTCGGTTGTGGAATTCTTAAAATTGGTCCCCACGAACGATTAGAAATAGAATATTTCCAGAAAGTATGAAATTTATTGCCACCAGGATCAGATGAACCTTGAAATGCATAAATATAATCGCCAGTACCTGGATAAACAAGAGATGAACCTGGTAGGACAAAACCGGGTGCCTGAGGAATTGCTTTATCAGAACTACTCGATGCTGTATACCACACTTTATCATCTATAGAATATCTCCAAAAACCGCAACTTCCTCCGGATGGACAACCTTTAAGTACATAAACAGAGTTATCTACAGGAGAATAGACAGACGCAGTATCGGAAGGAATTGCTGCTGGTGTAGAAGATGCAATAGACCACGTAGAGGAAGTTGCGGAATATTTCCAGAAATCTGTTGTGTTACCTCCGTGTAAAACATACGCACTTTTATTTGACGTTGCATAAACAGCAGATCCTCCAAATGTAAGCTGTGCATACGGAATAGTATTTGCTGTTCCAAATGTTTCAGTAGAAGTAGAGTATTTCCAAAAATTTTGACTATATACCCCCTTGAAAGGCATAAATGTAACCATCATCTGGTGAATAAAAAGCATCACCACCTGAAGACATATTAGCAGGTACTGGGTTTGCTACCGCAGACCAACTATTATTACTTATAGAATATTTTTTCATAACAGTACTACCATATCCTTGAAAGGCATATATATAATCTCCCGAAGCAGGGTAAACGAGCGAGGATCCATCACTCCAGAAAAGAGTAGAGGTTGCCATTTGGTACCAGCTATCTTCATTCAGAGAATAAAACCAAAAATTACTGTCGTTACCATTAGTTCCTTCTGTAGCATAAATACCAGGGCCACGAGGAGTCGAGGCTACGTACACGGTATGACGCGGACCTCCATTACCCGGATAAAACGGAGGTGCTGCTGGAGCATCCCATGCCCCCGTAGCAAATTGTGAGGAGACTTTTAGTTGAACACTTGATGAGGTACCTGTTCCACTTACAGTTGTAGTTGCTGTAGTTCCATTTATGAAATCATTGAATGGCATTTTTGATACGGAACTAGATATTGGAGCAAGAGTAATTGTGCTTGTACCCACAGTGAGAGTTGTTGAGGTTGAAAATTTTGTCCATCCAGAAAATGCGGAGTTTGGTAGTTGGTGTGATGGGAAAGAAATTCCGCCATCTATCCCATCGCTCCAGTTATTTTGTACCCAAGGAAATGTAGCGGCTTCAGCAATTTTGTGTGTAGACAAAATAGATGTGAGCGTCAGAGCTACTATAAGTAAAATAAAAAGAGGTAAACTCTTTTTATTTCGGCTGATAAAATAAGGAACCTTTATTAAGTTTTTCATTGGGGTTTTGAGATACCTGACGCAGAGACCTGAATCAAATATATACCGTATGATTGTACCAATTTAAGCCTAAAAAGGTCAACGCAAAATGTTAATATAGTGTGGATAGCTTTTTTTTGATTTTAGCAAGAAAATAACGCACAATTTTCAAAAAATAAGATAACCGATTATTTATATTCCCACCCTCCGCCTTTGATATATTTTCTCTTTTTGTCTCAGCGGCATCGTTAACAACGAATCCCCTAATCAAATACTTCTTTGATGCCAACACAAACCACTCACGAAAGTCATTCGCACTCTCAGAATTTATCTGAAAACCTAAATGCATAACTGTATCAAAATTATAAAAACCAACACTTCTTTCAATTTTTCTACTTCCTTCAATTTGAACTATTCTAAATTCTCGAATAGTTGAATTATTCTTTATTTTAAGCCTTTTTATATGATAATTAATTGTATTTACTTTTACACCAAATAATGCGGCTATACTTTTTTGTGTAAGCCAAACATTTTTATCCACGAGTAATACATCGATGCAAGTACTTCCATCTTGAGTCGTGTATTTAAAAAAATTTAAATCCTGATTATTTTTGTCCCCTATGAGATTCTCCATTACGAAAGGATTATACCTCAATTATCAAATAAAAAGGAATACTGCTTGAATCTAGGTTTTTATTTAAGAAAAAAACTCCGCACTGTTTACACAGCGTGGAGTTTTGTTTTTTTTAACGACCATTTTTTACCTGTGATGCGTTACTTTGTTTTTTCCCTTCCCATTAATATCTTGGGTGGTTTCAACAAAAACATGGTCGCCGACCTTCCAATTTCTACAGTCGAGTTTAGGATCGACAAATGCCGTCTCCTCCTTACCATTTTTTTTATTATCATTAACCAACCATAACCGTTCCTCTTCCTCTCTGCGAAAAAGAACTTGCCATGAGTTATTTTCGCCCTTAACTGGCTCGCTCATGAGTCTCATCCAACCCCACATCATCACTCGATCTCCACCCGAGGATTTGTTTGAAACTGTACAATGTAGGGTAACCAAAGCAGCAATGACCAAACAGCAAAACAAAAAGAACTTCTTCATAGATGAACCTTCGTATTCCCACAAATAACTTACTGGGTCAGTTGGGGATTTTAAGTAAAAACAAAAATTTCAACCTAAAATCCCCAACCAATCTAACTTAAATTTCTCACTGTAGAATAACACAAAAAGAACAAAAGTCAATTATATACAGACAAAAAACACCTTTTCATACAAGTAAGGTTTTTCAATCTTGTTTTTGAAACCTATTTATTTACTATCTTTACCAATGTATCCGAAAGCAATTTGAGTGATTTGTCATCGAGAACAGAAACCATAAGAACTTTATGAGTTTTTGAATATCTTTTTACAATATCATACAAAGTTTTTTCATCTACTGTGTCAATTTTTGTAATGAGAATAACTTCTTCTTTTTTGATAAGTTCTGGATCAAATTTCTCAAGTTCTATGCGGATAGTTTTGTAGGCATTATCGAAATCTTCCGTATCTGCCGCAATACAGTGAAGTAACAAAGTTGTACGACGAACATGCCGTAAAAACTTATCTCCCAGCCCCTTACCTTCTGCAGCGCCCTCAATGAGCCCTGGCACATCGGCCAAAATCACGCCATATAGAGAACCCAGGTTTGGCTCTAGAGTTGTAAACTGATAATTCCCCACCTTAGCTTGTGCGTTTGTAATAGCATTTAAAAGCGAAGATTTACCAGCATTTGGAAGGCCAATAATCCCAACATCCGCTACAAGTTCCAGTTCAACGTAGAAGTCAGCAATACCACCTTCTTTTCCTGGAGTACACTCCTGTGGGCTTATATTTTTAGAACCTTTAAAATGTTCATTACCTTTACCTCCGCGCCCACCTTCCAAAACTTTTACTTTATCGGCAAGCATTCGCAATTCATATTTCTGTCCTGTATTTAAGTTTGTGACAATAGACCCAACAGGCACTGCTATCTCACAGTCATCGCCGTTTTCTCCCCATAAAGAGTCTTTTCCGCCATCTTCTCCTTTTTCGGCTTTAAAAAGTTTTTTATGACGATAGTTTGCAAGCAGACTCAAATCTGGTGATGCAACAAAATATACATCACCGCCATTTCCACCGTTGCCACCAGTTGGGCCTCCTCTATCTATAAACTTCTCATGACGCCATCGCACCACTCCATCACCGCCATTACCAGCCTCTGCATGTATTTTTATTTCATCTACAAATGCCATATTTTAATTTTCTTGGTTATCTACTGCTAATTGAGCAAGTTTAATTGCACCCTCTCTACTTTTTGCCACAGCAAGAAAAAGTCCTCTGTGACAAAATATCGCATCTTCTACCCCGGATATCTCAGACATTTCATTATCTTTTTTACCAGCCCAAGCTGTAGGTAAATTTTTTCTGTTAACAAAACTTTGCGGATTACTTCTAACTGTTTCTACAGACCATTTTTCATCTGATGGTCTTGGGCGTATAAAGAATAAAGGCTCAGGATGTTTAGCTAGAAAATCACGAACAGGATACGGTCCCTCGAGCACAATAATTCTTTTATCTGTAGCTTCGTTATATGCACGTTCTACGTATTCTTTTGCTTCCTCTTTAGCACGTTCACTTACAATTTTCCTAGCCAGAAGGGCTTTTACAAAGCTTACGAGCTCAAGGAAAACAGCATCCATATCACGATCCTCTTCTTTCCACGTCGAAACAAAAGCATTTATTGCGCTATCAATCCCGTAAGAACTGACATTTTCAAATTTTGGAATAGATATATCTACGCCATTATCTGAAGCATCCAAAGGCGATACCATACCTTCATCTATAAGTTCTGCTACAGCAGAACTTCCACACAGTTTTTCTCCAAATGTTTTCCACACTAAACCAAATGCAGCATATGGAATCATATTTTTTCTTACACCCGCACCACCTTGTTGATGATGATCAAACCTATTTTTCTCTGGATCAAACACGCCTCCAACATCAACAACATATTCTGCTTTTTCAATAATTTCACTGTCACGTGTACGAACCACATTAATAGGTTCGTCGATAACGAGGGACAAAGCAGCTACAGCACAAACATCATCTGCATGAAATTTTCCGTCATGAGTTACAATTGTTTTCATTTTATTTCTTCACAAGAAAATCTTTAAGTTCTGCAATATCGTTTTCAAGTTTACTAATTTTTCTCTCTACGCGAGCAATTTGACTCTCCTCTTCTTGTATTTCTTTTTCAGTCTTATCGGTAACTTTTTTCTCTTGTCTCAAACCAGAAATCAAAATATGGTCTCCGATAAAAAATGACACAAAGAGTCCAACCAAGAGCATTAACGCTGTGGTCCACACTACTGTGACGGGTTCGTAAAATATAAAGCCGTACCAACCTCCGCGAGCCATCAAAATATCTCCTGTATGCCACACTCCTCGCCAAAATAGGATCATCAGTGCACCGCCAATAAACGCATAGAATATTGGAAAATGGCTAAAAGCACCACGCACGTGATCCTCTAACTTATCAAAGAATTTTATGATTTTATGTATCATGATTTATATTGTATCAGATTTACTTTTCTTAGCCTTAACAACCCTCCATACCACATACACGATTAAAGCAACTACTACCGTGATCAGCAATCTTCTCTCAAAAATGTTAGCAAAATGAGCATATTTTCGGTATGCCCCACCAAGAGACCACCCAATATATCCGTATATAAAAGCTCGGACCATAGTACCGAAAAACGTAATTATTGCATATCGCGCCTTTGGAATCTGCAAAATACCACAAACGATGTTAACCGCAATACTTGGCAATAGAGGAACAGCACGAACAACAAATAGTACCCACTCATCTTTCGTGCTCGTTGCGAGCTTGTCATGTAATTTCTCAACACTCTTCCAAGAAAATCCAAAATATTTCCCCCAACGAACTATTGCAGACTTCCCTCCCCAATACCCAACACCGTATGTTACAAATGAACCAATTGTCGCACCAAATGCATCAGGGAGAGCAATTAGGACAAAAATGTCACCAAGTAATTTAAGTGAAAATTGTGCATGTCGTACAATTGAAAATGTAGCTCCAACAATTATCGACACAGCCGGTAAAGGACCTACAATCTCCCCAAAAAAAGAACCGACAAATACACCCAATGGTCCAAGGTGTACAAGTGTTATTTGAAAGAAATGAGTTAATGAAGCTAACATTTTATTTTTGACTCATAAGCTTCTGATGTTCTTCGGTGTTTAATTCTCCACACTTTTTCCATTTTTTTCCAGAACCACATGGACACAAATCATTTCTTCCTACTTTTTCTCCAAAAACCGCTTGCTGCGGTTCAGCATTTCCTTTATTTTCAGACGTCACAATTTGTGCTTGCTGAACAACAATTTTCATTCTCTCCTCTTCCTGTTTAAATGCATTTGAAACCACATGGGGAATGAGACGGATCACCTGGTCCATAATTGACGACTGCAAATCTTTGAAAAGTTGCAAACTTTCTTTTTTATATTCAATCAAAGGATCTCTCTGCCCATACGCACGCAAATTCACACTTCCTCTCAAGTAGTCCATCATTTCCAAATGATCAACCCAGAATAGATCAACACTTTGCAAAATAAGACGACGCAAAACGGCTAAAAATTCTTCATCGCCAAGCTCTTCTCGTTTTTTGCGAATAACTTCACTTTCTTCCTCAGATGCAAAAGCAAGCACTTCAACATATTCAGCCTCAAGATTTTCTTTTTCTCCCTTAAGAACTTTATTACGTCTAGCATACACAGATGTCCTCTGATGATTCAAAACATTATCGTATTCAAGAATATGTTTTCGTGCATCAAAGTTGAAACCTTCAATTTTTGTCTGAGCATTTTCAAGAGCACGCGTAATAAAACTGTTCTCAATCGGCTCATCTTCAGGAATATTCAAACGTGACATCATGCTTTTTACTGTATCAGATGCAAAAACACGCATAAGTGAATCTTCCAGAGATACGAAAAATTGTGTTTCCCCGGGGTCACCCTGTCGCCCTGCACGACCTCGAAGTTGGTTATCGATTCGTCTAGCTTCATGCCTCTCAGTACCGAGCACAAATAAGCCACCTATATTTTTAACTTCTTCGGCCTTTTCTTTTTCGAAAGGTATGCCTCCTAGCTTAATATCAACTCCACGACCAGCCATGTTGGTTGCAATGGTCACAGTGCCTTTTCTTCCGGCATTTGCTACTATCTCCCCTTCTTTTTCGTGGTTCTTTGCGTTAAGCACTGTATGTGGAACACCTTGCTGGGTCAAAAATTGTGAAAGAAGTTCGTTTTTCTCAATAGAAACAGTTCCAACTAAGACTGGCTGTCCTTTCGCATGAATTTCTTTTATTTTTTTTGCTATCGCTTTAAATTTTCCAATTTCAGTTTGGAAAATAAAATCATTGTGGTCTTTTCGATTAATTGCTCTATGTGTTGGAACCGCAACCACCTCAAGTTTATATACTTTGAAAAACTCTTCCTCACTTGTTTTTGCTGTACCTGTCATTCCTCCGAGCTTTTTGTACATACGGAAATAATTCTGGTATGTAATAGATGCAAACGTACGAGACTCTTTTTGTATCGGCACTCCCTCCTTAGCTTCAATAGCCTGATGAAGACCTTCGGACCATCGCCTGCCTGGCTGGAGTCGCCCAGTAAACTCATCAACAATTACCACTTCTCCATTACGCACTACATATTCTGTATCAAGCTCATACAAAGCCTTTGCACGAACAGCTGTTTCAAGATGATGTACATATTTAATACCACGCTCAGTATAAATATTTTCTACACTAAGCATTCGCTCCGCCTTTGTAATACCTTCCGGAGTAAGTTGAATTGCTTTTAATTTTTCATCGACAATAAAATCTTCGTCTTTATTAAACTGACGTGCGATACCTGCAAACTTCATATATAAATCTTCGGACTCAACTGTTGGTGCAGAAATAATAAGAGGAGTTCTTGCTTCATCAATTAAAATAGAGTCGATCTCATCTACAATTGCGTAATGGAGCTCACGCTGTCGCAATGCATTCTCTTCGTATTCAATATTGTCTCGCAAAAAATCAAAACCATATTCGCTGTTCGTACCATAAGTAATATCAGCAAGATATGCTTCGTGCCGTGTACAAGGTCGCAAGAATTCATATTTCACTTTGTACGCACCGACTTCATCTCGCTCCGCATCTACTTCTTTGTGTGCCGGGTCATATATATATGATGAATCATGATTGATCACACCAACACTAAGACCAAGTGATGCATGCACTTGCCCCATCCACACAGCATCACGTCTTGCAAGATAATCATTCACAGTGACAACATGCACACCTTTTCCACTTAGCGCGTTGAGATATGCTGGCAAAGTTGCAACGAGAGTTTTTCCTTCACCAGTTCTCATTTCAGCAATCTTATGATCATTCAGAAGCATTCCACCAATAAGTTGTACATCATAATGACGCTCGCCTAGGGTTCGACGTGAAGCTTCACGCACAAGGGCGAAAGCACGTATTAACACATCCTTAAGTTCTTTACCCTCGGCAAGCTCTTTTTTAAGTTCATCTGTTTTAGCACGCAATTCTGCATCCGTAAGCACAGTAAAAGAAGGCTCTAAAGCGTTGATTTCCTCAACCTTTTTGCGGTATTCCTTAACTAATTTTTCATCTTTATTTCCAAATATCCATGACATCATATTCATCATATACTACCAGAAAACCTACAAATAAAAAGACTAGAATCACATTTCTGCAATTCTAGCCTTACTCTCATTTAACGACCTTCATATGTCGGTTAATAGCATTGAGATATGCCCGAGCACTTGCTTCGACAACGTCCGTACTGGAACCCCTGCCAGTTACCAGCTTTCCACCACCGAAATCAACCTTGATTGAGACTTCACCCAAAGCGTCTTTGCCCTGAGTTGCCCCACGAACGTTGTATTCCACCAAACTTCCATTCTGCTTAAGGATACGATCAATAGTTTTCATCACAGCATCCACAGCCCCATTTCCGAAACCTGAATCCTGCAATAACTCTCCACCACTTTTCAAGCAAACGGTAGCAGTCGGGATACTGACATTGCCCGAGGAGACTTGGATGTAATCAAGTTTGTATCCATCACATTCAATGCCAACAGCCTCATCTACAAGCGCCACAAGGTCATCGTCGTACACGAATTTTTTCTTGTCTCCGATTTCCTTGAAACGAACAAAAACTTTCTCAAGCTCACCCTCACTGAGTTCAAACCCGAGATGTTTCAGCCGCTTAACGAGTGCATGTCGCCCACTATGTTTTGTGAGTGGCAACTCAGTTTCTCCCCAACCAACATCGCAAGGGTTCATAATCTCGTACGTCTCACGATTCTGCAAAACACCATGCTGATGAATACCAGAGCCATGAGCAAACGCATTGAGACCAACAATTGCTTTTGAACGCTGAACTGCAAGCCCGCTCATATGACTTACCAAGCGAGATGTCTTCACAATCTCCTGAGTGCAGATATTTGTATCCACACCGTTGAAATAGTCCTGACGAGTTTTGATTGCCATGACAATTTCTTCAAGAGATGCATTCCCTGCTCTTTCACCAATGCCGTTTACCGTACATTCCACTTGTCCAGCACCAGCTTTGATTGCTGCCAATGAGTTAGCGACAGCCATGCCGAGGTCGTTATGACAATGAACACTGATAATAGCTTTGTCGATATTTTTCACATTCTTTTTCAAGTAGTGAATCAACTCAGCATATTGTTCCGGCACAGCATACCCAACCGTATCCGGAATATTTACAGTCTTCGCACCAGCTTCAATAGCAGCTTCCACGACCTGAGCCAAAAATTTTGGTTCAGTACGAGAAGCATCCTCAGGAGAAAATTCTACATCATCACACAACGTACAGGCATAACTCACACCTTCATACGTCATGTGAATAATTTCTTTTTCCGCTTTTTTCAACTTGAACTCACGATGAATCGCCGATGTAGCAAGAAACACATGAACTCTTCCACGAATACCAGCAGGTTTCACCGCGGCAGCTGCAGCCTCGATGTCTTTTTTATTACACCGAGCCAAAGCACAGATGATAGGTCCTTTGATTTCAGTAGCAATCATGCGTACTGATTCAAAGTCACCATCACTTGCCGCAGGAAAACCAGCTTCAATCACATCAACATTCAATTTCGCAAGTTGGCGCGCGATTTCAAGTTTTTCTCTCGAATTCATCGCCGCACCAGGACACTGTTCACCGTCGCGCAGTGTCGTATCAAACACAATGATTTTAGACATACCAATATCCTTCTTTTTATATTGTTTTATCAAAGAGCTACTCCGTGCTCACAAAGAACTATTCCATTTAAAAAAACCAACCCTCCAAAAATGGAGAGCTGGTGAGTACATGTATCAGTAGGTTTTATCGGATATATGCACACATAAGATCTCCATGCTTTGCAAGCAAGAGACCCAGCAAATTTGAATTGTGTGCAATCTTCTTCATTACTATTTCATAATAACGCAGTGAAAAATATTTGCAAATATTTTTTATATAACAAAAAACTCCAGCGTCGCAGGAGTTTTTTTGTTTAAATAATCTTAGAGATTATTTCTTGCCTTTCTTTGCAACTTTCTTTGCAGGTTTTTTTACAACCTTCTTTGCAACTTTCTTCACAACCTTCTTTACTACTTTCTTTTTTGCTGCCATTTTATTTTTTTTCTAATGTCTTACGACACTCGAGTAAAATTATTTTTTAACAAGTGTGTAACAAGTGACCTCTTCTTGTTACTAACTTACATACATTATCGCACACAAGTGAAAATGATTACAATATATTTTTGCAAAAAAGTTGTGGATAACTTTTTTTATTTTAAAAAAATATTTTTTAAATTTTTATTTGAAAAAATATTTATACACATTATTTTTTTGTAAAAAATTTTTTCTTATAAAGATTTTATTAAAACAAATCATAAAAATATAAATAATAAATTTTATTTACAACATTTGATTGTGGTGGAAACAAAAAAAATAATATCTTTTATTTTTGTATTTATAATTTATAAAATTTTTTTCTACACAAAACAAAAACACATCCGTATTGCGGATGTGTTTTTGTTTTGTGTAGATTGACGACCAACGGGTGCGGTCTCCAAAATAAATATCAATTTAATGTGAGTGCAGCCGTTGGTCGTCGATACACGCAAAGCCTTAGAGATTATACCATCCATCTAAAATAGTCTGCAACCAATAAACACAAAACCCACCGAAAGGCGGGTTTTTATGCGATATTTATTCTTAGGATGCGCACAGAACGCACTCACATATAAACATCATAGCAAATATTTGAATTTTGTCAAATGTCCGCCTGTGGATTACTTTATGCTTGATACCTGAGCAAGCAAAGCCTGTGCTTCACTATAATCAGGCACTAGAACTAAAAGTTTTTCTAATGTCTCTTTTGCTTTTGGTAGATTTTTGTTTGCAGCATAAATCTGTGCAAGCATTAGAATTACTGGAGGTTTATTTGGAAATATTTTATTTGCTTCTTCTAATGCCCCTATCGCATTGTCATACGCACCAAGCTGAGCATAAAAACTTCCTAACAATATAAGAGTGCGAGCATCATGATCTTGATTGTATTGTTTCTGTTCTTCTGAAACAGCAAAGTTAAACCACTCCTGACGTTTTTCCTGAGGAACTTCTTTTGTCATATAGTGTGGAGCAACAGAAACAATCTGCTCACGAATTTCTTTATCTCCAAATGAATTTTGCGCCAAAGCATCTTTAAATTTTTGCATTACAACATCAGAAGGAACTTGTGGAGTCTGAGCATATACAAGAGCCATCAGTAAATCACCATTGGCTTCATATGCGGAACGGTTTATTCCAACCAAAACAAAAGGTATGAGCACAAGCGGAACAACAGCCCACATCGCAAGCTGTTCTATGCCAACAGAATCTTTCTGTAAAGCAGAAATTTCTTTCGCAGATTTCACATGTATATATGAAAGTACGATTGCGATCAAAATATAACTTGTAAGATTATCAAACACAAAAAAGTTGTGAATGAAATACGCAACTATGAGTCCTGTAAATACAGCACGCTCATATATTTCAAAATCATCTCTTTTCCACAAGAGCCACAAAGCCGCTACAAAGATAGAAAGATAAGAAATAAGTCCAAGAAAACCACCTGCTATAAGCCAATCAAAGAATACATTGTGAGTCCTATCAAACCACGCCTCCTGTGTATACATCTTTGGATCATAGTATTTCGCGAATACATATGTGAAGTTGTCCTGTCCCCAACCAAGAAGAGGTCTTTCCTTTACTCCCTCCCATGCCATCTTCCACAATGTTAGTCGAGCAAACCCCTGACTTTCTGCATAACCCTTCAAATCAAAAGTTGCAACAGCACTGAATCTATCAACAAGAGGATGATTCTTTGCAAACTGTGTTCCTCTCACACCAGCAAGACCCACAATCAAAAGAATAACAGCAGCAATAAGTCCAATTGATATTTTTCTAATAACAAGATGTTTTTTTTCAGCAATAGCTAAAACAACAGCAATCACAAAAATTCCACCAAGAAGACCAAGAAGAGAACCTCGAGTACCTGTAAAATACATGACCAGAGCATAGAAACTTCCTAGCAATATATACCACGCAGCAGCCCATTTTTGTTCTACATCCTTTACTGAAATATGAACTCTTCGTAAAAAGAAATACATTACAATGAAAATATGCACAAGCATGTATCCTCCGAGATATGTAGAGTTTCCAAGAGTTGCATCAATACGTCCTGTATTTTGTGAAAGCTGACTAAGCCCCATAAATCCAATAATGGAAGCTGCCAAACACGAAGTCCACGCCATCCATCGCCACATTTTTTCATTAAGCGCAGATCCGAGCACAATAAAATATGCAAACAAATGAAGCACTGTCACCAATCCTTCCATTCGTTCGTAATTACTCCAAATACTTTTTGCTGAATTTACTCCGTAAACATCAGCAACCATTATTACAGCAGCAAATGCAAAAAACGCGCCCAAGAGCCAAGAACTTTTTGGTCGATATTTTACATCTACAATAGCTAAAGCCGCCCAAAGACCAAAAGCTGTTTCTACTAAAGCCCTGAATAAAAAGTTTTTCCCTGATATAAACGGGAAAAACATTGAATTTGCAACATATAAAGGAACAAAAGGTACTGCAAAAAGACATACCCAAAGCCCATAACGCAAGATATTTTTAAACATTTTCATATGGTACAATATAACACATTCACAAAAGCTATGCCTACCCTATCCACAGCCTATATAAAAGAAAAATGGCAACACGCTGGATTTCAAAAATATCTAAAAAACACTAGCTGGATGTTCTTTGGTAGATTTTTTACTCTGGGAATCTCTTTTTTTATAGGAATATATATTGCTCGATATTTAGGTCCGTCCAACTACGGACTCCTCAGCTATGTCACAAGTTTTGTGGGACTCTTTGGTTTCCTAGCATCTTTTGGTATAGACAGCATTGTAAGTAGAGAGATAATAAAAGATCATGATAAAAAAGACGAAATCATTGGTACAGGGTTTTATATAAAAATTATTGGGAGCTTTGTGGCTATCGCTAGTGTTTTTATAATTTCTTACTTCACAACAAAAGATCTTTTCACCCTAGGGCTAATCTGGCTCTTCTCTCTCAACTTCATACCTCAAGCTTTTAATATTCTAGAAACATATTTTCAGTCTCAAGTTCTTTCAAAAAAAGTTGTTACAGCTCAAGTGGTAGCAAACATAATATCTACGATTCTTAAAATTTCAGTGATTATATTAAACAAAGGTATTTTCTGGCTCATCCTTATATATATAGTTGAAACATCTATATATGCTCTTATCCTACTCTTTTCATTTAGAAAATTTGGCAACCACATCAGAAAATGGAAGTTTAATATAAGTGTTGCTAAATCTATTTTGAAAGACTCGTGGCCATTAATGCTCTCTACTGTAGCTGTCAGTATCTACATGAAAATAGATCAAGTCATGATAAAAAACATGCTTGGTAATGAACAAGCTGGAATTTATGCTGTGGCAGTAAAGCTTTCTGAGGTGTGGTACTTTATACCCACACTTATATGCACATCTCTTTCCCCTTCCATAATTAAAGCTTTGAATATGAGTAAGGATCTTTTCGAGGATAGAATGAAAAAGTTATATTTTTCACTGTTTTGGTTTGCGGTAGCAATCGCTTCTTTTGTATCAGTTTTTTCTTACTTTATTATAAAGATACTTTTTGGAAACGCTTATATAGGAGCAGTTCCAACCCTACAAATATATGTATGGGCGGGAGTGGCTGTATTTATGGGTGTTGCCGTAGGTCAATATCTTCTAGCGTCAAATTTAACCAGATTATCTTTTTATTCAACCATATTAGGAACACTAACAAATATAATCATTAATATAATCTTAATACCAAGAATTGGAATAAAAGGCGCCGCGATATCTACCTTAATAT
>Ga0194052_1000534_pt1 | contig 24041 bp, 21 predicted proteins | sample SepL226m_MetaG_FD_160117 | JGI IMG/M metagenome (GOLD analysis project Ga0194052, IMG submission 160117) | Anoxic zone freshwater microbial communities from boreal shield lake in IISD Experimental Lakes Area, Ontario, Canada - Sep2016-L227-6m | ecosystem: Environmental > Aquatic > Freshwater >...
GGGGAAGGGGTCCTCGTGTATCGAAGGAAAGACACCGACGTCTTTGCCGCACAGAAACGTCGGCAAGTCTGAATGCTGTAGCCAACCAGGGAAAAGTACTCTACCGGAAGAGGAACACGTGGCTTTGACCGCTCTGTCTAACTCTCGGGCACCCAATTCCCTGCCCCCCGCCGCGCCACTGTTCACTGCGTCTTGATAGTGACCGAAGGCGGACCCACCGAAATGGAGAGTGAAGTCGGTCTTCATTTCAGCGAGCAAGTTAGCCACATCTGCCAGATACCGTACACCCTTCGGTTCCGTCCATCCGCCATAGAACGCGATCTGAGTGGTATCAAGGCTTGCATTCCCTTGCGTCAGCCTAAACGCGGTCGTGTCCGCACCGTTATATACAACATGAAGGTGGTCCTCGGGTAGGTCAGGATACATCTCGTGGAACCGGCGCCGGACCCAATCCGCGCAGAAGACATAGTTGCACTGAGCAAAACGCCCCCGAAAGTGACGGTACAGCGGGAGTTCAGCGACCGCCAGCCCGTGAAAGTGCACCACGGATTTGTGCGGAAACATCAGCGCTAGTTGCGGGGTATAGTGCCCGTGAAAGATGTCCGCCGCACGATTCGCCCGTCCGAATGCCAGATAGTAATGGTACTTCAGCAGTCTATGGTGCCAACCAAAATCTTGCACTACAGATATTGCTGCGTGATCTCCAACCAGTTCGGAGACCGTAAGGCTGGCGCGAAGGCCCCTCGCGTTCAATATCCTCAACTCTTGGAGTTCAACCTGCTCAAGCCCCCCAATGGAGAACAGATCCAGTCTGGCCGTAGCCGTTTGCAGTAAAGCAACACTCTGTGGAACGCTTGTTGTCATCGCTTCCTCGGTCCATAGCCATGGTGTGGTTAGTCCACCGCGATACGAAGAGCGTTCGCAGACGCCCGTTCTAGGCCATTTCGCCATGGTCTCCAGTCAGCAATGCCCACCTTGACATGTCGAGAAGCGGAAGCTCCTGCATGTCCATCGGCGTTACGATCAACCATCGTGGGGAGGCCACTCGTTGTCTTTCTACATGTCTGGAAAGGGCACTATGATGATCTCGAAAACCGGCTCGCTTCAGCGCATCAACGAATTCCGATGATCCCTGAAAGTACACGTAGCAGTCTAAGTGACCCTCATCCGCCAGCTTGCACTTCAAATCGCGCAAGGCCTTTGCTGCTTCGGAGGCGACGCCAGCATAGTCGACTATGGATCTACCTCGCCAGATAACGGTGGTTTCTGCTGAACCGTAATGCTGAACACCATATCTGTTTGTGGGGTGGTTCAGATAGCGCCAAGTCAGATATTGTCGGTCCTTGTGCACCCTAATGTAGTCATCATCGTATTGCTGCAGTTGGCGATGGAACTCAGCCATCGCAAGGCTGGCATCTTGGTCAGGAGGCCGCCGGGAGGGGTCGATACGCCCGCATTCAGCTCGTTCTTGAGGCCTGAGTTTCGCAAAGAGCAGCGTACCGATGCTAGTCGTGGGAGCCCAGAACCAAGGCACCATACCCAACTCTGTCATACCGAAGACCCTCGTGTGGATGCTGCGTGACATGACACCAGAAAACCCCCAGTAGCCTGCGCATTTCGCTTCAGAGAGGAGCTTCAGGCGAAGCTCACCCATACCTCGATATATTCCTTGGCCACGATGCGCGGGCAATACACCGTCGTCTGTGACCATCCATGTTCTGTATTCCTGTCCCCTGTATGTCAGACGAACTGGAACAGCACCACATGTCCCGATGATGCAGTTGTCCTTCGTCGCCACCACAAGAAATCCGGAGCCGGCTGGGCGTTCGTTGTACTTCCAAGCTAGATATCTGGATGTTGTTTGGCCTCGATGGACTTGCTGTATAACCGACGCGGAAGCTTCATAGTCAGCGGGTTCAGCGATCCGAATGTTAAGCGCCATTATCTTCTCCAGTCTTGACTGGCCGCTAGCGCCACGAAACCAGTATTCATAGCCTCACACATGTCGTTCCCGCTTCTCGAACCATGTGAGTAACCGGCCCTTGATAGAACTTCGGCTTATGATGAGTGCCGTCGCTCGCGTGGCATGACCAGCGAAATGCGACTTGTATGATCCTTCGCCCGCGCCAAAATCGAATACCTTCAAGCCGCGGTGGATCGCGTCCTGGATTGCCTTGAAGTGCATTACAACGCCTAGGTCACAAGCAGCGAACGCCGGATTACGGGCGAACATCAGCGAGTGCCTAGTATGGCCGTAGTCGGCGCAGAGTTGTCCAGCTAACCACTGATCACCGGCTTTCAAAGTCACATTACGGCCGAGACCGGATGCGGCCAGAGCAGCAAACACTTCAGTGACGAAAGGTTTGTAGCGGCGGTAGCCACGCTCCTCGAGTTGGTAAAGCCCCCATCGCTCCTCGTGGTAGTGGAAAAAGTCAGCGAGTGAGGATACTAAAAACTCACGGCTGAACTCATCGCACGTGTATTCCGGAGTGCCAATTTCAGCCAAGCGCTTCTCCCCGCGACGGATGTTGCTCCGCAGTTTCTTGTCTAGGCTGTCTCGGAAATCATCAGGATCCGCCGCGATAGCAGCAAAGGGGGAAACAGCGGTACTTACGCCTAAGCGCGAGTACCAGCCATCTAGCTGCTCAGCTTGATGCAGGGACAGCATAAATGAGCAAGGGTGCAGTTTCTTGAGATACAGCATTTCACACGAGCGGTGGTTATCACCCAAGAGTCCCAGCATCATCCGCACTGATTTCTTCTCCCAGCCCTTTGCCAAGATTGCGTCTTGATAAGCAGACTCGCCTTGAGCGATGAACTGCATGAACCGGAACCTGATAAGTCCCTTGACTGACATATCTGTCATGGTGAATGGGAATATCGCCTTGAGCTTGCCCTTACGACGAGCACAGATGATGTGTAGCGGCTGACCCTCGCCGTAGTGCTTCCACCACGACCAAAGCCACTCATGACGCGAATAGAGCAACGGATTGGCGCAATTATCCGCCAGCGCGTTCCACTCATCGCGCATGCCCTCGAACTCTTCGGGATCTGTAACCTCGCTAATCTCCATCGTATTCCCTCAGAACGGCACAAACCTGCCGCATCTCATCGGTCGTATTGGTCTGTGCCACTGGCAACACAAGCAGGTGCTGTGCCAACCACTGCGACTCAGGGAAGTCTCCCCAGTGGTGGCTGCAGTCCCACAGTATGGCCGCCTGCGTTCCACGCTCTCTCAACGCATCTCGCCATAGTCGGTTGTTGGGTACCAGTATAGGGCAGCCATAAGGGCAACCCGTCTCAGGTAGGCTCGATAGCACCAGTTTGATATTGTGTAACCCCCCCAAGTTGGATATCAGCGTTGTGTGGTTTTCGTAACGTCGGCGGCGCGTTTGTGTGATGTCGCATCTAGCGGCGATGTGTTTGGAGAACAGAGACATGCGGTTAGGCTCCATCCGGCTCCTCAGCGCTCTCTCCGCCATAGCGAACAGTTCCTGCGCCACTATACTCAGCATCCGTCGGTCATGGTGCTCCTGACATCGCCTCACGCTGCATGCCATCGTACGCCAGATGACCAAGTTTCTGTTGACGGGCATTCGACGCTCAATTTGAGCGGCATCTTCTTGCCATGCGTCCCCGAGCACATCTAGTACCGCGCCATCAGGGACGGGCAACCACTTGCGTAGGCTGGTGAATGCAAAGTCCGGCTCTACCTCTCTCTCACCCAGAGCAAATGGTGACTGGCAGGAGTCTTCTATGAGAGGCAATCCCAACTCGCGTAGCCCACTAACCATGGATGCAGGCTGAGGGTAGCCGAAGTAGTTTACATACACGATCGCCTTGACGCGTTGATTGATGCAGGCCTTCACCTGATCAAGCGACACACTGAGATCGCGTTCTATGCCATACAGCGCGACCTCAAAGCCCCAATCCTGAATAAGGTCGGTAACGGCGGCGCAGATGAAGGCTGGAAGCAAGATGCCATCACCTGGCTGCAGATTGAGCATCTTGGTTATGACGTATAGGCAATCTCGCCCACGTGAAAGCAGTAGGGGACGCCCGCGCACCCCCAACTCATGCAGCCAAGTGCTGCTACCGAATCTCAGGAGGCAACGAGGGTCTAGACCAATCTCGAACTGGATACCCATATCGCGGTTTACCTTGACACTACTTCAAGCAACCTCACGAATCGTGCCGTCCTTTTTGATCTCGCAACCAAATGTCTCATCGAATGGCGCACTCTGCGGGTAAGTCGCAGCTTGTAGTCTCCGTCTCCTCGAAGCAAGTCGAACTCCCGCCAGCCTTCCTGCATTCCATATTCGACGGTCTTCATGATAATCTGGGTACCAGGTGAATATCGGTTGAATGCTGAGCTAAACCCGTGCAGGTAGTCGTAGAAGACACCCTCATACAAGTAACCATACAGTACCGCACAAGGCACGCGCTCCACAGTCAGCATGCTGAACAAGAGCCAACCGGCGTCCCGCGTCTTGGCCATCAGGTCGCGATGGAACAATGTGACCCTGGCCTCGCTAAGGGCCCTTGACCCTCCCCTGTCCTGCCAACTCACCGCATGCAGCCCAAGGAAATCATCTATATCGACGGCCGTGGTTTGGCAGCCTTGCCGGATCTCCAGGGAGACCTCTCCCATCTCCCTCTCCATCTTTCTTAGGCTCGACTGGGCATTGCGGCGCGTACTTCGAGCCATTCCGGAAAGAAATCCATCGCAATTCGTTGAAAGCGGGATGAACGGGCATGGGGCACCCATTTCACCGTGGTGCTGCATGTCACCCTGTCTGGCGATGATGGGTACGATCTCGTTCGTGCGCGACTGGCCGTGGATGCCGGTTAGGCTCAAGAGATGCCACGCATCACAATTTGTCCTGAGATGAAGAAAAACCTGATGGAGCACATCCCATTCGAGACCAGCCTGAGTCAGGAAATCCCGGTAGTCCGCCTCATACCCCACCAGAAACGTGATCACCTTCAACAAGGGCACTCCACGCACCCGCAGCACGTCCCGCCGCAGCGGAGCGATTCCCACCAGCCGCCCACCATCGCGAACCAGCAATATCAGCAGATCCTCATCGCGCGTCCCGAAGTGCTCCCACCAAGTATACTGCCATTCATGGGTCAGGAAGATGTGTTTGGTGCTACTGCGCGAAAGAAGCTCATTCCACTCATCCTTGAGGGCAGCAAACTCTTCTTTGTTGCTCACGACTTGGATGTCCAAGTTAGCGTCTCCTGCCCAGTTGCCGCAACGCCCACCGGGCTTCCTGAGCCGCGCGCGCGGTGCAGTATCTCCACCAGTACCAGCCCTTCACCTTCGCTGCAAACTGACCTAGGCTGTCCTCACCCCAGATGGGGATGCGGTGCATCTCATACGGTGGCGTGTCCAATGTGTTCCTTCCGTATGTTCCGGCAAGCAACCCATGCCGGTAGTCGGCTTCGGCCAACAACCTCGGCATTTCAGGCCGATAGTATCCGTAGGGGTATGCGAAGGATACCACATCAGCCCCCACGTGTTGTTCAATGGCTCTCTTGGACTCGGCCAGTTCGGTGGCAATTGTCTCCTCGCTCGCCTGCCTCACGTCCAAGTGTGAGACGGTATGCGAGCCAAACTCAATGCCTGCCGCGGCCATCTCCCCCACCTCAGCCCAAGTCAGAAGGCGCTTGTCGATTGCCCGTTCCTGTTCCCATGCATCCGTGCCGCCAACGTGTCCTGTGGGCAGGAAGACCGTGGCTGAGAAGCCACAGTGGTTGAGCACGGGAAAGGCGTTCGCATAGAAGTCATCATAGCCATCATCGAAAGTCAGAGCCACCATGCGCCTGCCAGACCCACTCAGCGCCTCTCTAACCGATGTCCCCCGCCACCCAGTCCGTTGCAGCCACTCCATCTGAGCAGCGAAGCTCTCCGCCGAAACCTCAAATCGGTTCCTGGGTCGGCCCTGCGAAATGCTGTGGTACATGAGGATGTTCATTGTGACCAGCAATTCGCCCTCGGGGCGCCGAGACGTGTTGGCAGACTCTGCTACATCACGCGCTACAGGCATCTTTGATACACTGCGCGCAGCTTCTCAGCGTGCACCGTGTGCGAGAATGTGCCCTTTGCATGCCGATGGGCTGATTCCCCGATACGGGCGGTCAGCTCTGCGTCAGATATCAGCGCGGAGACTGCGTCCGCCAATGCGACAGGCGATCGCTGCTCGACGAGAAAACCATTGACTCCATCGGTGATCAACTCTGCTATACCGCCTATGCTCGACCCAATGACCGGAAGACCCGCCGCCATTCCTTCCATTACAGAGATCGACGTCGCTTCCTCCACGCCGTCGTGGGTAACGCTCGGCACAATTGCGGCAGAACTCCTGCGCATCTCCTCCATCATCTGTGACCGGTCAATAGGCCCTAACATCCGCACTCGAGACTCTAATTGATGGCGCTCAATTGCGCCTTCAATCATGCCCCGCTCCTCACCGCTTCCCGCCAGATTCAATACAAAATCCACGTTGCGACGGCTCAACTCACGAGCCATCTCAACAGCGAACATGACCCCATTCTTGGGGGTGAGGCGCCGCGCACACAATATCACAAATGGTGAAGCGCCTGTGTAGGCCTTGCGCTGAGTTCCCAAATCAACAAAAGCTGGATGAACGCAGTTGTGGATAATATGAGGGTTAACCCGCCCGTGGGTGATACTCTGTACATGCCGTCCCAACCGTGTATCGACGCACACGACCTCAGTCGCCGCCTCAAATGTTGCCCGTTCCCATTCCAGAAAGCGACGCTCCCAAGCACCGCCTTTTCGAATGACCCCAACCCCTACGAAGCCCGCCGCCAAATAATCATGAACCGTCAGCACCTGTGGTAGGCCCAGATCATTGGCGCCCGCCGTGGCCGCCAGCATAGCCATAACGCCGTGGTAGTTGATGGCATCAAAATGCCCAACAGCGCATGAACTGACCAGATCGGCCGACAACTGGCGTGCTTGCTTACGGTGTTCGATCATGAACCTGAGGATGCGTCCGGTGAAACGCCCGTACTTGTGAAGATAGTATCCCGTCTCACGCGCCACTTTGGCAGAGAGATCGTTCCGTTCTCTTGCCGATACGACAGTCGCCTGGTCACCTAAGTCGCGCAAGCCGAGGGTAAGAGTCTCAATGTGCGTTGAGAGTCCACCCTCAGCAGGGACAGGGCCATTTGTTACCATCGCGATATGCATGTCACGGCCTCGCTTGACGTCAATCTGCCCTTGCCGGAACGATCCGCACAGGTTCTTGTTGTGTCGGTCGGGCTAGCCTGATAACTCTGTGAGCAATCTACAGCACAGCTGGCTGCGTCTCGCGGCGTTGGGTGATGCCAACGATGAGCAGTCGAATCTAGCCGCTAGTCTTCTCGTACGTGGCTTTGGCAATCAGGTCACTCAGTACCTCGACACGTTTTCCCCATGTATGTTGCTCCCGGATCAGCCCCACCTGCCGTTGCTCTCGTCCCCGATCTCCGGCCGCGACCAAAGCAGCGCCGATCCGTGCACTGGCCGACCGCATCGAGAGATCTCCCAGACCGGCACGGGCATACTCAGAGACTGCATGACAGACCAACCTCACGCAGGCACACCCTCATCGAGCGATGGCTGTGCATCAGATCAAGAGTCGGCGTGGCCGGAGGGATGTCAATATAGTCGAAGAAACCATCGCCGACGTTCTGGTAGCAGAGGCCCCCAATTCTGGAATTTGGGTAGTACCGGAATATTCCCTTGGCCGCCCGGAGCAGATACTCGTCGATCTCGCCGGTCAGATCACCATGCCGCAAGATACTCCCCGCCGCCAGTAGCTCCATCGGTACCCACCAAGGGAACGTGGAGACCGACGCCGCCTGTCCTTGCCCTCCGAAGTGGCGCTCTAACACCTCCGCAGAGACAACAGCGCTGATGTCGCCCACGGTCTCATTCAGCAGCGGGGCACCCGTATCTCGATCGATGCTCTTGTATATCAGGTCGCATGCGGGATGAAACCCTCTGCGCGCAACCCACCGGAAGATATGGCGACAGATCTGCAACATCTCCTCGCGCTCGGCTGGCTCGAGAAAGGCGGAGAAGCGAGCCGCAAAGCCGGTGAACTCCAAGGTGTGGCCTGGGTCCGTCACCACGCAGCCCTGACGGGCATGCAATGGTTGGCCGTTCTGGTTCACTTCCCAAAAGGCGTGATCTCGCGGACGGTAGTGGTTGCCTATGATGTACTTAAGGCATTGTCGGCCTAGGGACAGCAGGAGCTTCACGCGCTGCTGCTGGGCATCCAACCCCCGTCGTCGTAGGCATGCCAGCGTCTCCAATACGTCAGCGATCGCCCCTAGGGAGATCATGAAAGGTCCCTGAGCCGTTTCCCCTGCCGGGCGGATGGTCGGTTCCTCAATGAAGGTGCCTTCGCTCAGGGACTGCTCGAGATCTCCAAGAAGGTGACCCGCCAGGGTCACAGCCATCTCATCATCGAAAGCCAAACCGTATTGGAAGAGGCCGTTGAGCACGAAAACATGCGAGAAGCTCGATTCTCCGGGCTTGACCCGCACATTCATCGGATGGTCGACTGCCAAGTTAGTCTCGTCGTTCACTACATGCGGGAACCAGCCGTTGAGTTGGTAACGTTCCATCAAAACCCCATGGAGATGATCGGCATAGGCCTTGACGCTCTCTGGTGAGCCCGACGACGCCAGCGATAGTGCTGACAACTCACCCAAGGTGCGTCCATCAGTCCATGAGTAGCAGTGGTGATGGTCGTAATGCAAGCCAGTGACCGAGTTGATGTTGGCGTATGCGCCCTTGTACTGCGGCCGGTGGTGTTTCTCAAACTCTTTCAGAAAGAAATCCAAATAGTCGGCGCGGTATGCTTCGATGAGCTGGCACAAACTAGCGTCGATGGTTGTGGTACGCTGCACACAATTCAGTGCTTCGGTGTGATTCAGCATTGGGTTACCATTACGCGAGCTCAGTCCGTATGCCGTCCTCCGCCACCGCGAAGTCCAACACCTGCTCGCCAGAGATTCCCTGCGAAGCAAGGTAGGCCAGGATCTGGTCCATCTTCCCAGGTCTGGCCACCGCCATCATATACCCTCCATGTCCGCTTCCGCAAAGGGCCGTGCCATAGGTCAGGTCGGACAGGTCCTTGCGAAACCGCCGAGCGGCGTCAGGGGTTACTTCCTCCTCGAAGTACTCACGATCGTCCCAGTACTCGGCCATCATTAGGCCCAAGTGCTCCCAATCGCCGTTCTGCAGGGCCTCCGCCATGGCGTGCGTTAGCTGTTTTCCGTTCTCATACGCGAACATGTAGTCGCCGCTTCGCATGAAATACTTGGCCGGAATTGCGGCCAAGTACGGCTGCCGTACGTGGGGTTTACCAGTGTGGAAGACTGCGAGATTACTTACCAACCCATCCAATTGTTGCTGCTCAATCGGGAGACTGTCTACCCGGGGATTAAAGAGGCCAGTCGCCGCATCGGCTTGTATGAGCTTAACGCCGCCTGTCAACCCGCCAATAATGTCCTGATATCCGCTTCTGCCGTAGAATCTCTCGCAACAATAACCCCTTGCTAGTAGCTCCACATCAGTGGTCTGTAGCCCGGCGAATTCTCTAAGCCCCCGAATCAGGCCTGCGGCAAGGATCGCACTGCAACCAAGCCCCGAGCCGATGCCGATCTGGCAGTCCAGGCCTATCTTGAACCCTCCACCGCACTCACTTAGCCATTGGTCCAACGGAATACCTGCGTCCGGGTTGAAAATGCCAGAGAATCGAATACCGCTCTTCAGCAGAATCAGCGGATCCTGCTTGCTAATGTCTCCATACAACCCATCGAAGTCCTCAATGCTTCCTGATGCCCGCAGGTTGCCGGCGACTAGCTCGATCCGGCGATCCGGAATCCGCTCGATGGTCACGGTGCCAGGCTCTCGTCCATTCACCTTCAAGGCACAGTTGAGGATGACGGCGCTCTTTTCCTCGATTATGCAGGACAGGTCGGAGCCCTGAGAACTGGAGAACGCCAGCCTCGCTGGCATTCTGACCTTCACACCTGATCGGTATTCCGTCGGCTCCCCCACTGCAGCAACCTTGGCGATGGCCGCCGTGAAAGCGGCTTCGCCGAGCAACTCGTTGGCCTGCTGACCATACGCAACGGCCAAGTGATGACAGTTAAGCCGGTTAGCCCGACCTTCCAGTATCTGGTTTTCGAGTTGAGCGAACGCGTCGGCGGGATTCGTGGCCGCAGCATCCACACCTTGGCTGTTCGAGCGGAATACCTCACTGGTGATCGCCAGAGCGCGAGCACGCTTCATCGGGTCCTGTAGTTGGTTGCCAAGTTTCTTGAGCCGGCTGTATGCAAAAGGCAGGTCGCCCCTATGTAGCATGCGTACGTAGCCAGAAAGGTCAGTATCTGCACCGCTGCTCACCGCCTCCTCTATCCTCCGGATGGCGATCAGACGTCCGCCGAAACGCAGATTATGTAACAGAAAATCCTCCAGGGTGGTCACGTGGGTTGGAGCGTCCCCAACTACGCCGGCAATCTTCGCGCCGTCTGCCCTCCAGGCATTGAGGGCGGAGGTTACCTCCAACTCGCCATGGGCCGACAAGGGAATGCTGCTGAGGTAATCTCGCAAGCCTCGGGAATACACATGGAGGGATGCGTCTGCGAGATTGCTCTTGAACCTCCTAATCTCGTTGGGCGCAGGCTTTGAGATCATGTGCGATACCAAGCCCTGGGTATCGAGTACCACCAGTGATGACCCGCTCAGCATGTGGAATGGCAGCTTCTTCAGCAGCAGAGAGCCGTCCATGTCATCAGAGGCGAAGCGATCCCACACGGCGGTCACGTACTCTTTGGGGTACACCGTATCCCCTACGATGAGAAGGTAGCTTTCGGTGGCTGGTGCGAAATTCATGGCGGTTAACAGCGCGTCGCCAGTACCGCGCTGCTCCTTCTGAAATGCGTAGAGTATCTCTACATTCCCAAGTTCGGCAGAACTGAGAAAGTCGACTATCACCTCCGTGGGGCGTCCGTAGACAACCACAATCCTCTCGAAACCGCACTGGCTAAGCGTCTGGATGTTAGAGATCAGGATGGGGGTGCCGTTAACAGGCACGAGGGGCTTCGGAATCCAATCGGTGATCGGCTTCATACGCTCGCCATGTCCGGCTGCGAGAATGACCGCCGTCACTGACCTCTTAGATTTTCGCACGATATGTGAACTCATGGTGGTGGTGTTCGGCCCGTCAATCTGCTCACTCCGACTTCACTCGGGCAAGGTGCTATCATCTAACCGCGGCGCCGATTTGGCTGCGCAAGACGAGACGCCGATTCTTGATGCGATCTGCTGTGACAACTCCTCTGCCCGAATACCCCACGTGTAGCCCGTCTCGATAGTACGGATGCGTTCGCGGACCTTTGATGAGTGGTTGGTCTCGTCGCACGCTTCGCGTAACTGCTTGCCAAACTGCTCTGGCGTCTCGCCAATCCTGATATGGGGGCGAATGGCGTCGGCGAATTTGAGCCTTGTGGATACGATGGGTAAGCCCGCGGCAAGGTATTCGAACTGCTTCAGGGGGCTACCGGCCGCAGTGAAATCCGTCATCGCGAAGGGGATGATGGCGACATCCAGATTCCAGAGATATCCAGGTAGATCTGCCCACGGCTTCGTCGCCAGCCAGTGAACATTAGGCAGTGTCGTCAAGGCCTCAAGCTGACCCCGGTGGGCGTCATCCGTTGGACCGATAAGCACGAAATTGAGATCAGTGTTGTCGCCAGCAACCTTGGTCAATAGCTCAAAATCAACCGTGGCATCGATTGAGCCCACAAAGCCTATCCGAGGGTGGGGTATGTTGGTCATGTCAGACGGGCATTGGTTGGAGCAAACGCTCTCCGTTGGCCTAAGGAAACGCTCATCAACGGCATGTTCGAGGTAGCACACATCATCGCGCATTGCTATACATTTCTGCACGAGCTTGGGGTGTGAGCAGACAACGAGATCTGCTCTCCGAATCAGCTCTGTCTCACGTTGCTCCACCTTCTCGCGCAGCCCTCCGGCAAACAACGCTGGAAAGTTGTCGGAGCAATGGTACAAGGTGCAGGCTGCCTCAGGAAAAGCATCCAACAGGAATACATTCCACGGGTTGCCAATGAACAGAACCAAATCGCGTTTCGGGTATCTCGCTATGATCTTCCGGAGCTGCCTCACAAAGTATCGCTGATCAGCCTTCCCCAGCAGAGAGAACTCCCCTCGCCGCGGCAGCGCCAGCGGCGTGAATACAGTCAAGTTCTCGCCCTCAGGCCGCTCCAATCTGGCCCCTAGGCGTAGACATCGCGCCCCGCCACTCCGCACTAACTCAAGCGCACCAACCTGTGGATTCACGAACACGACATCATTCGCCCGGGCCAACCGCGACATCAGATGATGCTTGCTATAGCGGTTGTGGTGCCAGGGGATATTGGAATCGCAGATAACTAGTGTGCCGTTCATATGGGGCTGTCCGACCTGCCTTGATCCCGATGCGGTTGTGCGCGTGTGCGATCCCTTAAGCTACTGAGCGATGCGTCTGCTACGACATGGTTGGGTATCGCGGAGTTCCTCACAGAGCAGCGGTGTGCTGGATGGCTTGCGCGACCAGTCAAAGGACATCAGCATCCACGCAGCCACAAGCATGGCCAACGAGGCCGTGTAACGGTGATACAACATGAACTCAACAACCCCGACGATGGAATGCGCAGGGGGGGGGTTGAACCACACGGTGAACTGTATCAGCAGCGCCCCCATGAGCATGCCCGCCGCAGTCAGGCGCAGACAAGCCCAGGATGTCCGCAAGGCGCCTCCTGTTAGGGAAACCACTAAGGGCAGCAACAGCACGTACGACTGGACCCAGAAGATGGGGCTGATGCTGGCGTAGCACACAATGAAGGCATTGTAGGGGTCGAGCAGGGGCAGTGCCGCAAATCGCCGAGATCGTCTCCACAGCACGACGCACGTTAACACTGGCATCACCGTTTGCAGCAGATGACGAACTAACGGCACTAACATCCGGTGCCAGTGCCCACTGTCGGGACCGATGGTCCTGTTCAGTGAAGCGATGAATGACTGGTTGACGATGTACGGGTTGGCCTGCGCGTTCTTGTATGAGATGACGCGTAGCCACTCACTGAAGCTGTCTGCTCCAAAGCTGGCAAGCGCGGCAACTGTGGTCGCCGAGAGGGCAATGGCGTAGTAGATGGCGAAGCGAGCAGACTTTCGCCCATCCGCCAGTACAAGATAGAATGCCAGCGCGGCGGGGTAGGCTTTCAGGGCTGTGGCCAGAGTAAGGGCGACTGCGGCCGCTGCTGCGTTTCGCTTCCTATGAATGGTAGCATAGTAACACAAGCCCATGACCGCCACGTCAACCTGCCCCACGCCAAGATGGTGTACCAGTGGGTACCAGAGGGCCAGCGTCACCGCTATCAGCCCGCCCATCAACTCAGGGGTCTGGACCTCAAGGTGTCGTGCCAGGCCCATACCGAGACTGTATGCGACTGCGAGAAAGAGAACGATTGTCAACAGCATCCAAAGTGGCCCAGCAACTGCTCCATGCCAAACAAAGAAAGGTAGTAGCACCCAGACGGCTGGTGGCGGGTAGAGGAACCGCGTCAGGTATGGCTGCAGGTCCGCGGACGCTGGAGGCGTTGAGATGAAGTACAGACTGGTCCCGTTGAGATAAGAGCGAACAGCTCCCATGAAGGCGATGGCATCGCCATCGAACCCCCACGACCGCAGTCGCTCTGGATAGCTCACGGTCATGATAACGTTAGCGATCCCAATGGCGACGAGGAACATACAGACCAATACTACCCATTGGTGGTTCCGCATTGTCCACTCCCTGAGGTAGGCCGACACAGATCGTGATCGGCAAGAACCGAGGTCAGTCACTCACTTGCCAAAGCCCCGCCATCACGGCTCTTCACCGCCGCTATGGTTAACAGCAGAGGCAGGAGCAAGTACGGGTACTGTGCGCGTTGGAACGCCTCGAACAAGGCGGACACTGGCATCCAGGCAATATAAACGCCCGCCAGAAGCAAGGCCGGCCGGGAGACCGTGACCAGCCGCGCCAAGTCACGCATGTTGATGAGGCCGAAGAATGGGATGAACCAGAACGCGAAGCTAGCCAAGGCCTGCAGTGCCTCAGTGGGCACCGGCAGACGCTGCCCACTGTCAACCCAGCAGTCGTGGGCCTCGAGCATACAGGCGTACCGGTGTGGCAGAGAGGCGACGAATATCCAGGGGTGTTCGGCAATGTATTGAACGCCATAGACGAAGCCCAGCGTGTTGCGCTTCACCTCGTCGGGCACCAGGCTGCGCAGGCGCCTGTAGTTTTCCGGCATGTATGCTCCGCCCAACGCAGCACTTGAGACTACATTCGCTGAATAGAACACCTCGCCGCCATTCGAACTGATCAAGAGCGGCTTGCCGAGCACCATGTAGTTCCTGACCGTCCATGGCAAGATGGCCGCTGATGCTCCCGTTACAAACAGCAGACACGCCACAAGCCAAGCGCGAGGCGCTCTGCCCATGCCCGCAAGCCAAGTCAATCCTACCGCCGCCGACAACAAACCGGGCGGACGAATCAGGCATGCGTAGCCAATCGTCAACCCTGCCACCGTAGCCGTGGGAACAATGGAACAGCGCCGCCTGTTCTCTGCGGCCACAGTGGCTGCAAGACCAGCAAACAGGAACGCGCCGAAGGCGGCCTCGGACGAACTTGTAAGCGTGAGAATGAGCGTGAGCGGTGAGAAGCCAACAACGGCCAGGGCCAGCACTCCGGCTGTTGGACCCGCCATCTGCCAAGCTAAGGCACCCGCCGCGCAACACAACACGACACCGAGCAAGGCGTCCAGTACCCCGGCACCAATCTCGCTCTGGCCAGATGCCTTGTAAGCCGCGGCCAGGAGCAAAGGGTACCCAGGAGGTCTCCATGATCTTCCTGGGGTCAGTCCGTTATTCCGCCCGGACTGGTAGCCCTTCCCTGTCGACAGGTCGTGCCCCAACCTCCGGTAGTCCCCGAAATCGCTCGTCTGTGGAACTGAGTAGCCCTGCACAAGGAACAGCCGCATGGCCGTGATCGCCACCGCCAGGGCCCCAAACAATACCATGCCAAGTCGCGGAGAGATAAGCTGGTCGAGCGCCCTGCCGAACCGTCTCAGCAGAACGGACGCGACCACGGCCATAGCAAGCGCGGCGAAGGCTACGAACCCTCGTCGCAAGCTTCCCCACCTGACCAAGTGCTGCACGATTAGTAGCGACCACGCCAGGAGGAACACTACCAGCAGCCAAGCCACCTGGGCTGGCCCACGGCCCTGCAACCGCGAACAAAGCTTCATCACTATCCCCCTGAAATCAGAGCCGCTGCACTGCACCCGTTGACCCTTGCTACGATGCTCTCTGCGACGCAAATCTTCACCTCAGGAGCTGCCTCCACCAGAGAAGCTGCCGCCGCCGGAGCTGCCCTCGCTCCTCTGGAGCTGGTGGCAGAGCCGGTATCACCTGCTGGAGGTGGAGTGAGCCGTCCCACCAGACCCGAGAGCTGGCCAATCTTATCTGCCTGCGCCTGGACAAGCTCCTACAGGCCATGCACCTGCGCCGGCAGGCCGCCAACGCCTTAGATGTCAGTGCCTGTACGTCTACCCTTGCCAGTGTCAAACTCAGATCAAACGGGCCGTCCGGGCGTTCCCGCTATAACTATCCCTGCTCAAACTGAATGTTTGGCAGTCCGCGTGCAGCAGCACGCGACCGATTGGACTGTGGCGCCTGAATGTCCACGCCCATGAAATGTGCCTCCGGACACTTGGCCGCGACGTACATAATCGCCCCGCCATCACCACAGCCTGCATCAAGGACCGTCACCTGCCCTCGACATCTCGACCTGACCCAACGCACTGCGTGCTACCACCGGATGAGGTGCCCGGGATGGGTGGGGCCGATCGCGTCCTTGATCGCCTGCTCTATCCAAATAAACAAGATGGCTCCTGTCCGTTTGCCTCAGGCTCTCTCATCTAGGGAAGGCTGACAGGACCGCGTTCACCAAGGCCTGCTCGCGCCGCTCCATGGGGAATAGCTCAACGATGCGCTCCCGGCACGCCGCTCCGTGGTTCGCTTGGAGCGCCTTGCGTACCGCAGCGGCCGTCCCCTGCGCATCCCCATACTCAACGTACATTCCAAGATCCCCCGCAACTTCAGGCAATGAGCCACGATTGGTGACCACTGGAATACACTCGGACAACATCGCCTCGGCCAGAGCGCAGCCAAAGGTCTCCGTTGCCGACAATTGCGCATAGACCCTGGCGCGGCCCAGAAGCGACGCTATCTCCTCCGCGGATAGGCTCCCAGTCAGCGTGAGCCGCCCTTGTGCCAGTCCTTGCAGGTACTCAGCATTCTCGGCGGAGTAGTCTCCTGCTATGACAAACTGGGCCTCTGGCACCAAAGCTGCTGCCTCAGCAAATGCTTCAAGTCCCTTAATCCAGACCCGCTGCCTGTCACGGAAGTGGCTTACAGTTACAACAACATTCTCTTTGGCCTGCCCCATGCCAAATGTCGCCGACTCAAAGCCATGGTAAATGCGACGCACGTGGCCGGAGCCGACACCAGCCTCTGTAATCAGTTCCCTATGGAAATCAGATACTGCCAGTACCGCCGCAGCTCTCCTCAGCGCCAGCATCCCGCGCCGCCACCGCTTTCGGTCCTCCAGCTGCAGGCCATAGTTGCCTTCAGGCGCACAGGCGAGTTCATATTGCCCGGGCACCATCACTACCGGCTTTCCAAACAAACGAAAGGCATTCACGGCGTGATAGGCATGGGCATCAGCAAACCAGACAAAGCAGAGATCATGATTTGCAGCAGCCTTCAGTAGCCTGAGGGGCAGCAGATGATCGGTTAGGTCTGCCGCCATCGGCGTCAAATCGAAGTGGCGACCCAGGAGCTCTTGGTCAACCTTGACAAAACTGGCACTGATGCCGAAAATCGGCCGCAGGAACAGAATGCGGGGACTAACACTGGCGCGAAGAGCAGTGCTTCGGTCTGTGGCCGTCGATGCAGAGTGAATCACCTTACACACATGCTCTTAGGATGGCGTCCGCTGTCTTCTTGGTCAGAACATCCCAGTCATTTGCCGCGGCGCGCTGAACCCGCGCAGCGATATGCTCGGGCTCGTCGGCCTCCGTCAACGCCGTCCCGATGGCGGCCAGGACTTCTTCCGGCGTCGTGGCTGGGTATAGCACATCTAGGAGATCCTCGATAGCTGCCAAAGGCGTGGTGACGGTAGCCTTGCCCGCACTGAGGTACTCGAGTATTGTTAGTGGTCTGGCCTTTTGCAGGTAGTCCACCGTATGAAACGGGCACAGAGCCGCGTTCATCTGCCTGAGGTATCCAGGCAGCGTAGATCGCGGCTTGAGGCCCAGAAAGTGCACATTGGGGTGATGGTCTAGTCTGTTCGCTCCCGCCTGCTCTGAGACGGGTCCAATGAACACGAACTGCGCTTGGGGCATGGAGGCGGCTACAGTTTCTAGCAAGTCGAAGTTGAGCCACCAAGCGATGTTCCCGATGTACCCGATTATGGGATGCTCTATATTCGCCATGTCCTCTGGCGTTTGCAGTTCACCTAATGCCTTCCCGAAAAGCCGGGTGTCAACGCCGTTGGGCGAGTACGCTACGTGCGAGTGATCCAAACTTCGGCTCTCGCACAGTGGTTTTGAGGTGGTCAGAACCAGATCCGCTTGCTTCAGGAGTGTGCGCTCCAGCTCGCAGACATGGGGTATGAGCTCGCCGTCTTTCCCCCGACGGTACTCGTCATAGCATTCATAAATCACATAGTCTTCACTTGCCAGACCAAGGCAGGCCAACTGCTCGGGCCGAAAAACCAGAGCAGCGACGCGCGTGACGCTCGGCAGCCTGCGTAGTGCCCAATCAACGGTTCGAGCGATTCCCTTGTGAAACTGATGTGGCCCGGGCATTTTGAAGCTTCTAAGCAGCCAGACGTTCTTACTTTGTTGCTCGATTCGTCGCAGTACTGTCCTAGCGGGCTCCCGCCATTCTCCGCTTTGCAGGGACTTCAAGCCATCCAAGGGGGGCGCGACGACCAAGATGAGGGCTTTGCCAACCAGGTTACGTGCCAATGCCTCCAGCATTGGCCGCCTGTGAAAGCCCGCCCATGTGCCTATGGGATATACCACGAGTGCGAGCAATGGCTGCCTCTTCGTTGGCAAAGAAACCAAATTGCCTAATATCGCAGATCAACACATGGCGCGAGCGCATCCAGCAGCCGCGAGACATAGTACCATGACACATGTACACTCTCAGCAGGTGCAGACGTCGCTGTCACGCGCGGTCATTGTGTGGCTGCCTGACCGTCTTGGAACGAAATCTACTAACGTGCGATCAAGCAACCTGTACGGAAGAGCGCAGCAGAGACGTCTGCGCCACGCATCTAGACACGAGGGCGTCCATCCATGCCAAGCCGCTCGGCTACAGTGTGCGGCACCTGTCTCCCGCCATCATTCCGTCTCAGCCATTCTTTGCAGGTAGCGCCCGAGGCCAGCGGGAACTCGCCCGAACCGCCGGCGGAGAAAATGCTCGGCGGCGCAGCGATGGACCAGGATGTTGGCGGGGATTGATTGCCCCCGACGCCAGTGATGAATTGTCAATTCCCAGCCTAGAATCAGCGCGCGCCATGCCGATACCCAGGCCTTCCCGCGTCGGCCACGTTTCCAGAGGAACAGCCATCGATTTCGCTGCATGTAATACCGACTCAGCCAGGAGGGCGACTTGTCAAACGATCTCCCTACCTTGTGCCACATTTCGGCAGCAGGTACACACACCACACGCAGGCCCGCGTCCGCGATGCGACAGCATAAGTCGGTCTCCTCGTAGTTTAGGAAGAACCGCTCGTCCAGAACACCAACCCTGCGCAGCGCGGATGCACGAATGAGTAGCCCGCAGCCCACCAAGAAGTCAACACGAGCGGTGGCTAGGTCCCCACAACGTCGCGAAAGGCCCCTGTCTCTTACCGTTTCCACGGCTGTGCAGCGGTCAATCAGCCGGCCTCTGGACTCCACCACATCCGGATCACTGTAAAACAGCACCGTCGGTCCAGCAGCCGCAATCTTGGGATCTCCCTCCGCGGCTGTTATCAGTCTTTCCAGCATATGCGGCTCAAAGATCGTGTCGTTGTTTGCAAGAAAGACGTAGTCAACACCTTCAGCCACGGCGGAACGGAGCGCCACGTTATTGCCCCCGGCGTAGCCCAGGTTGCGCTTGTTTCGGACAGTGCGCACGTTCGGCCAAAATTCGAATCTCGTGGGTTCCAAAGGCGGCTCTGAACCATTGTCAACGACTACTATCTGCACATTCCGACAGGTCTGCTCCGCCAGCGATGTGAGGCACTCCAAGGTATCTTCGACGTCGTTCCACACCAACACTATTACTCGCACCAGCGGGCCCTGGACGCTCGGCACACCTATCGCATCGACCAAACTGTCTACGGTCGCCACGGCATCCTCATTTCACGGCTCTTGCGTTGCTCTTCAGATCCATCGGAATGATGACGCTCACTAAGCTTGATGCACGCGCGTGAGGCATTAGGACGTTCCTTCAGTTCGATGTGCCGGCCACCAACAGACTAACGAGATAGTCAGCAAGCGTACTATAAGCTAGACCAAAGGAGCAACCGTGGAATCCACAGGACTTCTTGCGAACTGGAGTATGGCAAACGCGTAGGCGAATGGGTACAGATGGAGCATGGTCCTGGAAAGGGACGTATTGAGATGCCAACTCAACTCATATGGGGTAACAAGATAGACGATGTAGTACATCGTTAGTAGGCCGATGGCCATAAGTAACATGGCTTTGCTGCGAAGACGTCCATGGACCCAACTTCCGTAGACAACGCATCCGACTATTAGCGGGCCGCACAGGCCCCAATGACTTGGGCAAAGCACTTCGGCGACCAGGTATTTCAGAATCACAAAGTGCCGAGACGGATCCGTGAGATTGCGGAATACGTTCTGCACTGTCTGATTGGCTACCAAGTCGTTCGGCACAAGGCTCACGCCTCGGTAAGCCCACAGCGCCAGAAGCCAGGGCGCCATCCCGAGGGCAAGGTCCCGCAAGCAACACACCCGGTCGCGGCGGTCGTTTGCGTGAGACAGGACCCAGTAGAGCGCGATCAGTGCCACCAGTGCGGCCATCACCATTCCCTCATTCTTGGTGCATGCCGCCATTCCAACCGCTGTGCCTCCCAGAATCCGGTAGATGCGCCGATTGCCTATGATGCCGATGCGTAGGGCTACCAGACCAAAAAACGCGTAGAAAGTGATAGGCACATCTGCGTACTGCGAGGCCGACATGGAGACGACATGAGGGGTCACGGCAAAGACGGCGACTGCGGCCGCTCGCAGGTTCGGTGTTATGCGAGAGAATTGACCGATGGCGAGGTACATGGTTCCGCACAGACCACAGTAGCTAATCAGACCTACGACAAAGGGGACGACCGTCGTCTCCTGCCCTGCCAATATCCAGCCACCAACGATTGCTACCGGGAGCAATGGAGGGTAATCGGGATGTAGTTTCGGCATTGAATGCGTAAGCTGCCAGAGCCAATCGGTCCGGTTCAGGAATATCCCGCGCGCCCGGGCGTTCCACATAGCCCACGCGTCCCATCCCCCCCAGGGGTTGTGGGCGTAGTATTGGGCGATTGCGCAAACCCCAACGAGAACCGCTGCGCTCGCCCAAAGGACGAATGCACGTTGCATACAGCCCATGCGCTGCGGATCCCCAATGTCGCGCCACAGGCTCCACAGGAGCATCGTCGTGATCAGGAGCCCCGATGCCACACCGGCGATGTTAGAACCCACAAGCGTCAGCAGACCGGTAGCCACGAGGCAGATATGCAGGATGAGGCAGATTGCAGGTGCAGCATGAAACAGCCTCGTCACCATTCGCTTGGCCCCCCTCTCCGCGCGAGTCCGATGCCGCTGCGCATTGAGACGATCGTGAGCCGCGTTCGGCGACACGCGGCCAACGCATCTTGATCACTGGCAAAACTGAGTACCACCAGTTCACAGCGCATATCAGGTTGAATCAGCACCGGGGCCAGCGTATAGTTCGCTTGGTATAGATCCGCCTGTGCGCTGCCGCCGCGCGGCTGAGTGGCATCATCGAGATAGCCGGCTACCCTCTGCCCGTTCAAACAGGGGCGAAGCCACCGGAACCTGATCCCCGGTTCCTCGGCGTGTTCCAGAGACCCGGGCCAGGCGTACCACAATGAGAAAGCGAATACCCCCGCAAACAGCAACAGGAGCAGGGATCGGCGCCCGAAACAACGGTGCCCGCGACTCCAACTCAGTGAACTACCGTCTGCGTGCTCCAAGCCCCAACACCTCAGTCCATCAACCGGAACTTGATGATCGCGCAGATTGCCGCAATCCCGTCTTTCCAGCCAATCTTCTTGCCCTCGGAGTATGTGCGACCGCTGTAACTGATCGCCACCTCATAGATGCGCAGATGTTTCTTGGCAACCTTGGCGGTGAACTCAGGCTCAAATGCAAACCGGTTGGACTTGATGACAAGCCACTCGAGGATCTCGGCTCGGAAGCACTTGTAGCAAGTCTCCATGTCCGACAGATTCAGGTCGTTCAGAGCGTTGCTCATCAGTGTCAGGCACTTGTTGCCCACCGAGTGCCAGAACAACAACACGCGATGGGCGTCGCCGCCAAGGAACCGAGATCCAAAAACCACGTCGGCGCGACCGTCCTCGATGGGCGCCAGGAGCCTTAGGTATTCACCCGGGTGATATTCGAGGTCGGCATCTTGGATAATCACCACATCGCCAGTGACCGCCGCAAAACCGGTCCGCAATGCTGCCCCCTTGCCCTGGTTGCGTTCGTGGAGGATAACGCGAACATTGTCATACTGAGGCAGGGCTTGGAGTTGGTCACGAGTGCCGTCGGTAGACCCGTCGTCAACAATGATGAGTTCCTTGTCAAGCGGGACCGCTTGGACGCGAGCCACAATCTCATGAATGGTCTCGGCTTCGTTGTAGACTGGAATTACGACGGAGATTCTCATCTGGTGCTGAGCTCCCCTCAGGTCCTGTTCGCTCTCAACAACTTTAATACGAGGCACACACCGGCGACTATAGCCTACCGCCTCAGGTAGCGCGCGTGGCCACTGCCCATAGGTTGGCGAAGCACTCGAATGAGCCGACCCTCACGCGGAGAGCGTCGAAAGCCGTATCAGTCAACAGACCTCTCAGCCGTTCGTGGCTACCGAAGTTCCAGAAGAAACCAACGCCCATGGCCATCGATCGGCGGCGGTGTACGTCAGTCGCATCAGCATACCGTCGGGCCCCAGAGGCGGAGAGTGGAAGAACACACCGTGACACCCTATGACGAGCAGCACCGCGAGGTAGCGCAAAGCATCCAGCGCGTGCAGACGCTGGCTCGAAGCACTTCGCACGCTCGGACCATCTACAGCGTTTTCGGCAGTCATATTCACGAGTGACTTGTCCCCAGTTGCCAGTCGCACTCCAGATCGACGATCCCTCTGAACCTCTCAAACGATGCGCTCTTATTGTTTGGCCTAACCTCAAGGCAAAGCTCGTCGCGATGAAACCCGCGCCAGCGATCATACCGAATCCGTGATGTGTCATCCATGATGCTCACATCAAACTCGTAGTGCCCGGAGGTGAACGGGAATCGCGGCAAACAGACCTGTACACGCCCCTGCCGGTCTGAACAGCACACCGGGTGACCGTCGAGGTAGGTGCTATTCACCGCAATGACGTCCTCGGAGCCCTGATGCACAGCTACCTCCAGATTAATCTGGCTGCACGAGCCTAACACCTCATATTGCACATCGAGAACTATGCTGTCCCCCGTTTCGATGGCGCTAACTGGCATTCTCTGCATGTCTTCCACCCGTGCACGCACAATTCGAACGTCCCGCGTGTACTGATGCTCGTGTGGATCAGTGCCTCTTGCCAAAGTGCCATCGGGATTCTGCGCGTACTTCTGATAGGAAGCGATGACGTGGTCGGTCGCGCCATAGTTCCGCACACATCCTCCGCGCAGAAATAGGGCGGTCGAGCAGTTCCTCGTGATGTTGTACATCGAATGCGACACCAACACGAACGGTACGCCATCATCTCTGAACCGCGCCATGGCTTGGAAACACTTCTGCTGAAACCGTCCGTCTCCCACCGCCAGAACTTCATCGATCAGCAGAATATCCGGATCCATGTGCGCCGCCACCGCAAACCCGAGCCTCACATACATTCCCGATGAGTACTTCTTCACTGGCGTGTCGATGAAGTCTTCGATGTCGGCAAAATCCACTATCTCATCAAACCGCTTCTGTACCTCCCGCCGAGACATGCCCAGGATCGCGCCATTGATGTAGATGTTGTCGCGTCCGCTTAGCTCCGGGTGAAAACCCGCACCCACCTCGATCAAGGCACCCACGCGTCCTCGGATCTTGAGGACGCCCTCGGTCGGGTCGGTTACCCGCGACAGTATCTTCAGTAGCGTGCTCTTGCCGGCGCCGTTAGGGCCGATGATGCCTAACGAATCGCCCTGCTTCAGTTCCAAGTCGATATCCTTGAGCGCCCAGAAGTCATCGGGTGGCTGGTTGCGCTTTACCCGACGGAAGACGCGAGAGAAGTCGGGCAGACAGATGCCTCGCCCGAACGCACTTCGTCGATACCTCTTCCCTATTCCTCGCGCCTCAATCAGCGGTGCCGACATACGAAACACTTCTCCTGCCAAAATCTCTACAATATGTCCGCAAACGTGCCCTCAGCACGCTTGAAGTACCAGTAACCAGTAACCATCACAACCAGTGACAAGGCTGCCGCTGGCCACAGGGCCGGCCAGTCTGGCATCTTCTGCTCCACAATCACCCGCCGGAAGCTATCGATGATGGGCACCAGGGGGTTCAGCATATAGAGAGGGCGATACCGCTCGGGAACACTTGAGATCGGGTACACCACGGG
>Ga0194052_1000535_pt1 | contig 24035 bp, 23 predicted proteins | sample SepL226m_MetaG_FD_160117 | JGI IMG/M metagenome (GOLD analysis project Ga0194052, IMG submission 160117) | Anoxic zone freshwater microbial communities from boreal shield lake in IISD Experimental Lakes Area, Ontario, Canada - Sep2016-L227-6m | ecosystem: Environmental > Aquatic > Freshwater >...
CCTCCAAATTGGGGTGAGGGGATGGTATCACCCTGTAAAGCCATTCAAAGTCTTAACCATTGTATGCTTTTGCCATGTCCGCTCCAGGCACACCGCCACAGAGATTGCTGCTTGCCCGGCAATTGATCCGGGAAAAAGGCCTCTCCCGCACCGATCTGGCCCTGCTGGAGGACATCTTCCGGGAAGGCGCCAGGGACCTGGAACCTTTGCTGGAAGCACCCTCGGAACAAACGGTGGCCCGGGAGGAGTCGCCGGCCCAGGCCAGCCTCCGCCGCAGCCTTGGCTACTTCCTCGCCTTCCTGCATCAGTTCTCAGCCCGGCGGCTCGGCGAAACGCGGTCCGCCATGGGCCTGGTGCTGCTCCACAGCCTGGGGCGGCTGGGTCAGCAGGCCGAAGCTGCCCACCGGGAGCTGCTGGCGGAACAGGAGCAGCCCGAGTGGGTAATCTGCCTGCTGGACCTGCTGGCGGCCCTGCGGGCCATGTCCCTGGCACCCACCGAGGACGGCAGCAACCTCCCCCAGCACTGGTCGTCCTTCCTGACCGACCACCGGGACACCTTCCCGCTGATCCTCGCCGCGCTGCAGGCCAGCGAGGCCGGCGCCAGCGCTGTGGCGGGGCTGAATGCCCAGCTGAAGGCCGTGAACCGGGCGGTGCGGGGCCAGGGGCGCCTGCAGGAATCCGTCACCCGCCTCGCCGAGCTGCTGGAGGCCTGCATCCCCGCCGAGATCCATGCCCGGGTGGAGCCCCTGCTGCTGCTCGAGCACGTGGTGTCCAACCTGCGCCTGACCCTGCAGGGGTCTCTGGACCGGGGCATCCACTGGCCCGCGGTGGAGCAGGTCCGGGGGAGCCTGGGCTGGCTCTGGAACCACCTGGGGTGGACCCTGCCCCGCATGGAGGGCGAGCGCTTCCTGGAGAGCATGCCGCCGCCCCTGCGGCGCCTGCTTGAGCAGCTCCGCCGGCAGGACCGCGCCACCTTCTCCCTGGTGGCCCGGGCCCTGGCCAGCCACATCTCCCTGCTGGGCCTCCTGGACTCCCTGGACCCGGCCGATCGGGCTGGACTCCAGGAGCACTACGCGGCCGTGCCCAGCTTCCTGGTGCTGGAGTCCGAGCTGGGCCGCCTGGCCGAGCGCGCCTACGATCCCCTCCAGAGCGACCGGCTCGATCCCGCCCAGCCGGAGGCCTTGCGGCTGCGGGCCTTCCTCCGGCAGGCCGTGCTCAGCCTGCACCAGGACCAGAGCACCCTGCGGAGCATGCTCCACGAAGCCCTCTCCAGTGGTGACGCCGACCGGCTGGCCCAGACCCTGGAGAACCTCCGCAGCCTGCTCATCAACCACCAGAAGCAGCTCATGGGCGAGCTGGTGGGCATCTTCTCGGCCGAGGTGCAGCAGCGGCTCTTCCCCGAGTCCCCCAGCCTCATGGAGGAGGGCGAGCGGCTCCGGCTGCGGCTCCAGCGGCTCTGGGAGCAGGTTCCCCCCCTCCACGGCCAGCTGCACCTGCACCTGGAGCTCCTGGACTGGCCCCGCCTGGCCCTGGGCCTGGCCCATACCTACCGGCACCTGCTGGCCTTCCGCCAGAGCCCCGAGTTCCCGCTCATGCGGCGGCCCGACCGGGAGGAGGCCGAGCGGCTCATCCAGGCCATGGGCAGGCTGCTGGAGTCCCCCGACGAGGATGTGCCCCGGGCCCTGCGGGAGTGCCTGGACCTGCTGGGCGAGCTGCTGCGCTTCCTGGAGCTCTTCCTGCTCCGGATCAACGCGCGGGTGCCGCTGATCCGCCAGGACCTGGAGGTCGCCCAGGCCGCCCTGAAGCTCATCGCCGACCTGCAAGCGGGGCCCACCGGCCCCGAGCGGACCCGCCTCTCCCACAAGCTCATCCAGACCGCCCGGCGCCTGGGGGTGCGCGACACCCAGTCGCTGGTCCTGCTGAAGCGGTGGGTCCGGGCCGAGCGCAGCCAGCGGGACGGGGCCCTGCCCTCTCTGGAGCCGCTGGCAGCCCACCTCGGGCAGCTGGCCCGGCGCCTTGAAGCGGCCCTCGGCTAACCACTCCACCCCCACCTGCCGATGAGTCGGCCACCCGGGAGCCCCATGCCTCGCATCCACTGGCTGGAAGCCCACCCCTCCGCCGCAGGGGTGGCGCTTCGTGCGGCTCTGGAACAGTGGGACTTCGAGCTCCTGGAGGGCCCGGGGTCCGGGACCCTGGTGCTCGTGGCGGAACACCCAGACCCGCGCCTGATTCCCGCCGAAGGCACCGAGATCCTCTGGTGGGTCCAGCGGGGCGACCCGGAGCAGGTCAGCGCCGTGCTCAGCGCCCGACCCGGCTGGGTGCTGCTGCAGGACCGCCCCCTGGAGGCCGCCCGGGAGGCCCTCATCCACCTCCGCCAGCGGGACCTGGGCAGCGAGGGCTGGCTGCGCCAGATGATGCACCTGGCCACCCTGGACGAGCTCCTCCGCCTGGCCCTGACCCGGGCCATCCGCCTGTCCCAGGCCCGGGGCGGCGCCATCTGGCTGCGGCGGGATGACCTGTTCTACCAGAAGGCCGGCGACGGGGCCTTTCCGGAAGCCCCCCTGCCCCGCCAGGTAGCGGCGGACCTCGTCCGGCGCGGCGAGGCCTTCCTCCTCGCCCCTTCGGAGCAGCTGGGGATCCTGCGACTGCTGGAGCCGCAGGAGGGACCCGAGGTCTTCCTCCGCGACTTCGAAGACATGGCCCCGCTGCTGCTGAACGCCTGGCGACTGGAGGAGAGCCGCGCGCTCAGCTTCCGGGACGACCTCACCGTGGCCCAGAACCGCCGCTGTCTGGAGGCCGAGTTGCCGGAGGCAGTGCGGTCCTCGGCGGCCAAGACCGAGTCCCTGGCCCTGCTCTTCATCGATGTTGACGACCTCAAGCGCGTGAACACGCGCCATGGCCATCCCGCAGGGAGCCTGCTGCTGGAGACCGTGGCCCTCACGGCCCAGCGCCTCTGCCGTGCCCACGACCGGCTCTACCGCTACGGCGGGGACGAGTTCTGCATCCTGATGCCCGGCACCACCGCCCAGGGCGCCCGGAAACTCGGCGAGCGCCTGCTCCAGGTGCTGCGGGGACACCCCATGGAGGTCGGTGGCGAGCACCTGACGGTCTCCCTGAGCGCCGGCGTCGCGGCCTATCCCGAGAACGCCAATGGCGCCAGCCCTCTCCTCGAGCAGGCGGACCAGGCCCTCCTGCTCGCCAAGCAGCAGGGCAAGGGGCGGGTGGTGGTGGCAGAGCCCTAGGCGGGGCCAGGTTCAGCCCTTGCCCTTTTTCTTGGCGCCTTTTTCGGAGCCGAAGACCTTGGCGAGGAAGCCCTCATCCTCGCCCTCCTCGGGCTCGCCGTTGAAGCTACGGCGGAGGCGCTCCACCAGCTCCCGCTGCTCGCCTGTGAGGGATTTCGGCACGGCCACCCGCAGGTGGAGGAACAGGTCCCCACGGCCGCTGCCCTGGAGCCTCGGCACGCCGGAGTTCACCAGCTTCACTACGTGATCGGCGGGGGTGCCCGGCGCCAGCTTGACCTTCTCGATGCCGTAGGGCGTCTCGGCCTCCAGGGTGCCGCCTGTCACCAGCAGCGGCCACTGGATCTCCAGCCGCCGGTGGAGGTCGCTGCCATCCCGCTCGTAGCGGGGATCCTGCTCCACATCGAAGACGATGTAGAGATCACCGGCCCGGCCACCGGAGCGGCCCGCCTCGCCCTGGTTCTGGAGCCGTAGCCGGGTGCCCCGGTCCACGCCGGCCGGCACCTTGAAGCTCACCTTGGACTTCTTGTGGACCCGGCCCTCGCCCTTGCACTCGCGGCAGGGCTTGGGAATGATGCGGCCCCGGCCCTCGCAGCGCGGGCAGGGGGTGAGCATCTGGAAGAAGCCCTGGCGCATGGCCACCTGCCCCGCGCCCCGGCACTGGGGGCAGGTCTCGGGGCGGGTGCCCGCCTCGCAGCCGGAGCCATGGCAGGTCTCGCAGCCCTCCAGCCGGGGGATGGACAGCTCCACCGCGTCCTTGCCGAAGACAGCGTCCTTGAAGCTGAGCTTCAGGTTGTACTGCAGGTCCGAGCCCCGCTCCTCGCCATTGGCGCGGCGGCGCCCACCTCCGAAGAGGTCACCGAAGAGGCCGCCCCCGAAGAAGCTGCCGAGGATGTCCTCGAAGTCCGCGAACTGGTTCGGATCGAACTGGAACTGCTGTCCGCCGCCGCCGGCACCGCCCAGACCCGCGTGGCCGTACTGGTCGTAGAGCTTCCGCTTCTCAGCATCCGAGAGCACGCTGTATGCCTCGGCTGCCTCCTTGAACTTCTCCTCGGCCTCCTTGTTGCCCGGGTTGCGGTCGGGATGCAGCTCCATGGCCAGCTTGCGGTAGGCCTTCTTGAGCTCATCCGAGCCGGCGTCCTTGGCGATGCCGAGCACTTCGTAGTAGTCGCGTTTCATGCACCCATCCTGGCTTCCAGGATAGCCGATGGGAACGCGCTAGTTGGGACCTGCCGTTGCCTCCTCCTCCCCATCCAGGGAGGCCATCATGGCCTCGCTGGCCGCCAGTACGGCATCGGTGAGGAGGTTCTGGGCTTCCAGCAACAGGGTTTCACAGCCATGGAGGCCCTCCGTGTCCTGGGCGGCCACGGCCTGGCGGGCCCGGGAGAGGACATCCCGGACCAGGGTCTGCTGGTCCTCTGTGAGGTACTTGCCACACTCGATGAAGCTCTTGTCGCAGGAGAAGACCAGCCCCTCCGCCGAGGCGATGTATTTGAGGGCGTCGCGCTTCTTCACGTCGGTTTCGGCGTTGGCCAGGGCCTCGCGGATCATGCGCTGGATCTCCAGCTCCGACAGGCCCGAGCTCGGCCGGATGCTCATGCTCTGCTCCAGGCCGGTCATGAGGTCCCGGGCGGAGACCTTGACGATGCCGTTGGAGTCGATGTCGAAGGCCACCTCGATCTGGGGCACGCCCTTGGGCAGGGGAGGCAGGTTGATGAGGTCGAAGCGGCCCAGGCTCTTGTTGTGCTCGGCCAACTCGCGCTCTCCCTGGAGCACGTGGATCTCCACCCGGCTCTGGTTGTCCGTGACCGTGGTGAAGGTGCGGGCGTCCCGAGTGGGGATGGTGGCGTTCCGCTGGATGATCTTGACGAAGCCGCCGCCCTGGGTCTCGATGCCCAGGGAGAGCGGGGTGACATCCAGCAGGACCAGGTCCTTGATGTCGCCCTTCAGCACCGCGCCCTGGATGGAGGCCCCGATGGCCACCACCTCGTCGGGGTTGATGCTGCGGTTGGGCTCCTTGCCGAAGAAGTCGCGCACCAGCCGCTGGACCAGGGGCATGCGGGTCTGACCGCCGACCAGGATCACTTCATCCAGCTGCCGGGCCGTCTTGCCGCCCTGCTGGAGCGCGTCCTTGATGGGCACCAGGGTCTGCTCCACCAGATCCTTGACCATGGCCTCCAGCTGCTCCCGGGTCAGCGCAGCCTCCAAGTGCTGGGGGCCGCTCGCCCCCTGGGCGATGAAGGGCAGCCGGATCTCCACCCGGTCCAGGGTGGAGAGCTCGCACTTGGCCTTCTCGCTGGCCTCCTTGAGGCGCTGCAGGGCCATGCGGTCCGTGGCCAGGTCGAGGCCGGTCTTCTCGCGGAACTGCTGGACCAGCCAGCCCTGGATGATCTGGTCGATGTCCTCACCGCCGAGGAAGGTGTCGCCGCTGGTGGCCAGCACCTCGAAGACGCCGTCGTTCATCTCCATGAGCGTGAAGTCGATGGTGCCGCCGCCGAAGTCGTAGATACCCAGGATCTGTTTTAAACCCTTCTTGTTGAAGCCGTAGGCCAGGGCCGCGGCCGTGGGCTCGTTGATGATGCGCTGGACGTTCAGCCCCGCGATCTTGCCCGCATCCTTGGTGGCCTGGCGCTGGGCGTCGTCGAAATACGCCGGAACGGTGATGACCGCATCGGTCACCTCCTCGTGGAGGAAGGCCTCCGCCGCCTGCTTCAAGGCGCGCAGGACGATGGCCGAGACTTCGGGTGGCGCGTAGTCGCGCTCACCGACCCGGAGCCAGGCGTCGCCGTTGGGCGCCCCCACCACCGGAAAGGGCAGGCGCAGCAGGGCCTCCTGGACCCGAGGGGACTGGAAGCGCTGGCCGATGAGGCGCTTCACAGCAAAGAGCGTGCGCTGGGGGTTGGTCACCGCCTGCCGTTTCGCAATGTGCCCCACCAGCACGTCGCCCTTGTCGGTGAAGGCCACGACCGAGGGAGTGGTCCGGCTGCCTTCACGGTTGGGGATGACCCTGGAATCGCCGCCTTCCATGACACAGACGCAACTGTTGGTCGTGCCCAGATCGATGCCGATCAGTTTGCCTGCCATACACAGAACTCCAGAGGGATCGCGCCTACATGGTAGTTAGTTCTTGCCAGCCCTTCCAGCACAAGGATTGAGCAACCCTAGGACTTTTCCGCGTCATGCACCCGATTCACCACGACCCTGGCCGCCCGGAGGAGTTGGCCCCGGAGGTTGTAGCCGCCCTCGAAGATGGCCGCCACCGAGCCGTCGGGCAGGTTGGGATCCGTAAAGGTGGTGAGGGCCTCGGCGTTCAGCGCGTCGAAGGGATCCCCGACCTGCAGGGCGAGGGGCTCGACGTTCAGGCGGCGCAGGGCCTCGAGAAACTGCTTCCGGATCAGCTCCACACCGGCGCGGAAGGACTCCACGTCCTGATAGCTGGCGCCCAGGCTGCGCTCGAAGTTGTCCAGCATCGGCAGCATCTCCAGCAGGATCTTCCGCTCGGACTGGTCCACCGCAAGGGCGATGTCCCGCTGGGCCCGGTTGCGGAAGTTGTTGAAGTCCGCCGCCAGCCGCCGCTGGTGGTCCATCAGCTCGGCCTCGCGCCGGAGCAGGTCCTCCATCTGCCGCTCAGCCTCATTCAGGGCTGACTCCAGATCGACCTTGCCGCCGGAGCCCCGGACGGGCTCGATCTCCTCAAACTCAGGCACCACCTGGGTGTGGTAGCCCGAGGCCACCTCATCGGCCACCGCCTGGAGGTCCCCCTCAAGGCTCTCGTCCAGGGTGAGATCCACAAGGTCTTCGCCCTCGGCAGACGGCGGAAGGGGTTCGGGCTCGGGACCGGCAGGATGATCGGTTAGCATCGCCAAAGTATAGTCAGGTCGGGCCAGCGGGGGGAAATCCGGACCTGACCCAGGCGGTCAGACCGGGTCCTGCCGCCGCTGGACCTGCCGGGACCACCAGCGCAAGCCGCCCATGACCCGGCCGTAGTCCATGCGCAGCGGACCCACCAGGGCGAAGGTGACGAAGCCCGCCGGCCCCAGGGCCACGGTGCTCACGGCAGTGGCCAGGGGCCAGGCGTCCAGGTAGGGGTTCTCGGTGCCGAGCAGCAGCTGGACGTCCTCGGAGGCCCGGTCCGCGAAGGCGTTCAGGAGGCGGGCCAGGCGGCCGTGCTCCTCAAAGGCTGCAACCAAGGCGCGGAAGCGCGGCACGTCATCGAACTCCGGGAGGCCGCCGAGGCGGCCCAGGCCCGACACCAGGACGCGGGCATCGGCTCCGCCCGGTTCCTCGGGCCAGCGCTCGGCCAGCTCCTGGAGGCGACGGCAGAGGGACTCGCCCTCCTGCACCCCCACCCGCAGGGCTTCGAGCAGCCGGGCGCGCATCTCCGGCAGGGTCAGGCCGGAGAAGTGGGCCGTGGCATAGTTCCCCAGCTCTGTCAGGACCGTCTGGGAGAGGTTCCAGGGGTTCTCCATGAGCCGGTGCTCCACCTCGCCCAGGCTGCCCACCCACACCGCCACGAAGCGGCCGGGACCCACGGGCACGAACTCCATGCGCACCAGCCGGCTCTGGGTCAGCGGCAGGGGCAGCGCCACGCAGACGCCGCCCATGACTTCCGCCAGGGTGCGGCTGGCGTGGCGGGCCCAGGACTCGGGATCCAGGTCCAGGCCATCCAGGGCCGCGGACAGGCGGCCTTCGACCTCGTGCCCCGGGGGCAGCGCCCGGAGCCAGCGGTCCACGTAGTAGCGGTAGGCAAGCTCCGTGGGCACCCGTCCGGCGGAGGTGTGGGGCTGGGCCACCATGGCCTCTTCTTCCAGGTCCGAGAGCACGCTGCGGATCGTGGCGCTGGAGAGGGTCTCGGGAAACCGCTTGGCCAGCAGCCGTGACCCCACAGGCTCTCCCGCCTCGAGGTAGGTCTCGATGAGGGTGCGCAGCACAGACTCGCCGCGGGGGTTGAGGTTGGGTCGGGCCATGGGGGACTTTCCAACCCTACTATACGGCAGTCAGGTCAGGCCTCGAGCGCCTGCAGACGCTCGGCCTCGAAGGCGGCGCGGAGGGGTTCGATGATGGGCTCGATGGCACCGCCCATGAAGGCGTCGATCTGGTGGAGGGTCACGCCGATGCGGTGGTCCGTGACCCGCCCCTGGGGGAAGTTGTAGGTGCGGATCTTCTCGCTGCGATCCCCGCTGCCCACCTGGGACTTGCGCATGGCCGAGTGCACCGCGTCGGCCTCGTCCTGGGCCTTCTGGAGCAGGCGGCTACGCAGCACGGTCATGGCCTTGGCCATGTTCTTCAGCTGGCTGCGCTCGTCCTGGCACTGGACCACGGTATTGGTGGGCAGGTGGACGAGGCGCACCGCTGACTTGGTGGTGTTCACACTCTGGCCGCCCTTGCCGCCGGAGCAGAAGGTATCAATCCGCAGGTCGTTCGGATGGATCTCGACACCATCCAGTTCCTCGGCCTCGGGCATGACGGCCACGGTGCAGGCGGAGGTGTGGATGCGACCCTGGGTCTCGGTCTTGGGCACCCGCTGCACGCGGTGCACGCCGCTCTCGAAGCGGAAGAGGGAGTAGGCACCGTCGCCCTGGATCTCGGCGGTGGCGTCCTTGAGGCCGCCGGCGTCCGCATCGCTCTGGTCCAGCACTGCGACCTTGAAGCCCCGCCGCTCGGCGAAGCGCAAGTACATGCGGAAGATCTCCGCGGCGAAGAGCGCCGCCTCCTCACCACCGGTGCCGGCGCGCACTTCCAGGATTACGTTCTTGGCGTCGGCGGGGTCCTTGGGCACCAGGAGGCGCCGGATCTCAGTCTCGCCCTCGGCAATCGCCTTCTTCAGGTCCGGGATCTCCAGCTCGGCCATGGCCCGGAAGTCGGCGTCCATGGACTTGTCCGCCAGGATGCCTTCCGCTTCGTCCAACTGCTTGACCAGCGTGCGCTGGGCCTGGAAGGCCAGCACCACGGGCTCCAGCTCCGCCCGGAGCTTGCTCAGCTCCCGCAGACGCTTGGGGTCCGAGACCACGGCGGGATCCTGCAGCTGCGCCTCCACCTCCTGGAAGCGGGCTTCGACGGCTGCAAGCTGATCGAGCATGGGGGGCTCCAGGGTGGTTGGGTGGAGGCCGAAGGGGCGCCAACAAAAAGGACGGGCCGATCGCTCGGCCCGTCCTTGAGAATGTCGCAGCTAGGCTTCGGTCGGAGCCTGGGCTTCCACGGCCACGGGGGCCTCGACGGCCGCAGGTACTTCCTTCTTGGCGTATTTCCGGTTGAACTTCTCGACCCGGCCTTCGGCGTCCATCAGACGCTGCTTGCCCGTGTAGAACGGGTGGCAGGAGGAGCAGACTTCCACGCGGAGTTCCTTCTTGGTGGAGCGGGTCACGAACTCGACGCCGCAGGCGCAGTGCACCTTCACATCGTGGAGAACGGGATGGATTTTATCTTTCATGTGTTCCTCCTGGGACCGACCGGATGCCCCCGGAAATGGGGTATCTGCACGCGGCTTGTCCACGCAAGACGACCAGTCTACCGTCGGAACGCTTTCAGCTCAAGGGGGATTCCCGAAAGCCATGGGATCAAGCCTGTTCCTGGGGCGTCAGGACCCGACGCTCGGCCAGGAGCCGGCGGAAGCGGGAGGCCACCATGACGCTCAGCAGGATGGTCGCGTTGAAGCTCAGCTCCAGCGGCACTTTCCACCAGGCGAAGCGGATCCGGCCCAGGACCACGGTCTCAAGGAAGAACATGAAGGCGGTGAACGCCACGGGCTCGAGGAGGGTCTGCCAGAGGGGGCGCTCCTGGCTGTGCCGCTCCAGCAGGTAGCCCGTGAAGGCGCCGTAGAGCAGCCGGGTCGGCCGGAACCCATGGTGCGTGGTGAAGCCCAGGGGTATGGCCAGCAGCGACGTCGTCAGCACCGCCACCGCCATGCGGCCCCAGGATGGAAGCCGAAGCCAGTAGCGACGGACCCAGAAGAAGCCGGCACCCACCGCCAGCCCCTGGGAGGCCGCAAAGGCCAGGGCGATATACCAGCGCCAGCCTTCGAACCACATGTGCCCGCCGGTGGCGATGCCGATGATCATCCCCGCCGCCAGGGCGGTGCCGCCCCGATGGTTGGCGTCCTGACCCTCCCCGCAGGCGATCTCCTCCCCAAGCAGGGTGGGATGCTCCTTCTCAGCGAGCATCGCCGCCATGGCCGACTCGGAAGTGATACCCCGGGCCTCGGCCTCATCCAGGAGGTGGGCCTGCAGCTCCCGAACCAGGGTCAGGCGACGCCGTCGCGTCAGGCCTTTGAGGCCTGAACCCACCTGGGCGAGATAGGCTTCCAGGGCCCGGGACACCGAATGGCCTCAGGCCTTGGGTTCGACGAAGGCCTGGACCATGTTCACGAACTGGTTCCATTCCTTCTTTTTGGCGGCCAGGAAGGCCTGCCCTGCGGGCTGGAGGGAGTAGTAGCGGCGCTCCCGGCCATTCTCCTGGGTCTCCCAGTAGGACGTGATGAACTCCGTGGCCTCCAGCTTGTGGAGGGCCGGGTAGAGGGCCCCTTCCTTCAGCGTGTAGGTGCCGCCCGTGCGCTGTCGGACCATCTCGATGATCTGGTAGCCATACATGGGGCCCTCGCAGAGCAGCGATAGCAGCAGCAGGGGGGTGCTGCCCTTAAGAAGTTCGCGATCCATGGGGCCTCCCGGCAAGGAAAATCCAGATCCAGTGTGCATCGCAAAACGATGGCAGTCAAGGCGAAGCCCAACCGGGTGGCGAGGGGCGCTGCTACGGCAGCGCTCTGAGCCGGGCACCCGGCGGGCTGAGCATCAGCCGGCCTCCGCAAGCGCAGCGCCGCAGGCGCAAGTGCGCGGGAGGGCCAGCCGCCTCAGCCCCCCTTCATCGCCTCCGTCAGCGGGATGCGGCTGGCCCGATAGGCCGGCAGCCCACCCCCCGCCAGCCCCATGAACAGGCTGAAGGCCAGCCCCTTGAACATCAGGCCGGGGGTAATCAGGAAGGCGAAGCTGACATCCGAGAAGGTCTGGAAGTTGGTCGCGCCGGTCTGGATGCCGTTGAACCCCAGGGAGAGTAGGACCCCCAGGACGCCACCGAGGCTGCAGAGCATGGTGGCCTCCCACTGGAAGCTGGCCATGATCTCGTGCTGCCGGAAGCCCAGGGCCCGGAGGGTGCCGATCTCCTGGGTGCGGCTCGCCACGGTGGCATACATGGTGTTCATGGCCGCGAAGATGGCCCCCACAGTCAGGATCACGGTGATGAGGTTGCCCAGGATGCGGATGGGCTGCCCGGCCTTGGTCTGGTCCGCGTAGTAGTCGGGCTCGGAGCGGACCTCGAGCTTCAGGCGCTTGTCCTGGTCCACCATCTGGGCGAAGCCGCCCACCTGCTTCTCGCTCCCCAGCCGCACCAGGGCACTGGAGAACATGGTGCGCCGGTAGGCCTGCATCAGCGCCACCACATCCACCCAGATCTCGCTGTCAAAGGCCGAGCCTCCGCCATCGAAGACCCCCACCACCTGCCACGACCGGCCGCCAAAGTCCTGCTTCTGGCCCAGGCCCAGGCCCATGAACCGCCCCTGCATGCGCCGGGGGACCACCATCTCGTTCAGCCCCGGTGTGAGCCACCGGCCCTCCAGCAGTCGGACCTGGCTCCGCATGCGGATGCCCGCGGGTTCCAGGCCCCGCACCGTGACGTTGGCCGAGCCATCCCCGTCGGCCTTCTCCAGGGACCGCACCACCACGCACTCGGACGAGATCAGCGGCCCCGCGGCGTCCGAGGCCAGCAGCGGTGAGGTCTTGAGGATCCGCAGCTGGTCCCGGTCCAGGGTGCTGCTCAGCTCCACCCGGGAATTGGGGCGGAGGACGATGGCCTGATCGCTGCGGCCGCTGCTCACGAAGGCCCGGGACAGGCCCTGGTCCAGGGAGAGCACCACCACGAAGATGGCGACCACCACGCTGATGGCCCCGGCGGTGCTGAGGGTGCTGACCTTGCGCTGCCAGAGGCTCCGCCAGTTGTAGCTGAGGGGCACCGGATAGCGGAAGGCGGCCCAGACCAGCCAGGCCAGGTAGGGCGCGAGGATCAGGTAGAGCAGCGCCATCAGAGGCTCCTCAGCCCATCCACGATGGGCCTCCGGGCCGCGCGGTAGGCGGGGATGAAGGTGGACAGCGTCCCCACGGCGAGGGTGGCATGGAAACAGAGGCTCATGGTTCCGGCATCGATGTGGAAGTTCTGCAGGTAGGGCAGGAAGGTCCCCACATAGCCGCGCACCGCCCCCGCCAGCAACCAGGCGATGGCCAGCCCCCCCGCACCACCCAGGACGGACAGCAGGATCCCCTCGCCCATGAGCATGGCGAGGATCTGGCTGGTGCGGAAGCCGATGGCCCGCAATACGGAGATCTCCGTCGTGCGCTCCCGGATTGCCATGGCCATGGTGTTGGCGGTGACGATGAGGATGGCCACCAGCACGGCGCCGGTGATCATCTGGATGATGGCCGAGTAGTTCCCCATCATCTTCAGGAACTCCAGCTGGAAGGCGTTCTCTGTCTCGCTGTAGGTCGGCTCTACCGCATCATGGAAGTGCCGGTCGATGCGCTCGATGAGCTTGGGGACATCGTCGGCCCGGTGCACCCGCACGAAGAAGGTCCCGACGCGGCCCTTCATGTAGGACACGCCCTCCTCGAGCAGCTTGTAGTTGAAGTGCAGCGCCAGCTCATCCGCCGGGCGTTTGGAACGGAAGATGCACCGGATGGTGAGCCGCACGGTGATGGGGAAGAGCTCACTCTTGAGGGAGACCACGTCCCCCAGCTTCCAGCCGTACTTGTCCGCCAGGGTCTTGCCCACGAGGGCGCCATTCCGGTCGCGCAGGAACTCCCGGAACTGGGCCTCCGAGTACTCCACGATCTCCTCCTTGAAGACCGTGTTCACGAACTCGGCCTCGCTGGCGAAGTTGGGAAAGAAGTTGCTGCGGTCGATGTAGACGCCCTGGAACCACTGCAGGCCCATCACCGACTCGACCTCGGGCTGCTGACGGAGCCAGTCGGCGTAACGGGTGGGCAGGAGGTTCGTGATGGAGACCTTGTGGCGCACCACGATCCGATTGGAGGCGTCGGGGTTGTTCGCGAAGGCGTTGAGCGTCGCGAGGATGCTCTGGAGGATGGCGATCAGCGCCACCGAAACGGTGATGGAGAGGATCGTCAGCACCGTCCGCCGCTTCGAGCGGAGGAAGGACCGCAGGACCAGCCTCAGGTATTTCACAGGCTGCCCGGAGAACCGCTCACCGGTTCACCTCGATGGTCCGGTCCAGCACGCCCTTCTCGAGATGGATCTGGTGCCGCGCATGGTGCGCTGCCTTGGGGTCGTGGGTGACCATGACAATGGTCTTGCCGAGGTCCCGGTTGAGCCCCTCCATGAGCGCCATGATCTCCTCGGCGTTCTTGTGGTCCAGGGCGCCCGTGGGCTCATCCGCCACCAGCAGCTCTGGGTCGCCCACGATGGCCCGGGCCACGGCTACGCGCTGCTCCTGGCCGCCCGAGAGCTGGCGGGGGTAGTGGTCCCTCCACTCAGTCAGCCCCACGTGGGCCAGGGCCTCCTCGACCTTCTCGCGGCGCGCCCGGCGGCTCATGGGAGTCAGCAGCAGCGGCAGCTCGACGTTCTCGAAGGCCGTCAGCACCGGGACCAGGTTGTAGTTCTGGAAGATGAACCCAACGTAGGTGGACCGCCAGGCCGCCAGCTCGTCGTCATCCAGGCCGTTCAGGGTGTGCCCGCACACCTCCAGCTCGCCGCCCGTGGGCCGGTCGATGCCCGCGATGAGGTTTAGCAAGGTGGTCTTGCCGCTGCCGCTGGGACCCATGAGGGCGTAGTAGCCGCCGGCCGGGATCTCCAGATCGATCCCCTGCAGCACCGGGATCTCCAGGGACTCGCGGTAGTAGCTCTTGGCCAGGCCCCGCAGGCGGATGATGGGTTCCCCGCTCATCGCTCCTTCACCTTCACCTTCGCCCCGGGCTCCAGCTTGGTGTCCGAGAGCAGCACCAGGAGCGCGGCGCTCCGGTCCAGGCCCGTGACTTCGTAGCCGACGGGATTCTCCGCCGCGATGGTGATGGGCTTCAGGACCGCCAGGCCGTTCTCCAGGACCCAGACGAAGGGCTGGCCCTTGACGCGGATGACCTGCTCGCGCCCCAGCACCAGTACGTCCTGGCGGAAGGGCTCACCCAGGAAGGTCACCTTGGCGCCCATGTCCGGCACGAGGAAAGGGTTCTTCTCCCGGAAGCCCACCCGGACGATGACCACAGCCTTCTGGCGGTTGGAGGTGGGGTAGATCTCACGGAGCTCGCCCCGCAGCGGCTTGGCCCCGGGCTCTGCCTCCAGGGCATCCACCCGGATCTCCACGGGCATGCCCTTGCGCAGCTTGGTGATGCCGGTCTCGCTGACCTCCACCTCGACTTCCAGGGAGTCAAAGTCCGCCAGCACGGCCACGGCGTTGATGGCGTTGGCGCCACCGGCGCTGCCGGGGCTGACGGTCTCTCCCACCTCGGAGAGCTTCTGCGTCACCGTGCCCGTGAAGGGGGCCCGCAGCACCATGTTCTCGAGGGTGGCGTCCAGGTAGCGGAGCTGCGCCACCAGCGAGGCCCTGCCCGTCCTCAGGCGGTCCAGGCTGGCCCGGTCCAGGATGCCGTCCTTGGCCAGGGCCTCCCCGCGCACCAGATCCGCCTCAGCCTGCTGCAGGTTCACGGCGGTCTGCTCCCGAGAGGCCTCCAGGTCCGTGGCCTCAAGCCGGGCGATGATCTGGCCCTTCTGCACCCGGCTGCCTTCTTCCACGCCCAACCAAGCCAGCCGACCGAGCACCTTGGCCGAGAGCGTGGCCCGGTGGCGGGCCACCAGGTAGCCCGAGGCGCTGACCAGGGGATTCCGTTCCCCGGCCTTGAACACCGTCGGACTGGCGACCCCCAAGGTCAGGGGCGCATTCCGCTGGATCGCCGCGAAGACCACGGCCGCGATCCCCAGGAGCGCCAGCACCAGCCAGCCCAGGGGAAACCGCTTGCGGATGACTGAGGGCCGACGGACGGGGGACTCGCTCATGGATGGAGCTCCAAATGGCCAAGTTGCTATAGCTTAGCCTGGGTTCAGGGGCGCTGGAAGCGGCCCGCGAGCCCCCGGAAGGCCGGCGTCAGGGCCCAGACGAGCAGGACCATGGGCAGGGGCACCACAAGCAGCCAGGCCACGGAGGCGTGCCAGAGGCTCGTCCAGAAGGAGCCCAGGGCGCCCCAGGCGTCACTCCGGATGGCCTGCTGCAGCTGACCGAGCGAGAGCGGCAGCCGGGAGCTGCCAAAGAGCCGCTCGCCCAGCCTGATGAAGGGGATGAGCAGGGCCAGCTGCAGGGGATAGGCCAGGTAGTTCGCCAGCTGCAGGGCCACCTGGTTCAGGCGAAAGACCGCGCCCGCCGCCGCGCAGAGTGCCGTGGACGTACCCCACAGGGGGCAGATCCCCAGGGCTAGGCCCGTCGAGAGGCTCCAGGCGAGGCCCTCGGGACTCGCCCCCTGGCGGAGGACGGAGACCAGCGGCTCCCAGAGGCGCCGTCGCAGCCAGGCCATCAGGACCGGGACGAGGCCATGGCCGCGCGGGGAAAGGGCCGCATATCCCGGACGATGCCCACCCAGCCCAGCACCTTCAGGCCGTAGTAGGTGGGATCCACCTCCCACCAGCGGATGCCCGCGCGGCAGCTGGCCTGGTAGTGGTGGTGGTTGTTGTGCCAGCCCTCGCCCAGGGTGATCAGCGCCAGGACCAGGTTGTTGCGGCTCTGGTCACCGGTCTCGAAGCGCCGGGTGCCCCAGACGTGGGTGAGCGAGTTGATGCAGAAGGTCCCGTGCCAGAGCAGCACCGTGGAGATGGCGAAGCCCCAGACCAGGGTCTCCCAGCCCCCCAGGCCCGACCACAGGCCGAAGCCGAAGGCCAGCGTCCCCAGCAGCCAGGGACAGATCCAGTGGTAGGTATCCAGGAAGCGCAGCTCCGGAAAGCGGGCAAAGTCCTCGATGGTGGCGGGGTCGTAGGTGTCATGGGCATCGGACAGCACCCAGCCCAGGTGGGACCACCAGAAACCGTCGATCACAGGGGAGTGCAGATCCTGCGGAGTGTCCGAGTGCCGGTGGTGGTGGCGGTGGTTCGCAGCCCACCACAGCACCCCCTTCTGGGCCGAGGTCTGGGCCAGGAAAGCCATTAGGAACTGGGCCACCCGGCCCATGCGATAGGCCCGGTGGCTGAAGTAGCGGTGGTAGCCGGCGGTCACCGCAAACATGCGGACCAGATAGAGCGCCGCACAGAGTGCCACCAGCTTCCAGGAGAAGGTCAGCCAGAGCGCCGCCAGGCAGCCCAGGTGGACCAGGACGAAGGAGACCGAAGTCACCGTGAACGTGAAGGGCTTGCGCATGGAAACGCTCCGAAGGGCTAAGGGTACCTCAGGCATTGATACATAAAAAGTAATCTTTGGCTCATCAACAAGCTGATGAATGGAACTCCAGTGCCGCGGGGACCTGCAGCACGGCCGGGGAAAGCCTGAGCGCCAACCGGATCGGGAATCGAGGTCTGCCGCTACGCGGCATAATGTTTCAGGACCAGAGGATTACCTTTTTTTTCTAGTATCTTTTGTTGAATTAATTGTTTTTCTGTAGCCATAGTCTCTGCAGGAGGTGGGTTATGAGCGCGATTCGATTGGCGGCGACACTGCTGGCGGTGCTGATCGGCCAGGTGCCAACGGGCGCGGCGGCCCAAGGGGCCCAACCGAGGACGGACCAGACCATCATCACGAGCCTTTCTCTGGACGGCCTTCCCATGGGGCGGCTGATGGATTCTCGGCAGACCCAGACTGCAGCCGGACTCGAGGAGCTGCTCGTCATCTCCCCCCAGGGCATGAACCCAGCCTTCTTCAGCGCCTGGATCATTCCCACCCTCCAGGGGCAACGGCCGATGAAGACGGTTCGGCTTACAGGAATCAACCGCGATGGCAGGGCGGTAAGCGCCACCGATCTGCTCGGTATCGTGCCGCAGAAGATCGAATTCCCAGCGCTTGATGCCGGTGGCCACGATCTGCTCCAGATCAAAGTCACCCTTTTCGCACCCAAGGTGACCCAGGTCCAAGGTCCACTGGTTGCTTCTGGCTCGGCTGGAACCTCGCAGACCCTTCGAACGTCTGCTTTCAAGCTCCAGATCGCAGGCCTGGATACGTCGCGTGTCAGCAAGATCGAGGCGATCAGTTTCCTGCCCAGGTCTGTCAATCCGGGTGCGAGTCTGTCTCGACAACCCGCCAGCTCCCTGTCCAGCGGGAAAGACCCCTTGCCTGGAAAAGGCCTGCAGCCCACTGGGGCAGCTACCATCTCCAATCTAATCATCGTGATCCCCCAGGCTTTGGTGCAGCCTTTCCAGCAGTGGCTCACCACCGCCCCCAGCCAGACCAAGAGTGGCTCCATCGAATACCTGGGCCCGGACTTGAGGCCGACCTGGGCGGCGCTCTCCCTCCAGGGTCTGGGTATCACCAAGATCAGCACCGAACCTGGCCCAGGCCCCAACGGCATGGTTCGCTCAAGGGTGGAGATGACCATCGGAGGCCTCCAGCTGGTGTCCAGGCCCTGAAAAAGGGGGGCCGGTTGGCCCCCCTTGGTTTGTTGGTGCACCCGACTGGAATCGAACCAGCGACCTCTGGCTTCGGAGGCCAGCGCTCTATCCAACTGAGCTACGGGTACTAGCTGAAAGCATTGAAGCTTGATTGGGCCGTGTGAATGAATAAATCATCACAGGCTGAGACAACCAATTGAATCACCCCGACAAGGGCTGGCGCGACTAGCCAGGGCCAATGGTAGCGCGAGATTCCTGGTTTGGGCTAGGGGTTCAGGCTGCTGGCAAGTCGCCCAGTCTTTCCACAGAACCGGGGTCACAGAGCTGAAGCGGTGGCCTTCCCAAAACCGGAATGCCTCAGGAGCCTCTGCTTGCGTCGATGTGGCGTTCGATTCCATCCAGGACGCGCTCAAGGCCGAAGTCGAAGCCCTCTTCCATCGTGCGTGGCCGGCCAGCGCGCACTGGCAGCGGAGACGCCTCCGAAATGCCCCCCGACTGGGAGGTGAGAATGGCGGACAGCCTCGGGTAGCGCGGGTTGTGGATCGCACGACCGAGGTCCCTGCCCACAGCCTGCGCCCACAGCTCGTCCGACATGCCCCGGGACCTGGCGCGCGCCAGCGAGATGGCCGTATCAGAGGCTCCGCTCACGTAGGCGTGCACCACGCTCAGCATGTCCATCAGGTCCTCGGGGCTCAACCCCGTGTCGGCAAGGGCCTCCAGGAGCGCTTCATGCCAGCTCAGCCAGTTGGGGCCATGGGGCGCCGCGACGAACGGCAGCTCCGCCAGCCAAGGTCGTGCAATCAACATCGCCCGCTTCGCATAGGCCCAGGCAACCACCTCCTGACGCCAGCCCTGACGCGGGCCGCTCCTGGGCGGCGGCGTCCCCATGGCAGCGTCCACCGAAGCGTCGATCAGCGCTTCCTTGTTCGGGAAGTAGCGGTAGAGCGCCATGGTGGTGAACCCAAGCCTTTCGGCGACCGCGTACATCGTGAGCGCAGCGAGACCGTTCTGGTCGGCCACGCTGATCGCTGCCTGGACGATGTCTTCGCGGCTCATCGTGGGCTTGGCCCCCCGGCTCGGCCGGGGCGGAGTCTCCCAGAGCAGCTCACTGCGCTTCTGAAGGTCAAGAGCCGCGCCTTCGGGGTTGGCAGGTGTCTGTGGGAGGTCCTCACGGCGTCGCCCACCCTTCGTCTCAGGGCTCGGCCGATCCCCCTGGCCAGTCCTTCCTGCCATGTCGCTCCTTTTCCCAAAAAAGTACCTTGAACGAAACTGTGTATAGCATACACTATTGTTTGTGAGACAAAGACTCATCCCCATCAGGAGAACCTCGTGTCCAACAACTCCTTTACTATCAACACTCCTTCACGTAATACCCGTGTCGGTCGCCAGGGATTCTCTCGGAAAGTGGTCGCGACCATGGGAGCCATCCTCCTGCTCTTGGCCTCGACGCGCCCGGCCGCAGCCCAGACACCGCCCCAGCCCCCGGCGGCTTGGGAGTTCTACGTCTCCGGTGGTTGGCTCATCCCCACCGGCGCCCAGCGGGCCAGCCTCAAGGGCGCGGACCTGACTGCGGTGGTGGTGTCCTATGTCCCGCACCCGTCCTTCGCCATCACGGCCACCTTTGAGTGGGCGCGGAGCCACGACCTCGCCATCGCGGGGGAGCCCAAGCTCGACATCTTCATCGGTGATGTCGGAGCGGAAGCACGCGGGCCCCAGCTGTCCCTGGGCAGCACGTGGAAGGTCGCACCCTTTCTCGGCGCCGGTGGTGGCGCCCGGAGCACCAACATCCCCAGGCTCCCCACCGATCCCACCACCAGCCTCACCGCCTATGGCAGTGCTGGCGGCGAGTTCGCCATTCACCGCGTGCACCTGCGTCTTGAGATTCGGGACTATGTTTCCAGCTTCAAGCCGCTCGCAGGCAGCGGCAAGGCCGCGACGCGCAACGATGTCGTCATCATGCTCGGCCTGCGCTTCGTCAAGAAAGGAGCGTAAGAAGACGTGAAGACCTCTGCTCCGAAAGCCGAATGGCTGCTACCCGCCGGGTTGATCGGGCTCAGCTTCTTCCCCGTTCTGGCGGGCGCCTTCCGCCTCTTTCAACTTGGGGGCGGCGCAGGGATCACGCCCGAAAACGCCCGCTTCTTCGCGACCCCCCTGCCCATCGTTCTGCACCTTATCAGCGTCACCATCTACTGCATTCTGGGCGCCTTCCAGTTTGTCCCCGGTTTTCGCCAGCGCCGGCCCAACTGGCACCGCATGGCGGGTCGGATTGTCGTCCCTTGTGGGCTGGTCGCTGCCCTCACGGGTCTGTGGATGGCCCAGTATTATCCCCGCCCCCTCTTTGACGGCACGCTCCTGTACGCCATCCGGCTGGTAGTCGGTGTGGCGATGGTGCTGTTCATCGCTCTCGGCATGGCCGCCATCGGGCGGCAGGACATCCCCGCCCACCGCCCTTGGATGATGCGCGGCTATGCCCTTGGCCTGGGCGCGGGCACTCAGGTGCTGACCCACCTGCCGTGGTTCCTGTTCCCGAGCGTTCGGGGCGAGCTGACCCGCGCCGTACTCATGGGGGCAGGCTGGGCCATCAACCTCGCCTTGGTCGAATGGATCCTCCTGCGCGAACGCTCGCAGGTGCAACGCAGGACACGCACAGCAGCAATGCAAACCACAACCAGCCAAACAGGAGGCACACCATGTACCGTCAAGACCTAACAGCGGCCCACAGCGGCCGCAGCGTGGACCCGTCGGCCCACACCGGCGCCAGCCACCTCAAGGGGACTCCCATGAAGACCATTGCGCGGTCCTGCCTGGTCAGCCTTGCCTTGCTGCTCTTCGCGGCCCTGCCTCTGGTCGCCCAGGTGGGCTGGTCCCAGTACGAGATCCCCGGCAAGGGCGAGAGCACGCCGGCCATCACCGTGGCGCTCTTCTACCCCAGCCCATCGCCAGGGCGAGAGATCCCCATGGGTCCCTTCAGCATCCGCGCTGCCATCAGGGGCGCGTCGGAACCCACGGTGAAGGGGCTGATCGTGCTGAGCCACGGGCTGGGCGGCTCGGAGCTCGCCCATAGCCGCTTGGCCGAGGCCCTGGCCGCAAGGGGCTACCTGGTGGCCGCCCTGCGCCACCCAGGCGACAACTGGATGGATGGTTCCTTGTTGAAGAAGACCCCGGAGCGCTACTTCTTCGAGCGGCCGCGCCAAGTCAGCCGAGTCATCGATGCCTTGCTGGCCGACCCGCTCTGGAAGGACCGCATTGCCCGCGACGCCAAGGGGCCGCGCATCGGCACCCTGGGTCATTCGGCTGGGGGCTATACCGTCCTGGCCCTGGCCGGTGGTGTGCCCGACCTTGCCCAGGCGAACCGACACTGCCAGGAGGAAGGCAAAGACGATCCGTTGTTCTGCCGCACCGCCGGCACGGAGCGGCCCATCGTCCCACCCCAGGCTGGCCCACCACTGAAGGATGAAAGGGTTCGCGCGGTGGTGGCCATGGCCCCCGTGGGCGTCCTGTTCACGGCCGAGTCCCTGGCCAAGGTCCAGGTCCCGATTGCAATCTATGCTGGGGTCAAGGACCGCTGGCTGGTGCCGCGCTTCCACGCCATGTGGGTCGCAAAAAATCTCCCTGGTGCAGAGCTGCACCTGGTGCCCAACGCCTGGCACTTTGCCTTCAGTGATACACCCAGCTACCCCATCCCAACCCCGGATGGCGACATGGCCGCCGATCCATCCGGGTTCGACCGGGCCGCCTTTCTGAAAGGGCTGGGGCCCGAGCTTGCGGACTTCTTCGACAAGGCCCTTAACTAGGTTCAGTGGGGGCTGTCAGCTGCGCCCGCCGACCATCCGCCGCCGGACACTGCCGTTGGTGCCGGCAAAGTACCGGCGCACACCCTGGGTGATGGCCTCCGCCACCAGGGTACGGAAGCCCGCATCCTGGAGTTTCTTCTCTTCCTTGGGGTTGGAGATGAAGGCCACCTCCACCAGGACCGCGGGCATGGCGGCGCCGCGCAGCACGACGAAGGGGGCCTGCTTCACGCCACGCCCCTTGATGCCGGCCAGCTGGTTGAGCTCGCCCTGGAGGGCCACGGCCAGGCGCTCGGAGTCCTGCAGGTAGGCCTTCTGGGCCAGGTCATCCAGGATGCTGGCCACCACGCTGTCCGCGCTGCCGGGCGGGGCGCCGGCTCCGGCATTTTCCGCCGCGGCGACGTCGTCATTCTTGCCCTTGGCAAGGCTCAGGAAATAGACCTCGGAGCCCCGGGCGGACTTGGCCCGGGCGGCGTTCAGATGGAGGCTGATGAAGAGGTCCGCACCCTGCTCGTTGGCGGCCCGGGCCCGATCCCAGAGGGGGACCAGGGTGTCATCCTCGCGGGTGCAGACGGCCTCGAAGCCCGCCGCTTCCAGCTTCTCGGAGACGGCCCGGGCCAGCTGCAAGGCGGCGGTCTTCTCCTTCAGGCCCCTGGGGCCCCGGGCGCCGCCGTCCTCGCCGCCATGGCCCGGGTCCACCATCACCTTGAGGCGGGCGACCAGCCCCTCGGGTTTGGGTACCTGGGCCCAAGACAGTAGGCTGAAGGTGGCGAGCAGAAGGCTCGGGAGTCGGATCATGGCCCAGTCAGTAAAAGGTATGCGGGATCTCTTCGGGGCGGAGCTGCGTTGGTTCCAGCATATCGAGGAAACAGCCCGGCGCGTATTCGGGCGCCACGGCTACGGCGAGATCCGCACTCCGATCCTCGAGGAACTGGACGTCTTCAAGCGCAGTGTGGGCGAGAGCTCGGACATCGTGAACAAGGAAATGTACCAGTTCACGGACAAGGGCGGGCGCGAGGTGGTGATGCGCCCCGAGAACACGGCGGGCGTGGTTCGGGCCGCCATCCAGCACAAGCTCCTGACCTCCAATGACCCGGTGCTGTTCTACTACATTGGCCAGCAGTTCCGCTACGAGCGCATGCAGACGGGCCGCTACCGGCAGTTCTGGCAGATCGGAGCCGAGAGCTTCGGCGTCGCCACCCCCGAGAGCGAGGCCGAGAGCCTCCTCATGCTCTACAGCTTCCTCAAGGAGCTGGGCCTCAAGCAGCTCAGCTTCTCCATCAACAGCGTGGGCACCCCCGAGTCCCGCCCCGCCTTCCACACCGCCATCCGGGTCTTCTTCGCCGAGAGGGCCGAGCAGTTCTGCGAAGACTGCCACCGCCGCTTGCAATCCAACCCGCTGCGCGTGCTGGATTGCAAGAATGTGAAGTGCCAGCAGGCGCTCGAGGGACACCCCATCCTCACCGACCACCTGGATGAGGGCTCCGCCCGGCACCACGCGCGGCTCAAGGAGCTGCTGACGGTCCTGGGCATCCCCTTCGTGGAGGATCCCCGGCTGGTGCGCGGGCTGGACTACTACACCCGCACGGCCTTCGAGCTGCTCAGCTCCGATCTGGGCGCCCAGAGCGCCCTCCTGGGCGGCGGCCGCTACGACGGCCTGGTCAAGCAGCTCGGCGGACCCGAGGTCCCGGCCTTTGGCTGGGCCATCGGCCTGGACCGCCTTGCCCTGATCCTCCAGCAGGTGCGAGGCGAGGCCCCGGCCACGCCCCCGGTCCTGCTGATCCCCCTGGGCGAGCGGGCCGCCACCGAGGCCCTCAAGTTGGCCCGCCGCCTCTGGGACGCTGGCCTCTCCCTGCAGCTGGAGACCCGCGGCGGCGCCCTGAAGAAGGCCATGGCCAGCGCCAACCGCATGGGCATCCAGACCGTGCTGATCCTGGGCGATGGCGAGCTGGACGCGGGAACGATCACGATCAAGCACATGGCCACAGGGGAGCAGGAAGTCGTCCAATTGGATTCTTTGGATGCCATGCTAGGACAATCCCGACCAATCTGCTAAGCTAATGACTTCGTGATCTCAGGCGACCCCCGGTCTCCGCCTTTTTATCCATCCGAATACCCCCACTTTCGCCCTGACCGGGCCCCCAGAAACCTTCTGCGGGCGGGCCCTCTCAGGAGAAATACATGTCCTTCGAAACCCTCGGGCTTCTGCCCGAGCTTCTGCGCGCTGTCCGCGAGCAGGGCTACGAAACCCCCACCCCCATCCAGCTCCAGGCCATTCCCCTGGTACTCGAGGGCCGCGATCTCATGGCCCGGGCCCAGACCGGCACCGGCAAGACGGCCGGCTTTACCCTGCCCCTGCTGCAGAAGCTGGCGCCGCATGCCAACACGTCGGCCTCCCCCGCCCGCCACGCCATCCGCGCCCTCATCCTCACCC
>Ga0194052_1000536_pt1 | contig 24028 bp, 21 predicted proteins | sample SepL226m_MetaG_FD_160117 | JGI IMG/M metagenome (GOLD analysis project Ga0194052, IMG submission 160117) | Anoxic zone freshwater microbial communities from boreal shield lake in IISD Experimental Lakes Area, Ontario, Canada - Sep2016-L227-6m | ecosystem: Environmental > Aquatic > Freshwater >...
AGGTGCAGGACTTGTTGAACGGCAGGCCGAGGGCGGCTCTAGGCTACAAAAAACCATATCAAGTTTTTAACGAATTAATTAACACCCACAGCTAACGCTGTTGCGTTAGATTCTAGGGACTACCTATAATTATTAAATAATTTTTTTGTTCATTTTATAAAAAAGGAGACTGTTATGCCAGACGTATTTGAAGATTATCTAGGATATCATAAGTCTAGGCTCTATAAAGGCGAGATATCTGCATCCGAATATAGCAGAATAGAGAAGCAACATAACGATTATCAGATTCAAAAGAAGATTGATGAAGAAATTGCACGCCAACAAGCGATAACTGACAGATTTACAAAAAAATCTACAATGGGCGACCCTCGTTGGCGAATGGGTTCATGCTAAGATCTTTTCAGATCTCGATGAAGAAAGTAACTGCCAATATAATGTTGGCAGTTTTTATTTGCATAGGGCTAAGTCATGAACGAGGCTTTTGTTAAAATAACAACTGTACAAAGAGATTGAAATTCAGCTTTCAGTCTTTTTTGTAATAATACTAAGTTTGTACTCCTTTCGCTTTTTGTTCGTATTTGCTATAATGGTATTAAATGGTATTTGCGGCTGTGGATAATTTCAAATATAAAAACATATGACTAAAAACATCTTGCCTGACCAATTTACGGAGTTTTTGCTCTATACTACGCCCAACGGCCAAGTAAGAGTGGAAATCCTTTTGCGTGATGAAAATATCTGGATGACACAAGATAAAATTGCTCTTTTGTTTGGCGTGCAAAGACCGGCGATTACCAAACATCTTAAAAATATCTTTAGCACCGGGGAATTGGATGAAAAAGTGGTAAGTTCCATTTTGGAACATACCACTCAGCATGGAGCTATGGAGGGAAAAACACAAAAGCAATCTATAAAATTTTATAATCTTGATGCAATTTTATCTGTTGGTTATAGAGTTAATAGCTCGCAGGCGACGCAATTTCGCATTTGGGCGACAGCCAGGCTCAAGGAATATATTATCAAGGGTTTTGCAATGGACGACGAACGGCTCAAAAACCCTAATTATCTTTTTGGCCAAGATTATTTTGAGGAACAATTGGCGCGCGTGCGGGATATCCGCAGCAGCGAACGTCGGTTTTATCAAAAAATTACCGATATATACGCGCAATGCAGCGTTGATTATAATCCTCAGGCGGAAACGACCGTGTTATTTTTCGCCACAGTGCAAAATAAGTTGCATTGGGCGATTTCACAGCAGACCGCAGCAGAAATTATTCATTCACGAGTAAGTAGTAATAAACCGAATCTCGGCCTTATTAGTTGGAAAAATTCTCCCCAAGGCGCGATTAGAAAAAATGACGTGGTTATTGCTAAAAATTATTTGGATGAGCGAGAATTGGATCAGTTAAACCGAATTGTGACTATGTATTTGGATTACGCAGAGATGCAAGCGCAAAGAGGTGTATTGATGAAAATGAAGGATTGGGTGGAGAAGCTGGATGCTTTTTTGCAATTCAATGAAAAAGATATCTTGATGGATAGTGGCAAAATATCGCACGAAGTAGCGATTGCGTTGGCGGAAAAGGAGTACGAAAAATATCAAGCAGTGCAAGATCAGAATTATATTTCCGATTTTGATAGGGAAATGAAAAAGTTGGTGGATAAAGGTGATGGGAAAGAAAAATAATATGTTTTACGCCAGTCAGTGAAAAGAGGCGTTGGACAAACGCCTCTTTTTGATGGATAATTAGGGGATGTGGAAATATCTTTCGGCTCAATACTATATCAAATCTATGTCCAATAAATTTAAGATTATCTTGGCTATTCTTATCCTTGTTTGCACTCTTGGCGGGCTTGGTTGGTTTATTTCTCAAATGGCCTCCAAGAAAATAGCAAGACCGGCGGTCAATTTTTCATATGACGGTATAGCCAGCATCAATGGCGTTGATATTAAGCTAAAGGATATCGGCGGCGGATATTTCAAGAGCGACCAGGCGGTTTATGTCGGGTATTTCTGCTGCCCGGTGATGGGCAGCGCCGGTCTGTATAAAAACGGCTGGGTCTTTCGGCTGTTGCCCGAGGCAGACTACGGCACTTTTGCAGTCGTTGATAAGGAAAAAGGCATAGCCGGCGACAGGAATAATGAATACAAGCTGCTGTCCAAGAGCCTGATATATCTGCATCAATTAAACGGCCAAAAGCTGTATGACTATGCCACCATCAGCCAGGTTGGCGATAAGCCTGTCTACTTTGTCGACAAAAACGAGGCTTTTTATCAGGATACTCCTACCTCGACGCCGGAGATAATCAGCAATGATCCGGGCAGCTTTGTTATATTCAAGGGAGATACTTCCGGCCGAGCAAGCGATAATATCGGCATGGATCGTGAGTATGTTTATTTTTACGGTACACCCGTCTTGGGGTTGATAAAGTATAATGTCAAAAAACTGCCTTTGTTTGACCAGAATCTGTTTACGGTTTTCCCTTATTTTGAAAAGCAAGGCTATCGCTTTTCTCGCTTCTTTAGCAACCATGGGCAGATATATTTTATCCCGCTTTATAGGACCGAGCCGATCTTGATCGGCGAAGCAGACAACGACAGCTTTGAGGCGGTATCAGAGAACCAGGCGCAAGATTATAATATGGTCTTTACTTATAACTCGACTACCAACAAGATAATAATTAGAGACAGGCTGGATTTAACGCAGACTGACAATAGCAGCCTGCTGCAGAAGGCTAAGCAAGATTTTATCATCGAAACATTATTGGATGGCTCTATTTGCCTGAGCCCGAGCGTGGACTTGAGTAGAAATTGTAGCGCTTTGGGCGGGTCAATCAGGAGGGAGACTATCTTGATTTCAACTATTACTAAGAAAGAGGTCTCCTGTTGGTCGATTGCCAGGACTGCAGATGCCGCCAAAAATTGCAGGATCAACTCGGAATGCGATGGCCAATGCCAGTGGCTGGCGGGCAAAGGCATTTGGCCCAACACTAGCGCCACCTGCAGCACTTACAAAAAGCTAATCTATGGCCTGGGCCCTGAGGCGGCGATTCTTAAGTTTCCGCTGTGCGAGAATAAATAATAAGGAGGTTGATATTTTGGTTATCCTTTAATATAAATTATATGAAAAACGGCAATGCCGGCATGTCCGGCGGTTTCTATGGCCTGGCGATGATCGGAGCGGCTGTCTATTTTGTCCAGCAGGCTTCCGGCACAACCGCCATTATCCTGGCCATTCTCAAGGCCTTTGTCTGGCCGGCCTTCCTGATTTATCAGTTGTTCGGTTTTCTGCATATGTAAGATGCTTTATGCCTCCTAATCAATATTAGGGGGTATTTTTATACGCAAGCTGCCAAGGTTCCATGTACTCATGGAATGGCGGACCGTATAATCACGCCTTCATGGCGGGATATAACACCGTTAATTGTCGTCTTGTCAGTTTTAGATGTGTGTCGTTCACGTACCGGAGTACCGAGTATAAACTCCGGCGGGAATCTTGCCTGTGACCAACTGCCAACGATTAGATTCCCGCCTTCGCGGGAATGACGCGGAGAAGAAATCCGTCATTAAATGGGGTCAAGTCTTGAATTCTACCGCTCTTTGTGTTAGGGTTTAGAAAAATTGTTATTTGATAATCAAATCGGGGGTAAAATGATTCCTTGTTATTTTGACATGCGTTGGGATGATGCCGATGGCAGTCTGGTTTTTGATGTCTCGACCGTCTATGTTGATTTTTATCGGTCTTTGACTGAAGAGCAATTGGCCAATGTTGCTAGGCGTTACAGCGCATCGTATAAGTTTTTTGCTCGACTGGCAGAAACCGGACAGGAGGCGCGCAATGTCTTTGGCGACTATTTCGGCTATGGCCAGACAGTGGTTACAGAAGATAAAGGCTTAGAATTCTGGCGGCTGAGAGCTAAAATTCCGGATGGTATTGTCTACGACCATAAGGCGGTTTGCCAGAGTTGCGGAGGCAGTAAGATTGACCAAGACCATCTGGCGAATTTCGGCCGTGACTATCCATGCAATATCTGCGCCGGCAGCGGAGTGAAGGCGACCAAGCAATATGATCTGGTCAATGAATTGGACGATAATATCTGCCTGTTGTTTAAGTTGGTTATGATGTTGAGCTATAATTGCGAACAGATTAGTGACAGCAAGCGGCCGATGTTGATGTTTTTGCAATTAGGCAACGAGGGCTACGGCCGGCAGGGCATTGGCGGTTATTACACCAAAGAGGTTGAGAACTGCTTACTGGATCTATTGGCAAAGGATGCTCAAGGCGCTGTGGAAGATGCGATTACCGAACGGATGTTCAAGACCTACAATCTGATGCGCCACGGCCAAAATACAGCTCGGCTTGATCGCCGTTGCGAATTCCAGACGTCAATCGTCAAGGGCCACGGCAGCTACGAAAAAGACGCCTCAATCTATCTGCAGGTTCCGGGCGTCAATAGCTGCAGCGTCTATAGCGATTCATTGCCCGCGGTCTATCCGCCCAAGAATCACGAAAAGATATATTCCCTGACCTGCCATAACATCGACCATGACGATCAGCAATTGGCTCTTGTGGTCGGATTGGCCTACCTGACTACTTTGGTTAGGACTTGGTTGGAGCAATGATATATACTTATAGCCACAATGACAAAATGTGGCTATTTTTTTAACCACGCTTGACATTTGGCTAATATTATAGTATTTTGTAGCCAATTGTTCATTTAATTAAAGAGGTCTATTGTGGATACTAGAGATTATATTGCCCATTACGCTGATTATCATCAGGCGGCTATCGAGAGCGCCAAGGCAATACTTATTGACTGCGATTGTATGGCTATTCCTAATAATACCGAGAATATGGTATTTTTGAAGCCTGATTTTGTAATACGGGCCTTCAATGACAAGCCCAAAAAAGCGGTGTATTCGGTCAAGGTGATTTATCGGCCCAATAGCAAGGCAATAGTTCGAGACAAAAAAGTATTGCCGTCCGAGATGTCTTTGATAACTGCGGCGCATAATTCCAATTTTATTTTGTTTATCTACTCCGATATGAAAACGGCCGACGATTTGCCGGCCTTATCTATCCGCTATTCGCAGGAACCGATTTGTATAAAAAAAGCGGATGATGATTTGGAGCTGGGAGCGATTGTTAATTGCAAAACTTTGGAGAATGCCAATGATCGAATTGTCAGACTGGCTCCGGACAGAGCAAAGCACTATTGGCAGGATTGGCTGGATAAATTGCAAGCCATCGAAGACAAATATGCCAGGAAATAGGCAAACAAAAAGATACTGAAAAGTATCTTTTTTTTAATACGCAAGCTGCCAAGGTTCCATGTACCCATGGAATGGCAGACCGTATTAATCCCGCTTACTAGCGGGGAATACCACCATTGCCAAGGTTCCATGTACCCAAGGCAATGGCAGGCCGTGGAGAAATAATTTTTGCCGAACTATATTAAGGCGTAACAAAAAACAAACCTGGTCGGTTTGTTTTTTGTTTTAGAATTTAAGCAACTTCTTCGGTATCGGTTTCGGCATCCTTCATTTCGTCGGCTGCTTCCTCGGTAGGAGTTTCTTCGGCTGGAGTTTCTTCAGGAGTTTCAACTTCAGGCATTGTCTCTTCTGGGGTGACCGGGGTCACGTCGTTGGTCTCTTCCATAGTTTTATTTTTAAACTGCCTTTTGGGCAGATGAATAAATCAGGTAGTCGCGCGGAATCAATCAGACTCGGCGGCTGCCTTTGTTATAGCTTGTATCAGAAATAATAGCAAGCTAATTTTTATTATACCACATTTGGAGTAATAGTGAAATATTTTTGCCCCGGCAGTAGCCGGGATAATACGGTCTGCCATTCCATGGGTACATGGAACCTTGGCAGCTTGCGTATTAAAAAAAGCAGCGTCTGTTGTAGACACTGCTTGAGATAAAACTAATTATAGATCTTAGTCCTGTATAACTTCGCTTCTGGCGACCCAGGGGCACATGCCGTTGACGAAGTAATCGCCCAGGCGCCAGAGAGTGACAATCCAGGTCCAGACTTTGACCAATGGAGTAGCTAGCCATCTGATAACGCGCCAGATGCGGTTGAGCTGTTTGTTGAACCAGGCTTTGATAGCCAGTTTGTTTTTATTTTCTTGTTCGTATTCTTTTTTCACAGTCGCCATAGCTTCAACCGGAGTCGAGCCTGCCAGTACTAGGCTTAAGGCTCTGACATAGTTGTGAAACCAACTGACATTGGCGAGCAGATAATTGAGCTTGTCGAGCAGATCGCGATTTAAGACTGGCGCTATCTTGCTGGCATAGATGGCTATGTCTCCATCGGAGTTGAGATAATCCCTGATGAAGCGTGAGAATTCGCCTAAGGCCAATTTCTTGTCTACATCATCCAGGCTAAGAAGCCAACTGTTTTCGGACAGTAATTTGAATAACCTCATGGACGACCAACCGGCATTATTCAACTCATCATAGACTAGGCTGGTCTTGGGATTATCGTGATAGATAGAATCTTTGGTGCTATAGGCCAGCTCAAGAGCGATTCCGCCGATGGCAGCCATCAGGCACAAAGGAACGATCATTATAGCTGTCATGTGATAGTCGATAATCAGGTAAATGGCAGTAATGAATATGGCAGCTACCACGACGGCCATCGTCCACATCACAATGCGGTCGAGGCGGTCATAGAACAGCTCAAGCGTCTTCTTGTCCATTTTGGACGGATCTTTGTACTTGTAATAGAAGTAGGCGATCAGCAAGGGCAAGAAGAGTATGGAAATTATCAGCAAGGGCCAGCCGGCATATATGACAGCGTCATAGATAAAGGTGGCGATAATGGTAATGACCTGCCATATTTGAATATAGAATTTGCCGATCAAATTGCCTACTCCGATGAGCGGGACTAATTCGAAAAGATTTTTACAACCTTTGAAGGTCTGTTCCTTAAAGTTGACATAGCCGTGTTCCGCTTTTAAGTAGATGGTGGTTGATAAGAAGGCAATCAGCCAGGTCAGCAAGATCGGTCCGCCAATAGAGGTGTAGAGATAGAGCCAGGCATAGACCTTGATTAATCCTATTATGATTAACCAAGCGACTCCTGCCATCGCGGCAAAGCCAATAGGTATTATGACGTATTTCCCAAAGCGTTTGAGTAATAGGGCCATCTTTCTGCCTTGCTCGTCGGTTATATCGATAGATCGGAAAGCCTTCTTGATACCGGCGGCAATACTCCAGAGCGGTAACATTAATCCGGGCACGGCAGCCAGCCAGAAGTAAGGATTATGGATGAACCAATAATTGACGAACATCTGTTGGACGGCAGAGACGAACAAGAGCGGCGAAGCGATCCAGAAGATGATGTTGGCAATCAGGGTATACCAGAACCCCGGACAGAAGTGGTTTTTGAGTTCCACTGTCTTGTAGGGCTTGTAAACATAATTACTGCGTGCAAAGCGGTATAACCACCAGTACAAGCCATCTTCTTGGTTTACCACGAAGTCTTTGACATGGTTCTTTTTGGACAAGAATCTCATCGGGCTGATCTCGACTACCTTGTAGTCATTGTTCTCTCCCTCGGGATAAGCATTAAAGCCGAAGTCCATATCAAGAAAGTTGTAGCTCATGGTGCATTTGGTGCTGTAACGGAGATTAAAATTAATCCGCGACATCATCAAATCCTGATAGCTGACTTTGCGGAAAGTGTGGTCAATCCACGAGAAGACTCTGGGTGTCTTGCTTGCGAATAAATCGCCGGCATTGTCAGCTAGAGCTTCTCTTTCGTCTTGGCTCATGCGACGGAGGCAAGCTTCGTTGCTCTCGAAATTGATGTTGTTCTTCCAGAGGAACTTGCGCCAGACCGGAGTCGGCAGAGATTCAATATTGATAACCGTTAGCATGTGGCTATTGGCTTGGTCGATAGCGATAGAGTTGATGAAGGCGATATATGCTTCATTGCGTTTTTGCCAAATATCAAATTTGTAATCACCGTGTTTAGAGAAATTCATTTTGATGAATTTCCAGAGTAAGAGGGCGGTAGCCATGTCTTTTTTGTACTTGGCTATCTGCTTGCTTAGTTCCTCGTCACTGATGTCGTTTAAAGGAAAGTTGTAGATCTTCATTTGTCGTATGGCGTAATCGTGATGCAGGGCGGCGATTTCCGATTCCAGATTGGACTGGAGATATTTGGACCATTGCTGGTTCAAAGACAGCTCGTTTGCTTCGTCTATCTTTTTGAAGTGGCTTCTGGTCGAATTATCCTTAGTGCTGTTTTGCTGATGAAGCGGGGTGCCTGTCTTATTCTGATAAAACGAAGCGCCTGACTTTTTCTGCTTCCTGTTGAACTTACCCATGAAAAATCTCCTCAAATTAGTGAAGGTGAAAAAATATTCTAATAATCTATAATTAACTTTATTTTTAAAGTACGAATTTCCGCTATATTATTGCATATAATTATCAAAATGTCAATAGTAGGCCAGTTGAAGCTAAATTCAGCCATTATAAGTTGTTTGGCTAATATTAAATATAAACGTGTCATTCCCGCGCAGGCGGGAATCTATATCGTCACATAGCACCAACATTAAGATTCCCGCCTGCGCGCCTGCCTCCCGCTAGGGATGGGGAATGACACAAGAAAGACGCTGGTTTGAAAGAGTTTATATGGTTTAATAACACAAAATACAATATAGAATAGGGCAGTTAGTATACCAGACTAATTGAAAACCACTCCGAAATACATCAGAGTGGTTGATTGTTATTGATTTTGCTAGTTATTTCGGCAAATCGTAGACATAGACCTCTATGCCGTCTGCCACTAGAGTCCATTGGATGATGGGCTCGATTTTGTCCCAGCTGCCGCCGGCTAGGCCGCAGCCGATGCGGGGCATATGCACCGAGGCTTTGCGGGCTTTGGCAAACCTAGCCACCTGGAGTAGGCACATTTCAAGCGCTTGGTAGCGTATCGGGGGTATGCCGTCGATAGGCTTGATATGCCTTTGGGCGATCATGTTGGCTACCCATAATTTCTCCTTGAGGTACACAAATTGGACATTGCCCAATTCAAAAGTGGTTAAACCGCCCTTGATGTGCCAATCACGATATTTGGCTTCCGGCTTTATGCCTCTGGCCGAAAGCGCCAGGACAAAGCCCTTGCCCCAAGCACCGATATCATTGCAGATATGGGCGATAATTCTGGGATCCTTAGTTAAAGGGCTGTTCGGCCCGCCTTGTCGCTCAATTTTCGTGATAGGCAGCGTAGCATCGCCGATAATATAATTAATCATTTCATCTCCTGAAATTGTGATAAAAAGGAACAAATTAGTATTTAGCTCGGTTAATCTAAGATTATTCTGGGGAATTGTCAAATTTTTTTTCAGGTTGATTAATAATATGCTATCAATTATAATTAGAGATATACTAATAAAACATTATGAGCAGAGAAGAAACAATTATTGCCCCGGAGGATGGGTCAAAGGTAGAAAAAAAAGGAGAGCAGGCGCCGGTTAATCCGGAAGAGTTGTCTGATCAGAAGCTGGACGACATCAAGAAGGACCTTAAGATTAGCGGCCAGGCTGAAAAAGTTCTCGAAAAGTTCGAGAAGACTAAGGAAATGGTCAAGGATTTAGAAACTTCGGCTGACAAGGCTGGGTTGCCTAATATGGATGCTCGCGATATGGAAGCCTTCAAGGCTCTAAAGAGCAAAGTGGACACCATGAAGGGTAAGATTGCCAAGGAGGAGAAGGGTTATCTTCTGGGAGAGAAGGCTCCTTTGTTCGAAGGCAAGGATGTCGATCCGGAACTGGTGGATGACCTCGAAGACGAATCTGATCCTTATGATGAAGACCTTGAAGAAGGCATTGATGCGGCAGAGCTTGAGATGATGCAAAAAGAGTTTAGAAAACAATATATTGAAAAGAGGAAAAAATTTGTTCTCGAAAGCCTAGAGAAACATAAATTCCCCGAAGGTAAGGATGTTGTTAATGGAGAGAAGGCCAATAAATTGGCGGGGGTGAAGATGAAAAATGCGCTTGAAAATTCCGAGGCTATCAAGAAATTCATTGAGACTGGCGACAATGGCAAGGGCGGGGCATTGTTTGATATTGATACGGAATTTTATCTGGATTATCTGCCCAGCGACGAGAAGGATAGTAAAGGTAAAGACAAAGAAATGTGCGTGGTTAACGTCAAAGTAAAGGTAGAGGCTGTTGAAGAGAGTACGGTTAGATGGCGGCCGATAGAAGAAGAATAAAATATAATATAAAAAATCCAGGATTATCTCCTGGATTTTTATTTAGTTGATTTTGAGCAGTTCGACTTCGAAGATGAGAGTGGACTTGGGCGGAATCGGGCCGACGCCGTTATCGCCGTAGCCAAGCGAGGCGGGGATATAGAGTTTGCGCTTTTCGCCGACTTTCATGCCGAGCAAGCCTTGATCCCAGCCGGCTATAACTTGTCCGGCGCCTAGATTAAAGACAAAGGGTTGGCCGCGGTCCAGGCTGGAATCAAACTTGCTGCCGTCAGTCAATGTGCCGGTATAGTGGACCGTGACTTTGTCGCCAGTCTTGGCGCCGGCACCTTTGCCTGCTTTGAGCGTGATAATGTTTAGTTTGCCATTAATTAGTTGTTTCTGCAGAGCTGCAATCTGCGGCTGGTATTTGAGTTGGAGGGCTTTGATTTCGGCGGCCATCTTCTGTTGCAGTACCGTAATCTGCTTATCGATTTCGGCTGGCGTCAGCGCCTTCTTGGGTACGGCCCGTTCGACGCGCTCAGGGCCTGCGGGCTTGGTAACGGCTTGGACCGAAGCGGCGAGCGCTAGGCCGAGCAGGGTGATTGTAATAATTTTCTTCATATGTTTAGTATTTATCCGCGTCCGCCAGCTGGCGGACGCGGATCTCCCCATGGAGAACGAGAGTTAATTATAGTATTTAAAAATATCAAAACTGCCTCAGTATTTATCTCCGGTACTCCCGGAGATAAACTCATGCGACATTTATTTTTTCGCGACCCTATTTTGAATTGTGGAATTATTCATTTTGGTCCTTGTGGGGAGATCTCCGGGAGTACCGGAGATAAATGCGTGCAATCCTAAGATTATCATAATCAATGTTGCCGTCCAGGAGTTCGAAGACCGGTTTGAGTTTTTCGTCGCCGCATTCTTCGAAGGCGGTTTTTATTTTGGCGTAGATATCGGCTTTCGGCTTGAGATAGTCCAGATCGATATGGGCGCCCGAGGCCAGCAGGCGATCGATGTGGTTGGCGATGGTGATCTGGGTCAGCTTTAGCTTCTTGGCCATCGCCTCGATGGTCGCTTTCTTGTTAATCAGTCCCAATACCAGGGCGGTCGTCTTGAGGTCCGGCGCTTTGGCTGTTGCGGCTTTGGCGGTGCTGGCGCCAATTTCTTTGGCTGTCAGATTGTTGGTTTTAGCGTAGTCGGCGATTACGGGCAAAAAGCTGTCAGCGTATTTGTCCAGTTTGCTTGCGCCCACGCCGCTGATCTTGCCGAAGCTTTCGCGGTCGGCGGGCAGATAGTAGGCCATTTCTTGCAGACTGGTATCGCTAAAGATGACAAAGGGCGGCACGTTGGCCTCGTCGGCCAATTGTTTGCGCAGCTGGCGCAGCAGCTCGAACAGGCCTTGGTCGAATTCCAGATCGCCTTTTTTGCGCGGCTTTGGTTCGGTTGGTTCCGGCTCGACGCGGTTCAATTCTATTTGCTCCTTGTTGTTCAAAAAGCTGATGGCGGCTGGCGTCAGTGCCAGCACACCATAGGCATCGTCTGATTTCCTGAGCAGATTTTTGTTAATTAGCTGGATGATAATGTCTTTTAGCTGGTCGTCTGTCTGGTCTTTGCATAATCCATGCACTGATAGTTTGTCGTGGCCGTAGCTAGTGACCTTGTCTGTCTTGCGGCCGCGCAATACGGCAATGATATGGTTCTCGCCAAAGCGGCTATTGGTGCGCAGGATGGCGGACATGATCTTTTGGGTGACGATAGTGGCGTCGAAGTTGTGGCGTTCGGTGGTGCAATTGTCGCAGGATTCGCAGCCGAGGCCCGGAAAATCTTCGCCGAAATACTTGAGGATATGTTTGCGGCGGCAGAGTTTGGTCTCGGCGAAGTCGACCACCTCCTGCAGTTTCTTTTCGGCCTGGCGGCGCAAATCGTCATCGTCGATATCACGGATGAAGTATTGATGCTTGTTGGCGTCGGCATAGGTATAGAACATGACGCAGTCGCTCTTGAGTCCGTCGCGGCCGGCGCGGCCGATTTCTTGGTAATAGCCTTCCAGCGATTTAGGAAAAGTGTAGTGGACGACCAGACGCACGTCGGGCTTGTCGATACCCATGCCGAAGGCGATGGTAGCGATCATAATATGCACTTCGTCGCGGATGAATAGCTCCTGGTTCTTCTTGCGCTTTGCTGCGTCCAGCCCGGCATGATAGGCCAAGGCTTTGTAGCCTTCTTTTTTGAGTTCGCTGGCCAATTTCTCGGTGTCCTTGCGCGAGAAGCAATAGATAATGACCGATTCGCCTTTATATTTTTTAAGCAGATTGAGTAGTTTGGCGCGGGCTTCCTTTTTGGCGATCACTTTGAGATGCAGGTTGGGGCGGTTGAAGCCGGTGACAAAAATTTTGGCGTCGTTGATATTTAATTGATTGATAATATCGCTGCGCACTTTGGCGGTGGCGGTGGCGGTTAGTGCCACAATTGGCACACCCGGGAAAAGGGTTTTGAGCTGTTGCAGATTGCGATAGTCGGGGCGGAAGTCGTGGCCCCATTCGGAGATGCAATGCGCCTCGTCGATAGCCACCAGGCTGATAGTCAGCGACTGCAGGTATTCGCGGAAGTCGCGGCTGGCCATCCGTTCGGGCGCGATGTAGAGGATTTTGAGCTTGCCGTTTTTGGCATTATCTTGGATTCGGTATATTTCGGCTGGCAGCAAAGAGGAATTGATAAATTCGGCTGGCACGCCGTTGGCCTGCAGCGCGTCGACCTGGTCTTTCATCAAGGCGATCAGCGGCGAGACGACCAGGGTCAGGTCTGGTAATTCCAAAGCGGGCAATTGGAAGCACAGCGATTTACCGCCACCGGTCGGCATTAGCACAAAATTGTCGCGGCCGCTGAGGACGCTATTGATAATGTCTTCTTGTTCCGGCCGGAACTGGTCGTAACCGAAGTATTTCTTGAGTGTAGGCAGTAAAGACATTGGAATTAATTAAAAGTGTAAATATCAAAAATCAAAATGAATGAGCTGGCTCTCGCCAGTTTTTATTAATAACATCCGCCTCGGGCGGATACCAAAATTTTACATTTTGATTTTTACATTTTACATTAAGCTCATTGTACATTTTTGTTTAAAAAAAGAACAGTAAAATTAGTAACAATCATTGACAAAATCGCTATATTTTGCTTTGATTAGCCTAAATTCGAAAAACAGTTATTTGAAAATTTAATAAAGGAGTTAATATGTGTGGAATTATCGGGTATATAGGACCCAAACAGGATGTCGTGCCAATTATTATCCAGGCGCTGCGCAATATGGAATATCGCGGCTACGATTCGGCCGGCTTTTGCTCGGTCGGAGGCTATGATACAGCCGTCGCAGATTACGAAGACGAGAATGTCCTCAGTAAATCCTTTGTTTCGGGGCTTACCCGGACGAACCTAATTAAGGCGAAAGGTAAAATCAAGTATCTGGAGGCTACCCTAGGCACGCATCAGATTCCCAGCTCGCTGGCGATCGGACACACCCGTTGGGCGACCCACGGCGATCCGACACCGGTCAACGCCCACCCTCATTATAACGGCACCGGCAAGATTTTCTTGGCGCATAACGGCATTATCGAGAATTTTATCAAGCTTAAAGATAAGCTGATGCATGCCGGCTACGATTTTGTATCGGAAACCGATACCGAAGTAATCGCTCAATTGATCCAATACCACTATCATCAGGCGGGTCAGCTGACAGAACAAAGTTATATCGATGCCTTTGTAACTACGCTCAACGAATTGCGCGGTACCTACGGCATCGTGGCGGTACACGCGGATTATCCCGAGTTATTATTGGCGGCCAAGCATGGTTCGCCGGTTTTGATCGGCCTGACAGACGAGGGGACTTATGTCGCTTCGGACGCCTTGGCCCTCATCAGCTATACCAAAGATGTCATCTATTTGGATGATTCCGAAGTGGCGGTCTTGCGCCGCAATAGCCGCAAGATTATCAATCTGCAGAGCCAACAATTGGAAAAAGATGTTCAACAGTTGGAAATCGACGGGACTACGGTAGACATGGAAGGCTATGATACTTTTATGCTCAAGGAAATTTGCCAGCAGCCTAGCTCGATTTATGAAACATACCGCGGCCGCTTTGCGGAAGATGATTCCGATGTAGTGTTGGGCGGGCTTAAGGATAAGGAAATAGAGCTGGCTTTAATCCGCGCTGAGCGTGTTGTATTGGTTGGTTGCGGTACGGCCTTCTATGCCGCCAAGTTGGGCGAAAAGTTTATCGAAGAACTCTGTGATCTTCCGGCCAAGACCGAGAAGGCGACCGAGTTCGGCTACAGCGACCCCGTCTTTGATCAGAAAAGCGTCTATATCTTTGTCAGCCAATCGGGCGAAACTAGGGATACGATTATGGCTCTGGAAAAGGTCAAGGCCAAGAAGATACCGACTATCGGCATCGTTAATGTGGTCGGTTCGACTATTGCTCGCCAGACTGACGCCGGTATCTATACCAGGGTCGGCCCTGAAGTGGCGGTCGCCTCAACCAAGGCCTTTACCGGCCAAGTACTGTCGTTGCTGCTGTTGGCCATTAAGATGGGGCGTCAACGTAATATGAAAGAAGTCGAAGCTCGCCAACTGATTAAAGAAATCAAACGCCTGCCAGCCAAGATACAATCAATCGTTGACCGCTGTTCGGAAATCGAAGATATAGCGGATGCTTATCTCAAGCGTGAGCATGAAATGTTGATGGCAAAGTTGCCTAAGAGATTGTCAGAAAAGACAAAGCAAGAGATTCTCAAGAACTTAGACGTTGAGCGCAGCATCACTTATCTGGGCAGGAAATATAATTATCCCGTGGCATTGGAAGGAGCTTTGAAAATCAAAGAAATCGCTTATGTGGCGACCGAAGGCTTTCCGTCCGGAGAATTGAAGCATGGCCCTATCGCCATGATCGATATCGAACATTTTTCGGTCTCTGTCATTCCTGATGATTCTACGTATGCTCATAACTTTAGCAACCTCAAGGAAATTCAGGCTCGCAAGGGCCCGATCTTTGCTATTGTCAGCGAAGGCAATGTCGAAGTGGCTAAGATAGCCGACTTTACCTTTGCTGTGCCAACCACGCTCGAACCGCTAACTCCGATTCTGACAACAATTCCCTTACAACTTTTTGCCTATTATATGGCGCTCAAAAAAGGCAAGGATGTCGACAAGCCAAGAAATTTGGCGAAGTCAGTGACTGTCGGCTAAAAAAATACCACCTCATGCAATATGAGGTGGTTTTCTTTTTGCTGTATTAGCGGAGGAAGATCCAGGCGGCTAGGGCGAGGCCGGCGATGATGCGATACCAGCCGAAGCCGATAAAGTTGTGATGTCGGATATAGCCGATAAACCATTTGATGATGATTATCGCTACGATAAAGCAGCTGATAAAGCCGACCGCGAGCAGTAAATATTGTTGTTGGCTGAAGTCGTGCGCCGATTTGATGAGGTCCAGTCCGGTAGCGGCTGCCATCGTCGGGATAGCCAGCATAAAGGAAAACTCTACAATCTGTTCGCGGGAAATGCCCAAGGCTAGGCCGCCGATTATGGTGGCGGCGGAGCGTGAGACGCCTGGCACCATGGCCACCGATTGGGCGCAACCGACCAAAAAGGCTTGTTTGTAGCTGATGCTGTCCAAAATGGGGGCGGTGCTGGCGGCCGTTTTCTTGGCGTGCCATTTTTCAAAGATAATCAAACCGACGCCGCCCAAAACCAACATGCAAATCATCAGCCAGTCGTTGCCTAGCAGATAGTATTTGATAATTTTATAAAAGATGAGGCCCAGGATAGCGGTCGGCGCAAAGGCGACGGCCAGCTTGGGCACCGAAATCTTGAGATTGCTGGTTATCTTTTTCCAATAGATAACCGCCACAGCCAAGATAGCGCCCAGCTGGATGATAATCTCAAAAGATTTGGTAAAGTCGTTGCTGAGTATGCCTAGCATCTGCCGTGCAAAATCAAGATGCGCCGTAGAGGAGATGGGCAAAAATTCGCTTAGTCCCTCGACGATGCCGAGGATGATAGCATGAAGTAGATTCATAAGATTAAATTTGTGAGTATTGGTCGATTATAGTATAATCATACTATGCCAAAAATCAAAGACAAGCAAGCCAAAGAATTTCCCGCCAGCCTGCCGCTCAAGCAGCTGTTGGGGCCGAGTTTTATTATCCTGGCTTTAGGTTTGGGCTCTGGCGAGATTATCTTGTGGCCTTATCTGGTTTCTAATTACGGTTTGGGCATTATCTGGGGCGCTTTTTTGGGACTGACGTTCCAATTTTTTGTTAATATGGAGATCGAACGCTATGCTTTGGTTAAGGGCGAAAGCGTTTTTGTCGGTTTGCGCCGCCGCCATGCTTGGGCGCCTTATTGGTTTATCGTTTCCACTTTCTTAGGCTTCGGCTTGCCCGGTATTATCGCCGCCAGCGCGCAGATCTTGGCCTCTGTCTGGGGCGTAACCAATTTTAAATGGCTAGCTATCATTCTTTTGTTGCTAGTCGGTCTTATTTTGAGTATCGGCAAGACAGTTTATGAGTCGATGGAGAAAATTACCCAAGTGGTGATTATCTTGGGTGTGCCGTTTATCCTGATGCTGGTTTATTATCTAACCAAGGCGCCGCATGTCGGCAATTTGTTCCTTGGTTTGGCGGGTGTCGGCCAGGGCTATTTTCTGTTGCCTGCCGGTATCAGCTTGGCAACCTTCTTGGCCGCTTTTGCTTTCTCTGGCGCCGGAGGTAATCTGAACTTGAGCCAATCGATTTATATCAAGGAAAAAGGCTATGGCATGGGCAAGTATACGCAAAAGATGTCCGGCTTTTTTCGTGCATCCAAGGGCGAACATGCTATCCGTCTGGATGGTCACGATTTCGCTCAAACTCCGGAGAACTTTGCCCGCTTCCAGGATTGGTGGAGACTGACGAACAAAGAACACGCCATTGTCTTTTGGGGCGTGGGGCTGGTGACTATCTTGTTGTTGGCTTTGCTATCGTATTCCACAGTCTATGGCCAGAGCGGTAATCTGCAGGGTATTTCCTTTGTTATTAGAGAGGGCGCAGTCATCGGAGGTAATCTTTTGCCTTGGATCGGCTCACTATTTTTACTGGTAATCGGCTTGATGTTATTTCAGACGCAATTGGGCGTGATGGACTCCACTAGCCGCATCATGTCGGAGAACAAGGCGCTGTTAAAACTGCCGGCTAAAGGCGGACAAGTAAAGGCTGACTTGTCGCGTATTTATTATATCTTTTTGTGGGCGCAGATTGCTTTTGGCATTATCTTGTTCCTCTTTAATATTTATGAACCCAAGACGCTATTAATTTTGCAGGCGGTGGCGAATGCAGTAGCGATGTTTGTGCACGTCGGGCTAGTCTACCGCTTGAATCGCACTTTGCCTGTGCCTTGCCAGCCGGTGGCTTGGAGGCGCTGGGTGATTGGCATAATTTTTGGCTTCTTGGGCGTCTTTAGCTTGGTGACCTTAGTGAATGAGGCGATGAAGTTTTTCTAGTTCTTTTTTTATCCCTGCGAAGGCAGGGATCTGAGATTTGTACAGCTTTAAATACTGTGATAAAGAACTAAATCTAAGTAATCTACACCTTCTTGATTTTTAAATAATTACTTAATATTCACAAGACTGCATTCTGCAGATCCCTCCTTGGCGGGAGGCAGGCTTGCCGGAGTCTACCCAACGGCTGGCGGGCATGGATAAATTAAATAGTTGACATAGTTTTGCGGCAGTGATAATATACCCCCCGGGGGTATATTTTTTTGATTCATCCGCGCGAACGCGTGGATCTCCCCACGAAGACAAGAACGTGTAACTCGGTAATTTTTAGATAGAGTCGCTACGCAGTAAATGTCGATATTCATATTCTTGAAATGTTTGTAGAAATTTATCAAAAATAAATACTAGTACTTGTGTATTATAGTTACACCTTGCCTTTTATATGAAGATTTATGTATTTGTTGGTATTGAGGGGGGCAGGTAATTCAGAGATAAATAGGGGACGAGTTTCTCGCAACGGCAGTTTTGATTTTCTAAAGTTAAATAATTAACTTATGTCCTTCGTGGGGAGATCCCCTGGAGTACAGGGGATAAAATGCAAATATATGAAAAATGATCCATTCGCCAGCGTGCTTGCGCAGCTGGATACGGTCGCCGATATTATCGGCATGACCCAAGCAGAGAAGGCGTCCTTGTCCGCGCCTAAGAAATTTACCGAGGTCAATTTCCCGGTCAGACTAGACGATGGCTCGATCCGCTACTTCAAGGGTTGGCGTTCGCAGTTTAATGACGCACGCGGCCCCTTTAAGGGCGGCATCCGTTTCCATCCCGAGGCCAATGAATCCGAGGTCAAAGCGCTGTCTGCCTGGATGACCTGGAAAACTGCCGTGCTCGATCTGCCCTTGGGCGGCGGCAAAGGCGGTGTGCAAGTCAATCATCGCGAGCTGTCCAAGACCGAACTTGAAAGACTGTCCCGCGGCTATGTCCGCGCCTTGTACGAAGTTTTCGGCGCCGAGAAGGATGTGCCCGCTCCTGATATGTATACCGACGGCCAGATTATGAGCTGGATGCTAGACGAATACGAAACGATCGCCCGCCGCCACATGCCCGGCTGGATAACCGGCAAGCCTTTGGCCTTGGGCGGTTCCCTGGGTCGTATGTATTCCACCTCTTCGGGCGGTTTGCAGGTGCTCAAATTAGCCGCTGCCAAACTGGGCTTGGCCCAGGACGCCACCATCGCCATCCAAGGCTATGGCAATGTCGGCGGTTTTATGGCGCGTCTGGCTAGTGAGGCAGGCTATAAGATTGTGGCCGTCTCTGATTCTAAGGGCGCGATCTATGATGCTCAAGGCTTGGATATCAAGAAGCTGGATGCTTACCGAGAAGAAAAGGGGACGATGGCCGGATTTGCCCCTGCGCTCGACGGCGATATCCTGGAATTAACAGTCGATATCCTGGTGCCGGCCGCGCTGGAGAATAGTATCACCAGTGATAATGCGCATAGTATAAAAGCCAAGCTGATAGTCGAAATGGCCAACGGCCCGATCACGCCCGAGGCTGACGATATTTTGAATGGCATGGGCATTGTCATTATTCCGGACATCCTGGCCAATGCCGGCGGCGTAGCTGTCAGCTATTTGGAGCAGGTACAGAATGCCAATAATTATTATTGGACCGAAGACGAGGTCAATGCCAAGCTGGCTGTGATGATGAGCAAGGGCTTTGCCGATGTCTGGGCCATCCGCGAAGACAAGAAGATCACGGTGCGTCAAGCTGCCCTGGTACTGGCCGTACGCCGAGTCCTGGAGGCGATGAGATTGCGAGGTGTCCTATAAATAGATTAGAAACGACACAAAGGCCTTCTTCTGTTTTACTGAAGAGGGTCTTTGTGTTATTCTTAAATTAAATTTAAAATTATGAATAAAATAGTTTTAGCATTAATCTTTTCGGTATTGTTTACTGCCTCAAGTGCGTTAGCAGCGAATGTTAATTTTAGCATTGGCTCTAATAAATTGCAGCTAAAGCCTGTGGCCGCAGAAAACTGCGACGATAATTGTGGCGCCGCCGCTTATACAACGACAATTAATGGCAAGCAATTACTGTATACAAAGAGTTATGTTGAGGCCAACAGTTTGACTGATAATAAATACATTTTTACGGGTGACAAGGGCAGTTTCCGTGTTTATAAAACCAGTCAGCCGAATATTGTTGCAATTAACTATAGCTATTCAGAAATGGATACTAGGTTTGTGTGGAAATATATTAACATTAAAACCCAGGAAGTTAAAACATATTTTGTGCTGCGTAATAGTTATCTTTGCAGCAAGGATAATAATTTACTAGGTTTGGGTGATGAGTATGGGCTGGATAGTCCGATATTTTATGTTACTGATGCGATTGATGCTAAAAATTGTGTTGATGGAGAAGTCATGAGCCAGAAAACCGCAAGCGCCGCTACTCCTATATTTTTGGGCTTTGATTTGGTTAGTGCTGATGGTGCAAGCCTGCCTTTATATAAAGCTGTGAATAATAGCCCGTTGCGTTGCGTATATGGCTATGATCGTATGGGAGCTGTATATCATCAAGCCGCCTGTGAAACAGTCAAAAAACTATTAGGAATTGGCCAAGACTTGTATACTGTTTATTTTTCAGCCACCGGCAAGGGTTGGACCGCCTATTACGCTTATGACATCAAAGCAAAAAAGATTGCAAAGGTGACATTGGCGGCAGTGAACAAGAATATAATACATTTAACCCAGGTTAAAAAGTTTTAACCAACATAATAATCAAAAATACCTCGGAGCAGTATACTAGTATACTGCTCCGAGGTATTTTTGATTCTTTATGGGTATATATTATAAAATAGATTTAGTATGCTCACTCCCGTAAACTGGTTTACGGGAGTGAGCATTTTTCATGTAAATAGTTTCTTGCCAAGTTTAAAGCCCTCGCGACGTGGTGTCGGAGGGCTTTAGATTTCGTTGTTTAATATTTGCTATCGTTGTGATAGAGGTTTAGCCTTTGAGTTTTTCTTGAATACTCTTTTTGAGGTGTTCGTATTCATCAAGGGCTTTGTTGCCGACTTTGATAGCCAGGTTTTCCAGAGCAGGCATGTTTTCTTTGTAGGTATCACTCTGGGCTTTGTCAATGATGCTAAGCCTGCGAGCGTTGCGTTCGGCATCGATTTCGTGAGGAAACTTGCCCCAGTTTTCGATTTCTTCGTCTGTAGCGACTTTGCTTGGCTTAGCTGCTTCGACGGGATTAGAGTTGTCAGATAGCTTTTTATGCATCTGATTAACGGTGTCAAAGATGAGTTCCATGGGATTGGCTGTTACCGCGGTATCATCTATAAAAGGTACATGAGCTTGCGTGCCCTTGGCTTGATGTTCAAAGCCTTTGCTGTCCGCATTGGACAGCGTAGATTGAATATTGCCTGTACCGCTGTTATTGCCTTCGTTGGCAGCTTCCAGGTCATGCTCAGCAAGATGGTTGCTCATTACAAGCAGTTCGGCTTGCAATAGAGCAATCTCTGCACGATTAGCAACGGAATCGGCCATTGCTTCAGTCATGTCTTTTATAAATTGATCATGCTCTTCCTGTTGCCTGATCATGAATTGCATGCCTCTTTTTTCGGCTTCGGTCAGCTTGGCGGTAGCCAAGAAGTGCTTCATGTCAGACAAAGTCTGGCTTTCGTCGGAACGAGTGATGTGTTTGGCGACCATTTTCTGCGCCTGTTTTTCCTGCTCAATCTGCGATTCAATGCAGAGCTGTAACCCCCTTTTTTCATATTCATTGAGGTTGGCAGTAGCCAGGATGTGCTTTAATTCAAGTACGGCTGCGCTGTCGGTGGTGTTGGAATTCTGATTCATGGTAAATCCTTCTGATATATTAAACAAATTGTAATGAACATATTAAGATTAAAGTATAGCATATTTATGGATATTTGTCAACATAGTCATTGATTTTAGCCAATATTAGTCTAAAATATAGTTTTTTAGGAGTTTAACTCTTGACAATGTAAATATTTCGTGCTATTACCTAAATATCATTAGTAATTTGAAAATTAAGTATTTATCAATAAATAGAGGAAATCTGTAATGAGCAAGTGTAAAGGAAATTTTTTTCCAACCTGGCAGGAGGCTAGTGAAGCTTGCCGTAAGGCGGGACTTCGGAAAAGCGGCGACTATGAAAAAAAGCGGTCCGAAATTGATCCACATTTGCCGAGCAATCCCTATAAGTATTATCCGGACTGGCCTGGCTGGAGAGCTTTTCTCTATCCGGACGGACTCAGTAAATTCGCTACATGGCAGCAGGCCAGTGAGGTTGCTCGCCTTGCAGGCATCGGCAATGAGATAGCCTATAAACGGCGTTATAAATCGATTGATAGTCGACTGCCAAGCTGTCCAAACTGTGTTTATGCGGATTGGCCGGGTTGGAGTGTTTTTTTTGGACGTTTTAAAAAAGACATTTATCCCACATGGCAAGAGGCCGCGGAAGTTTGCCGTAAGGCGAATATCAAAAACGGCCTTCATTATTATGAAGTTAGCCGTGAGTTGGATGCTAGGCTGCCAAGCCGCCTCGATAATGTATATTCTGATTGGCCGGGCTGGAAAGTATTTTTGCAGTCTGATGGCAAGCGGGCATTGCGCAGCAAAGTCCATCTGCGGGCTAAGCATGTCGCTTTTCAACTACCTGATATAGATGAGCCTAATCCTGATGAATGCGTTCTGAGTGTCGGTAAATTCTACGAAACTTGGCAACAGGCCAGTTTGGTCTGCATGCGCGCCGGCATCCAATCGCAAAGACAGTACTTTATGCAACGCCGACAGTTAGACTGCAGGCTGCCCGGCCGTCCGGAAAGCCGTTATGTAGGTTGGCCCGGTTGGAAAATATTTTTGAATGGCGAAGGCTTTAGGGTTTATGCCACTTGGCAGGAAGCTAGCGTGGTTTGCCTATCGTCCGGAATCAAGAGCCAGACTGATTATCATTTTCGCTATGCTCAATTGGATCCTCGTTTGCCCAGTTCTCCAAATCATTATTACAAGGACGATTGGCCCGGTTGGGGCGTATTTCTTGGACGAAAAAAGGCGGACTGGAGCTATATTGCATCTTGGCAGGAGGCGGCTGCAATGGTGCGGCCGGCAGGTTTCAAAAATCAATATCAATATTGCGCTCGCTACAAAGATGTCAGCGATCGTCTACCGGGCCGTCCCGATCAGTTTTATGACAATTGGCCCGGGTGGAAAGTATTCTTGGGTACCGATGTAAAAAGTTACTATGCTACTTGGCAAGAGGCGAGCGATGCTTGTGAAAAATTAGGAATCAAAAGCAAAGCGCAGTATAGCGCCAGAGACAAAAGCTGGGACCCGCGATTGCCTAATTACCCCAACATTAAGTACAAAGATTGGCCAGGCTCTGCCGTTTTCTTTAAACAAAAGAAAAAGGAATTGTATCCAACGTGGCAACAGGCAGGACTTGTTTGCCAGTCCTTCGGCATCAAAAGCCAGGTTGAATATTACAGCCGCTATAAAGAGCTGGACTGTCGTTTGCCTGGCAATCCGCCAGAACATTATAAGGATTGGCCCGGCTGGATGGATTTTTTGGGTAAAAAAAGAAGAAGCTTCTACCCCACCTGGCAAGAGGCGGCGGAGGCCGTCAAAGCGTTAAATATTAGGAGTAACTTTAAATATAGAACGCTGTATAAGAATGACCCGAGGCTGTCAAGCAATCCATATGGCTTATATAGTGACTGGCCTGGCTGGAAACGTTACTTAGGTCGCGGTTAAGGATGATAAAAGCGCAATAGGCTAAAACTTGACATTTATTGATATTTGTGTCAGCGTGTCAGTCAAGCCTAAAAAGATTGTACATTAAATAAATATTATTTCATTAATACAAGGAATTTGCCGAGATGAGCACTCACAAAGATGACGAATATTACGCTACTTGGCCTGAGGCCAGTGCTGTCTGTATCGAGAATAAAGTTCTTCATGCTTATGACTATGGAGTTCGCAGGAAGAAGATTGATTCCAAGTTGCCGGATCGCCCTAGCGCCCACTATGAAAAATGGCCAGGCTGGAGAAGGTTTCTGGGATACGATCCGATTGTTAGCGGAAAATAGAAAATAAACCGTTTCGATGTCATAGCGAAGCGGTTTTTATTAAAGGAAAAACCGCCGGCTTTAGCCGGCGTGTGCGTTTGATGGCGTAGCCCTCGGTGATATAATATAAATCACCAACCTAGAGAGGAGGTGATTTATATTACCAATGCGAGATTATATC
>Ga0194052_1000540_pt1 | contig 23930 bp, 13 predicted proteins | sample SepL226m_MetaG_FD_160117 | JGI IMG/M metagenome (GOLD analysis project Ga0194052, IMG submission 160117) | Anoxic zone freshwater microbial communities from boreal shield lake in IISD Experimental Lakes Area, Ontario, Canada - Sep2016-L227-6m | ecosystem: Environmental > Aquatic > Freshwater >...
TTGATATTCTGTATTAATTCTGCCGGCATTACCGGTCCCAGTATCTCCATGCATTGCGCCATCATGTTTGCCGTTTCTGCCGCAAATAAATCGATGGTACGCAGGTCTTTGCCGTCTGGCGAGTGCCCTACATGCGCCGGCAGCGACCAAGATACTTCGTTGAATACTTCTTCTACCTTGCTGATTGCCGATGTAACTAACGGCGAATCCATCCCGTCACAGGCGGCGGCAATCACTGCGCGGGACATCCGGCGGCGGCGTTCAAAATAAAGCGCCTCAAAGTTTACCCGGGTTCCAGTGACGTAAAAATCCGCATATAACTCGTCAGTCAGCACCGGCATCGGCTCATCAATTTCCTTCATCGCCTGTTCGCGAATGGTATCAATCCACGGTCCGGTAATGGCGTTTTTCGCAAAGTTTATCCAAACCGGGTCGCCAATGGGCGGCAGCAGGGAAGTAGTGGGGCATTGCTGTAAAACAGCCAGCATTTCAGCTTCTGATAGAGGGTGTTTAATAATATTAATCATCACAAAATTCCAAATAAAATAAACGTTCTATTAAGTCGGTTAAAGAATAGCATTGGTAGAAAGAAAGAGTAAAGGGAAAATGTGAATTGCAAATTGGAAATGGCAAATGGCAAATTAATTAAAAATTAAAAATGTAAAATTAAAAATTACACAGATTTATGAATAACCTGATTTTTTATTGTTTCAAATTGAAATTTTGAGTATAAATCAGGGACTGACACCGAGTGGCGAAGCCAGGAAGGTGTCTGTACCATCGGATTATGCAAGGTTTTGTTATAGCTTGTGGAAATGGGAAATTTTATATAACCAGTTATAAAATGCTGTCACAGTTTTGAAAGGGGTGAAGCCCGGCTCGAATTACATCAAAATTATCTTCCCCGGGAACGCCAATTTCCTGATTGGCAAGTAGCTAAAATGAAAGATTCTGGAAAATCAGCCGGACTCGCGTCCCTTTCCATACGGTGACTAATTTTTTGTATTATTCTAAAGTTTATATCGCTAACTTGCTTTACGGTTCAATAACCATAAAAATCTGCTTGTATAATTTCGGATTACTTTTCTCTATAAATGTTGCATATCGATGGTTGATATTATGCATTGGACTGCAGCCTGGCAACATGCAATCCCAGTAGTTATATATTATTTTCTTGATATCATTTCACGGTACTGGTATGATATATGCGGGAGCATTATACATGATTGCTATTATTGATTATGGGATGGGGAATTTGCGGTCGGTGGAGAAGGGATTTGAGAAAGTTGGCCACCAGGCGCAGATAGTGAAAACGGCTGATGAGATTCGCCAGGCAGACGCGGTTGTGCTGCCGGGTGTTGGCGCGTTTGGCATGGCGATGGAGCACATTAAAGCGGCTGGTTTGGACACGGCTATAATTGAATCAGTAGCCAGCGGAAAACCATTTTTAGGCATTTGCCTGGGGTTGCAGCTATTATTTGACGAAAGCGAAGAGTTTGGGCCGGTACGCGGTTTGGGAATAATTCCCGGGAAGGTAGTGAAATTTTTCCCGGAAGGCGCGCCTGCGGGTGTGAAGATACCCCACATGGGTTGGAATGGATTAAATAAAGTAAAAGACGAAGCAGTTTTGCAGGATATTCCCAATGGCGAATATGTATATTTTGTCCATTCATATTATGTAGTGCCAAATGACGACGCGGTAATAGCCACCACCACCGAATACGGCGGTTTCAGTTTTACTTCGTCGATATCCAACGGTAATCTTTATGCGTGCCAATTTCACCCAGAGAAGTCCGGCACTGCGGGATTGACCATACTTAAAAGATTCGCGGAACTAACAAAGAACTAAAAAATATGTTCTTAAAAATAAAATTTCATTTTGGAGTAAAAGGATGAAAAACATCTATTTAACATTAGCACTGGCTTTATTGCTGATTTCCGGCAACGTGTTCGCCGGCGATTTAATTAACGCTATTGGATCAAATGACATTGCCAAGGTAAAATCCCTGCTGGCAGACGTCAAGACGCGACCCGCCGCATTGGCTGAGGCTGATAAAGGCGGTTATTCGCCGATGATAGTGGCAGTGCGCGATAATCACATTGACATGGTTCGCGAGTTGATAAATGCCGGTGTCAACGTTAACGCACCCAGCGGAGCGTTAAAACTAACCCCGCTGCATAGTGCCAGCAATATTGACATTGTAAGATTGCTGATAGCCAGTAATGCCAATGTGAACGCTGCCGATAACGGCGGAAACACCCCGCTTCATTCCGCGGTACGAAATGGCCGCATGGATATTATGAAGCTGTTGATTGATGCGAATGCCAACGTTAACCTGGCGAATATTGATGGTGAAACTCCGGTTTACGAAGCATCAACCCCTGAACTTGCCGCGATGCTGTTAAATGCAAAGGCGAATCTGAATGTTGTCGATAAAAAGGGTAATTCCCCGCTGATTAATAAAATTATCAGCCGGCAAACCGAGGCCGCGATATGGATGATTAATAACCATGTCAGCGTTGAAAAAGCCAATGAAGATGGCGACAGCCCGCTGCATTTTGCCGCCAAGTATGGCAACGATACAGTAGTTGATGAATTGATAAAGAAAGGCGCGGGAATCGGAATAACTGACAACAATGGCGATACCCCGCTGCATCTTGCCGCTACTGCTCCGGTAGTAAATTTGTTGATAAAGGCCGGTGCCGCTACCGATATAATGAATAAAAGCAAGCTGATTCCCGTCGTTACCGCCACCGACCATGGCTATACCGAAGCGGCGATGGCGATGATGACAAAGGCAAATGTCAAGGCTGCCAATGAAAACGGCATCACTCTGCTGCACAACTTCGCCGGACGCGGCAAAGTTGACGCGATGAAGAAACTTATCGAATTAGGTGCAGATGTAAACGCCGTAACCAATACTGTAAAGCAAACCCCGCTGCACATGGCAACATCAAAAGAAGCGGCTGAATTATTGCTGAATAATGGCGCGAAGATAGACACCGCAGACCTTGATGGAATAACTCCGCTGATGCGCGCGCTGCAGAATAACAATGATGCGCTGGTAGAATATTTATTGCAGCAGAAAGCATCTGTCGCAGTGAAAACAATCGATGGCGATACCCCGCTGCACATGGCGCGTTCGATAAAAGCAGTCAACCTGATATTAGGCGCGGACAAACAATTATTGAATGCTGAGAACAAATCAGGTGAAACGCCGTTATTCAGCGCGATAACTGATGAGAATAAAGACGCCGCTCTCGCATTGATAGCTGCCGGGGCAGATGTAAATAAAATCTGCGGTAAAACCCCGATAATAGATGCCGCTATCGCAAAGGCTGAGAAAAATACCGCAAGTATGGATGTGTTAAAGGCGATTGTAGATAAAAAGCCTGACATGACTGTGTTGAATGATAAAAACCAAAAGCCGATATCAATTACCCGAAAAACTGACATTATCATGCTGCTGGCGTCAAACGGCGCTGATGTTAACGCCGTTGACCTTAACGGCCGCACCCCATTATTTTTTGTAGTTATTAACGCCGGTCGCGATGATGAAAAAGCCGCCGCAAAAAACAACATTGAATCATTATTAAAAATTCATGCAAATGTAAACGTTAAAGATAGTTACGGAAATACCCCGCTCTCTTATGCACCTAATGTAATAGTTGCAAAGTTGTTGATAGAAAATACTGACGAGAAAAACCGCGCTGATATAAATGTATTAAACAAGCGTGATGAATCTTTGCTTTACAAAGTCGTGGCAGACAACCGCAAAGACCTGGTTGAATACTACATTGCTAAAAATTTATCGGTAAAACAGGCGAACAACGCTGGCGATTCACCACTGCACCGCGCGGCGTCAATTGTTGACCCGATCAGTTTTGAGAGAGACCTTGATCACCCGAATCCACCGGCGCCGCACGAAATTGCGACGATGCTGATTGCTGCTGGTGCTGATGTAAATGCAAAAAATAACAATGGCGAAACTCCGCTGTTTTATGCCCGCTCCGCATCAATGATTACCTATCTGGTGAAGGATTGCAAGGCAGACCCGAATGTCGCAAGCCTGGCCGGCGATACCGCGTTAATGCGCATTGTCCGCACAAATAAAGACGCGGTGAGTGCGCTGATTAACAATGGTGTGGTTCCCGTAGATGTTAATTATGTCAGTCCTGCCAAAAGCAGCAATAAGAAAACCGCGTTATTCATGGCACAGACCGGCGAGATTGCTGACTTGCTGATAAAAGCGAAGGCGACTGTAAATATAAAAGATGCTGACGGCATGACCCCGCTGCATGACGCGGTGAAGGCCGGACGTCTTGATGTGGTGAAAACGTTGCTGATTGCCGGAGCCGACCCGACAGTACGTTCAGATGACGGCAATCTGCCGATGCACCTGACGCCAAATGTTGATATGGCAACAGAAATACTCAGCGCTCCGAAAACTGATATCAACGCTTACGATGACAGCGGCAATACCTTGCTGCACAACGCCGCCCGCAAGGCTGACGGACTGAAAATGGTGCAGTTGCTGATGAGCAAAAATGCATCGGTTATCATCGCTAATAAAAATCAGGAATCCCCGCTGCACCTTGCCGCCAATGATGCTATTTTTAATGAATTAGTTAAAAATGGCCCGACAAATATTAACAGCAAGGATGTTGCTGGCAACACTCCGATGATATCTATGGTACGGTTAGGCAATAATGGCGCGGTTGCGAAATTGATAGAATTAGGCGCAGACGCTAAATTGAAAAATCTATCCGGCGAAACCGCGATAGATTTCGCGTCTGATTTCGCCACTGCCAAGTTGTTGTTTGATAAAGGCGCGGATGTAAAAACAGCCGATAAATCCGGCATGACCCCATTATTATACGCGGTGAAAAACAGCCGTTTAGATGTAGCGGATTTCCTGTTGAAAAATAGCGCATCGGCAATAACAACTGTTAATGGCAAGGTGATGGCGGTTAAAAATAATGAAGGTCAGAATGTATTGCATTTTGCCGGCAGTCAGAAAATGTATGAACTGTTTGCCGATAAAATAGGAGTAAATACCACCGATAATCGCGGACGCACCCCGCTGTATTACGCCGCTAAAGGCAATAACTTTGATATGGTTAAATATTTGTTGGATAAGAAAGATATCCAGGTAAATACCAAAGTTACCCCGAAAGCTGTGCCGATGGTGAAAGGCAAGAAAGATACCAGCCAGCAGCAGATGGATATTGAAGAGGGATTGACCCCGCTGCACGTAACCAGCGACCCGGTAATAGCGCAACTACTTATCGATACTAAAAAGATAGATATCAATGCTAAAAATGCCCAGGGATTCACCCCGCTGATGTATTCATTGGCTACAGGCGGCAAAACTGTTGCGGTATTATTGGCTAACGGCGCAAATGTGAAGATGGGAAATAATAACGGCATGCAGCCGATTCACGCCGCAACCAGTGCTGATACTATTCAAATACTGCTGAAAAATGGTGCTGATGTTAACGCGCATGATAATACTAACAGCACCCCGCTGCATTATGCCGCGCAGTCCTTTGATGTTAATTGGGTTAAGACCTTGATTGCCAACAAAGCAACCCTGAACCCGGTGAACAATTATGGTGATTCTCCGCTGATGCTGGCGCGGGTTCCAGAAATCGTGAAGGTATTGATTGAAAATGGTGCCGATTGCAATGCGAAAAATAAAATGGGTTACAGCAAACTGCACCTGGCTGCTGCTACTAACGCGCCGGAAATGCTGGACATATTGCTGGCACAGCCGAAAATTAACGTCAACACGGCATCAAGCACTGGCTCAACTCCGCTGTTCATTGCGGCAAATGTTGATAATGCCAAAAAACTGATTGAAAAAGGCGCGTCTGTCACCATAGCTGACAACGAAAAGGCAACCCCGCTGCATTTCTTTGCCGCTAATGGCCGCGCAGATATGGTGGCATTAGTTTTGGCTGAATTAGCCAAAGCAAACAATAAAACGGCAATTAACGCCAAGGCGATTAACGACCTGACTCCCGCATACCTGGCGGCGGCAAACGGCAAAACCGAAGTCATGCCGCTGCTCATCAAGGCGGGTGCCGACTTGAATATTCCTACCACCATGAAATTGGGCGGCAGCACTCCGCTGATGGCTGCGGTGAACAATAATAATATAGAAATGGTGAAAATAATTGCAAATGCAAAGGGTGTTGATTTAAACTGTAAAAATGTTTCTGGCCTTACCCCGCTGCACTGGGCGGCTTATAAAGATTACACCAAAGTGATAGAAATACTCATCGCTGCCAAGGCAAAAATTGACCCGATAGACAACAACAACGCTACCCCGCTTTTCCAGGCAGTTAGCGAAAATCATTTGGACGCGGTGAAATTATTAGTATTGGCAAAGACTGAAGTTAACTTTAAGGCGAAAAATAATGTTACCCCGCTGATGGTGTCACGTTCCGCTGATGTTGCCGCTGTTCTTCTCGCCAATGGCGCGTCGCCAAATGCAGCCCGTTCCGACTCTGTCACCCCGCTGAATATCGCCATCAGCAACGGCGACGATAAATTAGCAAGACTGTTAATCGCCAGCAAGGCAGATATCAATATCGCCGACAGCTCCGGCATTACCCCGCTGCATCTGGCAATTGCCAAGGATTTGAATGACCTTGCCCACGACCTGATTGCCCGCGGCGCGACCATAAATACTGCTGATAAATCGAAAAATACCCCGCTGATTACCGCGGTGCAGCATGGCAATATACTTATCGCCACCGAATTAATCAAGAAAGGCGCCAATGTGAATACTGCCGACAACTACGGCGGGACCCCGATACATTATGCCGATAAGTCGGAAATTATCAAGGCGCTTATCCAAGGCGGCGCGAAAATTAATGCTGCTTTGAAAAACGGGCTGACTCCGCTGCACCTGGCGGTATTGCAGAATAACCCGGAAAAGATAAAGCTGCTGGTGGCAAATGGCGCAAGCATTAACGCGGCAACTCCCAACAAAGTAACCCCGATAATGATTGCCATGAATATGAAAAATGCCAGCCTGGTGAATTTGCTGAAAAGTCTGGGTGCGACCGAACCGAAACCGCAACCGGCACCACCGACACCACCGGTGAAGACCGGTAAACCGGCAACTCCGTTAGCACCGAAGAAGAAGTGAGGATATAAAATAATGGCATGGCAAGTAATTGAAGTTCCTGTACCTGCCGGGGTTGGCGAAATAGTTGCGGATTCGTTCCGCAACAACGGTGCCAATGGTGTGTCCGAGGAATGGCGCAAAGGTCAGGATTACGTCAAAGCGTTCTGGCATGAAGCGATTCCGGACGAGGTAGAGGCTACCGCGAAATTCGTTCTCGGCAAAATGGTTGAGTTCGATATCTTGCCCGCCGGCACCGGTTATACTCTTACCGAAATGGAAGACCAGGACTGGCTGGAGGGATGGAAACAATTCTTCTCTCCCGTCAGTCTTACCGACCGCATCGCGGTGATGCCCAGTTGGGAGACATATGACGCCCTGCCCGGCCAGCAGGTGATAATCCTCGACCCCGGCATGGCGTTCGGCACCGGCACCCATGGCACCACCTACAACTGCCTGCTGGCGGTTTCCGATTACGTGCAGCCTGGCTTATCCTTCTGCGACATCGGCACCGGCAGCGGTATACTGGCGATAGCAGCGGCAAAATTAGGCGCGTCACCGATAGTCGGCACCGACAACGATGCCCTGGCGGTGAAAGTCGCCACCAGCAACGCCGTGGTAAATAAAGTGGACGACCAGATAAAGTTCACCACCGCCGACCTGACCACCGGTATCGACGGAAAATTCGACATCACCATCGCCAACATCCTCGCCCCGGTAATTCTCGAACTTATCCCATACCTGCCCGGCGTAATGAAACCCGGCGGCATCTTCATATCATCCGGCTACATAACCAGTCAGGAAGACGACATAGCCGCCGCCCTAATAGCCGCGGGACATACCATGATAAAAAGATACGAAAGAGAAGATTGGGTAACCCTGGTCTCAAAAAGTTGACAGTGGACAGTGGAAAGTTGACAGCGAATACCGATGAGCAAAAACGTAAAACAGGCGGCCCGCCTGTGGATTGTATTGGATCGCAGGCTTCCAGCCTGCCCCCCGGATGAAATTTAGCGGCACTTGGCAAGCAAATAGAAACTTTTAAATTACAAAAATTTGTAACGATGCGTCTTAATATAATGTGCCACTTTATTACTGCCGAGGGCAGGCAAGATGCCTGCGATCCAATACATAATCCTAAAATCCTATATTTTACCGGTATCTCAAATAATCTGGTAAAATATTGCAATAACTCTGCGTAACTCAGCGGTTAAGTAGTGAAGGAGTATAGATAATGTCATTAGCAAATTTTAGAACTGAAATTAAAAACACCCCAATATTATTAAAAATTGCTTCGTTAATGTATATCATCCCGGCGCTGGTATTACTATTTCATTTATTATCATTCAATGATACAAATGAACTTGGTAATTTAATTTGCTTTTTGATTTACTTTTTTTATGCAATCTACAATATGCTGATAGCAATATTTCAAATAAAAAGGAATATTCTTATCTGGAGACTTACTGTAATATTGCCATTTATCATATTAATATGCACCTTCTCAATGCTGAATAATGAAAATCATAATGATTCAATCATCAAATTAATTTACTTTGGATACTTGTTATTAAATCTCTTTATTGGAATCGGATTTTATAAAAAGAATATTATTAAGTGGTGTATTGTTATGATATTGCCATATATAATCTTTATCTATTCATTATCATTTTTAGTAAATGTTGAATATCGTGATTTCATTCCTCAACTGATTTTTTCAGGATTTATAATATCTATTTTTATGGTAGGATTTGGGTTGTTTAAAAGAAATATAGTCGCGAAGTGGTTTACTTTAATACTCCCATATTTAATAGCAAGTTTTAGTATATTTTTGTTCATGGTCTATTTAGTAGATAAATATGGATGGTTTAGAGAGTTAGCACTAATAGAAGGAATAATTTTCATGGTTATTGCTTTATATTTCGCAGCAGTTGCATTCTTAATCTCCAGACCTAAAATAATGATATTGTTTGAAAAAGTGAATGTTACAGATGTCGATAAAGATGATGTTTCTTCATATTCTGAGTTTTAATCTTTATAAATTTTCCTGTATGAACCACGATTTCAAGGGATTAATCGATTAAAAGATTGTTAATCCTCAAATCCAAAAATCCCCCCAAATCGTGGTTCGAGACAAAAAAGAGAATCTTTTGCCGGTATCTCAAATAATCTGGTAGAATATTGCAATAACTTAGCGTTACTCTGCGCAAAACTCTGTGCAACTCTGCGGTTATGGAGTGAAGGAGCATGGATAATGGATTTAAATGAAAATCCCAAAAAATTTAATGATGCAGTATTTATGCAAATTATTCCTTCATCGGTATTTCTGATACTCGCCATCATTGCATTTGTACAAGACAATCGGTCATCCAGAATAATATCGTCAATAATTATTCTCTATTGTTTGCTTTGTTTATTAGCGGGTATTGGACTAATTTATAGAAATTACATATCCTGGTGGTTTTCGATATTATCACTGGCTGTGCCGTTGTTACTTGAAATAATCTATTTTTTCTCAGTATTATTTAGTGGCAGTTGCGTACCACAAGCGACATTATTAATGTCAGCGCAAATATTAGTTTTTTTTATAATTAACTACTTTTACAATAAATCGATATTTGATGACCTGACAAACCCTGAAGTAAAAGCACTATTTAAGAAATCAACAACTGATATAGCAGGTTAACATTTTTTCTTGTCTGAATCACGATTTATAGGATTAATCGATTAAAGGATTATTATAATCCACAAATCCTAAAATCCCCCCAAATCGTGGTTCAAGACAAAAAAGAGAATCTTTTGCCGGTATCTCAAACAATCTGGTAAAATATCGCAATAAACTCTGCGGTTAAGAGAAAATGAGTATGAATAATGACATTTGCTGATTTTAAAACTGAATTTAAAAATACTCCAAAATTATTAAAAATTGCTTCGTTATTGTATATTATCCCGGCATTAGTGAACTTTTTAATCTTTGTTACATCGGAAGATTCTTTGTATGTCATCTATTTTATATTCAATATATTGATGGGAATTGGGCTATACAAAAAGAATAAAGGTGGATGGTGGATTGCATTAATATTACCATTTATAATGATAATTTTTTCTGTTGTATTTCTTGTTGATTACATTGCTGACAGAGATGGTTTTATGTCTGGATATATTTTAATATCATGTATAATTTTTTTCATTCTTGGTCTATATTACGGAATAATTTCATTCTTAATTACCAGGCCTGAAATAAAAGCGCTATTCATTGATACTGATAAAAAGAATAAACTAAAGAAATTGGAGAAAGAAATGCCTAAAAGAACTTCACTTTCAGTAAACCTTTCCGTTATTCACGGTTCATCCAACACTGGCATTCTTACCAATGGCAATAAGGTATTATTAATTGATTGCGGCAAGGATATTCTTTCTGAATTGCATGAACAACAGGTTGATACCGTCCTCCTTACCCACTACCACCGCGATGGATTTTGCGGGATTTATGAGATGTCTGATGCCCATATAATTGCTCCACAACCAGAAAAACATCTTCTTGAAAAAGCGGAAGATTTTTGGTGCGATTTGAAAAATCGTTGGCATTTGTATAACTACCGTCCAAGTCATTTGGTAGCGGTGGAGAATATCCCGGTTAGCCGCGGGTTGATTGATGGCGAGGTGATTACATGGGGGCAAGCCAAAATAACCTCCATTGCCACCCCCGGCCATACTGATGGCAGTATGAGTTACCTGGTTCAGGTTGACGGCATCCGGGTGGTATTCACCGGCGATATGATATATGACGCGGGGCAAATTTGGGAGTTGTTGAGTTTGCAGCATGGCGATGAAAATTTGTGGGATTACCACGCTTTCCTGGGCGGTCGGGGTGAATTGATTGCCAGTCTGCGAAAGGTGCTGGAGTTCTCGCCGGACGCGCTGATTCCCACCCATGGCGTTATCATGACCGACCCGAAGGCGGCGGTTGATTTGCTGTCGGAAAGGCTGGACGCTGCCTGGGAAAATTACATTTCGGTAAACACTATCCGGTCGTATTTCCCGGATAAATTTACTAACAAGCCGGAATATATGCCGATTCGTGAAGCGTCGCCGGCACCGGCATGCCTTCGCCATGTCGATACTTCGTGGATTATTATCAGCAATACCGGCGCGGCTTTTGTGATGGATTGCGGCACCCCGCGGGTAATCAGCGAGTTGCAGCGAATGATAGCAGAAGGTGAAATCAACGCGGTGGAAGGCCTGTGGATTACCCACATTCATGATGACCATGTTGATACAATCCCGGAGTTCCAGAAGATTTTCTATTGCCCGCTATTTGCCGACCCGGCAGTTGCCGATGTTATCGCCGACCCGCGTTCCTGGCGAATACCATGTATATCTCCAAATGCGGCACGGGTTGACCGCCGCACCGGCGATGGCGAAAGCTGGCAGTGGCGCGAGTTTACCATGACCGCCTATAACTTCCCGGGACAAACCCTCTATCACGATGGCCTGCTGGTAGAAAGCGCGAATGGCCCGCGAATGTTCTTCGTCGGCGATTCATTCGCATTGGCTGGAATGGACGACTATTGCGCCAACAACCGCAATTTCCTCGGCGCCGGGGTGGGGTTTGACTATTGCATTGCACTGTTGCAGAAATTACAGCTAGACCTGCTGTTTAACCCCCATGTTGAAGGTGGTTTCAGCTTTACCGATGACGAATACCAGCGGATGCGCGACAACCTGGCGACGCGGGAAGCCAGTTACAGCGAGTTATTCCCCTGGCCACACCCCAACTTTGCGACCGACGATTTCTGGGCGCGCTGTCACCCTTATGAACAGGATGTAAATCCGGGTGAGATAGCATCGTTGAACATAGTAATAACAAATCACGCCAGTACCCCGCAAACAATGACAGTACAGGCAAAACCGCGCGCTGGATGGGCAAATAATGAACTCGCCACTGCAATAATACAGCCAAAGTCAGAAGCAGCCATACCAATAACCATACAGGTACCGAAAGATTTACAAGCCGGCAGGTATGCGGTAGCAGTAGATGTAACTATGGGAGAAAGGGTATTGCCGGAGTTTACGGAAACTGTTTTGAAGAGAGAGGAGTGAAGAGAGAGAAAAAATTGACAATTGACAATTGACAATGGACAATTGACAATTACAGAGCAATGACATCTTGCCGGTGTGTGGAATCTGTGAAAGTTAAATAATTCATGTAAAAAAATGCAGTCTCAGTTTGGAACAGGGTCGCAGCCCGGCTATCCCCGGGAACGCTAATCTCCTGATTGGCAAGTGGTAAAAATGATAGATTTAAATAAATCAGCCGGGCTGCGACTCTGTTCCAAACTGTGACTGTTAATTATTGGTGTTTGCTTTATTAAAACCAGACTTTTTTGAAATTAATCATGTTAATCATGTCAAAAACTCTTAGTAGAATCATTTCATTCTATTATTGGCAATTCGCCAATCTCCTCGATGCGCTGGCGGGGCAGTTCTGCCCAGCGGAGTTCTTCATCAGCAGGTCCGTTTTCCACGGTGAACATGTGCCGCCAACGTTTTTTAAATACTACGCCATTTTTAATAGTCTGATATTTAAAGTTTACCGTAACTGAGTTGTCGGTGGTGACATTTTCGAAATGGTACATTTCCGCCGTCGGTTCATACACCAGCCGATAGCCTTTTTCTTTCATCCGGTAAAACAGGTCCAAGTCCTCAAATTGTACCGGGTTGAATATCTCGTCAAAAATACCGACTTCATCCAGCACAGATTTTTTCACCAGCACGCACGCGCTCGCTGACCCCTGGATATCTACGCGCTGATTATAACGCGGATCGTCATTCAACTGACCGCGACCGATATACCCGACGGTGCCGGTGGGGGATATGGCGATAGAGCAATGCTCGATGGCGTAAGGCGGGAAGGGGAATAGCAACTTGGGAGTGACTAATGCGATGTCCTCAGATGAATACAGGGTCTCGCGTAATTTCAACAGCCAGTCCTTGTCACGCAGCACGATATCGTTATCTAAAAATGCCACTTCGCTGCCGCGTGCCACTCCGATAGCCTGGTTGCGGGCGGTACAGGCACCGACATTGCGGTCATTGATAATTATAGTTACTGGAATCCCTTTCTCTGCCGCCACTTTGCGAAATTCCAGCAGATACTCCGCGGTACCATCCTGTGACCCGTTGTCGACTAATACAAATTCGACATCTACACCGCGGGTAAGGAGCAAACTCGTCAGGCAGCGTCGAGTATAATACAGCTTATTCATGCTGGGAATAATAAGGGAAATCATGCGTAAACCTCTGTCTATTTTCGACACAGAATCGGGGAAATTGTTACAGGGAAAGGCGGGTTAATTGGAAAATGCAATTCGCCATTTACAATTTTCAATTAAATTCAATACTTTGGCATCGCGCCAGATTGTGACGCAACGAATGAACCGAGTCGGTTTGCTTTTTCGTTTATTTCGGCAAGTGGTGCGCCGCGCAGATAGTGATGCGCCATGGCGGCGGTGAAAGCGTCGCCGGCACCTACGGTATCATTAACCTCTATTGAACATCCGGGGTGATAATCGTGGTGGTCTTCAGCAATCAGCAGGCTGCCGTATTCTCCACGGGTGACACACAGCAATTCAATATCGAATAAGTTTGCCAACCGGCGGGAATCGACTAAAAAATTATCTGCATGATTAATATTCAACAAGTGGTATACCGCCAATAATTCTGAGTCATTTAACTTTACGATATCTGCGGTGCGCAGTGACCATTCTACCGTTTCGGCATCATAAAATTGCTGTCGCAGGTTGATGTCATATAGCTTTTTAGTGCTTGCCGGCAATGTTTCGATTATTTTTTTGATGGTGTCCTTGTTTTTCCCCGATCTTTGCGCCAAAGTTCCAAAACATATAAGATCTATTTTGGGTGTCAATTCTGCTATTTCCGGGGTAAATTCAATATTGTCCCATGCTACATTTTCAACTATCTCATAACTTGGTTGTCCGGTGTTGTCAACGACGACATTCACCACGCCGGTTGGCAGATGCGGGATTATCTGGATATAGTTGGTATTTATTCCGTGTTGTTCAAGTCCAGCGATTATCGCCATGCCGTCATCATCATTGCCGATGCTGCTGATAACAATGCCATCATCGCCTGATTTATAGATATGATAGATGAAATTTGCCGGTGCTCCGCCTAATTGCCTGCCATCCGGCAACAAATCCCATAGCAATTCGCCAATACCAGCAATAACAAACTTTTTAGTCATCAGTATTACCTTACTATTTTATCTACATCTATTATAATCATTTTTCCACATTTACTCAATTAGTTTGTGAAACAATTATAAATCGGGATTTCACGTTTTGACATGATTAACATGATTAACAAGATTTTTTGCTTTGCAAATTGTTAATCATGTCAAAATTATTTTTCTTTAGATATGTAAATTATAAACAGGTCTATTTTCACCTTACACGTCACCTGATAATCTGCTACAATTAGCTGTCAATTTGATAAACCGATTAAATATTAAAAGGGGTTAAAAATGAATTTCAGAGTTTCTGGACGGTTGACGATGCTGGTTGTGGCATTTGTTTTACTTGTTGCCAGTGCATGGTCTGCCGGTAAAGGATTGAAGCTGCCTTCAATCATCAGCGATCACATGGTGCTGCAGCAGGGAGTGGCTTTGCCGATATGGGGCACAGACAACCCGGGCACGAAAATTACCGTGGCATTTGCCGGACAAAAGAAAAAAGCAGTCGCAGATAAAGATGGTAAATGGATGGTAAAACTGCGGTCAGTGAAGGCAAAGAGCAATCAGAAAAGCCAGGAAATGACCATCACCGGTTCCGAAACCATCGTGGTGAAAGATATTTTGATTGGCGAAAACTGGATTTGTTCCGGTCAATCGAATATGCAGATGTCAGTCGGCTCATCAATGAATGCCAAAGATGAAATCGCCGCGGCGAATTATCCGGAAATCCGATTATTCACCGTACCAAATGTTACCTCGTTATACCCGCAAACAGAATGTAAAGGTTCATGGGTGCTTTGCACACCAGAGTCCGTTGTTGGATTTTCTGCGGTAGGATATTTTTTCGGACGTCATCTGTATAAAAGTTTAAATCGACCAATTGGTTTGATTAACACCTCTTGGGGCGGCACCATTGCGGAAGCATGGACCAGTGCCGAAGCTTTGCGTGCCAACTTGCCGGAGTTTATCCCTGAACTTGACCAGGTGACAAAACCAACCGGACAGTACCTGTCTGAATTAGAGGCATACAAAGCCAAAAAGGTTGATATGGATGCTGCGATGGAGAAGTTTTATTCCCTGGAAGAAGATGTAAAAACAGCCGGCAAGACTGCCGCGTTTGATTTAGATGATTCTTCATGGAAAACAATGAAACTGCCTGGCAACTGGGAATTAAACGGTTTGCCGGATTTAGATGGTATCGTCTGGTTCCGCAAAACGCTGGATATTCCCGCCAGTTGGGCAGGGAAAGATATTGTCATTCACCCGGGACCGATTGACGAAGTAGAAACCACCTGGTTTAACGGCACTGTTATCGGGTCGCGCGGAAATAGCAGAAAAGGTCAAACCCAGTATTGGAACCAGTTGCGCGATTACCGCGTGCCGGGCAATCTGGTGAAAGCCGGTAAAAATGTGGTGGCTATCCGCGTCAGCGATTGTGTAGGCCAGGGTGGTCTGTGGGGTGCATCTGCGGACGTGATGTTTGCAGAATTGGCAGATGGCACAGATAAAACAAAGATTTCATTGGCTGGTCCATGGCGTTATTCGGTAGAATACACTCTGCCGCGTCCGCCGGCGAACCCGGAAACTCCCAATCGTCCCAGCGTATTGTTCAACGCGATGATCAATCCATTGATTCCATACGCTATTGGCGGCGCAATATGGTACCAGGGTGAGTCAAACGCCGGTCGCGGAAAACAATACCAGACATTGCTTCCGACGATGATAACCGACTGGCGCACTCGCTGGGGGATAAAAGATTTCCCATTCCTCATCGTCAGCCTGGCAAACTTCATGGGTCGCGATGCCCAGCCTGCCGAGAGTTCATGGGCGGAAATCCGTGAAGCGCAAACAATGACCACAACAAAACTGAAAAAGGTCGGTCAGGGATTGGCAATCGATATCGGTGACGAGAAAGATATCCACCCGAAAAACAAGCAGGAAGTAGGCCGTCGTCTTGGCCTGGCTGCCGAAGCCATCGCCTATAAAATTAAAGTCAGCTTCTCCGGTCCCTTGTTTGATGCAATGAAAATTGTTGATAACAAAGCCGAATTGACTTTCAAATATGCTGATAAAGGCCTGAAAATGAAAGGCGATGCCTTAAAAGGATTTGCCATTTGCGGCGAAGATAAAAAGTTCGTCTGGGCACAGGCAAAGATTGAAGGCGATAAAGTGATAGTATGGGCAGATGGTATAGCAAAGCCGATTGCGGTACGTTATGCTTGGGGCAACAATCCGGAATGCAACTTGTATAATGGTGCAGACCTGCCGGCAGTGCCTTTCAGGACAGATGTAGTTAAGTAATCATCATACTAAGGCTACACGAGATACACTGAGGAGACACAGAGACACGCAGAGAATTTTATATATTCACTCCGTGAAACTCCGTGTCTTCTCTGTGAATCTCTGTGTAATAATTTAGAATCTATAATCTATTTCAATTCTGCATACACACATTGAAAGCCGGTGAAATAGTTGTGCTGACTTGGTTCTATATGACCGCGGGCGGCGCATGAGATTACCTTGTCGGCGCATTTGTAGATTTGACAAGGTTCGTTTTCTGTATGTTTCTATTTACAATCCATATTTACCCTTTAAATAACTTTCTGCTGCTTGTCGTTCTGTATCGGTCATAGCCTTGTTATAGAAAGCAAATTCAGCTATAAGTCCATTAAAACAACGGGTATGGTCGGAAGTAAAGTTGCCAATAGTAAGCACATTCGCGCCATTGTTCCAGGCGGTAACGCTGTTGTAGGTAGTTTTTAAAACACCATTAATATAATATCTTAAACTGGTATCTTGTATTACAGTCAATAATTGAGGTTGGCTGGCTGTAAGTGTGCAAATGTTGGTATTAGTCCAGGTTGGGAAATTGCTGCCATCTGATGAGTATGTAAAGCAATAACTATTAACAGGAGTTCCATCTTTCATCTGTAATACACAGCCGTTATTTGGTGCTGTACCATGGTCAAAATCCATAAGGTCTGTATAATTGTTTTGTGTAGCGCCAAGGGTTATTACCATAAACATGGTGATACTATTGCTGCCGCCTGTTAGATCGAATTGTTGCGGAGTGGCCAGCCAATTACTGGCAGCGGCGGTTGAAGCGCCATTAAAACTCAGTGCTGGTTTTCCATTAATCGCGTTAGCCATAAAAGTAGGTCTGTTGGCTGCAGTTGGTTGGGTTACTGTGCGGTTTAATGATCCCATATCCACCCAATTTTGAACTCCGGTGCCGCTGGCAACACCACAAATAGCATCTGCTGCATACCAAATGCGTTGATTTGTCGCTGACAGGCCGTAAACAGGTGGTGGCGGGGTATCAGAAGCTATTACATGACCATCAACAAATCCTGCGACAACTTTATTTGAATGACGAAAATCAAGATCTGCACCAGAATAAGCGATATTCAGGTCGCTGGCAACGGTGCTAATATGCTGACCATCAGCAGTTAAGCCAGCAGCAGATGGATTAGAAAAGCTGCCCATGCTTTGTCCACCCATACATCCGTAATAGACATAACCATTCGTAATAGTTTTCCCTTTGGTTGGACAGATAAGCACTCCTGGGTCGACTTTAATATCATTCCATACGGTTGATGTTAATGGTAGTGATTCTTCATGGTCCTGTGTATACATCATAATTGAAGCACAAATCTGGCGCTGGTTGCTGGTGCATGTTGTTTGACGCGCTTTTTCACGCGCCCTGGCAAATACAGGAAAAAGGATGGCAGCGAGGATTGCAATAATGGCAATTACAACAAGTAATTCAATCAGGGTAAACCCTTTTCGATAATCTGAAAGATTCTTCAACATTTTTGTATCCTTTATTTTTTCGCAATGACGTATTATTTAACTTTTTATTTATGTTGTCAATGGCTGTTGGCAACAGTGAGATTTCACCATTACAAGTTTCTATTATTATTTCAACCCTGCATAAACACATCGAAAACCCGTGAAATAGTTGTGCTGACTTGGTTCTATATGACCGCGGGAGGCGCAGCGGAAATCTTCGGTGTCGGTGGTGAACCATGAACCGCCGCGGATTACCTTATCGTTACCTTTTGCCGGTCCGACGGGATTTGTTTTCTGCATGTTTTTATAAGTGTCTGGCTGGTACCAGTCGGCGCACCATTCCAAAACATTTCCTGCCATGTCCTGCGCTCCATACGGACTGGCTCCTATTTCTAATGATCCTACAGATAGTGCTCCGGTACCACGACCCATTGCGGCATTAGACATTTTGTGACCGGTACTCCAATCCCATGACGGTGCTGTTCCCCATGGGAAAGGACGCAGGTCGGTACCACGGGCGGCTTTTTCCCATTGCGCTTCCGTAGGCAATGCTCCGCCGCACCATTTGGCGTAATCAGCAGCGTCCTGCCATGTTACATTTACTATCGGTTTTTCGTCCAGTGCCCATTCCGGCAATTCCGGCAGTGCGCGGTTAGTCGCAGTGCAGAATTTTTTGTATTGCCCCAGGGTTACTTCATATTTATCAATCCAGAATTCGCTGATATTCACTACCTGCTGCGGTTCTTCATCCGGGTTACCTTCCTTGGGTTTGCTGCCCATGGTGAAATCGCCAGCGGGTACTTTCACTACTACAGTTTTTTCTTTGATATTAATCATCTGTGTGCTTTCCGCAGTTGCCGGTATGGTAAACAGCGCGATTGATTGCGACACTTTTTTCTTTAATTCTACTTCACTTATTGCCATATTATTGGCATCCACCGTCACTGTTTTCACACCAGCGTCTTTCAATATTGCCAGCATGGTGGCTGTAGGCAATGCGTTAATGCTGTAGTATCGCGATGAGCCTAATGATGACCGCATGAAACCAAGTAAATTACCCTGACCGTCTATGATTGGGTATCCATCACTTCCGGTTATCGGCATTGCATGTACCTGCAATAGGCGCGGATTATCAGCAGCATTTGATAACGATATCCATATTGACACCCATTTTAAATCCGTCCCGCGTATCGGGTCGGCAGGATAACCAGCAACACGGGCAGATATGCCGCCAAACTTCGCCAGTTTTTCTATCTCTACACATGAAAACGGAGTTAAATCTTTCGTATCCGTCTTTAATAACGCGAAACCGGATTTAGCATCTATTAGTTGTACTACAGCGGTAAAAGTTTTATCTGCAATGGTAATGTTCAGAGTCTTTGCAATACCAGTCAGGCGGCTGTCCGCCACCAGGTAGCCATCGCTGCTAATCACTACCGCGGTGCCAAATGCCTGCACATAATCACCAGCCTGTGCGGTAATAATTAATATGAAAACTGTTAATATCAGCCATGGTTTTGATGACATATTTTTTACCTTTTATCTATTGTCTACTGCGGATGGTCCTGCTATGTAATGCCGCTTTATCTCATCACCTGTCAGGCAGCGATCGTGGATTGCCATCAGATAGTAGGTTCCCAGGTATTGTCGCTGGCTATCGGTGCGGTTTCCGAGCAGCAATGGTGCATCGGCAACCCACTTATCGACATTCCAATTTACCTGCTGTTTGTCAAAAGCCACTCCGTCGGTAAATGCCTGGGTATTGGTACCATCCCAAGTCATCACCAGATGGTGCAGGCTGGTGCCAAATGCCATGTAGGCAGAATACGAACCGGTGATATTTGGTGAGTTATCATCATTTCTCTGACTGAAATCAAACAATGCGCCATTTGGCGCGGCAATAAAGTTCGCTTTATGCCCGCCAATCAGGAAGTTCTGTTTCCCGGCTTCTTTTTCCCAGGTCATCAGACATCCCAGCCAGTGAATGGGGAAGTATGCCGAATCGCTGGAAACCCACATTTCAATGGTGCACGCTTTATTGCGCGCGATTGCCATCAATTTATCTACCCCGGCTTCCGATTTTATCGGTTCCGGGCCGCTGAATGACAAACCTTGCCCGGAAAGCCATCGCGTTGCGGGATATGCCGGCACTTTCAGGTTGGCAGGAGTACCGATTTTACTAAAATCCTTCACCACACCGCCATCGCCTTCGTTAAATCGATATAAGACCAAAGCATGAGAATCATCGCGGCCTACCCGCGGGTCAAATGTCCATCCGAAAACGTTAAATGCAGGTGAACTATTTTTGCCGTCTGTAGCTGTAACCTGGTACCAGTATTCGCCAGTTTTCGTTGGGGTTATAGTAACCTTTTTATCTTCAATTACCGGTGTTGTTAAACCGTCCGGCACCAGTCTTGACGCCACATTCAGTTTTACCGGCTTGTCCGCGGTTGACCACGCGTCAGGGAAGTTCAGCTTTAATGGCTCATTTATATTCAGCCATTCCGGGTTCAATGATTCGCCTAATATAACATACTGGTCGGTGCGTGGTACCGGCGGATTGGCAAAATGCATACGCACCCGGGCAATTGATATACCGTTGTCCTTTGTCCATATCGCCGGTACACCGCCTTCTATAGGCTGCGGGTCTTTGTAACTAAGTGCAAGTGCGTTTTCCAGATATAATTCAACTAAATCGCCGCGTTTTCGCAATATCATATTAAACCAGGTGCGATGTTCCCATCCCCATCCCAAGACTGATACATTAACCCGCTGTACCGGCACGCCGTTTCTTAGCAATACCGTCTCCGAACTGGGACGACCGAACTCGTTTAACTGGCCGGACATGACAGAATAACCGCTGCGCGGGTCGTGGCCGTCGGTACATATAGCTATATTCGCGTCATGGGTAGAAAATTTGTTTTCAAAAAATATCCGTTCCCGCGGACTTTCCATTTTATAACCAATGAAAACCTGCATGGACTGGTCGCCGTTAAACCGCTGCTTGTGCCACACCACCGCATCGCCGCGACTCCAACCGCTGTAAAACGACCATTGCGGCTGACATGCCCACCGCACCGTCGGCATCCAGGTTCCCTGGGTGTACCAGTCGGTTGGCGCGCTGGTGAAGGTATAATCGCGATACTGGCTGCCCATCATGATGATTGACTTCATACGGCTCAAGCCGCCAGTCAATCGGTATGCCGGACGCATTCCGGTAATAGGACGGGTATCTTTAACTGATAATACTTTTTCGTCATCAACCTCAAGTGTTACAGTATCGCCGCGATGTTCAAAGCGGATATTTGCGCTGTCGTTAGGTGTCAGCAGGTTTCCGGTACCGTTTGCCAGTTCATCCGCGTCGTGCAGTATCTGGTAAGTCATCTTTTTCTGTGCGATATCAGATTTTATCACCGCTCGATAACCGCTGGTCAGTCCTTTGCCGTCGCCATTCAAAGTAATTTCAAAAGACCCGCTCATATTATACGGCATAATTTCCGCGGTCAGCCATTGGTCGCCATAATAATTATTTTTATTTATAAAGGTGTTATCCGGCATTTGCGACCATTCATCTGGTGCCGCCCAGTTGCGCATTCCCTGGTAATCCTGTAAAAATCTTTCCTGAATTCGTCGCTGGCCATTTTCTGCGATCAAAGATGTTTTCACCAGTCTGCCATACACAGTTACATCATCAAATGTAGTGCCGTCTTTGCTTTCAGTATACAGTCCGACGCCGCCATGCCAGCGGCTTTTTTCGTCATAACGTAGTCGTTCCTGACCGTCAATCTCTACTTTTACCCCATCATTGCTGGTGATAGCTGATAATTTATACCACTGTCCGGGAATATATCCGCCGCGACATTCTGCCAGTATAGTTGATTTACCATCTGCCTGTTTTTCGATTGTCAGTCGGTCGCCACGATTGCTGCGGTCATTCGCTGCGCTCCATCGTATCAGTAAATTACCATTTATAATTATACCTGCCGCATTACTAATCGGGCATATTGCTGTACTGAAGGTGTAATCTTCCCAATCCGGCTTTCCCGCTAAGCAAACCGCCGGTTTGTCTATCGCCTTTCCCATCCAAGCAAAGGGGTTTTGCGCGGTCATTGCCCGATTGAAAATATTCCCCAATCCGTGGGGGTCGGCTTCCCAGGCGGATTGCAGTTTCCATTGTCCACTGGCAATAGTCCACTGTCCGTTATCATCTTTCGTCCGCATGAAATCATCGGTAAAAATAACAGGTTCCAGCCGGGATGCGGCAACATTGTCAATAGTCCACCCGGCATCTGCTTCCCATATACCTTCAGCACCGGTTGAGTGTGGCAATTCAAGACTGTATGCTGCTTTATCATTAATAAATATTGCCAAATTATCTTCGCGGCGCTGAATAAAAAACTCTCTGGTTGTATTTGCCGGTATTTTAATATCTGCCTGACCGCGTAATGTTTTTGCCCCTTGAATAACGCTGAAGATAGTAATTTTTTGTGTGGTGATGTTTACAAGTATGGCATCTTGCTGTTTATCGCTTTCCAGCCAGAATCTCATTGCGGCATCCGCAGGAATGCCTGCCGTAGTTTTCGCGGTGAAACTGCAGTTATACATCCCGTTATCCAATTCATCGCTGAAGACAACCGGAGCAGAGGATGCAAACGACAGGCAAAGCAGCAGCACCCCGAATAAAAATAAGTATCTATAAATAATACCAGTCATAATTTCCCGCACTCGCTAAATATAAATAAGGTGTAATAAGTATTAAGACATTGATGATTTGATAATGTTGTTATAACAGACAATTATTATAGAATAATTGTACCAAACTTTAATAGATTTAAAAATAATGTGAAGAAATATTATAGAGTGGTCTGATAATATTTTGATGGTTTAATAAAATGATATCTATAATTAATGGTCACAGTTTGGAAAGGGACGCGAGTCCGGCTAAGTTAGCAGTATTTTGAATAATAATCATAATTATTACGACTTACTTCTCATATTACCGAAGTTCGCCGGACTTGCGTCCCTTTCCAAACGGTGACTGTATTTTTAAAATTCAAGTGTTACTCTTAAAACCCCATAATCTCATGAGCAGATAATAGTGCTTTTGCTGCCAGGTTGTCGGCATCTTCCATTTTTTGCAGCGCGGTATAAATTGGCGCGGTGAATGATTCGTCGGTTATGGATTTCAGGTTTATTTTTACATTTATCACTGCGCTGTGAAAGGCTGCTTTGGCGAGATGGGCGGCAACGGCAACGTCGCTTACCAGCATGGGATTGCAGTTTACTGCCAGTGTGCCTGCCAATTGCAGTGCGCGATATGCGCCTTTTGCTATTTGAAATGGTGCCAGTGCGGAGGCTTTTGCGGCTTCCTGCATCGCGTTTTTACGTGCGGCTTTCTCTTCATCAGTAGTTCTGGGCATCTCGAATGCTTTTCCCCATAACGAGAATGACTCGGAATCTTCTTCCATCATCTTTTTCATTTCTTCAGCAATTACTGTTGCTTCGGTTAAAACCGCTTGTGCTGCCGCGTCAAAATCAGCAAACTTGGGTTTGCCAACGGTGAATTGCGCAGACATGCACAGCAGCGCGGAACTCAGTGCACCCGCTAACCCGGCAGCAGATCCGCCCCCGGGAATAGAATCACCCGACGCAAGTTGATTAATGTAAGAATCAACAGAATTATTCAAAAAATCCGGCATATTGGCCTCCAATTTAAATGGTTATCGCACAGCCCCACCCCCCAACCC
>Ga0194052_1000541_pt1 | contig 23913 bp, 22 predicted proteins | sample SepL226m_MetaG_FD_160117 | JGI IMG/M metagenome (GOLD analysis project Ga0194052, IMG submission 160117) | Anoxic zone freshwater microbial communities from boreal shield lake in IISD Experimental Lakes Area, Ontario, Canada - Sep2016-L227-6m | ecosystem: Environmental > Aquatic > Freshwater >...
GTTTAACTTTTTCACACGTTGGTATTTATGTGGGTGACAATAAATTTATCCACTCACCCTCTAAGGGAACTACCGTTCGCGTAGATGATCTTGGAAGTCTTTATTGGGATAAACGTTTTGACGGCGCGCGTCGTTTAGATGGTAGCGATAATCTCAATGATGCTGAGCGCCAAGAACTGCTCAACGAAGTCAAGAATCTCAAGCGTAAGTCTCGCAGCCTCTGAGGCTATAGGGTACTAGCCCTTGTACTAGTTAGCCCCTCAACTTTTCCTTAATTAAAGCCATTTGTTCCTGGGTTGCTACTTCACCGGCAAGAATTGCGGCATTTCTGGATTTGAAATCACTGCCGCTCATTTGCAGAAGATGCGGTTGAATCACAATATCAGCACTTTTCAATTCATACTGATTAATACTTCTTTGCATAATCGAGATGGTTTGTTGCAATATTCCAAAGGTTCCACTGGCATCCTGATGGACTGGTTCAGAGGAGATGTTGACTGCGATGACTAAGGTCGCCCCCATTTGTCTTGCATAACTCACGGGTACAGGCGCGACCAGACCACCATCAACATATTCTTTGCCGCTAATCACTGCTGGCTGAAAAACGCCAGGCACGCTACAAGACGCACGAACTGCTAAACCGGTATTCCCCGTTCTAAACAACACGCCTTTTCCGGATTGGAGTTCAGTTGCGACAATACCTAGGGGAATACGCATTTGCTCAATTGTTTTGTTTTGTACTTCACGATTGACCATGTTTTGTAAAGCATCCCCTTTAATCAAGCCGCCAAATCGTCCTGCGAAAGGAAGCCCCCAATCAGCTATCGTGGCCTCATCCAAGGTGAGGGCAAGGCGATTTAAGTCATTACCGGTGGCGCCTGAGGCTAGTAGGGCGGCAATTACGCTACCAGCACTGCTCCCAACGACGATATCAGGCCGAATTCCCTGGGCTTCCAATGCCTTGATGACACCTACATGGGCAAATCCCCGAGCTGCTCCAGCTCCAAGCGCAAGACCAACAATCGGTTTTTTGTTGCCAATCAGGCTACATGAACTCAGGCCAGCGGTGCCCAGAAGGCCCCCCATGCCCATTCCAAACCCTAATAAACGACGGCGCTCAGGTGAGGTCGGCCCCTCAATTAAAGGAAAAGCAGGTTTCGATGAAATATTGTGCATGTGGCTATTGTATTGAGCCTACCTTATAATGACTGAACGGTGAACGAAAAGGACTTCGTTGCGGCGCGAACATATCCCCGAATGAGAATTTATGAGATGGATTGATCGTAGTAGCTAGTGAACACCCCAAACCCATTACTGAAATATATTTTTTAAAGCCTCATCAGGAATATTCCTGATAGCCCAATTTTTATGGACGATCACAATAAGCGCGTAATTGAAACAGCCCTCCTGTGCGCACAGGAGCCACTTAGCGTTGCTGATTTGTCTCGTTTATTTGTTGAAGACATTGCTACAGCGGATATCGAGGAGGCTCTCGTAGAGCTGCAGCGTCGGTGGGATGACAAGGGAATGGAGCTTGTGCATATTGCTACTGGCTGGCGTTTCCAAAGTCGTTTATCGATGCGTGAGTATCTCGATCGCTTGACTCCGGAAAAGCCACCAAAGTATTCCCGTGCAGTGTTGGAGACTCTCGCAATCATTGCTTACCGTCAGCCGGTGACTCGGGGTGAGATCGAAGAAATCCGGGGTGTTGCAGTCAGCACTAATGTCATGAAGCAATTGGAAGACCGTGGCTGGGTAGAAGTTATTGGACATAAAGAGACTATTGGTCGCCCAGGCTTGTATGCAACCACTAAGCAATTTCTAGATGACTTGAGTTTGACAAACTTACAAAGCTTGCCAATCTTAGAGGATGCTGCACCAATGGCTGCAGCAGAACAATTAGGTCAAGCAGTTATGGAATTTGATCCAGATGCAACTGTAGAAACAGTTGTGATCGATGGTGATGAATCCATGCTGATTGAGATTGAAGAAGTAGTAGAAATAGAAGAGACAGAAGAGATAGTGGAGATTGTGATGACTGAAGAGTCTGATGACGAAACTACTGAAGAAGTTACCCCTAAGTCTGAAGAAAATCAGACAAAACAAAATAATAATTAATGACAAGCTCTAACGAAAACGATTCATCCCCGATAGGAAATCCATCGGCAAACCCACCAAGCGCTGACGCAGCACCAGCCACTGGGGATGGTGCTAAAGCAGAAGGTCGCGAAGGTGGGGAGCGGGGCGATCGTCGTCCGCGCCGCCAAGGGACAGGAAAGCATCCATTTAACAAGAAGCGTCCTTTCAATAAGGATCGGCCTCGCAGAGAGGGTGGAGACTCTCAGGTGCCTCGCGAAGGTGGGAACAATCCAGTCGCGAAGTTGGCTCCAAATCCAGCTGATAGTGATGCCTTATTTGCATCTGTAGTGTCAGGAGAGTTTGATGCCGCATTAGATGCCCCTGAAATTGAGGAAGTAAAAAATCCTGAGGGTTTGAATGAGAGCGAAATCTCCCATCAAACTGGTGCAGAGCGCCGCGCCCAACGCTCAAGCGAAGATGACGATTTTGATGCGCCTACCGAAGAAGAGATGAGTAGTTTGCAATTTGCAAACGTAGATGATTTACCGCTGAGCATGCGTGATGAAGTTTGGTCTGACCTTGATGGTTTGGATGATGACGCAGATGATGAAGATACCGTTAAGCTTCACAAAGTATTGGCGGACGTTGGCATGGGCTCACGTCGCGATATGGAAGACTTGATTGTTCAAGGGCGTGTATCAGTTAATGGCTTGCCTGCGCATATTGGCCAGCGCATCGGACCAACAGATCAAGTACGCATCAATGGCAAGCCAGTACATCGCAAGATTCAGACGAAGCCGCCACGCGTCATCATGTACCACAAGCCTGCTGGTGAAATCGTTAGCCAGTCTGATCCGGAAGGTCGTCCAACCGTATTTGATCGTTTGCCAAAACCCAGGCAGGGTCGCTGGATCGCAGTCGGTCGTTTAGACTTTAATACGGAAGGTTTATTGTTATTTACAACCTCCGGTGAATTGGCCAATCGTTTAATGCATCCCCGCTATGGAGTAGAGCGTGAATACGCTGTGCGTATTTTGGGTGAGTTGAGTCAAGAAAACACAGCGCAATTGAAAAGCGGTATTACGCTCGATGATGGCCAAGCTAAATTCTTACGCCTATCGATGGGTGGTGGTGACGGTGCCAACCGTTGGTACCACGTTGCATTAAGTGAGGGACGTAATCGCGAAGTGCGTCGTATGTTTGAAGCGGTTGGTCATACGGTTTCTCGTTTAATCCGAACTCGTTATGGCATTTTCTTATTGCCTCCACGCTTGAGACGGGGGAAATGGGAAGAGATTGAGGCCGGCGGAATCTATAACTTGATGAAGTCTGCAGGCTTAAAAATGCCACAGCCGCAAGACAAGGGTCGCAACCCTAACGCTAATTCCAATAATCGGGATCGTCGTCCTACGGGAGAAGATTTCCAACCGGATCCAATGCAAACTTCAGTTTCTTATTGGGGTTCGCGTGATGCATTGACGCTGGCAAGTGGTCATAACGGCCTAACCCATCAAGGACGGGGTGCAAAACCGGGTAGCGGTAGTTCAGGTGATGGACGCGGTCCATTCCGAGGCAGAACCCAGGGTGGTAGACCTGGTCAAGGTGGGCAAGGCGGGCAGGGTGGAAACGGACAAGGCCGTAATAAAGCCAAAAAGGTGCACCACGGGCAGTCCGCATTTGTCACTGCTAGCCCACAAAGTCCTGGAAATGGCCCTAAACGGGCTGCCCCAAAAGGACGAAAACCTTTCAATAAGGGCCCTAGAAAGCCCCGCAATCCTAGCGAAAGCTTCTGATTTCTAACAGTTTTCCTTGGGAATCAGCTATAATTTTGGACTTGCAGCAAGTGTTTGCCGTTTTTAGTGTTTACCGACTGATGTTGCGATCAACGTAAGTCGGCCTGTTCTGAATTTCGAGAATATGGGCTTCAAAGCCCATTTTTTTTTGCCAATTTTGGTATGAGGGGGAGTCGTGAAGGATCAGCAGGTTATTTCTGCAGAGCTGGAAAACTTAGGTTACACGTTGGTCGATATCGAACGTGAAGCCGGAGGATTGCTGCGCGTCACGATTGAAAACCCAGATTATGAGCGTTTGATATCTGTCCTCGATTGCGAAAAGGTGAGTCATCAATTGAGCTACACCTTGCCAGTAGAGAACATTCCTTTCGAGCGCTTGGAAATTTCTTCACCAGGCTTAGATCGTCCTGTGAAGAGTGCGCAGGATTTTGAGCGCTTTGCTGGAATGGAAGTGGATTTGAAATTACGTGTTGCCGTTGGCAGCCGTAAGAATTTTCGTGGTGTGTTGCAAGGTTTGCTGACTGGTGAGTTGGATTCGCCTGATGCGAAATTTGGTTTGGAGTTTGAGGGTGCTGATGGTCAGCCCTCTCAATTGGAGTTTTCTTTAGCCGAGGTTGATAAAACTCGGTTGGTCCCTGTTATTGATTTCAAAGGAAGAAAGTCATGAGTCGAGAAGTTCTCATGTTGGCAGACGCCTTAGCGCGTGAAAAGAACGTTGATCAAGCTATCGTCTTCGAGGCGTTAGAAATGGCGTTGGCATCAGCCACTAAGAAGCGGTATGCATCAGAAGATGTAGATATTCGCGTAGCAATTGATCGTGAGTCTGGTGAATACGAAACCTTCCGTCGCTGGTTGGTGGTTCCTAACGAAGCCGGTCTGCAAGAGCCAGATAAAGAGATTCTGCAATTTGAAGCCCAAGAGCAACTCGCTGACATGGAAGTTGGCGACTATATCGAAGAGCAAATTGAATCCTTAGCATTTGGACGTATCGGCGCACAAGCTGCCAAGCAAGTAATCTTGCAGCGCATTCGTGATGCTGAACGTGAGCAAATTTTGAACGACTACCTTGAGCGTGGCGAAAAAGTCATGACCGGTACCGTTAAACGTGCTGACAAAAATGGATTGATTATTGAATCTGGTCGTGTCGAAGCATTGCTCCGCCGTGATCAAATGATTCCAAAAGAAAATTTGCGTTCTGGTGACCGTGTCCGTGCCTACATCCTCAAAGTGGATCGTGAAGCACGTGGCCCGCAAATCGAACTCTCCCGCACTTGCCCTGATTTCTTGATCAAGTTGTTCGAGAATGAGGTTCCAGAGATGGAACAGGGCTTGTTAGAGATTAAGGGTGCAGCTCGTGACCCTGGTATCCGCGCGAAGATCGCCGTTGTTACTTATGACAAGCGTATCGATCCCATTGGTACTTGCGTTGGTGTTCGTGGCACACGCGTCACTGCGGTGCGTAACGAAGTGGCTGGCGAAGCAGTCGATATTGTGTTGTGGTCTGAAGATCCAGCACAGTTTGTAATTGGAGCCTTGGCCCCAGCACAAGTTTCTTCAATCGTAGTCGACGAAGAGCGTCATGCGATGGACGTAGTGGTTGATGAAGAGAACCTGGCGATCGCCATTGGGCGTAGCGGACAAAACGTTCGCTTGGCTAGCGATTTAACTGGTTGGCAGATCAACATCATGACTCCTGAAGAGTCTGCTGAGAAGACAGAAAAAGAAGCTTCTTCTGTACGTCAGTTATTTATGGACAAATTAGACGTTGATCAAGAAGTGGCGGATATTTTGATTGAAGAAGGTTTCAATACATTAGAGGAAGTGGCCTATGTTCCGCTTTCAGAAATGTTAGAAATCGATTCATTCGATGAAGACACTGTAAATGAGCTCCGTACCCGTGCTCGTGATTCTTTGCTGACGATGGAGTTAGCAAAAGAAGAGCGTATCGGCGAAGTGTCTCAAGATTTGCGTTCTTTAGAAGGAATGACGACGGAATTGATTGCAAAGCTTGCTGAGAATCAAGTTCACACCCGTGACGACCTTGCTGAACTAGCTGTTGATGAGCTGGTTGAGGCGACACAAATTGACGAAGAAACTGCGAAAACGCTCATCATGAAAGCGCGCGAACATTGGTTTACTTCATGAGAGGAAGTAGTGCATGGCAACAACAACAGTAAAAGTACTTGCTAAGGAACTAAAAAGAACCGCGGCTGACCTCTTGGAACAATTGAAGGCCGCTGGGATCGATAAAGGTTCTGAAGATGAGAGCATTACCGAGAAGGACAAGACTGTTCTGCTCGAGCATTTGCAAAAAGCGCATGGCAATGCCGATACGAGCGCTCGTAAAAAGATTACTTTAATCAAACGCGAGAATTCTGAGATTCGTCAGGCGGATTCTGCTGGTCGTACTCGTACCGTTCAGGTTGAGGTGCGTAAAAAGCGTGTATTAGTAAAAGCGGGGGATAAAGCTCCTGCAGTAGAAGAGGCGCCAGCAAAGGCAGCAGTACCTACTACTCCAGCTAAACCCATTCTGTCTGAAGAAGAGTTAGAGAAGCGCGCAGCTGAAGCGATCCGTCAAGCAGAATTATTAGCTCGTCAAGAAGCGGAAATGCAGGCGGCTGAAGAGGCTCGCCAAAAAGAAGTGGCACAGCCTGTTGATGAAGTTCAATCTGAAGACAAGGCACCTGCCGCAGCCGCTGCTGCTGCTGAAAAGAAAGCACAAAGCGATAAAGCAGCTAAAGAGATAGCTGCTAGCAAAGAAAAAGAGTTGGCAGAAATTCGTGTTCGTCGTGCTGCTGCAGAAGCTGAAGCTTTGGCAATTCGCGACATGATGAGTGCTCCTGCTCGCGTTCTGAAGGCGCCAAGTGAAATTGCTGCTGAAGAAGCGAAAAAAGGCACATTGCACAAGCCCGCAAAAGCGGAAGGTGCAGACGATAAGAAGAAGGCTGTAGTTAAAGTTGGCGGTAAAACGATTAAGTCTTCCGAAACATCCTCTACTTGGCAAGAAGAAGGCGCCAAGAAACCGGGTGGTCTGAAGACGCGTGGGGATTCATCTGGTGGCGTTGGTGGCTGGCGTTCAGGTGGTGGGCGTAAAAAGCAACGTCAAATCGCTGAAGCTAACGTAGATACCAACTTCCAAGTTCCAACAGAGCCAGTGATTCATGATGTGCAGGTTCCTGAAACCATTACTGTTGCTGAGTTAGCTCATGCAATGGCAGTGAAGAGCGCAGAAGTGATTAAGTTATTAATGGGTATGGGTCAGATGGTTACCATCAACCAAGTGCTCGATCAAGATACTGCGATGATCATCGTTGAAGAAATGGGTCATAAAGCACATGCGGCTAAATTGGATGATCCCGATTTTGATATTGGTACTGATGGACATGATGCAGAGTTGTTACCACGTCCACCTGTAGTGACGGTGATGGGTCACGTTGACCACGGTAAAACTTCTTTGCTCGATAAGATTCGTGCGGCTAAAGTGGCCACCGGTGAAGCGGGTGGTATTACCCAGCATATTGGTGCGTACCACGTAGAAACTCCACGCGGCATGATTACTTTCTTAGATACTCCGGGTCACGAAGCTTTTACAGCAATGCGTGCACGTGGTGCTAAGGCAACGGATATCGTGATCTTGGTTGTTGCTGCAGATGATGGCGTGATGCCGCAAACCAAAGAAGCGATTCACCATGCTGTAGCTGGTGGCGTACCGATGGTAGTTGCAATCAATAAGATTGATAAACCAGAAGCAAATTCTGATCGCGTGAAGACCGAGTTAGTAGCTGAGCAGGTAGTGCCAGAGGAATATGGTGGCGATGTACCATTTATTGCAGTGTCCGCGAAAACGGGCGAAGGTATTGATGCTTTGCTAGAGAATGTTCTATTGCAAGCTGAAATTTTGGAACTCAAAGCTCCAAGAGATGCACCCGCACAAGGTTTGGTAATTGAAGCTCGCCTAGATAAAGGTAAGGGCCCAGTAGCAACCGTTTTGGTTCAGTCTGGAACCCTCAAGCGTGGTGACATGCTCTTGGCCGGCTCTACCTTTGGACGTGTTCGCGCGATGATGGATGAGAATGGTAAGCCATGTAATGAGGCCGGCCCATCTATTCCAGTAGAAATTCAAGGTTTATCAGAAGTACCGGCTGCAGGTGAGTCAGTACAAGTAGTTCCTGATGAGCGTAAAGCCCGTGAGATCGCACTTTTCCGTCAAGGTAAGTTCCGCGATGTGAAGTTAGCTAAACAGCAAGCATTCAAACTCGAAACCATGATGGAAAACATGGAAGAGGGAGCGATTGAAGCAAAGCTATTGCCTTTAATTATCAAGGCAGACGTACAAGGATCGCAAGAAGCTTTGGCTCAGTCCTTAATGAAGCTCTCTACTCCAGAAGTGAAAGTGCAAATTGTTCACGCAGCAGTGGGTGGTATTACTGAAACTGACGTGAACTTGGCTGTCGCTTCTAAAGCCGTGATTATTGGCTTTAACTCCCGTGCTGATGCTGCTGCACGTAAGTTAGCCGAGAACAATGGTGTCGATATTCGATATCACAACATTATTTATGACGCCGTAGACGAGGTGAAATTAGCCTTGAGTGGCATGTTAACCCCGGATAAGAAAGAAGAGATCACTGGCTTGGTTGAGATTCGTCAGGTCTTCTTGGTATCTAAAGTGGGCGCAATTGCGGGTTGCTTGGTTGTTGACGGTGTCGTTAAACGTACCTCAAGCGTTCGCCTTTTGCGTGACAATGTAGTTGTCTGGTCTGGCGAATTGGATTCTCTCAAGCGCTTTAAAGATGACGCTAAAGAAGTTCGTGCCGGTGTTGAGTGTGGCTTGTCATTAAAAGGCTACAACGACATTAAAGAGGGTGATCAGCTTGAGGTGTTTGAAGTAACGGAAGTTGCTCGTTCACTCTAAGACATAGCGATATGCATAAAACTAGCCCTCATCGTAACCAGCGTCTCGCCGATCAAATTCAGCGAGACCTGGCCGAGCTCATTCCGCGTGAGTTGCGTAGCCCAAGCTTAGGCTTAATTACCCTTCAAAGTATTGAGCTAACGCCAGACTTAGCGCATGCCAAGGTATTTTTTACAGTCTTAGGTGCTGAGCCTGAGCATGCCTTGAAGGCACTGCAGGAAAAAGCAGGGTATCTACACTCTTTGTTGTTTAAGCGTTTGCACATACATACCGTGCCTACATTACATTTTCACTATGACAGCTCAGTCGAGCATGGCATAGAGATGTCTCGATTGATCGATCAAGCTGTAGAGAGCGATCACAAAGACGAGAATAAATAACTCATGGCTATTCGGATCGACGGTGTAGTGTTGCTGGACAAGCCTATGGGAATGAGTTCTCAGGGTGCGGTCACTGCAGTCAAGCGCGCCTTTAATGCGGATAAAGCAGGTCATACCGGCACTCTGGATCCGATGGCTACTGGTCTTTTACCCATTTGTTTGGGTGAGGCTACTAAGTATTCGCAGGACTTATTAGAGGCTGATAAGACTTATATCGCGCGTGTGAAATTTGGATCACGTACGGATACAGGTGATGCAGAAGGTCACATTATTGAAGAGCTGCCTTTGCCTAGTTTTGCAAATGAAGCTGACATCAGAAGTGCACTAGATGCATTGCTCCCTAAGTTTACTGGCCCGATTACCCAGGTGCCGCCAATGTATTCAGCGCTCAAGCGTGATGGCAAGCCCTTATATGAATACGCACGCGCTGGTATTGAGTTAGAGCGCGCTCCACGTAACATCACCATTCATCACATTCGCTGGACTGATATTCAGTGGCCTGAAGCGACTTTAGAAGTGAGTTGCAGCAAGGGCACCTATATTCGTGTGCTGGCGGAAGACCTTGGTAATACATTAGCTTGTGGCGCCCATTTAGTTGGTTTGCGCCGTACCGAAGTAGGGCACCTGAATTTGGAACAGTCATTTACTATCGAATCTATTCAGAGTGGCTTACAAAATAGCGCTAGCTATATATTGCCAGTAGATGCCTTGTTACAAACCTTGCCCCATTTAACGGTGGATGAACAACAAGCGAAGCGCCTAGAGATGGGCCAGCGTGTTCCCCTCAATCTGCCATCCATCGAAGCATTGGTGCGTATTTATCGCGCTACTGCTGCACCCCACAATTTTATTGGTACTGCTGATTGGCGCTCTGGGGTATTGCATCCCAAGCGTTTGATTTCTCAGGCTCATTAATTAACCCTTTTACTTATCTTTCACTTTAGAAGCTTCACATGACTAAACGCGCACTCCGTAATATCGCCATCATCGCCCACGTTGACCACGGTAAAACTACCCTGGTTGACCAACTCTTGCGCCAATCAGGCACATTCCGTTCCAATGAAAAAATGACCGAACGCGTCATGGACTCAAACGATTTGGAAAAAGAGCGTGGCATTACTATTTTGTCTAAGAACTGTGCAGTGGAATACGACGGCACTCATATCAACATCGTTGATACCCCAGGACACGCGGATTTTGGTGGTGAAGTAGAACGCGTTCTCTCGATGGTTGACGGCGTATTGCTCTTAGTGGATGCGGTTGAAGGCCCGATGCCACAAACCCGTTTCGTTACCAAGAAAGCCTTGGCACTGGGTTTGAAGCCGATCGTAGTGATTAACAAAGTTGACCGCCCAGGAGCACGTTGCGATTACGTGATTAACGCTACCTTTGAATTGTTTGACAAGCTTGGTGCTACTGAAGAGCAGCTCGACTTCCCAATCATTTATGCATCCGGCTTAAACGGCTATGCAGGCTTAAGTGAAGATGTGCGTGAAGGTGATATGCGTCCATTGTTTGATGCTGTTTTAGAACATGTTCCTGTCCGTGATGATGATCCAGATGGTCCTTTACAGTTCCAAATCTCTTCCATTGACTACAACAGCTATGTAGGAAAGATTGGTATTGGTCGTATAAACCGTGGCCGTGTTAAATCGGGCATGGAAGTAATTTGTTTAAATGGACCAGATGGCGTGCCATTCAAAGGTCGAGTAAATCAGGTATTGAAGTTCAAAGGTCTTGAGCGTGAAATCGTTGACGAAGCGATTGCTGGCGATATCGCCCTGATTAATGGTATTGAAGAATTGGCGATCGGCACAACCGTTTGTGCAGTGGATAAACCTGACGCATTGCCAATGCTTAAAATTGATGAGCCAACCTTAACCATGAACTTTATGGTGAATACCAGTCCGTTTGCAGGACGTGAAGGTAAGTTCGTAACTAGTCGTCAAATTCGTGAGCGTCTTGATCGTGAACTTAAGTCTAATATGGCCTTACGCGTAAAAGAAACAGATGACGACACGGTATTTGAAGTATCCGGTCGTGGTGAGTTGCATTTGACGATCTTGGTTGAAACCATGCGTCGTGAAGGTTATGAGATGGCTGTTTCTCGTCCACGCGTAGTGTTCCATGAAGAAGATGGCGTGAAGATGGAGCCGTATGAGAATTTAACGGTTGACGTAGAAGATGCTACTCAAGGCGCTGTGATGGAAGACTTGGGTAAGCGTAAGGGTGAGCTGCAGGATATGGTGAGTGACGGTAAAGGTCGTACCCGTCTTGAGTACCGCATTCCTGCGCGTGGTTTGATTGGTTTCCAAGGTGATTTCATGACCATGACCCGCGGTAATGGCTTGATGAGTCATACCTTTGATGCTTATGCACCAGCTAAGGATGGTATTTTGGGTGAGCGCCATAACGGTGTGTTGATTAGCCAAGACGATGGTGAAGCAGTTGCTTACGCTATTTGGAAATTACAAGACCGTGGTCGTATGTTCGTAAAACATGGTGACCCTGTTTACGAAGGTATGGTGATTGGTATTCATAGTCGTGACAACGATTTGGTTGTTAACCCAATAAAAGGTAAGCAATTAACCAACGTGCGATCTTCTGGTACTGATGAAGCGGTTCGCTTGGTAACCCCAATCGACTTGACTTTAGAATACGCCGTAGAATTCATTAGCGATGATGAATTGGTTGAAGTAACGCCGAAGAGTGTGCGCGTACGTAAGCGCTACTTGAAAGAGCATGATCGTAAGAAGGCATCACGCGAGTAAACTCCGCAAGCTGCATAAAAAGCCACCCTCGGGTGGCTTTTTTATGGGACAAATCTGTGTAAATGCAGGGGTTTTCTATCTAGAGTAATTGTAGTAATTGCTACAATTAATCGGAATTGAGCGGAGGTATTAATGATTACTACTTTATCGAGCCGTGAATTTAATCAGGACACAGGCAGCGCTAAAAAAGCCACTGCAACAGGGCCAGTTGTTATTACTGATCGCGGAAGGCCAGCGCACGTACTCATGACCTATTCTGAATATCAGCGCGTTGTAGGCAAGGGGAAAAACATCTTAGATTTAGTGGGTATTAAGGGCGCTGGTGATATTGAGTTTGACCCTGCGAAAATCCAAAGCCTTTCAAAGCCAATTGGAGACTTTTTGTAATGTACTTACTTGATACTAATGTTGTATCTGAGTTTAGAAAGTCGGCAGATGGGCGTATCAATAAACGCGTGAAGCGTTGGGCTGAAGAAACTCCGCCTGACTTCATGTATATCTCAGCTATCTCAGTGCTTGAATTAGAGATTGGGGTATTGCAAATTGAGCGTCGCGATAAAAAACAAGGTCTTATTTTGAGAAAGTGGCTGAACAAAAATGTGCTTCCTGCATTTTTGAATAGGGTACTTCCTGTAGATATTGCCGTGGCGCAGCGTTGTGCAGGTCTGTACGTGCCCAACCCAAAGTCTGAGCGGGATGCGATGATTGCCGCTACTGCGATTGAGCATCGGATGACTATAGTGACTAGAAATGTGTCCGATTTCAGTCAATCTGGCGTCCTGATCTTTGATCCATGGGATTAGTAATCTTTTTTCCTGTAATGCCATTGTCATATATATTTCTATATAATTGGAAATATGAAAAATACTCATGCAGTACAGGTCTTTCTCGCTCTAGGGCAGGAGTCTCGACTCAATATTTTCCGCTTAATTGTTCAGCGTGGAGATGAGGGGCTTACGCCCAGCCAAATCATTGAGAAATTAGGCATTCCGAATGCAACGCTCAGTTTTCACCTCAAAGAATTGGTACAAGCGCAATTACTCTTAGTGGAGAGGCAAAGTCGTAATTTAATCTATCGCCCTAATGCCAAGCTCGTTCAGGACTTAAGTGAGTTTTTATTGGACAACTGTTGTGGTGGAAATGTTTGCGTGCCCGTCAAAGTAATGAAGAAAGTGAAACCCATATGAAAACCTATAACATTTTATTTTTGTGCACCCATAATTCGGCGCGCTCGATTCTCGGTGAAGCATTAGCTTCCACCCATCCGAGCGGTAAGCTTCAAGGTTTCTCTGCAGGCTCAACTCCTGGCACTACTATCAACCCCTATGCAATGGAAATTGCTAAAGAATTGGGTCTTGATACTCACTTACTCAAATCGAAGAGTTGGGATGTCTTTAGTGAGCCTAATGCCCCAAAGATGGATTTTATTATTACGGTTTGCGATGATGCGGCCGGTGAACAATGCCCATTCTGGCCAGGCCAGCCAGTGACAGCCCACTGGGGTTTCCCTGATCCGTCAAAAGTACAGGGTACCGATCTAGAAAAGAAAACCGCCTTTGTCAGTGTCATGAATGGCTTAAAAAAGCGGATTGATATTTTGGCTGCTATGCCCTTAGACAAGCTTGACTCCCTGAGCCTCAAAGAAATTCACACAAACTTATGAACACCCTCACCAAAAAACTTTCCTTCCTAGACCGTTATTTAACAGTCTGGATTTTTGCTGCTATGGCGCTGGGGATTGGCTTGGGGTATTTCTTCCCCGGGGTAGAGAATCTCATTAACTCCTTTCAGGTAGGTAGCACTAATTACCCTATTGCCATTGGCTTGATATTGATGATGTATCCGCCTTTTGCAAAGGTGAGGTATGAAGATCTTCCGGATGTATTTAAAGATAAAAAGATCTTTGCCATTGCTTTCCTCATGAATTGGATTATTGCGCCAATCTTTATGTTCTTTCTGGCAATTACTTTTGTGCCAAACCAACCGGAATACATGGCAGGCCTGATTTTAATTGGGATTGCGCCTTGTATTGCGATGGTGATTGTATGGAACGATATTGCTAAGGGCTCTACAGAATATGCAGCAGGTCTGGTGGCCTTTAATGCCATATTCCAGGTCTTGTTCTTCAGTATTTATGCTTACGTATTCTTGACTGTATTACCGCCACTATTTGGGCTTTCTGGAACAAACGTCAGCATCACGATCGGTGAGATTGCAAAGACTGTCTTCATCTATTTAGGTATTCCTTGCATTGCAGGCTTACTAACTCGATTTGTCATGCTCAAGTTTGTTTCTAAAGAGTGGTATCACGAACACTTTGTCCCGAAGATTGGGAAAATCACTTTAATTGCACTGTTATTTACGATAGTTGTGATGTTTAGTCTCAAGGGAAAGTTAATTCTTGAGCTGCCCGGTGATGTATTGACGATTTCAATTCCTTTACTCATTTACTTTGGCGTGATGTTTATCTTGACCTTTGTGGTCACAGCGAAGATGGGCATTGATTACAAGCGCTGCTGCACCTTGTCTTTTACAGCCTCCAGCAATAACTTTGAGCTAGCCATTGCAGTGGCGATTGCGGTTTTTGGCATTAACTCCGGGGCTGCTTTTGCAGCGGTAATAGGGCCCTTAGTGGAAGTACCTATCATGATTGGGCTGGTAACCGTCGCTTTATGGATTAAAGAGCGCTATTTCAGGGTCGTTTAGTTATAAACTATTGGTCTGAATGTAAAACCACGAAAGGTTAGAAATCCCGTGAAAATGCCTCTTTCAATTTCCCGTATTGCCGCTTTAACACTCTGCGTATTGGGTGTCAGCATTTCTGCTGCAAAAGCGGCTGACTTTCCTGGTGATCGCCCGATTACCCTGGTGGTTCCGTTTTCCGCTGGTGGTCCAACCGATAAAGTGGCTCGTGAACTAGCACTTGCAATGGGTAAACAACTCAAAGGCCAAGTGATTGTGGATAACAGTCCTGGTGCGGGCGGTACGATTGCGGCGAAACGCGTGATCAACTCCAAGAATGACGGTTATACATTGCTCATCCATCATATTGGCATGTCTACGGCCCCAGCTTTATATAAGAACTTGGGTTTTGACCCAATGAATGATTTTGAATATGTTGGCCAAGTTGCTGACGTGCCGATGATTTTGGTTGGCAATAAAGATTTACCTCCTAAGAACTACCAAGAATTGCTTCCCTACATGAAGGCAAATGCAAGCAAGATTGCTTATGCCAATGCTGGTATTGGTTCAGCCAGCCATTTATGCGGCCTGCTCTTTATGAGTCGTATTCAGCTGGACTTAACGACTGTTCCTTATAAAGGTACAGCACCTGCCTTGACGGATTTAATTGGCGGTCAAGTGCAGTTGATGTGTGATCAGACAACCAATCTTTCTGGCCAGCTGGCTACCAATGCAGTTAAGCCTTATGGCACAACTACGATGCAACGTATCAAAGCATTTGACAAGATTCCTACTCTGAATGAGCAAGGCTTGAAGAACTTCGAAGTCAAGGTATGGCATGGCGTTTATGCGCCTAAGGGCACGCCAAAAGGTGAGATGGATAAGTTGGCTAAAGCATTGCAAGGGGCTATTCAAGACCCGGTCTACAAGCAACACATGGCCGAGTTGGGTGTAGAGATACCAACACAAGCCAATGCAACACCTGAAGGCTTGAAGAAGCACCTCAAAGCGCAGATTGATTTGTGGTCACCAATCATTAAGGCTGCCGGTATCTACGCAGACTAAGCGGTTGATTTCCTAAAGTAGTTCAATGACAAAACCGCCTACGGGCGGTTTTTGTTTTCTTGGGATTCAAACTCAATTAACTCATCCGCGAAAAATGAATGTAAAAATGGATTAATCGGGTTAATTTGACTTAAATCAAACTACTTCATGCCTCTATCACCATTTAAGAGTATGGTTAACGATTCACCATCATAAAAATAGGAAAGCAATGTCATTAAATCACGCAGTAATCTGGATTGACCATAAAGAAGCTCACGTCATGTTTTTGAGTGAGGAAGCAAGTGAAGCTGAAGTGATTAGGACTAAATCAAGTCATGCCCATCTACACCATAAGGGCGGAGCAGTTGGAAGTGGTAAGCTGGAATTGGATTCAAAGTATCTGCACTCGGTTATTCAAGCTGTAACACTCTCAAAAGAGATTCTGGTGATTGGCCCGGGATCAGCAAAACTAGAGCTCATCAAGCATGCTCACCATCATGACCCTAAGGTTGCCGAGAAGATTGTTGGCGTAGAAACCGTTGATCATCCAACTGATAATGAAATCCTGGCGTATGCACGTAAGTTTTTCTATAAAGCAGATCAAATGTTATGAAAATCGAGTTTATAGGTCCAGCTAGTCTGGCTGCAGATGGAGGTGTTATATATCTTGCTACAGTAGACGGCAAGAATGTGGAGTGTCACTTCAGTTATGAGGCGCTTGAGGACATCGATCCGGATACAGTGTTTGGCGATGCTTTAGAGCATTTCTCTCATCACCAGCTCCTGCTCTTATCTGCCGCAGAAAAGAAGCTGATTAAAGGTATCGCTCATAATGGTAAGCTACTAGTTAATAGCAGCGATCTTCGAATTGATTAATATTCTCAGTAATTTGATGAAGGGATGTAAATGACTCAAGAACCATTAGATTCTGACGGCTTGCCTGGACATGATTATTTCTTGGACGCGGTCAATCATATTGATGATGCCGTAGAGAACAACACCATTGCAGCTGGCGCCGCTAAAGGTTTGATTTATAGCGTCATTGAAACTTTAGGAACGATGGTCGGTGACCCAGATCTGCCGGCGCATATCCGCTCTGGGTACGAAGGCACCTTGGAGTTGGCACGAGAGTTACAGGCGAAGTTAAAGGGATAGCATAAGCCTCAATAGAACTAGATTAGAAGGCATCAAAAAGGGTGATTCGTCACCCTTTTCCAAATGGAGTGGGGCTGGAAGAATTCACTTAAAATTACCCCAATGGAATCCAGTATCTAAGCTATGAAAGTCAATTCTGAGGGAGTCTCTTCTTCGCGCGTCTACTTGCCTGCAGATACGACGCATGCCAATCTCCTGGATTTCTTTATCAATACCTTCCCCCATATCGAAAAAAGTGAATGGGTAAATCGATTTAATGAAGGCCTGGTGTTGACGGCAGATGGCCAGCCAGTTCAAGCAATCGATGCATACAGGCCTAATACTCATTTAATGTATTTCAGGCGATTGGCTAGAGAGCCTGAGATTCCTTTTGAGGAAGAGATCCTATTTCAGGATGAGCATCTTGTGGTGGCAGATAAGCCCCACTTTTTACCTGTGACTCCCAGTGGGTTGTATTTACATCAAACCTTGCTGAATCGCCTCAAGAAAAAGACCGGCATACAAACACTCAGCCCGATTCATCGCATAGATCGAGACACTGCCGGCTTAGTCCTCTTTTCAATCCAGCCAGACGAAAGAGCGCGGTACCAAAATTTATTCAGAGATCGAATTGTCAAAAAAGTATATGAAGCGATTGCGCCATATTCAGAGGCGCTCATTCAGAGACTGCCAATGACTTATCAAAGTAGGCTAGAAGAGTCTAAACATTTTTTACAGATGCAGGAAGTGCAGGGTGAGCCTAATGCAGATACCTTCATTGAGTTGATAGAGGTAAATCAACCCTGGGCTAAATACCGCTTAACTCCTGGTAGTGGTAAGAAGCATCAATTGCGCTGTCATCTCAATGCCCTTAATATTCCGATTCAGAATGATCAGATTTATCCTATTCTGACACCTTACCAAGAATATGACTTGGACTTTTCAAAACGATTGCAGCTGCTTGCAAAAGAAATCCATTTTACGGATCCCGTTACCAATGAAGCTCGGCTGTTTATTAGCAAGAGAGAGCTCAGTTTAGTGATATGAGTTCTAAGAATATAAAACGCTTAGCAGTGGCCCCTATGATGGAGTGGACGGATCGTCATTGCAGATCCTTTCATCGCACCCTAACAAAAGAGGCGGTGCTTTATTCGGAGATGGTGACAACAGGTGCGCTCTTGCATGGGGATGTACCCCGGCATTTAGATTTTTCGGAAGATCAACATTCTGTTGTACTGCAATTAGGAGGATCTGAGCCCAGCGATTTAGCCAAGTCAGCAAAATTAGCACAACAGTGGGGCTACGATGAGATTGACCTCAATTGTGGTTGTCCATCTGAACGTGTACAGCGTGGTGCTTTTGGTGCCTGCCTCATGGCTGAACCCAATTTGGTGGCTGATTGCGTTAAGGCTATGAGGGGGGCAGTAGATATACCGATTTCAGTGAAGCATCGTTTAGGTCTCGATTCGATGGATGCTGCACACTCTGAAAAGGATTATCAATTTGCGCTAGATTTCATTTTGGCAGTAGCTGATGCTGGTGCAAGCCAAGTTACCATTCATGCTCGTAATGCAGTACTCAAAGGTTTATCCCCCAAAGAAAATCGTAGCAAACCACCATTGCGTTATGAAGTTGCTGCCAAACTGAGAGTCGATGCACAAAAACAATTTCCTGATCTCAAAGTACTTCTGAATGGTGGCTTAGAAACCAATGAGCAGATTGCAGGCCACTGGGATGACTTCGATGGTTTTATGGTGGGTAGGGCGGCTTATCACTTTCCTGCGATGTTGCTGGGTTGGGATGATCTAATCAACACCAATGGAGAGGCCGCTGGATATCTCTTTAGTGAAACGGAGTGGCACCGCATTCAAATTGGATTGGTAACGCAAGTACAGGCTTGGTTCGATGAGTGCCAGGCTAAACAAAAACCGTTTTACATTGGCGCCTTCACCAGACATATCTTGGGACTAGCCCACGGTAGGGCCGGATCAAGATATTGGCGCCAGCGCCTTTCAGACCACCATGCTTTAGCTAAAGTTCAGAGCAAAGCCGCGATTGCGGATTTCTTCTTGGATGCTAGTCTCACCCTAGGTGATTGGGCTGCTTTTGAGTTTGAAAGTGCCTAAGTTAAAGGCTAGAAACACTGTTTTTGACAGGTTTTTGAGCTAAAAGCTATAATGTGATTTCTACAACGGCGGACGTAGCTCAGTTGGTAGAGTCCCAGATTGTGATTCTGGTTGTCGCGGGTTCGAGCCCCGTCGTTCGCCCCATTTAGCATAAGCATTCTCAGTTTTTTAGAGGTCTTCAAGTCACTCTAAATTTTTTAGTGCTTAATCTGTAGTAATCACTATAAACCCATCAATTTAGAATTGCATTTTATAGAATCATTTTGCGGTTAATGGGTCTACCAACATCTTTGCAATCATCAAAATAGACAGTAGAAAGGGAGCCCCCTTCAATTTTTCTGTGGATAGATGAATCAGGTGTTAAATAATCTAGATGTTGAGCCCGTTCTCGAAGGGCAATTTGGTGAGATGCCCAATGCTTCATTTGGGAGCTTAAATGCAGCCGGTCTCGTATTGGATTCTGCCTATCAAAATATTAGCAAAAAAGAATGGCAAGATTTAATTGAGCTTGCTAAGAATACGAATATTGCTGATCGTATTGATGATATGTTTTCGGGAAAAATCATTAATAGGGGTGAGCAGCGTCCTGTGTTGCACACCGCTTTACGTAATTGTTCAAAAAATCCCATTTTTGTAGACGGTAAAAATGTCATGCCTGAGATTGAGGCGGTATGGCAACGTATTCATTCCCTATGCAATGAATGGGATGGAGTCACTGATGTCATTCACATTGGAATCGGGGGGTCTGTTTTTGGTCCCCAATTAGCAGTACAAGCATTGGCGAATTTACCTGGGATTAATAGTAGGGCAATGCGAATGCATTTTGCTGCCAATGTAGATGGTGAAGAACTTACACAGATTTTTAAGCAAGCAAAGCCGGCTAGTACGCGTGTCATTATCGTTTCAAAGACCTTCGGTACAACGGAGACTTTGATGAATGCCAAGGCAGTAGTGAATTGGCTCAAATCCAATGGTTGTAGTGATAATCAAGTCCAGAAAGCACTACTAGCTGTTACTGCTAACCCTACAGCTGCACAATTATTTGGTGTTACGGATGCTCAGATTTTCCCCTTTTGGAGTTGGGTGGGTGGACGCTTTTCCGTATGGTCAGCGGTAGGTCTTTGCATTGCATTGCAGTATGGGTTTGAGAGATTTATGTCCTTTTTAAAGGGGGCTGAAGCGATTGACCGGCATTTTCAAGCTACCCCAATTGAGAAAAATGTACCGATATTAATGGCCTTAGCATTGCTACACCAGCAAAAAAAGTATTCGTCAACTGCCTATGCAGTCATTCCTTATGCAAATGCACTCAGCCTATTTCCATTTTGGTTACAGCAGCTTGAAATGGAGAGTCATGGGAAGAGCGTGGGGTGTGGTGATACACCTATACAGAACTCTTCTCCCGTTGTATTTGGCAGTGTAGGAACTAACTCTCAACATTCCTATTTTCAACTACTACATCAAGGCGCTGAGATCATCCCAGTAGATTTCATTGCTGTTAGAGAGCCGATGAGCGATATTCCCGAAGCGGTCGATCATCACCGAACGCTATTGGCGAATTGTTTGGCGCAAGCGCAGGCGCTTTCTCGCGGTAAGATTTCTGAAATCCCCAATGAAAGCTACCCTGGTAACAAGCCCAGCAACCTCATTATTCTTCCAAAATTAGATGCTTTTCATCTTGGGGCGCTATTGGCTTTGTATGAAAGTCGTACAGTTGCCTTGGGAATCTTATGGGGAATCAACAGTTTTGATCAGCCCGGAGTTGAATTGGGGAAACAGTTATCTGTTCCAATTGATAGAGCTCTTAGAAAAGACGCTGCTATTGATCTGCAGCACATTGACTCCATCACATCTGATCGAATTACCCACCTTAAATCCTATTTCCAATAGTCAAAAAATCTAGCGCTTTTATTGTTGGGCCTAAGGATAGAAAAAATTGCGTTAATAGGATGAGGATTGCGCTTATTGGGTCTCATTTTTTATAGTTTATTGAACAATAGTAACTATTTACGAGGGGAAGAAGGCGTGAGTATTACTAAATATCAGCCAATAACTAAAGCAGTATTCCCAGTTGCTGGCTTAGGGACACGTTTTTTGCCTGCCACTAAGGCAAGCCCAAAAGAAATGCTGAATGTCGTGGATAAACCCCTCATTCAATATGCAGTAGAAGAGGCGATTGCCTCAGGTATTACTGAGCTGATTTTTGTGACTGGACGTAATAAGAGGTCTATTGAAGATCACTTTGATAAAGCCTATGAGCTTGAGGCAGAACTTGAGGCTAAAAATAAGACAGATCTCTTGGTGATGGTACGCAATATTAAGCCTAGCCATATAGATTGTGTCTATATACGACAATCTGAGGCCCTTGGTTTGGGACACGCTGTTTTATGCGCAGAAAAGCTTGTTCGAGATGAGGCGTTTGCAGTCATTTTGGCGGACGATCTCTTGGATGGAAGACCTCCTGTGTTGTGTCAGATGATGCAACTGCATAAGAAAAATCAGACCTCAGTTTTAGCAGTTGAAAAAATCAGACCAGAGAAAAGCTCCTCTTATGGGGTTATTGCTGGGATTGATGAAGGCGACGGCGTTTATAAAATCAATCGTATCATTGAAAAACCCCAGCCAAAAGATGCGCCATCTAATTTGGGTGTCGTGGGGCGGTATATCTTATCCCCCGATATTTTTAAGCATATTCGTCAATTAAAATCTGGGTCTGGTGGTGAGTACCAGTTAACGGACGCCATTGAATCCTTATTGCAGGTAGAAAAGGTAATGGCATATGAGTTCAAAGGGATTCGCTACGATTGTGGCGATAAGCTGGGGTACTTAAAGGCAACTGTTGAGTTCGCTTTAAAGCACCCAGAGTTCAGTATGGAATTTAAATCCTACTTAATGGGCTTGGCAAATAAGTTTGGAATTGGGTCAAGAGCAGTTTAATGGACGCTGTGACTTCTGGCTTAAAGGTTCGCGCACTTCTTGGAAGGCGAGCCTTGGATAATGCCATCAATATGCTTGGTCAGGGCGTGGTCATCTTAGATGAAAATTGCATCATTATTAGTGTGAATGATACTTTTACATCAATTACGGGATATGTTCTTAATGACTTTGAGGGTAAAGGTTATGGAGAGTTATTCAATGGCCCAAAAACCAATAAAAATACCATAGCCAAAATCGATTTGGCTTATATGGACTTATCTCACTTTTCCGGAGAGATATTGCACTACCGAAAAGGCGGAGCGGCATTTTGGAATGAATTGTCTATTTCCCCAATATTCAATAAACAAGGGGATATTTGCAATTTCATCATGACGATACGCGACATATCCGACCGCATCAAAATAGATGATAAAACGAAAAAATTAGCATTTTTTGATCAGCTGACAAATCTGCCTAATCGTAATTTATGCTTAGACCGCTTAAATCAGGCTCTTGTTCAAAGTAAACGCAGCGCTCTTTACGGGGCTTTGCTATTTATTGATATCGATAACTTGAAATTCATCAATGATCAATATGGGCATGAAGTAGGTGATTTATTACTGACTGAATTTGCAAAACGCATTTCTAATAGTTTGCGGGCAAAAGATACTTCAAGCCGGTTTGGTGGCGACGAATTTGTCGTGATTTTAAATGAGTTTACAAATAATTATTCACAAACAGCCAGTCAGGTAAGTAGCATAGCAAATAAAATTTTATCTAGTTTGTCAAATAAATATGCATTTACTGTATGCCATGCAACTCTAGGGGATACTTCAATTCAATTTGAAAGTTGCGCTAGCATTGGAGCCACTCTATTTTTAGGTAATCAAATTAAATCAAGCAACATTATTAAGCGGGCGGATATGGCAATGTATGAGGCCAAAAAAATGGGCGGAAACCAAGTGAGATTTTATGCGCCATAAAAGGTATCAGAGTAAGGATGCTAAGTGCAAGCTTGTCGTTTTTCACTGTATTAATACATCGGGGTTTACCGTTACATAATGGAGCTTACAAACCAGATAATGTATTTAGGGGCAGCTCTAGTGACCTTGGTCATTGCTCTCAACTCGTCGGTAGAATTAAAGACTCGCATAGCAATCAATAGCTCTGGATTATATTGGTCCATCGCAGGCTATTTAATGGCCCTCTCTTGCTTTTCATTTGTCTTTTTTCCGTGGTCAGGCAAGGCCTTAACTATTGGGGACTTACTTCAGCTAGGCTCTGATATTGCTTTGGGATTGTTGTTTAGGGCAATCTACACGCAAATTACAAAAAAGCAGCTTGTTTATTTTATTTCGGGAACTTTGGCAACTTGCATGTTGTATGTGTGGGTTGTGATTAATGGAAATTATGGCGCTAGGGTGGAATTCATTGCCATATCAACTATTTTATTGTCTTTATGGCAATTATATGAATTGCATGGATGCTTTAAAAAAGATAAATCATATTATTTGCGATTTATATATTTAGCTATCTTTGTGCAAATTGCATTACTGGTTTCTAGAGTAATAGTTACTGGATTGGATCTAAGTGCACACGCATCAATTTTTGATGAACATGAGGATAAATTTTTTACACGGCTCGCATATATTTTTTGTTATATAGCCATCTTTATTTTTTTAGGAAATTATTTTTATAATCGTCTATGGAAATTATCAATTAGTCTTAATAAAAAACAAGAAGATAATATGTTATCCATTCTGAATTCTTTGGCTCTGGCTTTTGATGAAGAAACTGGTCACCATATTCTAAGGACTCAAAAATATGTGCGTATTCTTGCTATACGCTTGAAGTCAATTGGATTTTATGGGGCGCAATTAGAAGAAGCCTATGTGGATATCTTGTATAAGGCGGCACTATTACACGATATTGGAAAAGTAGGCATTCCGGATCAAATATTAAATAAGCCTGGTAGATTGACTGTTGAGGAGCGTAACATCATGATGACCCATGCAGCAATGGGTGCATCAATACTGGAAGTAGCCAAAGATAATATTGAGAATACAAACGATGTAC
>Ga0194052_1000542_pt1 | contig 23904 bp, 31 predicted proteins | sample SepL226m_MetaG_FD_160117 | JGI IMG/M metagenome (GOLD analysis project Ga0194052, IMG submission 160117) | Anoxic zone freshwater microbial communities from boreal shield lake in IISD Experimental Lakes Area, Ontario, Canada - Sep2016-L227-6m | ecosystem: Environmental > Aquatic > Freshwater >...
ATATTTGGCTGTGCCAGCCCAAAAATTAGCCCAAGAAAAATACTCAACTAAAGTTTTAAATATGATTATTCTTGGCGCACTAGCCGCTCAAATTGAAGGACTAGATGATGTAAAAGTTGAGGAAGCACTGCTTGATACACTTGGCGCAAAAATTGCTGCCAAACCTGAACTTAAGGAGATGAATATTAACGCCTTAAACGAAGGCAAAGAAATTGCTAAAAATTTCGATCAAAATACGACAACATTTGCTGGCACCGAAACCAAAGAAATTGTTAAAGAATTTTCCGATGACAAAAAAACCTGGACGCGCTTTCCTGAATACTGTAAAGGTTGCGCCCTTTGTATTGTCCGTTGTCCGGTTAAAGCGTTAAAGTTTTCTAAAGAAGTCGGGTTCCTTGGCAATCCCCTACCCGAAGTCGATATCAATACTTGTATTGCTTGCGGCATGTGTGAAAAAACTTGCCCCGACGGCGCGATCAGGGTGGAGAGAAAATAAATTTAGTACTTGATAAGAGGACTTGTAAAAGTCCTCTTTATTTATTCAAAAAAACGTTCCGATTTTGGAACGTTTTGAAAGTTAAGATGTTATAAGTACATAGGTAAGCACTTCCACATAAGATAAACCGCTATATCTTTTTTTGATTATCGACGCGATTTCCGAAATATCGTTATCACTTGAGATTGGTTTATCTAAAATGATAATAGTGGAACTAATTTTCTGTTCACTCGATACAATATTGTATGCATACAGCACAAGATAGTGATAACTGATTAGAGTTGGTGCTTTCGGCTTGGCAATGGCGATATAATGCCCTGTTGAGCCATTAACCACTTTTCCAATAAATTGAAACTCTTCTTTCGGATGTTTGAGGCTTAATTTAACAAAGAATTTAGCAACTTCACCGATACTTAAATCTCCATCCAATGCTATAGTGTAAGTTAACGGATTATCCGCTCTCTTAACGACGTAACTATCAAATAGTTCGTCAAATTTATCATCCGTCATTTCTTTCCCCCCCTAAATTTGATTTGCATTAATAATAGCAAGAAATATTTCGATTGTCAATTAGCAAGGCATTCTAACTCTCTTATCAACTTTAACCAAAAACAAAAAAACACCTAGTCTGGTGTTTTTCTTTGGTGGACCGACGGGGACTCGAACCCCGGACCCTTTGCATGCCATGCAAATGCTCTACCAACTGAGCTATCGGCCCAAATTATTTATTTGGTAATATAATCTTACCACAAAACCACATTGCTTTCAAGGTTTGAAAGTGATATGATTTAACCATAATAATTAACTTTTGAGTTTTTACGAAGAATACAATTTTAGTGAAATTAAATCAAAGTGCTAAATAAATTAGTCCAAAAAAACTATTTAATTAGACAAAACAGACTTTAGATTGTTAAGAAATTAATCATTCAAAGTCTGTTTTTGATTAAAAATACCTTGACAATCAAGATTAATTGTGTTAATTTTAATAAAACATCAAATCGATGTAAAAAAAAGGGGGGACGAACATGAAAAATCAAATAGAATACACAAATGTTTCAAAATTCTTAAGACCGGTAAGTAATAAGAAATTAATTCTTATGGTAGACTTTAAATTTAAGCCGAATACTGGATTGCCAAAAATTTATAATCTAAATGATCTTACAGATCCGCATATGTACAGTGAGCTGAATTCAAAAACGGCTTCAGAAATTGGTGTAGTCGGTATGTGGCTTTTATGGAGACTCATAGAAGTTTATAATAACCTCAAAATATGCGGCTTAATGTTTGGTGAAAACTTTATTGAAATACATCTATGGAGCGATATACAAACGCCAAATGATGACGATCTTGAAAGTATTTGCAAAGCAATTAACGAAACTATTAATTGTTACCACTATCCAGCCTCGTAATTCAAGTCAACCAGTTCAACTTGAATTCAACCATCTTAACTACAAAAAGTCAAAAAATAATTTATTAAACATCAGTGAAAACTGGTGTTTTTTTATTTCATTTGAAAAATTGTTCTACTTGTATTTATCTGGTTAAATTGATAAAATTAGAATAATAGTTTGTATAATTAAAACTCTATTAAATCATGAATATTTAATATAAAAATTGAGGTTTTATGAAAGAATACAATTTTAGTGAAATAGAAGTTAAATGGCAAAAACACTGGGCCGATACTAATTATGGTATTGCAACGGATAATTCTGATAAGCCAAAATTTTATTCTTTAGTTGAATTTCCTTACCCATCAGGTAGTGGTTTGCATGTTGGTCATTGTATGGGCTATGGCGCCAGTGATGCCTATTGTCGCATGAAACGCATGCAAGGCTTCAATGTTATGTTTCCAATCGGCTGGGACGCTTTTGGTTTACCAACTGAAAACTATGCCATTAAAAATAAAATTAAACCTCAAATTATCACTACTCAGGCTATCGATACTTTTCGTACTCAAATGAAAGCACTGGGTTACTCTTTCGATTGGTCTCGTGAGGTCAATACCACTGATCCGGATTATTACAAATGGACCCAATGGATTTTTTCTCAATTTTACAAACACTCCTATCAAGATGGTAAATTAATCGAAGTAGCCGATAACGACACCACCACACCACGCATGGCTTATCAAGCAGAAATGACCGTAAACTGGTGTCCATCATGTAAAATTGTTTTGGCCAACGAAGAAGTGGTTAATGGCGCTTGTGAGCGTTGCGGAACATCAGCCGAAAAACGCAATCAAAAGCAATGGATGTTGAGAATTACGGCATACGCTGAGCGATTAATCGATGATTTAGCCAATATTGATTATTTAGATACAATTAAAACTCAACAAACCAATTGGATCGGAAAATCGGTTGGCGCAAACATTAAATTCAAAATTAAAGATAATAGCTCAATTATCAATGTTTTTACTACTCGAGCCGACACCTTGTTTGGGTGTACTTATGTAGTGTTGGCACCTGAAAACCCATTAATTAATGAGCTAAAATCTCAAATCAAAAATATCAGCGAACTAGAAGATTATGTCTTAGCCACTAAAAATAAATCTGATCTTGAACGAGCCGAAACAGTTAAAGAAAAAACTGGCGTGAAACTTGAGGGCGTAAAAGCTATCAATCCGATCAACAATCAAGAAGTTGAAGTATATGTCGCCGATTACGTCCTAGCTAGTTATGGTACTGGCGCGGTCATGGCTGTTCCGGCTCATGACGACCGTGATTTTGCTTTTGCCAAAAAATATAATATTGAAATTAGACAAGTCATTACTAATTCAAATAAAAATATTAATGTAAACGATAATGCGTATACCGATTACGGAATTTTAATTAATTCTGGCGAATTTGATGGCCTTACAAGTGAAGATGCTAAAACAAAAATTACAGAAAAATTAAAGTCAATTAACGCTGGTGAGCTAACTAAAAACTTTAAAATGCGCGACTGGATTTTCTCTCGTCAACATTACTGGGGTGAACCAATTCCAATTATTCATTGTGATAAATGTGGTGGCGTGCCCGTGCCAGAAGATCAATTACCAGTAACTCTACCCGATATTGAAAATTATGAACCAACAACTACTGGCGAATCGCCACTAGCTAAAATCGATTCCTGGGTCAATGTAGAGTGTCCAATTTGCGGTGGCAAAGCCAAACGCGAAACCGATACTATGCCAAATTGGGCTGGTTCAAGCTGGTATTTCTTGCGTTACACTGATCCGAAAAACCCAAGCATAATCGCTAATATGGAAAACCTAAAATACTGGACACCGATCGATTTATACAACGGCGGGCCAGAACATATAACTCTTCATCTTCTATACTCCAGATTCTGGCACAAGTTTTTATTCGATTTGAACGCCGTACCGACAACCGAACCATACCAGAAACGTATTCTTCACGGTATCATTCTGGGTCCAGATGGTCAAAAAATGAGTAAATCTAAAGGTAACGTGATTAATCCAGACGAAATGGTTAAAAAATTTGGAGCCGACACCTTACGAGCCTATATCATGTTTATTGGACCATACGACCAAGAATCTGCTTGGAACATGGCTGGTATTCAAGGTGTTTTCCGATTCTTAAATCGGGTTTGGAATAATGCACAAAAAGTTTCATCTACTAAAGACACGAACGACGTTTTAGTAAAATTAAATCAAACGATTAAAGCTGTAACTGAAGATCTTGAAAATTATCATATGAATACAGTTATTTCGAAACTCATGGAGTTAAATAATCTGCTTGAAAAACAAGAAAATATTAGTGAAAACACATTTAAACTATTCTTACAAATTCTTTATCCAGCTTGCCCGCATTTAAGTTCTGAGCTTTGGGAAAGTTTTGATTCGAAAAAATCAATTGAAAACACCACATGGCCAAAAGCAGATGAAAATTTCTTGATGAACGATGAAATCGAAATCGCCATTCAAATCAACGGCAAAACAAGACAGATTGTCAAAGTAAACCCACAATCAAGTCAAGAAGAAGTTGAGACTATGGTTAAAAATGATCCAAAAATTCAAGAACTTATAAAAAATGCGCAAATTAGAAAAACTATTTATGTCTCTGGACGAATTCTAAATTTTGTGATATAATTATTAAAGATAAATTAACTTCTAATTTTAAATTAGAGATCCTATAGAAATTGGAGATTCCATGGCAGAACCAAAGAAACGACTTACTTCTACCCGTTCCGGTAACCGTCGAAGTCACCTTGAAGCAAAAGCTAAAAGCCTGGCCGTTTGCAAAGAATGCAAAAGCCCAGTACTTTCTCATCATATTTGCGGAAAATGTGGTTTTTATAACGGACAAGACGTATTAGAAATCGAGAAAAAAGCCCAAGAAAAAGAAGCTAGACGTAAAGAACGAGAAAAAGAAAATGAATAGACATCTTTCCAGAGTTATTATCATGCAAACGTTGTACGAATGGGATTTTCGCCCAGAAAGCGAAATTAACGAAATCAAGCAACGAAATATCGATAATTACGACGAAGATGCCGATATTGATTTCATTGACAGTACTATCAAAGGTGTTTTAGATTGCGTTAAAGAAGCTGACGAACTGATCACCAAGGCCGCTCCAGAATGGCCACTCGAACAAATTTCTACTGTCGACAAAACCATTCTTAGAATGGCTGTTTTTGAAATCTTACACTCAACTGAAGTTCCACCAAAAGTTGCTATCAATGAAGCGGTTGAACTAGGCAAAACATTTGGTTCTGAAAACTCAAGCAAATTTATCAATGGTGTTCTTGGCACAATTTACAGAAATTCAGATAAATATAATCCTGATGAGGATAAAAAAATCGAGCAAAATACTACAGGAGAATAAAATGGCTCAACCAAATCTTAATGATTTAATTTTATTTACAAAAAAAATCAATGTCGAATTTAATGACAAAGATTTGTTGAACCAAGTTTTTGTTCATCGATCATATTTAAATGAAAATCCTAGTTTTAAACTTGATCATAATGAACGCTTAGAGTTTTTGGGTGACGCTGTTTTAGAATTAATTGTGACCGAATATCTATATAAGACTTTACCAAATCCCGAAGGAGAACTAACCAATCTTCGATCAGCCCTAGTTCGCGGCCAGACTTTATCAGATATTGCTAATTCTTTAGAAATGAATGACTTTTTGTTCTTATCAAAAGGTGAAGCCAAATCAACCGGTAAAGCCAGACAATTAATTCTAGCTAACTGCTTCGAAGCCTTAATTGGAGCAATTTATCTTGATCAAGGTTACGATAAAGCTAAGGAATTTATTACAAATTATTTATTAGATCGACTTAAATCTGTACTCGAACAAAAAACTTATCTCGATCCAAAAAGCCACTTGCAAGAACTAGCTCAAGCTGAATTTGGTATCACCCCGACCTACAAAGTAATCTTTGAAACCGGTCCTGATCATGCTAAAAATTTTACTGTTGGATGTTTTCTTGACGAGAAAAAAATATCTGAAGGCACTGGCAGCTCTAAACAAGCCGCTGAATCATCCTCAGCCGCAAATGCCTTAACTAATTGGCAAGAAAATAAAGATTAGAGAGCAAACTTTCTAATTTTCAAATAGGTCTCGTGCGCAGCTTTACGAATTTCATTTTGTTCAATAAATTCGTTTGGTAGTGCTGGGCCTTTTTTTAATATCAGAGCATAGTCAAAAATCATTTTCTTAGCATTAAAATTATCGCCATTACCCTTACCCATCGCTTTCATAGCCCACTCTGAATCTTTAATAAATTTAGTTAGCTCATCATTGATCGATGGTATATTCCATGATTTTTCAATTATTTGTTGATTTAAATTTGGCGTCGAAGAAACCTCAAAATATTTTAATTGAGTTTCGGCTGGCAATTGATTATTAATTTCTTGAATTTTTTCTAAAACATCGTGAGGTGAAATCCAAACGCTAGCTTGCAGTGTACCAAGACCTAACGCTGACAACTGTCTTCTTAATTTATCACGCAAAGCTCGGTTTGTTTCTGGAACTTCAAACATTACAAGTCGCCACTTCTTATCCCAACTACCTTTACTTTTAAGGACACCTAAAATATCATCGATGTACGATTCGCCTTTTTTAGTAATTTTATAAGAGATTTCTTTATTTTTAGAGTTCTTTTCGATAAAACCTAAACTTTTCAATTTTGCCAAAGCGCCTCTTGCCGGCCTCCCCCATCTTTCTAAACGGTAAAAATCTACTTCTTTTTCATCTTCGAGTAAAATTAAAATTTCCTGCATAGTTGATAATGACATGTTACTCCTAAATCTAGTTACATCTCAACATATCATATCAAACTCACGACCGTCAAGTACCTAACTACCAAGAATAGTTATCAAAACCCCATTCCAATAGTTTTTTACTTTCTTTAGCTGAAGCAAATAGCGCTTTTTGATCAGTATTTAAAACAACGGACAAAAGTCTATGACCATTATCTTCAGCCGCTGAAACCAAGACATATCCTGCACCATTCGTAAAACCAGTCTTTCCGCCGATGGATTTATCATAATAATATTGCTCGGTCGGGACAATTAATCTATCTGTACTTTTTAGTTCATGAGTAATTTGACCATCAACCGAACTTATATCTTTTTGAGCGTTGGTAACAATTTCGCTAAATTTAGAATGTCTTAAAGCATAATCACCAATTATCGCTAAGTCCTTTGCCGTTGAATAACCTTCATCGTTCAAGCCAGCTGGATCAACATAATGCGTATCGTGCAGACCAATCTGTACCGCTTTCTGATTCATTTTTACCACAAAAGCATCCTTACCACCAAAATATTCAGCCAATGAATAAGCTGCATCATTACCAGATTTAATCAACATACCGTAAAGTAAATTTTCAACTGTAATTTTTTCACCGATTTTTAATCCGACGACCGAAGGCTCAACATCAATCATGTTTTTTGTAATAGTAACGATATCAGATAAATGATCGCAATAATCATCAAGTATAACCATGGCAGCCGCAATCTTTGTAGTCGAAGCAATCGGAACTTTTTCAGTCTCGTTTTTCACAAAAAGTGGCTCAGCACTATCTACGTCAATCAAATATACTGATCTTGCATTAATTTGAGGGCTTTGTGTTTCTATTTTTTTAATAGGCACTTTTTTTATAACAATAGAACCTTTGACAAAATTTAAAATTTTCAGACTATTTTTTTTAATATTAGTCTGATCTAATTGCAACAATCGGTCTTGCAAAAAGAGACCTAAAATAATAACTAAAATCAAAAAACCAATAGACCACAAAAATTTATTCAAATTACCCTCTAAGTTCGGCTTTGAACTTTTTGACTATTTCTTCGATCAAAGGTTTAATCTTTAACTCTGCCTCGACGTCTGTCAAAGCTTTATTTAAATCTTGAAAATAAATATGGAAGGCTAAACTCTTTTTATTTTGACCAAGCTTGTCAGATGAAAACTCATCAAAAAGATCAACCAATAAAATGTCTTGTGAAAAATCGAGAATATGTTTTTTGATATCTTCTGAATTAATCTCCCGGTCAACTACGAAAGCAAAATCACGAACGACTGGTGGGTATTTTGAAATTTGTTTATAGTTGCTAACTGTTTTATTTAGTCGTAAATCCGTATCTTTAGTGACTACAAGATTTGTTAATATTTGCGTTAGATCAATCTCGATAATATAAGTTACGGCTTTGCGAATTTTATATCTTGTAAGTTCATCTCTATTCAGTTCAATAATATTAATGTCTAATGGCTTTTTTAATAAACTATTTATTAATTCTTTAGCTTCCTGGATTTTATTTTTAGCATCTTTACCAGAAGCAATTATACCCAAATTAACTTCTTCGCTTGATTTATCAAAAACATGTCCAATTTCAAATAATAGAACTGGATCAAAAGAAGGGTTCTTGGCCACATTTTTAAGCAAACCTGAAACTAACGAATTTCTTAAATACTTATTTTCGTTTTGCATTGGATTTTTGATTTCCAATAAATCAGATGATTCAATTTTGTTAGTTTGTAAATCGCTAGCAGACAAGAATACATAATTAACGGTTTCGCAAAACCCAATATTGGCTAACTCATTTTTTAACTTTTCTTTTTTAGTAAAATCGTTATCGAATTCGCAATTAATGACTTCCAAGGCAATTGGTTTAATCTTACCATAACCATAAATTCGGCCCACTTCTTCAGCCAAATCTTGCCAAATAGCGATGTCGTGTCGCCAGGTTGGAACAATTGCTAAATTAGCATTACAAACAAAACCAAGCCTAGTCAAAATTGAATTTATTTCGTTTTCAGACAAATCTAGACCTAATAAATTGTTAATTTTTTGATACTCAACTTTGATTGATCTTGTTTCGATTTTGCTCTCGGAAATCTTTACATCAACTATTTCGCCACCGGCTATTTCTTGTATCATCTTGGCAGCATACCTAGCAGACTCTGAAACGTGTCCTGAATCAATACCTCGTTCAAAACGATAACTAGCATCTGTTGATAAATTAAGTGTTTTTGAAGTCAATCTGATACTGGCAGAATCAAATTCGGCTGATTCAATAATAATATCTGTCGTGCTACTATCAACCTCAGAATTAGCTGCACCCATCACTCCGGCAATAGCAATTATTTTATCTTTATCGGCAATAACTAATGAATTTTCAGGTATACTTCTATCCTGACCATCTAAGGTTTTTACTTTTTCAAACTCACCAGCCCGACGAACAATAATTTTTTGATCGACAATTTTTTTTGCATCAAAAGCATGTAAAGGCTGACCCCAATCAAATAAGATATAATTTGTTACATCGACAATATTATTAATTGATTTTAAACCTAGCGAATTTAATCTTTTAATCAACCAATCTGGCGATGAACCAACTTTAACATTTTTTATCAAAATAGCATTATAGTTAGAACACAAATCCTTAGCTTCAACTTCAACATCAATTAAATTGTTTTTAATTTCATTCAGTACAATTTTTTCTGGAACTTTTATAGATTCGCCAGTCGTAGCAGCAACTTCTCTAGCTACACCTAAATGAGATAAACAATCACCGCGATTTGGCGTAATTTCTATTTCAAAAACTGTATCGCTAGAAATGTAATCAATTAATTTTTTACCAACTTCGTAGTCTTCTGGTAAAACTTTAATACCACCATGACTATCGCCAAGACCTAATTCACGCTCGGAACACATCATGCCAAATGATTCAATACCACGCAATTCAGCTTTTTTTATTTCAAAATCCGCAAACTTAGCACCGATTAAAGCTAATGGTACTTTTTGACCAACTGCAATATTGGGTGCACCGCAAACAATTTGTAAATCCTCTTGGCCATTAAATACTTTAGCAACCTGAAGTCTATCGGCATTCGGATGAGGATTAATTTCTTTAATCTGACCCACAACAATCTTATCACTAAAAGAATAAGAAACTCCTTCAACCGCCGTACCAGTCAAATTAAGTTGCTCAACTAATTCTTCATCTGATAACTTTATATCTACATAATCTTTTAGCCAAGATTTTAGTACTTGCATTCTAATCCTTTAATATCTAAATATTAATTAAACTGTTTTAAAAAACGAAGATCGCCAGAGCGTAAATTTCTGATATCTTCAATATTGTATTTTAGCATCACCAATCGATCTATACCCAGACCAAAAGCAAAACCAGAGTAAATTTCAGGATCAAGTCCCATATTTTTAATCACCACCGGGTGGATCATACCTGCTCCTAAAAGCTCGAACCATTTACCTCGATACTCCACATCAACTTCAAAGCTTGGTTCTGTATATGGAAAATGATGAGGTCTAAATCTAATTTTAATATCATCTCCATACACTTTTTTAAAAAATTCCTCTAAGATCCAAAATAAATGGCCAACTTTAACATCTTTATCAATATATAATCCTTCAAGTTGAACAAATGTTGTTTCATGTTTTGCATCGGTCGCTTCATTACGAAAAACATTACCTGGGAAAATTGCCCTGATCGGCGGTTTATGTGTCTCGCCATATCTAACCTGACCATTTGAAGTTTGTGTTCTAAGTAAACGGCCGTCAGTCAACCAAAAAGTATCTTGAACATCTCGAGCTGGGTGATTTGCGGCCACATTTAATGAATCGAAATTGTACCACTCTGTATCAACTTCCGGACCTTCAAAAATATCAAAACCTAAGGATTTAAAAATCTCTGTAGTTTCATTTAAATATTTGGTTATCGGATGCAATGTACCCTTCATGATACCTCCAGAATAATTGAAAAATTATCTTATCTTCTACTTCTAAAAAACAATTCGAACAATATAACAGCCAAAATAATCATACTGGCTACCCACCAGCTTAAAACTTTAATTTGCTCAAAAAACAATAAAGTAGTTAGTGCAAGACTCGCAAAACAGGCTTGTCGAATCGAAGGACCAATATGGGAAAAAATAACCTCACGATTACTCGCCCAAACCTTATAATAAAAACTAGCCAAACTAAATATCGCTGCCAAAAAAACAAAAAATGTGGTATAAAAAATAAAAATAATCCAACTTGGCGCCTGAAACGGATTAACGCTAAAAAATAAAATTAACCACAAAAAACCTGATAATATCGAAACTAAAACCATGCAAAAAACATAAAGTCTAATTGCCACGATCTATCTCCTTCAAAAGTTCTTCAACTTTATTAACCGCGAAGCTAGTTTTGTCTAGTTCGAAAGTCAACGACGGCATATATCTTAATTTAAATTTTTGACTCAAGGTATATCTAAACGAAGATGCATTTTTCTTGAGTTCTTGTAAGATATCTTTTTCTTTATCATGAAAAACAGCTGAAATAAAAATCCTAGCCGTTTTTAAATCTGGATTAACCATAATCCTGGTAACAGAAATTATACCAAAATCCTCAGAAATTTCTGACTGGATCAATTTTGATAATTCTTCTCTTAATAATTCTTCAACTTTAGCTGTTCTTCTTGACATAATATAAATTTACCATATTTTAGGCTTTTTTACAATCAAAATCACGTTTACTTAAAACAAAAGCAGTCCTTTCGAACTGCTTTTGCCAACGTTATATAAATTAACGTTTTGTCCATTGTGGAGCACGTCGAGCGCCCTTGAGACCAGGTTTTTTTCGTTCTTTCATACGTTGATCGCGAGTTAAAAAACCTTCTTTTTTCAAGGTTGTATGCCATTCTGAATCAAATTTATCTAGAGCTCTAGAAATACCTAATCTAATTGCATCAAGCTGAGCAACAATTCCGCCGCCCATAATTTTTGCATCAATATTAAAGTTTTTTTCTTGACCCAAAACTTTTAATGGTTCAAGATAAACTCGGCTTGGATTAGCAATTTCTTTTTCATTAACTGTAACCACGCCAGTACCTTTAGTTATTTTAACTTTAGCAATAGCGGTCTTGCGTCGGCCTAAACCGTACCAATATTCTTCAGTTTTAGTTTTTTTGACTTCTTTTTCTTCAATCATTTTATATCCTTAAGATTAATTGGTAATTTCCAAATTCTTCATTATTTCTTTTCGAAGCTTATTATCAGGAATCATGCCATAAACCGCTCGTTCAATAATTTCAGCTGGGTTTTTAGCCATTAATTCTTTGACTGAAACAGTTTTCAAATTACCAATATAACCGGTGTGATGATAATATTTCTTTTCATCAATTTTTCTACCAGTTAAAACAATTTTGCTGGCATTAATAACTTTGACTTTCTCACCACAAATCATATAAGGGCGAAAGCCTGGTTTATCTTTACCACGCAAAACTACAGCAATTTTAGTAGCCAAACGTCCTAAAACCTGGCCGGCCGCATCAAATTCGCGAACAACTGGTTTTACAACTTTTGGTTTCTCTGAAGCAGTTTTATTTACTTGATTTTCGTTTTGGTTTGTCGATTGATTCGACAACGGTTTCTTTGTTGGCATTTTCTTCCTTTAAAACATTAGCCTTTTGTAATTCTATAATGGTCATATCGGCCGCATCACCTAATCTTGGGCCTTTTCTGTATGTTTTGATAAAACCTGATGGAGTATTAGCATATCTTGGCAATAATTCATCAATGGTTTTTTTAACCGCATTCTCGTCAAATAAGTAAGCCAATAACTTTCTGCGACCATTCAAATCACCTGGACGAGCCGAATTGATTAAATGTTCAACGACTGGCTTTAATTCTTTAGCTTTTGCGGTCGTGGTTGTAATTCTCTCAAATAAAATCAAACTTGTCGCTAAGTTGCGCAAGGTTGATTTTCTATAAGCTGTTTTTCTTGATAATGATCGCATGTATACCTACTTTTCTTTTGATGGTTTATTTTTTTAGCTTTTTAACTGTTTTCTTTGGTTTAGCTTCAACTTCTTCTTCAATTTCTTCTTCAACGATTTCTTCAGTTTTTTTAGCTTTTTTCTCTGTTTTAGCCACTGGAGCAAAAGCTTGCTGAATAATGCCAAAGTGTTCAACTAAAACACCTGCTGCTTTATTTAAAGCTTCTTCTGGATCAATTGAGCCATCGGTCGCAATTTCTAAAGTAATTTTATCAAAGTTAGTCATACCGCCGACACGGGTGTTTTCAACTTCATAATGAACTTTTTTAACAGGAGTAAAAATTGAATCAACGGCAATAGTGCCAAGTGGCATTTTACCTTCAGCGCGTCGTTCAACTGGAACGTAACCACGGCCTTTTTCTACAGTAATTTCCATAGAAAGTTTTGCAGTTTTATCTAAAGTAGCTAAGAAAACATCTTTATTAACGATTTCACAAGATGAATTTGTTTGAAAATCAGCTGAAGTAACGGTTTTTGGACCCTTAACTTCAAGCTTTAAAACCGCTGGCTCATCTTGATGAAGTTTAAAACGCAAAGTTTTAAGGTTAAGAATGATTTCAACCACATCTTCTTTTACACCAGGAACGGTAGTAAATTCATGAGTGGCACCTTCGATCTTAACTGAAGTAATAGCGGCACCTTCAAGACTTGAAAGCAAGACACGTCGCATTGAGTTAGCGATAGTCACACCATAACCAGGCGAAAGTGGTTCAATAATGAAAGTACCGGCATTGCCGATCTTTTCCATGGTTTTAATTTGTAATAGGTTGGTTTCTGGTAAAATGTAATCCATTTTTCCTCCAGATAATTAATAATTTATCTATTATTGTATTATTCAAACTTTGACAATATGAAGCGTTTCTTATCTTGAATAGAATTCGACGACTAATTGTTCGTCAATTGATGTTTCGATTTGTTCTCGAGCCGGCAAACTAACGATTTCGGCTTTCATACTCTTACTCTTTAGCCAAGCTGGCAATTGAGCTTTATCGACAACTGATTTTTCTACAATTTCTTTATCAGCCGGTTCAATCGTATCACCAACCTTAACCTGATAAGACGGAATATCAACTAATTTGTCGTTAACTTTAATATGGCCATGATTAACTAACTGACGAGCTTGGGTTCTAGAACCAGCCCAACCTAATCTATAGACCACATTATCTAATCTGGTTTCTAAAATTCTTAACATGGCTTCGCCAGTAGCATCAGCAGCATGTGAAGCTTTATCAAAAGTTAAACTAAACTGTTTTTCTCGAAGACCATATTCAAATTTAGCTTTCTGTTTTTCTTGAAGCTGTAAACCATATTCTGATTTTTTACCTCGGCGAGCGCCACCATGAGCACCTGGGCCAAAGTTACGCTTAACAATTCCACATTTTGGAGAAGTACAACGTTCTCCTTTAAGGAAAAGTTTTTCACCGAATTTACGGCATGTGCGACATTTATTATTTTCCATTAGACTCTCCTGACTTTCTTTGGTCTACAACCGTTATGTGGCATCGGGGTCGTATCTTTGATCGAAGTGACTTTAATACCACTTCCACCAATAGCTCTAACGGCTGATTCCCGACCAGCACCCACGCCAGAAACTTTAACTTTAGCTTCTTTGATATTGAAAGGTGTCACATTTTCCAATGCTTTTTGCATGGTAATCTGAGCTGCATATGGAGTGGCACGTTTAGCGCCCTTAAAACCACAAGCCCCAGCTGAAGACCAACCAATTACCGCACCGGTTTCATCTGAAATACTAATAATAGTATTATTAAAACTGGAGCTAACGGAAATTGCCGCTTTAGCCACATCTTTCAAAATCTTCTTTTTTTTGATAATTTTTTTAGCCATAATATTCCTGTTTATCTAAATATTTGTTTATTAATCAGATTAAGTCTTTTCAGCTGATTTCTTGCGACCTGAACCAACAGTTACCTTTTTTCCTCGCTTAGTACGAGCATTGGTTTTTGTACGTTGACCACGAACCGGAAGGTTTCGAGCATGTCTTGTACCACGGTAAGCACCAATTTCTTTAAGTCGTTTGATATTTTGACTAATCTCCATCCGAAGATCGCCTTCAACCTTATAATTCTTATCGATCACTTCACGAATTCGTTCAAGTTCTTGATCAGTTAGGTCTGAAAGTTTGGTTCCAGCCTTAACATTGGCTAATTCACAAATTTTTCGTCCTAAAGCTACGCCAATACCATTGATATAGGCGAGTGAATATTCAACATGTTTATTATCTGGAATTGTAACACCTGCAATACGAGCCATAATTTCTTTCCTCTTAGTAATTATTAATGAAATTTCTGCGAATCGATTTAATCGATTCCGTATTTTTTATTTAACCTTGTCTTTGTTTATGTTTAGGATTTTCGCAAATCACTAAAATCTTCCGCTCACGGCGAATAACTTTACATTTTTGACAAATTTTTTTAACTGATGGTCTAACTTTCATAAATATATACTCCCCTGATTAATAACTAAATTTTTGGCTTACAAACGACGAGTGATTCGACCCTTGGTCAAATCATATGGTGAGATCTCTAGTTGGACTCTGTCGCCAGCTAGAATTTTGATGTAGTGTAAGCGAATTTTACCTGAAATATGCGCCAAAACAGTCTGCCCATTTACGAGTTCAACACGAAAAGTCGCATTAGGCAATGCTTCGGAGACAACTCCTTCTAAAATAATTTTTCCGCTGTCCAATGGCTACCTCAACTCATCTAAATCTTTGTATTGTAAAGTAATTTTGTATCTATATATTACCACAATCTTATTTATTCGTCAAGAGTTTTTTTATCTCTTGCTCGTCAATTTCAATATATTTACTAACTTTGATACCTTTAAGCTCAATTTGACCGATTCTAACGCGCTCTAGCTTAGTCACATTTGTTCTAAAAGCCTCACACATTCGACGAATTTGACGATTTCTGCCTTCAACGATCACAATATCAAAACTTCTATCAGATAATTTAGTGACCTTAGCTGGCAATACCGGAAAACCATCGATAACCAAACTACCGTTAGCCAAACCTGTTAACATGGCCTCATCAAGACTTTTATCAATCTGTACAACATATTCCTTCTCAATTTTCTTACCCTTCATCACTTCTTGCGCTAAATCACCATCATTTGTCAGTAAAATCAGACCAGAAGAATTAACATCAAGCCGACCAATCGGAAAAATTCTGGTTGGATATTTAATATGATCAATAATATTGTTTGGCGAATTTGGATCAGTAGTACAAATCACACCAACTGGTTTATTAAAAGCCAAATAAACTTTTTTATTAATTGGTTTAATTTCTTTTCCATCAACAAAAACACGGTCATTTGGACCGACTTTGTGAATCGGAATAGCTAGTTTTTCGTTAATTCTAACTTTCCCTTGTTTGATTAATTCATCTGCCCCACGCCTTGATGCAATCCCGGCTGAAGCAATATATTTATTGATGTTCATTAGCCAAATTATACCATATTTTGGCTTGACAATCAAGTCAAAATATGTTATGATACATTCACTAAACTGATAGGGGGAAATTACATGACACATTCATGTGAATTAGACAAGTGTAAATGCCTAACGGCTAAACTTGAACAGGTGGCCACAGAGTCACTTGAACTTGTCTGCAGTCTTAATAACCTAAGAGACATCGATGGATTTATTGGTGGCATTCTTTGCTTAAGAGAGCAGAATTCTGATAGCTTCTTAATCGAAAAAATGATTACTGGAAGCATTGAACCAAAAGACGAAGAAACAATTACGCAATTTGCTCACGAACAAGCTAATCGCAATCTGGAAATGTTAGCCGCCAGAAAACATGTTTCAAGTTACCAAAGCCGAGATTTTAGCAAAAAGCTTTTTCCTGGCGCTATTATCGCGCATCATAACAAAAAAACAGATCTGTTATAGTTTTCATGGTATGATTTGGGATTACGATGAAGCAATCGTTTTAGTCATTGCAGTCAAAATGGGTCATTTAACTCTGGTGCAAGCCAAAGAAATTGCTCAAATCAGCAAAAATAACATTTTCACAAATGTTGCTAATCACCTTGAAGCTCACTCGGCGAACGAATTTTTCACTAAAGCCTGCCTCTGCGGAGGTATGGCTTGCCTCTTAGGACTTTTCGCCTGTGCCGCTTTAGGCATTGGCTAAACCAACAAACCGCTGGATTCCAGCGGTTTTTTAATACAAATTAATTAAATTTCTAATCGTTATTAGTGCCTGATACTTCAGTCTCTAAATGTTTAGTACAATTTAACAAACTAATAGTATGATCTCTATTCTTGCTTAAGTGGAAAATTGACACAGAAGTGTTTTTGAAATTAACAATAGAATCATTTTCACTAAAAGGTTTATTCATTAAATGAAACATAAATGTGGTTTTCCAACCACCGTGAGTACAAATTAAAATTGTTTCATTATCATCGTGATTTTTTAATAAATAGTTAATAAAATTCGAGACTCTAGTCCTTACATCTTCAAAACTTTCACCCTTATACTCGTCTGAACTTTCTGGTCTATAAACAAAATAGTCTAAACCCTTGAGATTACGATCTTCTTTTTGTGCACTTCGAGGTTGTCCCTCAAAAATACCCTTACCGCGTTCGCGTAATATTTCGTCATAAACCACAGGTACACCAGGGTGATATTTAATAATCTCCAAAAGTGTGTCTTTAGTTCGACCAAGATCACTACAATAAATAAAATCTATTTTTTCGTTCCTGAGTCGCTCACCCAATTTAATCACTTGATCCCGACCAATCTTAGTCAAAGTACCATCAATATGACCCATCGAAATATGATTGGCATTTTCTATTGTTTCACCGTGACGGACAATAATTAATTTCATATATTTTAAACCTAAAAAATCTAATTTTGTTTAATTAGTTTACAAGACTTTATTTAACAATTAATCAAAACGCAATTGTAGCTAAATAAATACCAATACCAATCACTAGAACAAACAAAATCCAACATACTGTATTCTGGCCAAAAATTTTCGGCCATTTTGCCCCGATGATTAATCCGAGCGAGATCAAACAAACCTTAAACATTGCCATTTGCCACCAAGCAAAAGTGTAATCATGAAAAATCATAATACCTCCGCCAGTTATTAAACTATATTTTAGTTAATATTTCACAGCCGTTTTTAGTCACTACGATCGTATGCTCAAAATGAGCTGACAAACTACCATCAACTGTGACCACAGTCCAGCCATCGTCACACATAGCCACTCGCCAATCACCCATAGCCGTCATTGGCTCAATCGCCAAGGTCATACCTTCTTCTAAAAATAAGCCCTTGCCTTTTTGACCATAATTAGGAATTGCTGGCGCCTCCTGAAGTTCTTTACCAACTCCATGTCCAGTTAAATCACGAATTACACCAAAACCCGCTGATTCAATGGTTGTGCCAATTATATTTTGCGCATCACCCAAATAAACCCCAGCTTTAATCTTAGCCAAACCGTTAAACAATGATTGTTTGGTCACATTAATCAATTTTTGAGCTTTTTCATCAATTCGACCAATACCAATCGTAATAGCCGTATCGGTGTGATAACCCTTATAGTAAACCCCAACATCAACCCCAACAATATCACCATCTTTTAGTACTCGATCTTGACTTGGGATACCATGAACCACTTCGTCATTAATAGAAATGCATGTGGCCGCCGGATAACCTTTAAAGCCCTTGAAACTAGCTTGAGCGCCTGCCGTCATAATCATATCGTCGGCTATCTGATTCAACTCTAAAGTCGTCATACCAGCTTTGGCTATTTCTTCAATTTTTGACAAAACAGAAGCTGCAATCTTGCCGCCTTCACGCATTAATTCAATTTCTTCCCTGGTTTTAATTAAAACTTTACTCATATATTTTTGAAATTATATCTTTTTCAACTTCGTCAATCGTAGGTTCTCCATCAATTGTCACTAATTTCCCCTCGGAAGCAAAAAAATCAATTAATGGTTTTGTTTGATGTTCGTAAACATCTAAACGCTTTTGTACAACCGAAGGTTCGTCTTCTTGTCGTCGATAAAGTTCGCCATCACATCGATCACACTTTTTAATCCCGCTTAGATCGGCTCGGAAGAAAACTTTACCACACTCGTGACAAACTTTTCGAGTCGCCATTCTTTCGATCAAACTTTTATCAGAAACTTCGATATCAAAAACAATAAAATCTTCGTTAACATCACTTAATTCTTTTTCTAAAAGTTTAGCCTGATTTAGGGTTCTTGGGAAACCATCAAAAATCACTCCTTGACTAAAATCTAAATTTTTAAATTTTTCATCAATGAATTTTTCAACAATTTCATCTGGCACTAACTCCCCTTGCCCATGATCCCAAACTTGCTGAAAAATCTTTCCATATTCAGTTTGTTTTTTGGCTTCTTCGCGCATCAGATCGCCAGTACCAAAATAAACATAACCAAAATGTTCAGCAATATTTTTCGCCTGAGTCCCTTTGCCAGACCCTGGAGGACCCATGAGAATAATATTTTTATGTAAAATGTTAGCGTCAGATTCTTTGTTCATGATTCTTTCTAGTTATTCTATCCACTCAAGCATTGTATCATGAAAAAAGATAAAAGTCTATTTACTGTTTTGGCACAGTTAAAACTTGACCAATTTTAATTTTATTGGCAGTTTTTTCGTCTAAACCATTAGCCTTAGCTAAATCTAACCAATTAACATCCAGTTCTAGAGCAATACTAAAAAGTGTATCGCCAGACTTTACCGTATAAGTTCCAGCCATGCCAGCCGTCGGTTTAACTGTTGAGGACGTCGTAGTAACAGATGGTGTTGTTGTCGTTTTAGTCGAAGTGTCAGTTTTAATCGCGTTAGTTTCAGTACCAGTTGAAACAGTCGGCGTTTTAACCTCAATTGGGTTGGTCACTGTTTTATCAGACACATCAAGAGTTTGATTTGCCGCGCCGCTGCTAACCTGTTTTTTTAAATTATTATTTTCACCAAAAAGGAAACCTGATCCAATCGCCAACACGCCAATGACGATAATCAAAATCGTTGTTAAAGTTTTTTGTCCGTTAGTCACTTTTACCTCCTTAAGGCAACCATGTTAATATTTTTGATGCAACCGCAATGTCTTGCTTGTTTTGACCATTTAAATCAATGGTTAAAACAGAACCATTATCACCGTCTACCTTTGACTTTACTAAATAAGCCAATTTTGTTTCGTCTGGAGAACCAACAATATTACGAATATAACCTTTTTCTTTCACGATTTTAATCAAATCTTTACCAGTTAAATCTAAGCTTAATAACTCGGTTGAATTATCTGTGATAGAATCCTGACTAAAATAAATTCTGTTTTTAATCACTGACAAATCATATAAATTTGTATTTTGCCAAGCAGCATAAATAGAACTAATACTATTATTCGTTAAATCGATTAACTTAATCGAACTACTACTTTCGCCACTATCGATAAAAAATAACTTATTATCATTAAGCCAACTTAATTTTCCGAACAATTGAGATTGTTTTAAAACAGATTTCGAATTTTTACCATTTGCATCAGCAATATTCAAACTATAACCATAATCCCTCTCAGCGTTTGAGAATGTGATAAATGCTAATTTTTTACCACTCGGACTTAAGACAAATTCCTGGCTTGAAAAATCACCCGAAACAATACTGTCCATCTTATTGGCGCCATCAAATTTAACATCAATCAACTGATTAGAATTATTAGTTATCAATATATCATTTTTATTAGTGAAATCAGCAAAAGTTTTAATTTTGCTTTTCGCTTTAGAGTCAGTAAACAAAACTTTATTAGTCTCACCAAGCTCTAAAATTTCGCTAGTATTATTTTTAACATTGAGAACAATCAATCTATCCTTTAAACTAATACCAACAACCTTTTGAGTATTATCTTTTTTAATACTAGTGCTTCCAATAAACTTTTGTCCAAAAAAACTAGCGAACAAACCAACAATAACGACGCCAATCACTAGGTACCAAATTTTTTTCAATTTCCCCTCCGAAATTTAATTATCAAATATTTAACTAATAATTCTCATAACTTCGCATTGAAAGTTGGGCCTGAACCTGTCTAATGGTTTCGATAATTTTCCGAAGAAAATTTCCGCGCCAACACACAATGATTCTATTTATAATAACAATGTTGGCTATGATAACTGAAACCATAATTTTCCGAAGAAAATTTCCGCGGCGACATACTTTGATGCATATAATGTAATTTTGTCGCCCATAATTCGAGGAAAATTTCCGCGTTTCAGTTTAACTAATAATTCTCATAACTTCGCATTGAAAGTTGGGCCTGAACCTGTCTAATGGTTTCGATGATAACTGAAACCATAATCAAAACTCCCGTTCCGCCCAAAGCCAAGGTTGTTACCTTAGTAATACCCTGAACAATATATGGCAGGACCGCCACTACACCTAAAAACACAGCGCCAGAAAGCGTAATACGAGTAATAATTCGACCTAAGTACTCGGCGGTTTCTTTACCTGGACGAATCCCTGGTACAAATCCACCCTGTTTTTGAAGATTTTCCGCCATTTGATCTGGTTTAAAAATCACTCCGGTATAAAAATAAGTAAACAAAACCACAAATAAAAAGTAAGTGATACCGTAAGATAATTTAGTCGGATCAAGAAAACGTTCAACCGCAAGGGCCGCACTCGCCACCCAATGAGCGGTTGCTTGTTTAGCCAAGAACTGCGCGATTGCGCCAGGAAAAATCAAAAGAGACATTGCGAAAATAATTGGAATCACGCCGGCCGAATTTACTCTAATTGGCAAATGAGTATCCACGCCACCATATGACTTGAGCCCACGGACTCGACGAGCATAAGAAACCGGAATCTGTCTTGTGCCCTCGTTTGCCATAATAATTGCAGCCACTGCCAAAATCGCAATTACCGCAAAAATAATTAATTTAAAAACTAAACCAGCATCCAAAATACTTAAAGTATTGCGCAACTGCGTTGGAATCCCAGCTACGATACCCAAAGCGATTAAAAGTGAGATACCGTTACCAATTCCATTTTCTGAAATAAGTTCACCGATCCACATTAATAAAATTGTTCCGGCTGTAATTGAACATAGAATAGTCGTCCATTGTAAAGGGTCAAGTGTCGTTAAAACCTGTTGACCTTGCAAAACTCGAATCATGGCAAAAGCTTGAACTAAAGCCAATGGCACAGTCGCCAATCTTGTCCAATGATTAATTTTGGCTCGGCCAGACTCACCTTCTTTATTTAATTCATCAATCGCTGGTACCACCATACCTAAAAGTTGGAAAATAATTGAAGCCGTAATGTATGGACCGACTCCCATCATAATGATGGAAAAATTTTGCATGGCTCCACCAGAAAGCATATCCAGAGCCCCAAAAATCTGGTTACGGCCGAAAAATGTCCGTAAAGCTTCAAGGTCAACCCCTGGCAATGGCACATGTGCCAAAACTCTGGCAATCACCAATAAAGCAATACAATAAAGAATCCGATTTCTTAAATCGGGCATAGTAAATATCTGTTTTAAAGTATTCCAAAACCGCATAAAATCCTTTCTTTCGTTACTTTTATTCTAACATCTTTTGCCTCTGAAGCAAATAGATCGAATTAGTTTTGTCTACCCTATTATTAACATTTTTCTTAAATTAGTCAATTTTTTTCTTGGTTGTAACTTGACTTTTAGCCTATTTTGTGCTATAATGTATAAATCCATTAGTAATAATATGCTACCTTGGATTATTTCATGATCAGGGGGATTTATGAATGGCACCTTATACACCTTATGGACCTTATCAGTTTGCTTCAGGTAAACATAAAGGTCAGTACCTTGAAACTCTAATGTTTCAAAACTACGGTTTTGTCGATTGGTACTTGAAGAAGTTAAATAGAGAAATATCTACCAATGGTTCAAAAAACCGTCTTCATCTTCATTTGGAATGGCTGATCACTCAAGGTGAAACCCGCATTCCAAGTATGCTTTGTCCAGTCTGCGGACTTAAACCGATTGCTCAATTTTCAGTCATCGGTGATCCAAGAATTGGCTTAAGTATGAGCACTGGCTATGCCGCGTGTCAATGTGATACTGAATGCAAGCGTCACATTGCCAGTATGTGTTGTGGCAAGATGCCGACCTGGAAACCAGCTAAATTTTCCAGTATCATTACTTTCGGGTACAAAGCCGATCAAGATCGCTTTACCCAACTACTCAGAGAAATCTACGGTCTAACCGAAAGAATCAATGCCCAGAGAGCCTATGATTTTTTCCGCTATTAAGCATTTGACTAACCGCCCCTTCGGGCGGTTTTTAATTTACCTCAATGATTTTTGTTTTTGAACCAAAACCAGAATCGATCTGAATTAGTGATTTCGGTTTATCAAAATACTCTGCCAAAAGCTCTATCACAGCCAGATTGGCCCGACCGTTAATTGGCAATTCTTTGGTTTTAACTAAATACTCATTTTCATCAATTAACTCAACTAAATCTTCCCGCGCATTAGTTTTAACTTTAACTTTTATTTTCATACTTCTCCTGTTTTTATTATAACTTAAACTAATTAAAAAACCACCAAGATAAACCTGGTGGTTAATAGTTTACGGAGTCGAAACAAGAACAATCGATTCGATCCCAATATCAGTATTTAAATAAATTTCCGTGGCTTTACTTTTGCCTTGAGTAGCGGCATTTTCACAAACAAAAATCTGACACTTTGTGTTAAAAACAATTTTATTATTATCAACCCAATCCAAACATTTTAAGGCAGACCAATATTTAGGGATACCAACTGGCGGCGGTCCCATTTCTAAGGCATTCACGATCGAAAATGATTGATTGGTTTTACCATCCCAGCAGGTTGCACCGTTAAGATCAAGATAAACAAAATACCGGCCACTGGGCGAAGACTTTGCCATACTAATATATTCTGCTTTTGGCGTAAAGCCTAAAAGTTGACCGAGCTTAACATCATAAATATATAGATTAGGCTTATCTAAATGCTTAATTAAAGCTTTTTCGGTTTCATCGGCCATAAAACTTAAATATGAAGCAGTGTAAAACGAAAGATAATTACCATCGTCTGACCAATCGAAAAAATTAGGCATAAAA
>Ga0194052_1000544_pt1 | contig 23821 bp, 24 predicted proteins | sample SepL226m_MetaG_FD_160117 | JGI IMG/M metagenome (GOLD analysis project Ga0194052, IMG submission 160117) | Anoxic zone freshwater microbial communities from boreal shield lake in IISD Experimental Lakes Area, Ontario, Canada - Sep2016-L227-6m | ecosystem: Environmental > Aquatic > Freshwater >...
AGTGCGCTGGGGCAAGCCTGCAGTGACGCCGGTTTGGCCTTACTGCCGGGCGTGGCGACTGGCAGTGAAATCATGTTGGCGAGGGAGGAAGGCTTGACCGAACTGAAGTTCTTTCCCGCTCTGCAAGCCGGTGGCCTGGCGATGCTCAAAGCCTGGAGTGGTCCGTTCTTCGATGTCAGGTTTTGCCCCACAGGCGGTGTCAGTCTGCAAAACGCGGCCGATTTTCTGGCGCTGTCCAACGTTGTCTGCGTGGGTGGCTCCTGGCTGGTTCCGACAGATGCACTGGCGCAAGGCGACTGGGCGAGCATCACACAATTGGCACGGGACAGCTGGCGTCTGCGCAGTTGACCGCGCGCCAGCTTATAGTGGTCGCTGGATCAATTCGATCTTGTAGCCGTCGGGGTCCGTGACAAAGGCGATGATGGTCGTGCCACCCTTGACCGGGCCGGCTTCGCGCGTGACCTTGCCGCCGGCGCCCTTGATTTTCTCGCATGCGCCATGGACATCGGACACGCCCAGGGCCAGGTGGCCAAAGGCGGTGCCGATCTCATAGGAATCGACGCCCCAGTTGTAGGTCAGCTCAATCTCGGCGTGTTCCGGATTCTTGCCAAAGCCAACAAAGGCCAGCGTGTATTTGTACTCCGGGTTTTCGGTCTTGCGCAGCAACTGCATGCCCATCACCTGGGTGTAGAAGTCAATGGAGCGTTGCAGGTCGCCCACCCGCAGCATGGTGTGTAGAAATCTCATGCGCCGGATTGTGACGCAAAAAAAAAGGGCCGGTCTTGCGACCAGCCCTATTAAGGGATCCCTGAACCTGTTGGTTACGAAAGGACCCGAGGAGACAACCTGTGAGAACGAGGCGTTCTCTAAAACTTTGCTTGTTCGAAGTATCTCAGGGTTTCCCCTTGCTTTCTAGAGTCAAGACCCCAAAAGGTGACCTGCCTCAAAGATTCTTCAAACAAGGTTTGAAATTTAGCGCTTTTTCGATGCCGGCTTGGCAGCGTCAGCAGCAGACGCTGCAACGGTATTGAAATTCGATTGCGCGACGTCAGTGGCTTGCTTGACAGCCTTTTGCACCGATTCCAGCGCGTTATTGGCTGCAGCTACGGCGCTCTTCATGACGGCAACAGCGGTTTCAGAGCCGGCTGGGGCATTCTTGGCAGCGTTGTCCACCAAACCCATGAATTTCTTCTGCGCTTCGGCGGCTTGACCTTCAAAAGTCTTGCCGAGATCAGCGCCAGCACCGGAAGCGATGTCATACAGATGACGGCTGTAGGCGGCGGTCTTTTCAGCCAGCGGCTGGAACAGGCTCGATTGCAGGGCCAGCAGTTCCTGTGCGTCCTTCACACTCAGCAGGGCTTTGGCATGATCCGAGGTTTCGGCCAGAGCAGCTTTGGAAGCGGTCAGATTGAGTTCAACAATCTTTTCGACGCCTTCAAAGGCTTTGGCGGTCAGGCCCATCAGGGTTTCGACGTTGGCTTTTTGTGAAGCCAGAACTTGTTCGACGGTCAGCATATAAATTTCTCCAGAAAGAGTGGGGGTCAATGGGTATCTGCGCCGAACCTGGCCTGAGCCGGTGTCATGTTGCAGTGCAGCATGATTTGAATTATAGGGGCGCCATTGCCGCTTGCAAGTGTTTTTTGCTGCGACGCAACATATTAGACGAAAAATTCTAAAAGCCGCTTTATTCATCGTCCAGACACAGTGGCAAGGGCGATCTTTTTCGGCCGGGCGCAGCCCGATGGCCAGGGTCTGGTTCACACACTGGCAAAATCGGACACCATGAGCGAGAACAAACATGAAAAACCGCAAGCCACGCCGCGCAGCGCCTACAAGGTATTTCGCAGCATCACGACGCGCTGGATGGACAACGACGCCTACGGCCACGTCAACAATGTGGTCTATTACAGCTGGTTCGATACCGCCGTCAATGCCTACCTGATAGAGCAGGGCGTGCTCGATATCGAGCATGGGCAGACCATCGGACTGGTGATTGAAACCCGCTGCAACTACTTTGCGCCACTGGCCTTTCCGCAGACCGTGGAGGCGGGCATTCGCGTGGCGCGCCTGGGTTCCAGCAGTGTGCGCTACGAGGTCGGCCTGTTTGCGCAGGGCGAGGCCCTGAGCGCAGCCGGGGGCCACTTTGTGCATGTCTATGTGAACCGCGAAACGCGCCGTCCGACCGCTTTGCCGGCGAATTTGAAAACCGTACTGGAGACTCTCCTATGACTCAAGCTGTTCTCGATCCCGCTGCGGTGGACGCAGCCATCACTTCACGCATGGCGGTTCGCGCCTTTACCGCGCAGGCGGTACCGCGCGAGACCATTGCCGAAGTGCTGCAAGTGGCCAGTCGCGCGCCGTCTGGCACCAACACGCAGCCATGGAAGGTTTACGTGCTGCAAGGTGCCAGCCGTGACGCACTGGTCAACAAAGTGTGCGCTGCGCACGATGCGATCCAGGCCAATCCCGCGCTGCTTGCCGACTACAAGGAGCAATACGACTATTACCCGACCCAGTGGTTCAGTCCGTACATCGATCGACGGCGCGAAAACGGCTGGGGGCTGTACGGCCTGCTGGGCATCGGCAAGGCCGACCGCGACAAGATGCAGGCCCAGATGCAGCGCAATTTCAGGTTCTTCGATGCGCCGGTCGGTTTGATGTTCACTGTGGATCGCGGCATGGGGCGCGGCTCGCTGCTGGATTACGGGACCTTTCTGCAGAGCATCATGGTGGCGGCGCGTGCGCGGGGTCTGCACACCTGCCCGCAACAGGCCTGGAATATGTTCAACAGCATCATCCTGCCGCATGTCGGTGCCGGCGCGCAGGAAATGCTGGTCTGTGGCATGGCCATGGGTTACGCCGATCAGATGGCCGTGGTCAACACTTTCCACACACCTCGCGTACCGGTTGAGGAGTTTACGCACTGGCTCGATTGACCCGCGGTGCCGGGTGGGTAAATACGATGGCGGCGCTGCCCTTGGCGCGATAAAGTCACAACATGATCATTACCAGTCTTCTTGATACCGACTTGTACAAGTTCACCATGATGCAGGCGGTGCTGCATCAGTTCCCTGGTGCCCAGGTAGAGTACAAATTCAAGTGCCGCAATCCGGGCATCGACCCAGCCACAGGCCGCGCCAGCCGGGCGCTTGGCGCGTACGTGAACGAGATCCGCGACGAGATCCGGTCCCTGTGCAGCTTGCATTTTCAGGACGCCGAACTGAGCTACCTGCATTCGCTGCGTTTCATCAAGAGTGATTTCATTGACTTCCTGGGCCTGTTCAAGCTGAACGAAAAATACATCACCGTCACTGCGCGGCCATCGGGTGAGATCGACATTTCCATCCGCGGTCCTTGGCTGCACACCATCCTGTTCGAAATCCCGGTGCTGGCCATCGTGAACGAGGTTTACTTTCGCAATACGCACAAGTTGCCCGACTTGATGGAGGGGCGCCGGCGGCTCGATGTCAAGATCGGTCAGCTGCGTGACGCGGGTCTGGGCGAGCTGAAAATTGCTGACTACGGCACACGTCGGCGTTTTTCGCAGGCCTGGCATGAGGAAGTATTGCGTGTCTTGGCGAGTCGGCTCGGTACCGCCCAGAGCCCCGGCAACGCGGCGGGCGTGTCCGGCCAGTTGGCTGGCACCAGCAACGTGCTGTTTGCCATGAAACTAGGCCTCACGCCTCTGGGCACGATGGCGCACGAGTATCTGCAAGCCTGCCAGGCGCTCGGACCGCGTCTGCGCGACAGCCAGATCTACGCCTTCGAATCCTGGGCCAAGGAATACCGGGGCGACCTTGGCATTGCTCTGAGCGATGTCTACGGCATGAGCGCCTTTTTGCGCGACTTCGATCTGTATTTCTGCAAACTTTTTGATGGTGCGCGCCACGACAGCGGCGACCCTTTCCAGTGGGCCGAACGCATGCTCGATCATTACCACCATAACCGCGTTGATCCGCGTACCAAGACCTTGATCTTCAGTGATGGCCTGACGGTACCGCGCACGATCGAGCTTTACCAGCAGTTCAAGGGGCGCTGCCAGCTGGCGTTTGGTATCGGCACCAATCTGACCAACGACCTTGGCTACGAGCCACTGCAGAACGTCATCAAGATGGTGCGCTGCAACGGTCAACCGGTGGCCAAGTTGTCTGACGCCCCCTCCAAGGATATGTGCGAAGACGAGAAGTACCTGGCCTACCTGCGCCAGGTATTTGATATTTCGTCCGCCCGATAATTCAACCCGTCATTGCCTTTCACACTTCATCTACAAGGTAAGCCCTCATGCTGACTGCCATCTCCATCATCTTTGTTCTTTCCTATCTGGCGATTGCCCTGGAGCATCCTCTGAAGATCAGCAAGTCGGCCTCGGCGCTGATGGGTGCCGGCTGGTTGTGGACCGTGTACGCACTGGCCAGTGGCGATGTGAATCAGGTCGATGCAGACCTGAACCGATCGCTGATGGGTACCGCGCAAATCGTTTTTTTCCTGATGGGGGCCATGACCATCGTTGAGGTGGTCGATGCGCATGAAGGTTTTCTGGCCATCACCTCGCGCATCAAGACCAAGAAGCTTTCCAGTCTGATGTGGATGGTGGGTTTTGTGACCTTCTTTCTCAGCTCGATCCTGGACAACCTGACCACCACCATCGTCATGATTTCACTCATGAAGAAACTGCTTGAGAAGCGTGAAGACCGCATCTACTTTGCCGGCATCATCGTCATTGCCGCCAACGCGGGTGGCGCCTGGACGCCGATCGGTGACGTCACGACCACCATGCTCTGGATCGGCAATCAGATCACCACGCTGTCGATCATGAAGGCGGTATTCCTGGCGTCCATGGTGAATCTGCTGGTGCCGCTGGCTATCACGAGTCGCATTTTGGGGAACCGACCCGTGATCGCACCGGCGCGCAGGGCGGATTCAGAAAACCTGCAGTCGACCAGTTTTGAGCGCAACCTGATGCTCTTTTTGGGGCTGGGCATTCTGGTTGGTGTGCCACTGTTCAAGACAGTAACCCACCTGCCGCCCTTCATGGGTATCCTGTTCGGCCTGGGTATGTTGTGGATGGTGGGGGATCTGTTGCACCTGAAGAAGGAAGATCACACGAAAAAACATCTGACGCTGGTGCATGCACTCACGCGCATCGACATGAGTTCGATCATCTTCTTTATCGGCATTCTGATGGCCGTGGCCGTGCTGGAGCATACCCATGTCCTGAGTTCTTTGGCGCAGTGGCTTGAGAAGGTGGTTGGCCGGCAGGACATCATTGTCCTGATCATCGGACTGGCCAGCGCCGTGGTCGACAACGTACCGCTGGTAGCGGCCTCCATGGGCATGTACACCCTGGCACAGTATCCGACCGACAGCTTTCTGTGGGAGTTCATCGCCTACTGTGCTGGCACCGGTGGCTCGATCCTGATCATCGGTTCGGCCGCAGGTGTGGCAGCGATGGGACTGGAAAAAATTGACTTCTTCTGGTACGCCAAGAAGATTGGCGGTCTTGCGCTCGCCGGCTATTTGGCCGGAGCGCTGGTCTATGTCGTGCAGTACCGTTTGTTTCATTGAATGGTCTTAGCATTCGTCACTGCGAGCGAAGCGCGGCAGTCCATGACTGCATGGATTGCCACGCTTCGCTCGCAATGACACCTTCAGAGGTGAGCGTATGAAACCAAAAATTCTCATGGCCCGCGCCATCTTTCCCGAAGTGATCGCCAAACTGGCGCAGCACTTTGAAGTGACGTCAAACCAGGACGACGTGCTGTGGACCCAGCCGGAACTGATAGCGCAGCTGGCGGGAATGCAGGGCGTCTTCACCACCGGTGGCGAACGCATTGATGCGACCTTGCTGGCGCAGTGTCCGCAACTCAAAATCTGCGCCAACATGGCCGTCGGCTACAACAATTTTGACCTGGATGCCATGAGTGCCGCCGGCGTGCTGGGCACCAACGCACCGGATGTGCTGACCGAGACCACGGCTGACCTGGGTTTTGCACTTTTGATGGCGACCGCACGACGTGTAGCGGAGGGCGAGCATTTTCTGCGTGCCGGTTTGTGGACGCGCTGGCGTTATGACATGTTCATCGGCGCCGATGTTCATGGCGCGACGCTTGGCATTCTGGGCATGGGCCGCATCGGCCAGGCGATTGCACGCCGTGGTGCCCATGGTTTTGGCATGAAGGTGATTTACCACAACCGGACACGGCTCGACGCTGCGGCCGAAGCTCAATGCAAGGCCACTTATGTCAGCAAGGAAGCGCTGCTCAGCGCCGCCGACCATCTGGTGCTGGTGCTGCCGTATTCGGCGTCCTCGCACCACGCCATCGGTGCGGCCGAATTGGCACAGATGAAACCGACAGCGACCCTGGTCAATATTGCACGCGGCGGCATTGTCGATGACGCGGCACTGGCGCTGGCCTTGCGCAACAGGGTGATTGCGGCAGCCGGTCTGGATGTGTTTGAGGGTGAGCCCAAGGTTCACCCCGATCTGCTGACAGTCCCCAACGTGGTGCTGACGCCGCACATTGGCAGCGCCACGCTGCCGACGCGCCTGGCCATGGCCAATCTGGCGGCTGACAACCTGATTGGCTACCTGATCCACAGAAAGCCGCTGACGCCGCTGAATCCTGGGATTCTGGCGCCCTGAGCGCTATTTCTTGGCTTTGTCCATCGAATCCTGCATCGCCTTCATCGGGTCGCCGTCACTTTGCTGATCGCTGGCTGGCGGCGCGAGTTCACCCATGACCGGGTCTGAGGCGGGCTTGGCCGGCGCTTCGGCCTGAACTTCCAGCACGACGTTGTCCAGATTGACCTTCTCGGTCTTGTCCAGGCCGCTGGAGACAATGCCAGGGAAGGCGATGATCGCGCCCACCATGATGATCTGGATCAGCACAAAGGGCACGGCGCCCCAGTAGATCTGCATCGTGGTGACGGGTTGAATCAGCTTCTTCGTCAGCTTGTCGGTGTATTCGCTGTGCGGCGCCACACTGCGCAGGTAGAACAGGGCGAAACCGAACGGTGGGTGCATGAAGGAGGTCTGCATGTTCACGCCCAGCAGGACGCCGAACCAGATCAGGTCGATGCCCATCTTTTCGGCCACGGGTGCCAGCAGGGGCACCACGATGAAGGACAGTTCAAAAAAGTCCAGAAAGAAGGCCAGGAAGAAGATCAAGAGGTTGACGACGATCAGGAAACCTACCTGACCGCCCGGCACCCCGCCCAGCAGGTGTTCAACCCACCTGGAGCCATCCACACCCTGAAAGACCAGACTGAAGACGGTGGAGCCGACCAGAATAAAGACCACAAAGCTCGAAAGTTTGGTGGTTGACATCAAGGCCTGCTTGAGCAGTTTCATGTTCAGGCGACCCCGGCTCATGGCCATGATCAAAGCGCCTACCGCGCCCATGGCGCCACCCTCGGTCGGTGTAGCAACGCCGAGAAAAATCGTACCCAGTACCAGGAAGATCAGCAGCAGTGGCGGAATCAGCACAAAAGTCACGCGCTCAGCCATGCGCGAGAGCAGTCCCAGGCCCGTTGCCTTGTTGATCAGCGCAATCACAAAGGCCAGTATCACGCCGGCGCACAGCGACACCACAATGGTTTCATCGGTGGGTACGGTCAACGCGGTGTTGCCAGTGATCCAGTTGTTGACGGCGGCGTAGTTCATGCCGAGATAGATCGCCAGACCACTGGAAACAATGGTCAGCAGCAGCAAAGAGCGCAGTCCGCTCTGGCCGTTGTCTTCGCGAATCGTGCGCGCCTCTGGTGGCAGCGCCGGCACCCAGTTGGGACGAATAAAAGTCAGCAGCACAACGTAGCCAACGTAGAGGCCGGTCAGTGCAAAACCGGGAATGAAAGCGCCCTTGTACATCTCACCGACGCTGCGACCAAGCTGGTCGGCCAGAATGATCAGCACCAGGGAGGGTGGAATGATCTGCGCCAGCGTGCCGGAAGCTGCAATCACGCCGGACGCAACACGGCGGTCGTAGCCATAGCGCAGCATGATGGGCAGCGAGATCAGACCCATAGAGATCACCGACGCGGCCACCACGCCAGTGGTCGCTGCCAGCAGGGCGCCGACAAAAATCACGGCAAAGGCCAGACCGCCGCGTAGCGGGCCAAACAGCTGCCCGATCGTGTCAAGCAAATCCTCGGCCATGCCACTGCGCTCCAGAATCAAGCCCATCAGCGTGAAAAAGGGAATGGCCAGCAGCGTGTCGTTCTTCATGATGCCGAAGATGCGCAGCGGCAGCGCTTGCAGCAGGGCTTCAGGCAGGATGCCGAGTTCGACGCCGACAAAACCAAAGAACAGGCCGCAGGCGCCCAGACTGAAGGCCACCGGAAAACCGAGCAGCAGAAAGATAATGAGGCCCGCGAACATGATCGGGGCGATGTTGCTGATTAGAAATTGCATCTGTTTCTCCCGATCAGGCGGCGTTGGCTTTGGCGGCTTTTTCTTCGGCCAGTTTTTGAATGGCTTCGGCCAATTCTTCTTCAGCCGTCTTCTCTATCTTCTTGAGCGTCGGGTCCGGGATCCGTCCCTGCAGAAAAGCGATGCGCTTGATCAACTCAGAGATGCCCTGCAGCATCAACAGAAAAAATCCCAGCGGCATCATGGCGTAAACCGGCCACAGGATCAGGCCGCCAGCGCTCGGCGAAACTTCGTTGGACCGGTAGCCCTGCAGAAAAAATGGAATACTGAACCACAGCACGGCGGCGCAAAACGGCAACAGGAAGAAGGTGAAGCCCAGCAGGTCGATCCAGATCTGGACACGTTTGGACCAGCGGCTGTAGATGACGTCGATCTTGACGTGCTCGCCGTTCAAAAGCGTGTAGGCTGACGCCAGCAGAAAGGACGCGGCAAACAGATACCACTGCACTTCCAGATAGGCGTTGGAGCTGACGTTAAAGGCTTTGCGCACCGTCGCGTTGACGGCGCTGATGACGGTGGAGGCCAGAATCAGCCAGATCACGTGTTTGCCGACCTGGCTATTGAGCCAATCGACGGCCTTTGAAATTTTTAAAAGCGCTTGCATGGGGTTTCCACCGTTAGAAAATTGCAGGCGCCTATTTTAGGGGGCTTGGCTGTCCAATTCTGTCAGTTCGGCTGCAGTGAATACCCTTGAGCGCGTGTGAAAGGCTTTGCCCTCCGGGCCTTCGAGCGAGAAAGTGCCGCCGTGCCCCTCGATCACGTCGATGATGAGTTGGGTGTGTTTCCAGTATTCGTACTGCGATTTGCCGATGTAGAACGGGCAGCCGCCGATGTCGCCCAGATAGACATCGCCGGCGCCCATCGTGATTTCACCCGGCAGAAAGCAGTTGGCGGCGCTGTTGTCGCAGCAACCGCCTGACTGGTGAAACATCAGATGCTCGCCGTGCTTGCTTTTCAGGAATGCCACGAGTTCGAGCGCCGCCGCTGTGGCAATGACTTTTTCAACCATGCATGTCTCCTCCAAATGGAAAAAGGGGCGGTTGCCCGCCCCCAAGGTTGTCATCCCGGGCTTGACCCGGGATCCAGTGCCACCCGACCATGGATTGCGGGTCGTGGCCCGCAATGACAAAGACAGGGGCCCGCAATGACAGGCATACAGATCAGAAAAAGCCCAACTTGCTTTCGCTGTAGCTTACCAAGAGGTTCTTGGTTTGCTGGTAATGGTCGAGCATGACCTTGTGCGTTTCACGGCCAATGCCGGATTCCTTGTAACCGCCGAAGGCAGCGTGCGCCGGGTAGGCGTGATAGCAGTTGGTCCAGACGCGACCGGCCTTGATGGCGCGGCCCATGCGGTAGGCCACATTGCCGTTGCGGCTCCAAACGCCGGCGCCGAGGCCGTACAGCGTGTCGTTGGCAATGGCCAGCGCTTCGGCTTCGTCCTTGAAAGTGGTGACAGCCAGCACCGGGCCAAAGATCTCTTCCTGGAAGATGCGCATCTTGTTGTGGCCCTTGAACAGCGTGGGCTGCACGTAGTAGCCACCGGCCAGGTCGCCGCTCTGATGCGACTGCGCACCACCGATCAAGACTTGGGCGCCTTCCTGCTTGCCCAGTTCCAGATAGGACAGGATCTTGGTCAGTTGCTCCTTCGAGGCCTGGGCACCAATCATGGTGTTGGTATCCAGCGGATTGCCCTGAACGATGGCGGCCACGCGCTTCAAGACACGTTCCATGAACTTGTCGTAAATCGATTCCTGGATCAGTGCGCGCGATGGGCAGGTGCAGACCTCGCCCTGATTGAAGGCGAACAGCACCAGGCCTTCGATCGCCTTGTCCAGAAAGCCGTCGTCCTTGTCCATGATGTCAGCAAAGAAGATATTGGGCGATTTGCCGCCGAGTTCCAGCGTCGCCGGAATCAGGTTGTTGGCAGCGGCTTGCGCAATCACACGTCCCGTGGTGGTGGAGCCGGTGAAGGCAATCTTGGCGATGCGCTTGCTGGTGGCCAGCGGCAGGCCCGCTTCGCGGCCATAGCCGTTGACGATGTTGAGCACGCCGGGCGGCAGCAGGTCGGCAATCAGTTCGGCCAGGATCAGGATGCTGATCGGTGTTGACTCAGCGGGCTTCAGAACCACGCAGTTGCCTGCGCCCAAAGCCGGCGCCAATTTCCAGGCGGCCATCAGGATCGGGAAGTTCCAGGGGATGATCTGCCCGACGACGCCGAGCGGTTCCTGGATGTGATAGGCCACGGTGTTCTCATCGATGTTGCTGAGGGCGCCTTCCTGCGCCCGCACGCAGCCGGCAAAGTAGCGGAAATGGTCAACCGTGAGCGGAATATCGGCAGCCATGGTTTCGCGGATTGGCTTGCCGTTGTCCACGGTTTCGGCGTAGGCCAGCAATTCCAGGTTGGCCTCGATGCGGTCGGCAATCTTCAGCAGCACATTGGCGCGGCTGGCGGCATCGGTCTTGCCCCAGGCGTCGGCCGCAGCGTGGGCAGCGTCCAGTGCCAGATCAATGTCTTCGGCGCTGGAACGTGCTGCCCGCGTGTAAACCGTGCCGCTGATCGGGGTGATGACGTCAAAGTACTGACCCTTGACTGGCGCTACAAATTTGCCGCCGATGAAGTTGTCGTACTGGGCCTTGTAGGCAATTTTGGCGCCGGGAGCGCCGGGGGCTGCATAAGTCATGGTGTGTCCTCGTTGTGGGCAATTGTGAAAAGCTTTTCCCTTGCGGGCCATGCCTTCTATCAAGACCCGTGCCAACCCCGGAGGTGTGCTAAAGAGCATTGATTTCGCTTGGGATTTTGGTATGTCCAGAGCATGAGCAATGGATTGGACAGGGTGTTGAAATGATCCAGAATTGGACAACTGTCACATAACGCAACAGTGCATCAGGTGGCTGTCTATGCAAGGCGTTTCATATCTCAGACAGCGAGCGCGCGAGCCGGCGCGATTGCGGATCAAGTGATCGGCTGAAACAGCAGCGTGAGTAGCAGCAGCAGCGCGTAGAAGGCAATCTCGATGGTTTCGGTCATCGGCTGGATCTTGCGCCAGGCGCCGTAGACGTGCACTGCAATCATGCTGATGGAAACGAAGTACAAGACCTCGAAGATGGCTTGTTGGCGCTGCGGATAGAAGGCACCCAGGAATCCCATGGCGTCAACACCGACGACGAACGCTCCCAGGCAGCGGCCAAAATAAACTGCAAGATCAGTCTCCTCAGGCATTTTCCAGCGCATCAGACGCGCCCAGGTCAGGGGCACCAGAAGTAGCGGCAGCGCAAAAAACAGGGTGGTGAGGCTGGCCAGAACCAGCAAATAGAGCTGACTGTGTGATGAATACATTCCAATCATGCGGTACTCCTTGCGTGCGTTGATCTGTCTTGGCTTGGTGCGATTTGCCCTGCCAGCAGTTGCGGGTGTTGGGCCATTAGCGATTCGTGCAGTTTTTGAACCGACAGGTCCTCGATGCTGCGCGGATGCGCCAGATCAACAGGAAGGTCCAGGATCACGCGCGATGGTTGGCCTGAGAGAAACAAAATCCGGTCAGCCAGGCTGATCGCCTCGCGCAGGCTGTGGGTGACGAACAGCACGGTTGGGTGCGTGCGCTGCCACAGGGCCTGCAAGAGGACCCTTAGTTGGTCGGCGGTTGGCGCATCGAGTGACTGGAAGGGTTCATCCATCAGCAGAAGATTGGGCTCGATGATGAATGCACGCAGCAAGGCGACGCGGCGTTGCATGCCGCCGGAGAGTTGACCCGGGAACAGGGCAGCGCAACCGGCCAGTCCGACCTGTGTCAACAGCTCAGGCACGGGTGTAGTGGGATGGGCACGCCTCAGCGGCGTCAGAACCAGTTCCAGGTTCTGCTGCACCGTCAGCCACGGCAGCAGGCGCGGTTCCTGAAACATGAAGCTGGTGCGGGGATGGGCGCGCCTTTCCTGCCCGGTGTGAAAAAAGATGCTGCCCTCCATCTCACGATCGAGCCCGGCGATCAGGTTGAGTAGCGTCGTCTTGCCGGCACCGGAGGGGCCGACGATGGCGACAAACTCGCCTGGCTGTGCGGCAAATGTCAGGTTTTCGATTGCGCAGCAATCGTTGGCATAGATCTTCTTGCGGACAGCAACGCTAAGGACGGTCATGCGCGCCACCGGTTCAAGTGTGCTTCCAGAGGGCGCAGCAGCAGTGCTTCGACACCGAAGATCACCAACGAGAAGGCCAGCGTGTAAGCCAGAATGCCGGTGATGTCGAAGAAGTGGAAGTAGCTGCCGATTTGAAAGCCCACACCATTGCTGCGCCCCAGCAGTTCCACCACCAGTACGATCTTCCAGATGATGCACAGGCCGTTGCGCGCGGAGCCGAACAGGTAGGGCGTGAGTTGGGGCAAGTAGACCTTGAAGAAGGTGTCGCGCCGCGACAAACGGTAGACCTGCGCTACCTGCAGCAACTTCTTGTCCACGGCGCGCGCGCCTTCGCGCAGACTGACCGCGACCATCGGAATTTTGTTCACGGTGACGGCGATCACGGCCGCTGTTTCGCTCAGGCCAAACCAGATGTAGCACAGGATGATGGTGACCAGTGCCGGAATGTTCAGCGCCAGGATCAGGAAGGCATCGAGCAGGCGGTCCCACGTGTTCGAGTGGCCCATCAGGATTCCCAGCGCCACACCGAGCAGCATGGCCGCACAGAAGCTGATGGCGACCCGGCCCAGGGTCATGCCCAGATGAAACAGTAAATCTCCAACGTACAGTTCCTGCCACAGGATGGTCAGCACGGCGCTCGGCGGCGGCAGGGTCTTGCTCTGCAACAGGAACGCCAGCAACTGCCAGGCGCACAGCGCGAGCAGCAACGGCACGATGCGCGCCCAGCGGCCTTGCGCAAAAAGAGCGCCAAATCTCAGGACGTTTTGCATGCCGGAAGTGAGTAAGCAGGCCAGAAAGTGCCGGCGCTCAAGGTCTTTGATTTGCCGACCAGTTTCTCGCCGCCGGTCTCGGCCAGGATCTTGAAGGTGGCGGCTACGGTGCTCATGCTGTCCTGATCCGTGCAGGTCGGAATTCCGGTGCGGAAATTGGCACGCAGCAGTTTGAACACAGCGTCGTTTTCGGTTCGCATTTTCGGCCGGATCAGTTCCCAGGAAGCATCGGAGCCGATGAGTATCGCCTTGGCCTCATAGGATGCCGCCAGAAAGTTCTTCACTGCTGTGCTGTTGGCCGCAGCCCAGTCTTCACGGAACACCCAACCCAGCAAGGGAATCGGCTTGTTGATGCCGAGGCCCTTGAGAATTTGGGGTACATCGATCAAGGCATGCAGGCCCAGCACCTCGAGGCGAGCCGCGTAGTTCCAGTGGTTCAGTGCCGCATCAACTTGTCCGCGCACAGCCAATTCATTGAGCAGGGGAGGCGCCGCATAGGTTGGCTGGGTGAACTGCGTCAGATCGACGCCGAGTTGGCGTTGCGCATAGGCGCGCAGCAACAACCAGGTCTTGTCCGATGGGCCGCCGGCAACGCCCAACTTCTTGTCCTTAAGATCGGCCACTTGCCGGATCCCGCTATCGGCCTTGACCATGACCGTGCCGACAGCGTTCGAGAACGGCACGAAGGTGTACAGATTGGACTCGGCACGCTGGCGACTGACCCAGATCCAGTCCGTCACCACCATGTCCACCGCGCCGCCTTGCAGCGCGATGGTCGATGCGTCGCCCGATGCCAGGGGGATGACCTTCAGATCAATGCCGCGCTTTTTTGCCAGCTCGCGGCTCTGGATGATTTCGATCTCCCAGTTCACGGTGCCAAATTCCAGCACGCCCACGCGCAGCAGGGTCAAGGGCTTGTCGGCTGCGCTGTGCGCGCTCAGGGCCAGCATCAGTAACAGCAGGGTGCTCAGGAGGCGAAGCAGGGAGGAATTGGTCATGGTGTGGGTCAAGAATATGCTGCGGGCTGCGGCTCAGGCCGATCTAATCAAACCGCGTTGCGGGTCATAGCCGACAGCGGCAACCAGATAAAAGACGATGCCACTGATCGCGACCACAGCCAGCGATGCCGCTTCGATCTGGCCGTACAAAGCAAAACGCAAGGCTTCGATGGCGTGGGTAAACGGATTGAAGCGGGTCAGCAGGTAGATCCACTGGGCGCCGGATTCCTCCATCTTCCATAGGGGATAGAGGGCGGTGGAGAGAAAAAACATCGGGAAGATCACGAAGTTCATGGTGCCGGCGAAATTCTCCAACTGCTTGATGTAGACCGAGAGCATCAGGCCAAACGCCGACAGCATCAGGGCACCGAGTGTCAGCACCGGCAGGGCAATGGCGATCTGGTCGAAACCCAGTTCGATACCGAACAGCATCGCCAGCAGGAAGAAAGCGACGGCCTGCAGCACCGACAGAAAAGTGGTGCCGAGCAGCTTGCAGGCCAGCAGATAGGCGCGCGGCAAGGGTGCTGTCAGCATAAGGCGCATGACGCCCATCTCGCGGTCATAGACCATGGCCAGCGAAGATTGCATGCCGTTGAACAGGCACACCATCATGGCCAGCCCCGGCAGCATATAGACCCGGTATTCGACGTAAGTCTCATAGGGCGGCAGAATGGCCACGCCAAACACGTTCTGGAAGCCGGCGGCGAACACGATCAACCACAGCGCCGGGCGTACCAGCGAGGAAACCAGGCGCCCGGGCTGGCGCAGGAACTTGTGAATCTCGCGCCCGGCCACCGCGCGCAAGGCCAGTGCTGCGTGCGCTGCTCTCATTTCTTGCCACCCGTTGCGCTATCGCTCAAGTGGCAGGGCGACTCTTTTTGATCCGCGCCCAGCGTGTCGAGGTTGTTGCTGGGGTGCATGAAGCCGTCAAACGGTGCCACGCCCGCGATGCCGCCACCGATGCCACCGTGTGCCAGAAAAATAGGCTGGCGCAACTGCTGGTCCCAGGGTCGAAACGACAGGCGCACACCCTTGAAGCCGTCGAGCACCAGGTCGGGCGCGCGCAGCGCGCGCCGGTGTTCACGCGCGTCGGGCCATTTGAGCGCGACCTCGATGATGGCCTTGGTCGCCATCCAGGCGGCCCAGTCGGCACTGGCCATCGGGCGCTGCGCTGCCTTCGCAAAGCGGCGTGACAACTGCGGTGCGCCAAAGCGTTCCCATGAGGTTTGCCAGGCCTCGGCTACCAGACCGGCGCTGCCAACCACCGGGCGTGGAAGATTGGTTCGGTAGGGCACATCGCGCGCAAATTCGCCGTCGGTATCGACCACCCAGACCGCATCGGCATCGCTGCCGGCGGTCAGCAGCGCCACATTGCCGAGCTCGCGCTCGCGCGGGTCGTTCGAGAGCTTGAAGGTCTTGTCAGCGCTGAGCTTGATGCCATAGCGCTTGATCGCCTGGCGCGCCGCCGTTGTGCGCGAGGCATCGCTTGCTGCCGTGCTGCTGAGCAGCAGCAAGCGGGTCCATTTGTGCGCGGTCAGGAATTGCGCGGTTGCATCCGCCAGCATCGATTCGTCGGGCAGGGTGTGAAACAGATTGGCGCTGCAGGCTGCGCGGCGCAGGCTGTCATCGGCTGCCGAGACGTTGAACAACAGAACCTCGCTGGCCTGAAGGGATTTGCTCAGCTCGGCCACGTCGACGCCGGGCAGGTCGAGCAGAAAATGGCGCACGCCTTTTTGCACCATGGCCAGGATTTGCGTTCGCGCTGTGGCGGCGTTCTCGAACACTACATCCTGCAAGGCGATCTTTAGCGAAGCACTGGTGAGCTGGAAACTCGATTCCGCCAGTGCCACTTCGGCACCGGTGCGCGGACGGCCCAAGGGCTGACCGGGATAGTATTTTTCCAGCCGCTTGCTTTCGTAGCGTGCGTCATCCGCTGCATAGACAAGGCCGATTGTGAGATCGCGCGCCGCTGCAGCCAGGCTCGCTGCACCCAACGCGGCACAGCCAAGCCAACGCGCCCAACGCAACGCTGCAGGGCGTGGCTCAGTCATCGATCACCACGCTGTGTGGCACACGCCCGGCCTTGACGGTCTTGACTGCGCGCATGCTCGCCACATCGACCACCGAGACGTCATCAGACATGCCGTTGGCAACATACAGGGTTTTATTGTCGCGCGAGACGGCCAGCCCCCAGGCGCGTTTGCCCACCAGGATCAGGCCGCGCACCTTGCGGCTCGCCACATCGACCACGGCCACATGGTTGGCTCGGCCCAGTGCGACGTAGGCGGTCTTGCCGTCGACCGAGAGCACGATGCCAACCGGCGTTATCTCCTCGGCTCGAAAACCCTTGGCTTCAAACTTCATGGTTGCAGCAATCGTGTGGTCGGCCGTGCTGATGATGCTGCTCGAGGCGCTAAGTTCGTTGGTGACCCACAACTCCTTGCCGTCGGGTGTTAGCGCCAGGCGGCGCGGTCGCTTGCCGACTTCGATGTTCTTGAGGATCTTGCCGCTGGCCAGATCAATCACATGGACCAGACTGGCGACTTCGGACGTTGCGTACAGCGTCTTTCCGTCCGGCGTCACCAGCACGCCTTCCGGCTCTTCGCCAACCTTGATCTGGCTCATCACTTTCTTGGCCACCAGATCGACGCCAACGATCGAGGCAGAGTCTTCGTTTGAGAAATAGAGCTTCTTGCCGTCGGGGGAGAGATCGAATATTTCCACCCCCTCCTGCAACTTGATCTTGTCGATGACCTTCTTGGTTGCGACATCAATCACGATCGCGTTGCCGTCATCGCCGCAGACCGTGATCAGACGCTGCTGGTCCTGCGTCAGGCGCAGGTGGCGTGGCCGCTTGCAAACCTTGATCACTGCCACCTGCTTTTGCGTCTTGCCGTCGAGCACTGTGATCACATTGTCTTTTTCGCTGGAGATAAAGACTTCGCCGGTTTGCTTGGCTGACGCCGGCGTCGTCAGGCACAGGGCCAGGCTGCTTGCCAGGGCGCAGGCGCCGCGCAGGCCTTGCATTTTGATGGTCATGAAATCACGCTCCGTTTGGTTATTGGTGGGTTAGACGCAAAAAGGCGTCGGTCAAATTTGCGCACTGCTGACTCGTTATCAGTTGTGCCGCGAGGCCGTCGAATTGAACCCGGCCCTTGGCCAGCACGACGATGCGGTCCGCGTCGTCAGCTTCATCGACCAGATGCGTGGCCCATAGCACAGCCATGTTCTGTTCCTTGCACATCGCTTTGACGTCGGCAATGATTTGCATGCGCGAAGCCGGGTCGATGCCGACCGTGGCTTCGTCCATCAAAAGCAATTGGGGTCGTGTCAGCAGGGCACGCGCCAATTCAAGCTTGCGCCGGTTGCCGCCCGATAGTGCCCGCGCCGCATCATGCGCTCGTTCGCTCAGACCATAGCGAGACAGACTGGTGGCAATACGCTGGCGGGCCTCAAGGCGCGCGATGCCGTGCAGGTCGGTCTGAAACTGCAAATTGGCGTGGACGCTGAGGTCCAGATCCAGCGCCGGTTGCTGGAACACGATTCCGAGCTGCGCCAGCGCCGCGATCGGAGCTTTGCCAATATCTGCATCGCCAATCACAGCCTGCCCCTGGTCCGCGATGAAGAGCCCTGAAAGTATTTGAAACAGGGTGGTTTTGCCGGCGCCATTAGGGCCCAGCAGTGCCACGAACTCGCCGGCAGCAACCTGCAAGCTGACCTCATCGAGTGCCCTGCGGTTTCCAAAGGATTTGCAGATTGAAGTCACGTTCAGTGTCACGCTCTATCCCCGGTTGTCATGGAGTCTGTATCGGCCCAAGGTGCTGCAAGCAGACATGCTCATGTTTGCAGTGCCGGAAAACGTGAAGTTTTCCGGACTCTCCCGCTTTTGTCGATCAACAGTGCGTCCACATCGTGTATTTGGGCGGCAAGTGCCAGCGCTTTGTCAGTTCCCATGACCATGAAGACGGTGGACAGACCGTCTGCCAGGATGCCGGTGGGCGCAAGCACCGTGGCGCTTGCCAGCTCAAGGGGTGAGTCGCCACTGGTCGGGTCGAAAATATGATGATGAGCAAAGTCGGGGCTGAAAGACGTTGCATAGTCCCCCGATGTGGCGACTTTTCGGCCGTCCATTTTTATGGTGGCTGACAGCGTGTCGTGCTGCCTTGGGTGGCCGACGCCCAGGAGCCACGGCTGATCGTTCGCCTTGCTGCCGACCGAACCGAATTCGCCGGTATCGAGCAGGGCATGTTGCACGCCGTGCCGGCGCAGAGCCGCCAGCGCCAGATCGACGGCGTAGCCCTGCGCCACGCCGTTGAGAGTGATCGCCATGCCTGGCATTTTCAATTGCACCTGGTGCGCATCGATCTCTACGTGGCGCCAGTTGACAAGAGCCTTGGCCGCCGCTATCTCAGTCGGCGCCGGCAGCCTGCCGCTCGCACTGGCCTGGCTGAAGGCATGCCACAAGGGCTGTACCGTAATGTCAAAGGCGCCTGACGACAGCAAGGACAACTGCTGGGCGAACCTCAGTACCTGTAGCAAATCGGCGTCAGGTGCTTGCACCACTCCACGCGCGTTGAGTTGGAAGACCTGACTGCGTTCCTGCTGCAAGCTCATCAGAGAGTCAATTCTTCTTACCTGCTGCAAGGCGTCCTGAATTGCAATCTGGGCGGCGAGCGGATCGTCATGCAGTACCTTGATCGTCACCGTAGTGCCAAAAGCCAGGCCTGAGCCGGTGTGCATGAGCAGGCCGTCATTCGTTTCTGGGGTGGATTGCCCCGAGCGCAGCCAATGTTCGGATGCGCCTGCCAAGCCCGCCAGTGCGCCAAAACCAACGGAGGCTGAGAGCAGAGTACGTCGTTGCATCGTGCGTCCTTAGTTCGTTTGCAGTGGCTGGATCGGAACGACCCTGGCGTGCTTTTTTGCCATCATGAGCGGCGCACATTTTTCATCGCTGGCATAGATGATGACGCAGTCCATGCACTGAAAGCACTCGTCGTATTGAACCGCGCCACGCGGCGTGATGGCCTGGTAGGGACAACGATGGGTGCAAGTCTGGCAGGGGGCGCCGCACTCGGCGCGACGTGGAATCCAGTTCAGCATGCGCAGGCTTCCCAGCAGCGCCAGGCCAGCGCCCAGCGGGCACAGCACGCGGCAGAAAAACTTGTAGACAAACAGGTTGACTATCAGCAAGCCCAGGGCATAGACAACAAAGGGCCAGGAACGTACGAAATTGAGGGTGATGGCGGTCTTGAAGGGTTCGAGCTCAACTGCCAGATCCGTGATGTTGGCTGACAGGGCGGCGCTGATCAAAATTCCGGCCAGCAGCAGGTACTTGATCCACTTCAGGTGGCGGTCAGTATCAGGCCGCAGTCGGATTGGGCGGATATTGAACAGACGGCCCACCTGGGATGCGAACTCCTGCAAGGCGCCAAAGGGACAGAGCCAGCCGCAAAAGGTTGCGCGCCCCCAGAACACCAGCGAGATGACGGTGAAGACGGTCAGCGTCACCGTCATCGGGTCGTACAGATAAAAGCTCAGACTGCGTCCCGCAATCAGCGCCTGCAACACGCTGGTCAGGTTCACGATGGACAGTTGCCCCTGCGCGTACCAGCCGATGAAGAACAGGGTGAACAGCAAAAAAATATTTCTGAACAGCATAAAGCGGCGCTGCCGCGTGACCAACTTCTTTTGCAGCACCAAAGCGATCGAGAGAATGGCCAGGCCGAACAGCAGAACCAGGACTTCGCCGCGGCGCTCGCGCCAACTGCCCTGCCAGGACTTGTTGTCATCTTCAGGCACCGTGTAGAAACGCTCGGGCAGCGTCAGACTGATGCTGAAGTCCTGAATGATGCGCTCCGGAAAAATCATGCCCTTCAGGCGTGTCACTGGCAGCACGAAGTCCAGTGGATGCGAGGGGTCCAGTCCGGAGCGTCCGATGATCCTGAAAACTGTCAGGGTTTCGCGCTCCAGACCGGAAGCGATCTCCTCCTTCAGCGTCAGTTCGAGATTGAGGTCGCGCATTTCGATCGGCAACTGATCTTGTCGGAGCACGATACGGTCCGGTGCGCTGCCGCGCAGGAAGTCTTCACCAGTGACGCTGTAGCGTCCCCTGGACATCATCAGGATGGCGTGGTCGTCGGGATCGAGTCGGCTTTGCAGCTTGTTCCATGAGGCCTCACTCAGGAGGCTGCGCCCGATCGTCGGCACCGAGACATAGGCCAGGTAGAGATCGATGAAGGGATCCTGCGGATGGGCCAGCGCCTCGCTGTCCAGACCGCCGCCGTTGCCGCTGCTAAACTTTTTCTCAACATCGGCGTTGCTGAGCACCAAGTGCTGGATCAGACCGTCGTTGCGCAAGGCTTTGACCGTGTGCGATTCCATCACATCGTGTTTGATGCGGGCAATCAGTTCGGGGTCGCGGCCTTCGGCAAAACCGAGCTTCCTGCGTGCCACCTTGAGGGCCGAGGACAGGATGCTCTGGTTGATGATGCGCAGCGACGCCGTGGCGCGGGTGATGCCATCGAGTTCGGCTGACTGCGCCGAGATGTTTTTTTGTCCGTGCGGCCCGACCAGAATCTTGATGTTCTGTTTCAGCGAGAGTCCCTTGTACTGACTGACGAAACCATGCATCGGCACTTCGCCCAGACCGCCGACAAACACCGGCTCGTGCTGCGACAGCACTTTGACGTCGAGAAAATTGCCACGCTGGTCCATGGCGATGAGCAGATTGATCGGTACACCGGAAAAGCCCGGCACCGGTGCCAGATCGACCGATTCAAAAACATAGCCAACCAGCTGATTAGCACTTTCTTTTTGCTGAAAGTTGGGCTCGAAGATGGGCCAGACCGGCATCTGCGCGTCCATCTCACCAATGATGTAGGGCGCCGGAAAATGCTTGCTCAACTCCGCACGCGTCATGACGCCGGCCAGTGCGCATGAAATCGTCAGCAGCCAGACCAGAGCGATCAGGATCGCACGGCCCAGCAGCGTGGCCGGATGCCAGAGATTTGACCTGACCGCCATCAAACTGACTCAATATTTGAGCTTGAGCTTGTCCAACTGCTCTTTCGAAATTGCGTTGACATCTCCGACTTTTTCCCAGCGGTTGAGATTCCACGCGTCTTCACCGACCCAGGCCTTGACAAGATTCAGATTGGTGGTCCGAAGGGCGTCTGCTTCACCAAGATACTTGTACATATTGCCGGGCTTTTTGTTCGGGCTGCTGGTGCCGTCGTCGAGCCGTCGCATGAGGGCGCCAGCGTCGGGCCAGCCGATCAACTGGATCAGTTCTGCATAGTTGCCAAAGCGTGGGCCTTGCTTTTCTTTCTTGAACTTTTCCTGTGCCTGCAGAAAGTCGGCCAGTGTCGGTGATTCGTCGCCATGGCATTCGCCACATTGCGTTTTGAGCAACGGACGAATGTCGTTGCGATAGCTTACATCCGCTGCCAGTGTGGCGCTCGTCAGTGCGCCGCAGGCCAAGGAAGCGAGTAATTTAAGTTTCATGATGAATATCTCGAATTAGTTTGCCGGGCGCCGCGTTTCCAGATAGGTCTTGATCGCCCAGACCGCCTCCTGATTGAAAGTTCCCTTGAACGCTGGCATCTTTTCGGTTCCATTGCGCACCTTGCCTTTCATGGTGATGGACATGAAGAAGTCATCGACTTCCTTGAAGCAGGCTTTCTTCTTGGCTTCGTCCTTCTGATCCAGACATTCGCTGTCCATCTCACGCAAGTCTGGTGACATTCCGCCCGATACGGCCTCAATGCCATGGCAGCGGGCGCAATTTTGGGTATAGGCGGAAACCCCGACCTTGACCGCTTCGGCCAGGCCGCGATACGGATTTTCGGTGCGCATTTCTTCGCCCAATGGCGGCAGGGAGTGCGTGTCGACGGCCTGCGGCGTGACGTCACCGTGTGCCAGTGCGTGCATGGGCGAAAGTGCTGCCACACAGAACATGAAGCAGCCACAAACGATGGATGTCCTGAATTTCATGAAGGGTCTCCTGGTCAATACAAAATGGTTGATGGACAGGCATTGCAATTGGCGTGCCAATTGCGCGAACTGGTTGCTGTCACCGGAGATGTGTTGGATGTTGCATCAAGGTGCTCCAAAACGAGTCAACTGGTGCGTCGTCATTCAACTCATGGTGCGCGGGTTTATGGCAGTCGATGCTTCAGACCGTAGCCTTGCACGATGCGCGTCACCGTACCATCGGCCATCAACTCACTCATGGCAGTCTCCAGCGCGTTGGTCAGTTCGACGTTTTCAGCCTTGACAGCCAGGCCGATGCGCCACTGCTGCATTTTCAAAAGTTGGTTCGGCGGCAGATCAATCGCGAAGCGCGAATCGGCCCCGACGCCATTCTCAAGTTCGCCCTGCTGTCCCAGCACCGCAGCCACCGCGCCCGACTTGAGTGCGGCAATAGCGTCTTCGGTGCTCTTGAAGATTTTCAGCTTTTCGCGGTATCGCCCGCCGTCGGCGGACAACATGACGAGCGCGCCCATGCTTTCGCCTTCGACGCCCAGCGACAGCTTCTCGAACGGCTCCAGGTTTTCCAGCGACGGCAGTGCTTCAAGCTGGCGTCCGATGGCAAAGCGCTCGCGGTGGTAGGCGCCGAAGATTTTGACCTGATCGACCTTCGCCATGTACTGTGGATCAACCGGCACGTGCATCATGAGGTCGGCCGGACCGTAGCCGATGGGTGTTCCCTTCCAGACCATCTTGCGCAAGTCGCCAGCCACATCGTCGGCTGCGGTGAACCACAGGGGCGTCATCTTTACCCCCAGTTTGCCGGCCAGCGCTTCTGCCAAATCAACGTCGATGCCTTTACCGTTGTCGGAGAAGGGCGCGAAATCCTTGTACAGGGCGACCGTCAGTACACCGCGTTGCTGAATCTTCTGCAAAGCCGTCTTATCCTGGGCATGCGCGAACGTTGCGGTCAGAATAAAGGCCAGCGCCAGCGTACCGATCGCAGCGAGGCTGCGCCCCGCTTTGTGAAATCGGCTTGAGGCAGCGCAGCAAAATGAGCATGGAAGCATGTGTAATCCTCTTCAAATGACAAGTGCGTCCGGCGCTGACGCGCTCGGACGCAGAAAAAATGGATCGACGCCAACCCGCGTTGCGCCGACCATCACAAGGCGGTGGTTCGTCAAAGCCAACGACCACCGTCACCAACTCCCTGAACTATTTGGCCTTGTGCAACTTGAATACCCAGGTCATGCCGCCTTGGGTGATGTCAGACACTTGCTTGGCCACATCGCCACCCCAGAGCGGAACCGCACCACCCCAGCCGCTGACAATCGCAATATATTGCTCACCGTCTTGCTCCCAGCTGATTGGGGGCGCAATGATGCCGGAGCCGGTCTGATACGACCAGAGCACTTTGCCGGTCTTGGCATCAGCTGCCTTGAGTTCGCCGTGTGGTGTACCCCAGAACACCAGATTGCCCTTGGTCACCAGTGCGCCACCCCAGAGCGGAGCCGGATCCTTGACTT
>Ga0194052_1000547_pt1 | contig 23741 bp, 23 predicted proteins | sample SepL226m_MetaG_FD_160117 | JGI IMG/M metagenome (GOLD analysis project Ga0194052, IMG submission 160117) | Anoxic zone freshwater microbial communities from boreal shield lake in IISD Experimental Lakes Area, Ontario, Canada - Sep2016-L227-6m | ecosystem: Environmental > Aquatic > Freshwater >...
AGCGTGAAGCCCGCCCCGAGCGTGAGGCCCGGCCCGAGCGTGAAGCCCGGCCCGAGCGCGAGCCACGGCATGACCGCGACCGCGACGAAGCCCCCAAGGCCAAGCCCGGCAAGGTCGAAGTCATCCGCTTCGACCGGCTCTGAGCCGGGGCCCTACTCCGCCAGCCACCAGCCGCGGCGGCCGGGCACGAAGCCGTAGGTCTGCCCGAGGGCACTGAAGCCCACGCCGCGCAGGCGGCGGTCCAGGGCCAGGTAGCTGACCACGTAGGTCAGCTGGAGGAGGGGGTGATCCCGCTGGATCAGAGTATTGATCTGCCGGTAGAGCGCCTGACGGCGCCGCGGATCCAGCTCGTGCCGGCCCTGTTCGAAGAGGGCGTCCACCTCCGGGTTCTGGTAGCCGGTGACGTTGGTGCCGCCCTTGATCCCCTCGGTGGTGAGGAGCGGGCTCTCGCTGTCGGGATCGAGGCTGGTGCTCCAGGCAAAGTCCCAGATGTCGCCCTCTCCCTTCGCGGACCTGTCCTGGATCTCATCGAAACCCGCGCGGCGCAGCTCGATCTGGACCCCGAACTTCCTCGCCGCGTCGCGGAAGGCCTGGGCTGCGTCCCGCTGACCGAAGTTTTGGCGGCAGTACATGACCAGCTTGAGCGGGCGCCCCTGGGCATCCCGGCACACCCCGTCCGGCCCAGGGCTCCAGCCCGCTTCTTCGAGCAGCAACCGAGCCCGCTCCACGCTAGGAAGCTGCTCCACCCGGTCCTCCCAGGCCCAGCTTCCCGGCGGCCAGAGGCTGCTGGCGAGGCGGGCGATGCGGAGGTGGCGCTGGGCCATGAGGAACTCCCAGGGCAGCGCCTCGGAGAGGGCGCGCCGGAGGCGCACGTCCCCCAGCAGGCTGCGGCGGGAACTGCAGTTGAACCAGAACACGTCATAGGCCCCCTGCGGCGCGGACTGGGCCACCAGGGTCCCATCCCCGAAGGCGCCGCGGCGCAGCAGGTAGTGGTGGAACCAGTCCAGCTCTCCCGCGTGGTAGGCATGCGCCAGGAACTGCCGCGCGTGCTCTCCGGGGTCCGCGGCCTGGACCCGGAACTGGAATCCCTCCCAGCGGCCTGGATGGGACCCGGCATAGCCCGCCCAGCGCTCCAGCTGAACCTCCTGGCCCGTGGCGCCCGGCAGCACCCGGTAGGGTCCCGAGCCGATGGGAGCGAAGTTGAGCGGGTGCTGCAGCGGGTTCACCCCCAGCGTGTAGAGGCGGCGAGGCACGGGCTGGAAGTCATGCAGGTCCGACAGCAGCGAGGCCCGCGGCTGCTTCAGGCGGATGCGGAGGCGCAGCGGACCCTCGGCCATGAGGCTGTCCAGGGTGCGGACACCCACCAGGTCATAGACCTTCCGGACCTGCGGCAGCGAGAGCAGACGCCAGGTGGCCACCAGGTCCTCGGCCTCCAGGGGCGAGCCGTCCTGCCAACGCAGCCCCGGCCGCAGCTTCAGCAGGATGTCCCGGCCCGAAGGCGAGATCTCCCAGCTCTCCAGCAGCTGGGGCACGAAGACCCCGTGCTCGTCCACGGCGACCAGGCGGTCGAAGATCAGGTCCACCACCTGGGACTCCACCTCCCGGGCCAGCAGCAGGGGATTCAGGCTCTGGAGCGACTTATCGAGGGCCACGCGGATCGGCTCCCCGGCGCCGAGACCGGAACCCAGGAAGAGCGCGAGTAGGAGGCAGCACCAACGCATGGTGCCTCTTCATCGGTGGCGTGGAGCCGATCCTGAGTACCGGTCAGGGCCGGGCGCTCTCCACCAGCTCCACCAGCGCCTCGGCCATGGTCTGCCCGGGCCGGGGGGGATTCTCCACCACGGAACCCACGAGCTGCTGCTTCCCCCCCGGCTGGGTGGCGAAGAGGTAGAAGGTGGGCACCCGGGCCACCGCCTGGGGAGCGAAACCAGCAGGCCAGTGGGCTGGATCCAGCTGCTTGTCCCGGTTGACGCCCAGGTAGTGGATCTCGATGAAGGGGGTGGGCACCGCCTCCAGGGCCAGCAGGTCTGGCAGCTGCAGGTGGCTGTCAGCGCACCAGGAGCCGAACACCGCCACCAAGGTGAAGGGCTGGTGGATGGCCTGCCAGCGCCCCTTGAGCTGGGCAGACAGCCTGATCTGGGCCAGGTTGTCCCGGAACACCGCCCGGTGAGCCAGGATCGCCTTGCCCGTGGCAGGGCCCAGCAGCAGGGGCAGGCTGTCCTTGACGTCCACGAGGGCCCCCGGCGGCAGGCTGGGCCCCTCGACCACGACCACCGCACCGGTCTGGGCCTGCAGTCCCAGGGCGACAAGGGCCAGAAAGGCAGCTTTCATGGGGTTCTCCTGGTTCTGATGATAGCCCGAGCGAATACTTGACTCGTTTGCTCAGGAATACTAGCCTTGAACCTGGAGCACACTCCGTGAAGATCTCGGCTCGAGGCAGGTACAGCATGCAGGCCCTCTTTGACCTGGCCCACCACAGCCACGGCCAACCGGTGCCGCTCCACGTGATCGCCGAGCGCCAGAAGCTCTCCCTGCCCTTCCTGGAGCAGATCTTCAACAAGCTCAAGAAGGCCGGTGTGGTCGCCAGCGTCCGCGGCCCCAAGGGCGGCTACATCCTCACGCGGCCCTGCAACCAGGTGAGCGTGGGCGAGGTGCTGCGCCTGACCGACAGCAGCTTCTATGCCGCCGCCAAGGAAGATCCCAAGACCGCCAACCAGGTGCTCAAGTCCGATGAGCGCATGAGCCAGATGCTCTGGAACCGCCTCTCGGACCACATCTCGGCCTTCATGGAGAAGGTCACCTTCGCGGATCTGTGCTCCGAGACCTCCAGCAACACCTGCCCCGACTGCACCTGCCCGGAATACGTGCAGGACGTCCAGGGCCAGTTCGTGCGGGGTGAGCGCAAGGCTTGTGGCGTGCTTTGAGCAACCCCTGCGCCCTACCCAGCCTGGCCCATCCGCCCACGGAGGCCGATCTTGCGGACCTGCCCCGCCTGGAGCGGAAGCTGGCCCGGCGCCTGGGCGCGACCAACGGCGCCTATGACCTCATCGCGGACGGGGACCGCATCCTGGTGGCCGTCAGCGGCGGCAAGGACAGCTGGGCCCTGCTGGACCTGCTGGAGCGGCTGCGGAAGCGCGCGCCCGTCACCTTCTCGGTGGACGCCGTCACCGTCGACCCCGGCTTCCCCCAGTTCAATCCGGACCCCATCGCCGAGGTCTGCGAGCGCCTGGGCGTCCCGCACCACGTCATCCCCGCCCCCATCGACAAGATGGTGCGCACCAAGCCCGAGGAGCTGCCCTGCATCATCTGCTCGCGGCTGCGGCGCGGGGTGCTCTACTCCTTCGCCAAGCAGAAGGGCTTCACCAAGATCGCCCTGGGCCACCACCTGGACGACCTCATCGAGACCCTGCTCATCAACCTGTTCTTCGAAGGCCGCCTCAGCACCATGCCCCTGCGCCTGCTGAGCGACGACGGCGCCAACACCGTCATCCGCCCACTCGGCACCTGTGAGGAAAAGGATCTGCAGCGCTACGCCTGGCTGCGCGGCTTCCCCATCGTGCCCTGCGGCTGCCCCCTCTGCGGCTGCTCCAGCCTGGAGAGCCGCCGCAAGCAGGTGAAGGAACTCATCGCCTCCATGGAAGGCAGCATCCCCCAGCTCAAGGCCTCCATGCTCGGCGCCATGGGCAACGTGAAGCTGAGCCACCTGCTGGACCTGAAGCTGGGCGCCCTGCACGCCAAAGGCACCGACGAAGCCATCGAGCGGCTGGGGTAGGGCCTGGGTTTTCTTAAAGACAGGAAACCAGGCAGAGGAGAGCGGAGAAAAAGCTCTTTGGACGGGGATAAATGGGATGAACGGGGATAAAACCTTGTGGGGTTGGGGCAACCTCAGCCCCAGCGATTACAGATCAAAAGCGGAACCACAGATTTCGCAGATCACCCAGATTGGCGCCGACCCACTCTCCGCATGGGCCCGCCAAAGGCGGCTTCCGGCATAGCCGGAAGTCATCCCGGGGTGGAGTCCATGCTTTGGTGCATCCCAACCCTAGGTTCCTTAGGGTGGAGTTTCATCCCTGAAATCTGTGGCTAAGGCCCTTTAGGTTTTGGCAGTTATCCCCGTTCATCCCTGTTATCCCCGTCAACAGCCTTTCTCTTTTCAGGCAGTGCTCCGCTCTCCTCCGCCCCTCTGTCCTTCCTCCGCTTATCCCGTCTTTTCCCATTGACCCTATGCTGAAACCCTCAGATCGGGAGCCTTCATGAACGTGCTGATCGTCCTTGCCCACCCGGAGCTCCAGAGCTTCAATGGCGCGCTGTTCGAGACCGCGGTTGCCACGCTGCGCGCGGCGGGCCACACCGTCGTCACCAGCGACCTGCACCGCCTGGGATTCAGCCCCCTCTCGGACCGGTCCAACTTCACCACGATCAAGGACCCGGGCTATCTGAAGCTCCAGACCGAGGAGCTGCACGCCACGGAGACCCACGGCTTCGCGCCGGAGCTGGAGGCGGAGATCGCCAAGGTGGAGGCCGCGGACCTGATGATCTGGCAGTTCCCCCTGTGGTGGTTCAGCGTGCCCGCCATCCTCAAGGGCTGGGTGGACCGGGTCTTCGCCATGGGCCGCGCCTATGGTGGCGGCCGCGTCTATGAGACCGGGATGTTCCGGGGCAAGCGCGCCCTGCTCTCCCTCACCACTGGCGGCCCCGAGGGGGCCTACCAGCCCGAGGGCTTCAACGGGGATCTCCAGGCCATCCTCCGCCCCCTCCAACGGGGCATGCTGGCGTTCACCGGCTTCGAGGTGCTGGCCCCCCAGATCCACTACGGCCCCGTACGGGTCGAGCCCGCCCAGCGCGAAGCCTGGCTCCAGGCCTGGGCCGAGCGCCTGCGGCAGATCGAAACCGAGCAGCCCATCGACGTCGGCCGCTACTGAGCCCGGCGGTCGTTCCGCGAGGATCGGGGAGCGTCAGGCCTGACCCTTTCCTGCTGTTGGCGCCAGCCAGGCGACCAGCTTCGTCAGGCCCAGCAGGACCAGGATGAACACGGCCGCCCAGATGACGAACTCCACCGCCAGGCCCGGCCAGAAAGGAAGGTCTCGGGTCGGCTTGAAGTGGAGCGCGGCCTGGCCAAGCCGGGTGATGGCGTAGGTGAGCAGAAAGGCGATGAAGGAGATCAGCTTGCTCGACATGGACATGCTCCGGGGCCGGGTGGCAGGGCGACCTCACTTCTCAGGAGTCACCCGCTCCGGAGCGGGACTGGGAGCCGCCTTCTGCGCCGCTTCCAGCTCCTTCAGGTAGAGGTCGGTGTCCAGCTCTGTGAGGACCAGGGTGAAGGGCTCGCTGGAGACGATCTCCGTCGATCGGATCTGCACCAGCACCTCAATGACCCGGTGCTGCCGGTTGAGGTAGATGGCCTGGTCTTTCCGCATCTCGGTCTTCTGCGGCAACTTGTCATAGGGAATATCGGTGCCGCTGGCCTCCACGATGCTGAGGCTGAAGGACGGTCGGCTGGCCTTGATCTCAGCCTGGATGCTCTGGTTCGCCTTGAGCGGGATCCGGTACTGGACCTTCCCGGGAAGGAAGGGGTCAGAGACCGCCCGGCTGCCCTTCCATTCCCCCAATTTCTTGGGAACGGGGATGGATGACAGGGTGCCCTGGATCTCCATCTGACGAGGCTTCTTGGGCACCTCAGCAGGAACGTCGCTGAGCAGGGCAGGGATCAGGGCCAGGGCGAAGAGGATCATGGGTGGGTTCCGGACTTCGAGGAAGACCGTTCAGGTCGAGGAAGAACAGGGTAAGCGGCCTGCGCTGACTAGGGGAAGACCTTGCGGGCGACGACGGCGAGGAGGGCCGTGACGAGGCCACCTATGAAACCGTAGGCTACCATCCGGCCCCAGTGGCGGTCCCGGGGAGGAAGGTGTTCCTGCACCTCCGGGGAGGACTGGAGGGTGGAAGCCCCCAGGCCGAAATCGACCCGCTGCCAGGACTCACCGACATGGCCCGGAAGGAAGGCGGGCTCTTCCCCGCGCTTCTCGATGCGTTTCACAGGAGCCATGGGACACCTCAGGGGTGGCGACCAGCAGAGGGATCTTACCGCACCCGCCTGCCCCGAGGATCCGAGCGGAGCCGATCATTCGGGGCGATGGGAGAGCGCCTAAGGCAGGGGCAGCGGAGGGTCAGACCGATTCTGGGGGAAGCGGCTTGTTGGTGGGCCACGTTCGGGTCACCAGAACCGAGGCGATCAGCAGCAGCGAGGCCAGGCACATGATGGGCAGCCGCAGCCCCCGGTACCTTGAGTGGATGAGCACCAGGACCTTGTCGGCGGGCTGCGGAGTGGCGATCTCACTTCCCTGGCGATTGGCAACGATGGCGGCGGCCGAAGCGTCCTGGTTGGGACCCGGCCGCACCAGCATGACGTCGGCGGCGTCGATGGGCAAGTAGCCGGGCTTCTGGAACAAGGTAAGCGCCCCGGCCAGGTTGAGCAGGACCAGCAAGACCCAGGAGCCAAGGTGGATCATTCGTTTCGGTTCGCGCATGGGGTTTGCCTTCCTGGAAAGTATAGGCCCGCCTGAGCGAGAGGTTTGACCAACGGCATGGGCTGGGGTCAGCGAGCTACTTTGAGCCGAGCATTCGGAGCGCTGCGAGCACACCAAACGCCGTGGCCCAGACGGCGCAGACCAGGTAGGACGCAAAGGTGACCCAGTACCAGATGGGTTCACTTTCCCGCTGGTAGGTTCGGGTGCCGAACCCCCAGCCCCGGCCCTGGATCTCCTGGGAGACATAGGCCCTGAAGACCAGCCAGAAGAACAGTGCGCCGAGGGCCAGGAACAGCGTTGGGATCATGGGCCTACTTTAGCTCTTTCAGGATCGGCCGGAGGTCCTCGAGTTTGTCGAAGAGGTGCCAGATGTAGTCCTGGGTGCCGTTGACGCGATGCGGGTGCAGGTCGGCCAGGGCGGGATCGTCGCAATAGGAAGCAAAGGCCTCTCTGGAGGCCCACTCCACCAGGATCAGCACCGCCCGGGGCTCGATCTCGCCCACCACGGCCTCGCGAAACTTGCCCAGCGCCACCACGCGACCCCCGTGGGTCTGGACTTCCCTGACGGACCGGCGCGCGTAGGCCAGGTACTCGTCCCGGTTCGAGACGTTGAAGAGGTTCAGGGCATAGACCGGCTGGCTCATGGCTGCTCCTTGGGACACCTGTCAGGGATCAAGCAGTCGGAGCTCAGCGGGTGCCACCCGGATCTCCCGACCCGTCGAGAGCTCTACGGTGTAGCACAACCCGCCTTCGTCCAGGAAGACAGAGACCACAGACCCTCGCAGCCCCGCGTCAGGACCGTCCTGCAGCTCGACCGCATCATTGAGAACAAAGGGCATGTCTTCGGGATGCCGGCGGCCCTCATCGAACGCACTCTCGAGCTCATCGTCCATCGACATGATGAAGTCGCCTAACAAAAAAGCAGGTCAGACCCGCATGAAGCGAGGTGACGAGCAGAGCCGAAGGTTTTTAGAAAGTATCAGGGTCCAACGACGGGAGCATGATAACCAGGAAGCAACTCTGATCAGCCCCAGGAGAACCCCATGACCCTCTGCCCCATTGCCCTGGCAGTCACCTGCCAGAAGTGCTTCGCCTTCCCGGTCTGCCCCCTCAAGACCGTGCTCGGCGACCACAAGGAAGAGGCCCCCAAGGCCGCTCCGAAAGCCCCCGCCGCCAAGGCGAAGAGCCGAAAGAAGCCCGGGAAATCAAGGTAAGCGCCGGTAGCTGGCCCGAGCCAGGTTGGTAGCCCAATCCTTGCCCCCACCTCCCAAGGGCAGGAGAGCAAGAACTGGCCTGGAGGACGCCTGCTCTTTCAGTTATCCCCTTCATCCCATTTATCCCTGTCCAAAAAAAGCAGTTTTGACGGGGATAAATGGGATGCAGGGGATGGGCCGTTCGGGATTCAGGAAAAGACTCTGTAACCAGTGATGAACAGTGATAACTGCTGAAAGATAAAAGACCCAGCGCCCTTCTCTGCTTCCCTCCGCGCCTCCGGCTTTCCTCCGCTTCTCTCTCTAGTTGTCCTTTTGTTTTCCGCCTAAAGCCACCAAATACCTCAGTCCAGGCTCAGCCACAGGCCTTTGAGGTAGAAGCCTTCGGGGTGATTCAGGCTGTAGGGGTGGTCGGCGGGCTGCCCGAGGTGGGCCAGGACCTTGGCTTCGCGGCCGGCTTCCAGCAGGGCGGTCCAGACGGCTTCCTGGAAGCGGGTGCGATCCAGGTGCTGGCTGCAGGAGAAGACCCACAGCATGCCGCCGGGGGCCGTGGCGCGGGCGCCGAGGCGGAAGAGGTCCTTGTAGGCCTTGAAGGCCCGGTCCACGTCCTTGCGCTGCTTGGCGAAGGCGGGGGGGTCCACGATGACGCGGTCCCAGGACAGGGGGTCCAGGGTGCGCATCAGCTCGAAGGCGTCCCCTTCCATGCGCAGGTGCGCCGCCGGGTCCAGACCGTTGGCGGCCCAGTCGCGCTCTGCGTGGTCCAGGGCCGGGACGCTGATGTCCAGGGTGGCCACCTCCGTGGCGCCGCCCAGGCCTGCGTGGATGCTGAAGCCGCCGGTGTAGCCGAAGGCGTTGAGCACACGCTTGCCCTGGGACACGCGGCCCACCTGCAGCCGGTGCTCCCGCTGGTCCAGGAAGAACCCCGTCTTCTGGCCCCGCAGCAGGTCCACGGTGAACTGCGCCGCGCCCTCCCGCAGCTGCACGGGCCCCGCGAGGCTGCCCTTCAGCAGCCGGTTGACGAGCTCCAGGCCCTCGTCGCGGCGGCCGGACTGGCTGCGCTCCACGAAGGCCACAATGCCCTCGCGCTTGCCAATTTCAAAGAGGATGGGCCACCAGACCTCGCGGAGGGCCTCCAGCCCGGCGGTGCCCACCTGCAGCACCAGGGCGCTGGCGTAGCGGTCCACCACCAGGCCCGGCAGGCCGTCGCCTTCGCTGAAGATCCAGCGGCAGCCGCCTTCGGGCTCCCACAGGCCCAGCTGCTTGCGCAGGGCCAGGGCGGCCTCGAAGCGGCTTCGGAAGAAGGCCTCGTCCAGGGGCGCGTCCTCGAAGCGGAAGAGCCGCGCCGCCAGGGGGTTCGTGGGACTGGCCGTGCCAACGCCCAGCACCTGGCCGGTGTCGTCCGCCAGCCGCACCAGGGTCGAGTCCGTGGGCTTGGCCAGGGCGCCCGAGAACACCCAGGGATGGTGCCGGGTGAGCATGGCCTCCTTGCCGGGCTTGAGACGGAGCAGGGGATAGGGCCAGCGAGGTGTGTTCATGAGTCCAGGTTAACTTGATACTCTGGAAAGATGCGTCGTACCGCCCTGCTCACCCTGATCTTCTCCGCCCTCCTGCAGGCTGCGGGGCCCGTGCTGCTGATCAGCACCGACGGTCTGGGCGCGGATCAGTTCACCCCGACCACCATGCCGAAGCTCTGGGCGCTGGCCCAGCAGGGCCGCCGGGGCGAGGGCCTGCCCCCCTTCCCCGCCACCACCTTCAACGGCCACGTGACCATGGCCACGGGCTGCTGGCCCGAGCACCACGGGGTCGTGGCCAACGGCTATGTGGAGCCCGCCACCAAGGCCATGGTGCCTGTGGCCCACAATGCCAAGGACATCCTCCGCGAGCCACTCTGGGTGGCCGCCACCCGCAGCGGCGTGCGCACGGCGGTCTTCCACTGGGTGGGCGCCACGGGCCCCTGGGAGGGCGTCACCCCCTGGCGCATGCAGGTCTTCCGCTCGGGACACCCGGACAGTGAGGGGCTGGCCTTTGCGGAAGCAGCCCTCAAGGACGGAGCTCAGCTCGTCATGGCCTACCTCTCGGGCACCGATGGGGAGGGCCACGTCAAGGGACCCCGCAGCCCCGAGCTCCGCGCGAAGCTCCAGTACATCGACGACGAGATGGCCCCCTGGCTGCAGCGGATGTTGGCCACCCATCCCGGCCTCCGCGTGATCCTGGCGGCGGACCACGGCATGGCCCGGATGACCCGCCGCATCCACCTCCCTTCTCTGCTGGACGGCATTCCGTGCACCCTCGTCACCCACGGCGGCAGCGCCTACGTCTACCTCAAGAACCCCCAGGACGAGGCCAAGGCCCTGGCCCGCCTGCGCAAGCCCGGCCTCCAGGTCTGGCCCCGGGCGCAGGTGCCCGTTCGCTACCACCTGGCGGGCAGCGCCCGGGTCGGGGACCTGGTGCTGCTGGCCCCCGAAGGCCAGTGGTTCTCCCAGGCTCGCTCCAGCCGCGAGGAGGAAGGCGAGCGCTACGGCCGCAGCGGCGCCCACGCCTACACCAGCGAGACGCCCATCATGCACACCTGGCTGGTGGTGCTGGGCGCCGGCCAGACCCCCCTCGGCCACGTGCCCCTCTGGGACCTCGCCCCCACCGCCGCCGCCTGGCTCGACATCCACTGGGCCCAAGCCCCCGACGGCCAGCCCATTCGCTGAGCCCGGAAGAAAAGCTCTGCACACCGATGAACACCGATAAAAGATGAAGGGAGAGGGGCCGCCAAGCTTAGCCCGGGCGCCCTGGGCTAGCCCCGGAACACGAAGTTCAATGCCCCGTCCATCCCTCTTATCCCCGTCAAAAGAAAAAACTGAAGATAAGCGGAGGCAGGCGGAGCTGCGGAGGAAAGCGGAGCACCGCCCGCGGACGTCAGACTCGGCACCTGGGCCGCTGAAGAGAATTTATTTGACGGGGATCACTGGGATGGACGGGGATGGGCGGCAATCCAGTTGCCGGGTTGGGGACGCACTGAGCATGGGCTCCATCTGGGCCGGAAGCCGCCTGCGGCGGGCCCATGCAGGTTGGGTCGGCGCCCATCTGTGGAATCTGTGAAATCTGCGGTTCCGCTTTTGCTCTTGGATGCCTGAGCCTGCGCAGCGCCAACATCAGCAGGCCTTATCGGTGTTCATCGGCTTTTCTCGGTGTTCATCGGTGGCTGATTTCTGTTTCCCAGGTCCCAACGATGCGTGCTACCGCAGGAGGCCCAGCAGCACCTGAGCCAGCACGATCTTGAGGATGGTGGCCAGGGGGTACACGGTGGCGAAGCCGACGTTGGGCAGGTCGTTCCCGGTGTGGTGGTTGGCGTAGCCCAGCACCACGGGCTGGGTGTGGGTGCCTGCCAGGATGCCGAACATCACGTTCAGGGGAATACCGAAGAGCTTGTGCCCCAGCACCATGGTCAGGGAGTCCGCCACGAAGCAGACCAGGAAGGCCGCGCCCAGGAACAGGGGCAGCACCGAGGCGTCCCGGGAGAGGATGGCGCGGAAGCCCTCGCCGGAGAGGATGCCGATGCCCGCCGCGAAGAGCACCAGGCCGAACTGGCGGACCGTGTGGTTCGCGCTGTAGGGGAAGTTCCAGACCAGGGGGCCGATGCGGTGGAAGCGGCCCAGGATCAGCGCCACGGCCAGGGGGCCGCCCGCGAAGCCCAGCTTGAAGATGATGCCGTGGCCCAGGGGGATGGGCAGCTGGCCCAGGGCGAGCCCCGCCGCCAGGCCCATGGCGAAGGTCAGGAAGCTCACCTCGCTGATGGCCCGGTAGCTGTCGCCGAAGAACTCCTCGATGGCCTCGATGTTGTCCCTGCGGGTGGTGACCCGCACCCGGTCCCCCAGTTCCAGCACCGTGTCGCCGTCCGGCACGAACCAGAGGTCGCCACGCCGCACCCGCGTGATGATGGCCTGGAACCGGTTCACCAGGTCCAGCTTGCCCAGGGGCACACCCACCACGTCCCAGCGCGAGACGAACACCCGCGTGGCATCCAGGGCGCTCTGGTCCCGGTCCAGTTCCACGTGGCTGCGCTCGCCGATCAGGGCCTCCACCTGGGCCAGGTCGTCCGCCGAACCCACCACCGTCACCAGGTCGTCGAGCTTCAGGCCCAGGTCCGGCCCCGGCAGCAGCAGCTCCGCCTTGCGCAACACCCGGCCGAACACCACCCGCAGGCGGCCCGCGGCGCAGACATCGTGCTTGGTCAGGGCTTCGGCCTCGGGCCGCGTCACCCGGATGGTCCAGGCCTCCAGCTTCTGGTGGCCCGTCTGGTAGTCCTTGAGGCCGTCCGCCTCCTCCTGCAGGTTCACGCGGAAGACCTTGGCGCTGATGAGGATCACCAGCATGGGCACCAGCACGCCGATGGGGTAGGCGATGGCCGAGGCCACCGTGGGCTGGGCCAGCTCCAGGGGGCTGGCCCCGGAGGCCTTGACGCGCTCGATGACGCCCGCCAGGGCTGGCATATTGGTGAAGCTGCCGGTGAGCAGACCCGCCGCGTACCGGGCGTTGAAGCCCATGACCCGGGCCAGGAGCATCACGAAGCCCGTGGAGATGAGCATCACCAGGAACACCACGGCGTTCTTCTTCATGCCCTCGCGGCTGAAGGCGGCCCAGAAGCTGTGGGAGATCGAGAGGCCCATGGCGTAGACGAACACCGCCAGGCCCAGCTCGTAGACCAGCTTCATGTCCTTGGAGATGTCCTGCTTGAGGGCGGGGTCCAGGCCCGGCGCCATGACCAGGGCGCCCAGGGCGATGCCCGCGAAGAGGATGCTGGCGATGCCGAAGGAGGCGCCGGCCACCTGGAGCTTGCTGATGGGATAGCCCAGGGCCACGACGGCGAACAGCAGCAGGAGCGGGTTGTGCGCGAAGAAGAAGAGGACCTGTTCGACCATACTCACTCCATGCCCAGCCCGGTCTTCCAGGACTTCATGTCAACCGCTTGATGGCCGCCACCAGGGCCTCCACCTCGCTGGGCTGCGTGTCGGGAAGCATCGAGAACCGAAGTACCGAGCGCGCGTCTTCGATAGTATACCCCAAGGTCGTGATCGCGTGACTCGGTTTCACGGAGCCGCTGTGGCACGCGCTGCCGGTGCTCACGGCGAAACCGGCGAGATCCAGCGCCACCTGGAGGGCCTCGCCGCTGCGGCCCCGGAACAGCACACAGCTGGTGTTGGGCAGCCGGGGCTGGCCGTGGCCGATGACCTCCAGGTCCCGGTGCCAGCTCAGCAGCTCCGCCTCGAAGGCGTCACGCAGGGGGGCCAGGGCCGCGTTCTGGTCGAGCAGCTCGGGCAGGTGCCGCACCGCCGCGGCCAGGCCGCGGATGGCGGGCAGGTCCTCGGTGCCGCCCCGGCGGCGGCGTTCCTGGGGACCTTCCATGACGGGCTCCCAGGGCAGGCCCGGCCGCAGCCACAGCAGGGCCGCGCCCCGGGGACCGCCGACCTTGTGGCCGCTGAAGACGGCGGCATCGCAGGCGGAGAGGTCCACAGGCACCTTGCCCCAGGCCTGGGCGCAGTCGCAGATCCGCACCGCGTCCAGCGCGGTCGGCATCCCGTAGAGGAGGCCCGTCTCGTTGCTCGCCGCCATCTGGACCACGGTGGCGCAGGCCTCCGGAAGCTCCGGCAGCCAGCTCACGCGAGCCCAGTCCCGCAGCGGGTTCAGGCAGGCGCTGTGCTCGCCGGGAAACACCGCTGCGGGCCGATCCCCCAGCGCGGCCTGGAGCCCCCGCAGCAGCAAGTGCAGGGCCTCGGTGGCGCTGGCGCAGCAGACCAGCTCCCCCGGGGCCACACTCAGAGCTTCCGCCAGCTCCCGGCGGGCCTCCTCCAGCAGGTGGCGCGCCCGCTGGCCCTCGCGGTGGGTACTCGTGGGATTGGCCCAGTCCTCGGCCAGGGTCCGACACACCGCCACCACCGCGTCCGGATGGGGCGGAGTCGTGGCGTTGGCATCGAAGTAGAGGCGGGCCATCCCTCAATGTAACCTGAGGGCATGGCCCAATCCCTGGCAGGCAAGCTCGTCGTCGCCATTTCGTCCCGCGCCCTCTTCGACTTCGAGGAGGAGAACCGGGTCTTCGAAGAGGCCGACGACCGCGCCTACATGGAGCTGCAGCTGGCGCGCCTGGACCAGCCCGCCCAGCCCGGCGTGGCCTTCCCGCTGGTGAAGAAGCTGCTGGCCTTCAACGCTGACGGGGCCTCCCGCGTGGCCGTGGTGATCCTCTCGCGCAACGATCCCGTGAGCGGCCTGCGGGTCTTCCGCAGCGCCCAGGAGGCCAACCTGCAGCTGGAGCGGGGCGTCTTCACCCGGGGCCGGAACCCCTATCCCTACCTCACGTCCCTGGGCGCGAACCTGTTCCTGTCGGCCAAAGAGGACGACGTCCGCGCGGCCCTGCTGGCGGGCTTCGCCGCGGCCCGGGTCTATCCCGACAGCACCGTGGCGGCGGACCGCCATCCCGAAGAGATCCGCATCGCCTTCGACGGTGACGCCGTGATCTTCAGCGACGAGGCCGAGCGGGTCTATGACAAGGGCGGCCTGGCCGCCTTCCAGGCCCACGAGATCGAGCGGGCCGGGGTGCCCCTGCCCCCGGGCCCCTTCAAGCCCCTGCTGGAGGCGCTGCAGCCCCTGCAGGCCCAGGGCGCCGGCGCCCCCATGCGCATCCGCACCGCCCTGGTCACCGCCCGCAGCGCCCCGGCCCACGAGCGCGCCATCCGTACCCTCATGGCCTGGAACATCCAGGTGGACGAGGCCATGTTCCTGGGGGGCCTCGAGAAGGCCGACTTCCTGCGCGAGTTCGAGCCCGACTTCTTCTTCGATGACCAGACCGGCACCTGCGACACCGCCTCCCGCGTGAGCCCCACCGGCCACGTCGTCAGCGGCGTCAAGAACGAGGTGGATCAGGCGGCCCGGGGGGATCGGTAGGGCTCGGAACGCTGCGCGTTCCGAGATGGGAAGAAGCTTCGCCACTAACAGATTGTCAATTTATCTCCAAAGCCGGGCCGCGCGCGGTCCGGCTTTGGAGCGCGGCGCGGCACCAAAGGTTAGACTTGAACAGACGGAGGACTTATGTCCCGCAGGCTGGTGGAGTGTGTGCCGAACATCTCGGAGGGCCGGGACGCGGCGAAGATCAAGGCGGTGACGGAGGCCATCGCGGCGGTGCCGGGGGTGGAGCTGCTGGACGTGGATCCTGGCGCGGACACCAACCGCACGGTGATCACCTTTGTGGGCGAGCCCGAGGCGGTGCTGGAGGGCGCCTTCCGCTGCATCGCCGAAGCCGCCAAGGTCATCGACATGAGCCAGCAGCACGGGGCGCACCCGCGCCTGGGCGCCACGGATGTGGTGCCCTTTGTGCCCGTCGAGGGTGTCTGCATGGCGGACTGCGCGGAGCTGGCCCGCCGCCTGGGCCAGCGCGTGGGCGCCGAGCTGGGCATCCCGGTGTATCTCTACGAAGCCGCCGCCTCCCGGCCCGAGCGCCGCAACCTGGCCGATGTGCGCCGGGGCGAGTATGAAGGCCTGGCCGCCAAGCTGCGGGAGCCCGCATGGCAGCCGGACTTCGGCCCCGCCGCCTTCAACGCCCGCGCCGGGGCCACCATCATCGGCGCCCGGGAGTTCCTGGTGGCCTACAACGTCACGCTCAACTCCGGGGACAAGGCCCACGCCACGGACATCGCCTTCGAGCTGCGGGAGAAGGGCCGGGTGGCCCGTCGCGGCCGCATCCAGCCCTTCTACCAGACGGGTGAGATCCAGCTCTACGCCGAGGGCTCCTTCCCCTGCGGCAACTGCGACTTCACGGGCGCGACCTTCGACGCAACCGTCGCCCACTGCGCCGCGGCCCACGGCTACGACCTGCCGGAGCTGCTGCGCCTCAACGACGCGGACCCCACCTGCCCCGTGGGCCAGAAGGTCCGCCGCCGGGGGCTCTACGGCCACTGCAAGGCCATCGGGTGGTACGTGGAGACCTACCGCCGGGCCCAGATCAGCATCAACCTCACGGACTACCAGCAGACGGCCCCCCACACGGTGCTGGAGGCCACCCGCCGCCTGGCCGCGGAGCGGGGCCTGGTGGTCACCGGCAGCGAGCTCGTGGGCCTGGTGCCCTTCCCCTGCCTGCTGGCCTCCGGCCGCCACTACCTGCAGGCCATGGGCAAGTCCACGGGGGTGCCGGTGCAAGACATCCTCCAGACCGCCGTCTTCTCCATGGGCCTCGGCGACGTCGCGCCCTTCGACCTTGAGCAGAAGGTCCTCGGGCTGCCCAAGGTCGATCCCAAGGCCCTCGTGGCCCTGCCCGTCCACGCCTTCACGGACGAGGTCAGCCGGGACACGCCGGCTCCAGGCGGCGGCTCCATCGCGGCTCTGGCGGGCAGCCTGGGCGCGGCCCTGGCCAGCATGGTGGCCAACCTGGCCCACGGCGGGCCCGACGCGGCCAAGAACGAAAGCCTCATCACCCTCGCCGAGCGGGCCCAGGTGCTCAAGGACCGGCTCATGGTAGCGGTGGATGCGGACACCCAGGCCTTCAACGCCTACATGGACGCCCGCCGCCTGCCCGAGGCCACCCCCGAGCAGCAGGCCGCCCGCCAGGCCGCCCTGCAGGCTGGGCTGAAGATCGCCATCGAGGTGCCCCTGGACACGGCCCAGGCCAGCCTGGAAGCCCTGGAGCTGGCAGGCGAGGCCGCCCGGCTGGGCAAGGTGGCCAGCATCAGCGACGCGGCGGTGGGAGCCCAGATGGCCTATGCAGGTGTGCGCGGCGGCGTCTGGAACGTGGTCATCAACCTCAAGGACATCTCCGACCCGGCCTACGTGGACCGGATGCAGGCCCAGGGCGCCGAGCTGCTGGCCCGCGCCACCGAGCACCTGGCGGCCATCACTGCCCTGGTGGACCAGAAGCTGCAGGACCGCATCCTGAAGGCCCGGAGGCCAGGAGTCTGAGGGCCGGCAGCACTCGGCCTCATCCCTTCAAGGTTTAGACTGACCGATCATCGGATTAACTTAATCCACCTATTGGTGCACTTGGATAAGTCTGGACAAACCCCTTTTCGGGCTGCCGCGATTCAACGCCGCGACCCGAGGGGCCGAAGCACACCTCGGGCGAGATCCCCTCCCCCAGAGGAGCGGCAATCCATGAATCGCAAGGGACTGTCTTTCAAATTCATGCTTCCGGTGACCTTGGCCCTGGCTGGCCTGCTGGGGGCGGTGATCTGGGGGGTGAGCGCCTACCAGACCGCCCAGTCCGAGAAGGCCTTCGAGGATCTCCTCTCCTCCCTGGCCGTGGCCTCCCGCTTCATGATCCACAGCGAGGCCGAGGACTACTGCAAGCGACGGGGCATGACCTTCCACCGCGTCCTGGAGGGGAACCTCTCCAAGGACCCTGCGGCGGAGACCTTCGAGCGGGCCAGCCTGAGGCACTTCGCCGAGCATCCCGAAGCCGACCTGCGAACCGGCCGCTTCGAGGATGCCAAGGGGGACTCCCGGTTGTACGTCCTGAGTCCCGGCCGGCAGCTGGATGCCTGCGTGAACTGCCACTCTGCCAACGGGATGGAATCCTTCAAGGGCCGGAAGAACGGCGAGCTGCTGGCCTCCTTCGGCGTCTCCATGTCCACGGCGGAGCTCTATCAGCGGCAGCGCATCCTGCAGCTCGTCTCCGCCATCACCGGCCTGGCCCTGCTGGGCCTCATCGGTGGCATCGTCGTTCGCCAGGTCAAGGTCTCCATGCTCCTCCCGCTGGAGCGCCTCGGCGGGGCGATCCGGCAGGTGGCGGGCGGGGACATGACCGTCGTGGCCCCCGCGGAGAGCGAGGATGAGATCAGCCAACTGGCCGGAACCTTCAATGGCATGGTGTCGGACCTCAACCGGGCCCTGGGCAGCATGCGCCTGGCCTCGGACCGCGTGGCCTCAGGCAGCACCGAGCTGGCCTCGAGCGCCGAGGAGATGAGCCAGACCGTGCAGGAGACCGCCCGGGTGGGCGAGGAACTGCGCCGAGCCGGGGGCGAAGTCCTCGGGGCCCTCCGGCAGCTGGATGCCAACATCGAGTCCACGGTGGGCCATGGCCGCGAGACGGGCCTCCGCACCCAGGAGGCGGTGCTGGACACGGACCGTGGCGCCGAGACGGGTCGGGCCACCGCCCGCGGCATGGAGGCCATCCAGGAGGCCACCTCCCGCATCGTGGAGATCGTCAAGGTGATCCAGGACATCGCCCGGCAGACCAACCTGCTGTCCCTCAACGCGGCCATCGAGGCCGCCACGGCCGGGAGCATGGGCAAGGGATTCGCGGTGGTGGCCGACGAGGTCCGCAAGCTGGCCGAGCGCAGCGAACAGAGTGCCCAGGAGATCGAGGCCACCATCCAGGCCATGCAGAACGCCGTGGCCCAGGGCTCCCAGAGCGTGGACGTGACCCTCCAGCACCTCGTGGCGATCCGGGACCGGATCTCTCAGGTGGCCAGCAGCATCGAGGAGATCGGTAGCCTCAGCCAGGGCCAGGCCAAGACCAGCCAGGAGGTGGGCCGGAGGATGGGCGAGACCACCCTCCAGCTGGACCAGAACGCCACGGCCACCCATGAGCTGGCGGCCACGGTCGTGGAGATCGCCAAGACCTCGGACGACCTGTCCCAGGTGGCCGAAAACCTCCGGGAAACCGTCGAGCGGTTCAAGTTGAAGTGACCCGGGGAACCCCATTCGTCCCGAAATCATATTTGCCTGCTACCGATATTTACCTTCTATTGAAACAGTGCCGTTTGTAAATTCACCATTCGTTATCAGTCGAGTCCCGGCCTCGAGTCTTTCACCGGCACCGCGCCACGCATGACGCCACTCAAATCCATCCCCCACCCTGACGAGGAGCGGCCCGAATGAAAAACAAGGGATTGGCCTTCAAGTTCATCCTGCCCGTGGCCCTGGCCCTGGCCGCCTTGCTGGGCGCCGTGATCTGGGGGGTGAGTTCCTATCAGACCGCCCAGGCGGAACAGGGCTTCGAGGAGCACCTGACCTCCCTGGCCCTGGCCTCGCGCTTCATGATCCACGCCGAGGCTCGGGAATACTGCACCAGCCGGGGCATGACCTTCCACCGCGTCCGCGAAGGCAAGGCCTCCCCGGATGCCGTCGCGGCGGGCATGGAGCGGGAAGCCTACGCCCACTTCGCCGCCAATCCCGCCGCCCTGAAGCTCGTACGCCGCTTCAAGGACGAGAAGGGTGATCCCCGCCTCTACGTGCTCACTCCGGGCCGCCTCAAGGACGTCTGCATCAACTGCCACGGCGCCTTTGGCATGGAGGCCTTCACCGGCCGCTCAGCCGGGGACCTGGTCGCCACCTTCGGCGTCTCTGTCTCCACGGCCGAGCTCTACCGCTCCCAGCGGAACCTGCAGCTCCTCTCCGTGGTCGGCGGTCTGACTCTGCTGCTGGCCATCGCCGCCATCGTCTTCTACCAGGTGCGGGCCTCCATGCTCAAGCCCCTGGGCAAACTCTCCAGTGCCATCGCCGAGGTGGCCACCGGCAACATGACCGCCAAGGCGCCCGTAGAAAGTGATGACGAGATCGGCCAGCTGGCCGGGACCTTCAACGGCATGGTCTCGGACCTGAACCAGGCCCTGGGCAGCATGAGCCTGGCCTCGGACCGGGTGGCCTCGGGCAGCACTGAGCTGGCCTCCAGCGCTGAGCAGATGAGCCTGACCGTGCAGGAGACCGCCCGGGTGGGCGAGGACCTGCGGCAGTCTGGACGCGACGTGCTGAACGCCCTGCACAAGCTCGACACCAACGTGGAGGCCATGACCGAACACTCCCGCCAGACCAGCCTGCGGACCGACGAGGCCGTCCAGGACACGGACCGCGGCGCCGAGACGGGGCGGGCCACCGCCCAGGGCATGGAGGCCATCCAGCAGGCCACCTCCCGCATCGTCCAGACCGTCAAGGTGATCCAGGACATCGCCCGCCAGACCAACCTGCTGTCCCTCAACGCGGCCATCGAGGCCGCCAAGGCCGGGAGCATGGGCAAGGGCTTCGCCGTGGTGGCCGATGAAGTCCGCAAGCTGGCCGAGCGCAGCCGCCAGAGCGCCAAGGAGATCGAGGACACCATCCAGGCCATGCTGGACGCCGTGAACGGGGGTTCGACCAGCGTGGACGTCACCCTCCGCCACCTGGAAGCCATCCGGAGCCGCATCTCCCAGGTCTCGGACAACATCCACGAGATCGGGACCCTCAGCCAGGATCAGGCGCAGACCAGCCAGAAGGTGGGCGAGATGATGAACCAGACCTCGTCCCGGCTGGACCAGAACGCCACCGGCACCCATGAGCTGGCCGCCACCGTGGAAGAGATCGCCCGGACCTCCGAAGACCTGGCCCAGGTGGCCGAAAGCCTGAAAGCCACCGTCCAGCGCTTCCGGCTGCGCTGAGGCCCCGAGGCCGCCACCGTGGTTTCAAAAAAAAGCTTTTTAACCACCGATGAACACCGATAAATGCCGATTAAAAGCTGATAAAGAAGGAACTGAAATAGATCAGTATCATTTTTTATCATCCCTTTATCGGTGTTCATCGGTGTCCATCGGTGGCTGATTTGCCTTTGGCCACAACTCAACCTCTTGGTCTTCTGAGTCGATGCCCTGGTTGGTCCCCGGATCCGCCTGGTAGGGAGTACGACTCATGAACCGCAAGGGATTGGCCCTCAAATTCTTTCTGCCCGTGGCCCTGTCTCTGGCCGCCCTCATTGGGGCCGTCATCTGGGGCGTCAGCGCCACCCAGACCTCGCAGGCGGAACTGGCCTTCGAGGAGCAGCTGACCTCCCTGGCAGTGGCCTCCCGGTCCATGTTCCATGCGGACGCTGAGGACTACTGCCGCAGCCGCGGCCTGGACTTCCACCGGGTCCGGGAGGGGCAGTACACCGGCGACCGGGCCGCCGAAGCCTTCGAGCGGACCAGCCTCGCCTTCTTCGCCAGCAACCCGGCCTCCGAGCAGCGCGTGCTCACCTATACCGATGCCAAGGGCGAGCCCCGCATCTACGTGCTCAGCCCCGGACGAAACAAGGATTCCTGCATCCAGTGCCACTCCGCCTTCGGCATTGAGACCTTCAAGGGCCGCCCCTCCGGCGAGCTGGTGGCGGCCTTCGGGGTCTCCAAGTCCACGGCCGGCCTCTACCGCACCCAGCGCAACATCCGGCTCATCTCCATTCTCGGCGGGGCGGCCCTGCTGCTCGTGATCAGCGGCATCATCACCCGCCGGGTGAAGACCGCCATCCTCACGCCGCTGGAGCACCTCTCGGAGACCATCGCCAAGGTCGCGGGCGGCGACATGACCGTGCGGGCACCCGTGGAAAGCCAGGACGAGATCGGTCGGGTGGCCGAGACCTTCAACCGCATGGTGACCGACCTCAACCAGGCTCTGGGCAGCATGGGCCAGGCCTCCGAACGGGTGGCCTCCGGCAGCACCGAGCTGGCCGCCAGTGCGGACCAGATGAACGCCACCGTCCAGGAGACGGCCCGCGTGGGCGAGGCGCTGCGCCAGGCGGGGCGGGAAGTCCTGGAGGCCCTGCGGCAGCTGGACGCCAACGTGGAGTCCATGGCCAACCACACCCAGCAGACCGGCACCAAGGCCGAGGAGGCCGTGCAGGACACGGATCGCGGCGCCGAGACGGGCCGGGGCACGGCTCAGGGCATGGGGGCCATCCAGCAGGCCACCGCCCGCATCGTCCAGGCCGTGAAGGTGATCCAGGGCATCGCCCGGCAGACCAACCTGCTCTCGCTGAACGCCGCCATCGAGGCGGCCAAGGCCGGCGCCCAGGGCAAGGGCTTTGCCGTGGTCGCCGAAGAGGTGCGCATCCTCGCCGAGCGCAGCGGCCAGAGCGCCAAGGAGATCGAGGAGACCATCCACGCCATGCAGGACGCCGTGGCTGAAGGCGCCACCAGTGTGGACGTCACCCTGCACCACCTGGAGGCGATCCGGGACCGGATTTCCCAGGTCTCCAGCAACATCCACGACATCAGCGGCCTCAGCCAGGGCCAGGCCCGAACCAGCCAGGAAGTGAGCCGCATGATGAACCAGACCGCGACCCGGCTGGAACAGAACGCCACGGCCACCCATCAGCTGGCAGCCACGGTCCAGGAAGTGGCGCGGACCTCCGAGGATCTGTCGCGGGTGGCCGAGAGCCTCAAGGAGACCGTGCAGCGGTTCAAGCTGCGATAATCCAGGGCCGCCGGGCGCTTCCTGGCGGCGCCGGGAAGCGCATGCCGAACAGCAATCAGGGATACCGCCATGGGGAGCAGATCAGCCAAGCGGCGGTCGGCTGGACCGTGCTGGCCCATCTGGCGCACCGGTTCCCCCTGGCCTCCCTGGCCGAGTGGCAGGAGCGCATCGAGCGGGGTCAGGTGTTCATCGGCGACCGCTCCGCCCTGGCCGACGAGCTGCTCCGGGCCGGCCAGCAGCTCAGCTGGCTCCGCCCCCCCTGGGTTGAGCCCGAGGTCCCCCTCGCCACGGCGGTCCTCTACGAAGACGCAGACCTGCTCGCCGTGGCCAAGCCCAGCGGCCTGCCGACCCTGCCCGCAGGGGGCGAGTTCCTGGAGCACACCCTGCTGGCCCTGGTGCGCCGGCGGGTGCCCGAGGCCAGCCCCATGCACCGCCTGGGGCGGGGCACCTCGGGCCTGGTGCTCTTCGCCCGCACCGTCGCGGCGCGGCAGCCGCTCCAGGCGGCCTTCAGCGACCCGCGCACCCGCAAGGTCTACCGCGCCCTCTGCAGCGGTCAGCCGGATCTCGACGCCTTCGCGGTCACGGCCCCCATCGGTCAGGTGCCCTACGCGCCCCTCAGCTTCCTCCACGCGGCTTCGCCCGGTGGACGCCCCTCCGAGAGCCACGTGACCGTGCTGGAGCGCCGCCCCGGGGAGTCCCTGCTGGACGTGGAGATCCGCACCGGCCGTCCCCACCAGATCCGCATCCACCTGGCCTGGGCCGGCCACCCGCTGGTGGGCGACCCCCTCTACGGCCCCGGCGGCGTACCTCTGCCCGGCACCACCGCCCTGCCCGGCGATCCCGGCTACCGCCTCCACGCCCACCGCCTCGAGCTGGCCCACCCCCGCACCGGCGCCTGGCTCGTCCTCGAGTGTGAGCCGCCCCCGCCCCTGCGCGTCAGCGGCTGATCCCCAGGAATCTTTTCCCAGCTCGGAATCGGCGCAGCCGATTCCGGGCGTGCCCCTAGTTGTGCACCCCTGGCGCTTCCCGGCCGGTGCTCTCGACGTATTCGGCGTAGCTGCCGCTGAACAGCAGGGGCCGGTCGTGCTCTTCGCCGGCCAGCTCCAGCACGCGGTTGGCGAGGCCGCGCAGGAAGGCGCGGTCGTGGGAGACGAAGAGCATGGTGCCCTCGAAGTCCTTGAGCGCCTCGATGAGCATCTCCTTGGTGGCCAGATCCAGGTGGTTGGTGGGCTCGTCCAGCACCAGGAAGTTGGGCGGATCGAAGAGCATCCGCGCCATCACCAGACGGGACTTCTCGCCCCCGGAGAGGGCGCGCACCTTCTTGTCCACGTCATCCCCGGAGAACTGGAAGGCGCCCAGCAGGTTCCGGACAACGCCCAGCCCCTCCATGGGGAAGTCCTGCTGCATCTGTTCGAGCACCGTCAGGTCCGGGTTCAGCAGGTCCAGGGCCTGCTGAGAGAAGTAGCCCAGCTTGAGGCTGGCACCCAGGCGCACGGTGCCCGTGTCCGGCGGCACGGCCCCGGAGATCATCTTCAGCAGGGTGGACTTGCCGGCGCCGTTGCGGCCCATGACGCACCAGCGCTCGCCGCGCCGGATGTGCAGCGCGAAGTCGTCATAGATGCGGCGGGGCCCGTAGGCCTTGCCGACGCCTTCCAGCATCGCGACGTCGTCGCCGGAGCGGCCGGGAATGCGGAAGTTCCACTTCACCACTTGGCGCCGCCGGGGCGCCTCGATGCGCTCGATCTTGTCCAGGGCCTTCACGCGGCTCTGCACCTGGGCGGCCTTGGCGGCATGGGCGGAGAACCGCTCGATGAAGCGCTGCTCCTTGGCGAGCTTGGCC
>Ga0194052_1000548_pt1 | contig 23694 bp, 25 predicted proteins | sample SepL226m_MetaG_FD_160117 | JGI IMG/M metagenome (GOLD analysis project Ga0194052, IMG submission 160117) | Anoxic zone freshwater microbial communities from boreal shield lake in IISD Experimental Lakes Area, Ontario, Canada - Sep2016-L227-6m | ecosystem: Environmental > Aquatic > Freshwater >...
TTTTCCAATAGACTCAAGCGTCATTTTGCGTGCATCAGCACCAAGACCATAGCGGCCAGTGATGACATCTTTTGCTCTAGGAGGGAGCGCCGATAAGAGTTTTTTAACAACCTGCTTAGGTTTAAATGTAATTGATGAAGCCATAAAATTAAAATCTATATAGATACATTATCATTTATTTAGATATGAGTCAAGGGCTATCCTTTGACCACTATGTTAATAAGTCTAGCTGGAACGAATATTATTTTAATAATATCTTTCCCTTCAATCCATTTAGATATTTCTGGGTCTTTCTGAAGTGTTTCAAAAGCAGACTTTTCTTCAATTGTCCTAGAAACCTTAATCTCCCCACGTAATTTGCCGTTTACCTGAACCACAATAGTTACCATATCGCTTTCGAGTTTCTTAGGGTCATATTTAGGCCACACCACTTCATGAATAGATTTTTTGTTCCCTAAAGATCTCCACAACTCTTCCGACATATGGGGCGCAAATGGGGCTAGAATTTGGAGGAATTTTTCAAAGTGATTTTTATAGATAGCTGAAGAATTATCCATCTCATTAACTAAAATCATCATAGCAGAAATTGCGGTGTTGAAATTAAATGACTCAATATCCTCACCAACTTTTTTTATTGTCTTATTGAGAGTCTGCTCGTATGAATAATCGGCTTTTTTATCTTCAGAAATTTTTTCCTGTATTCGCCAAACTTTTTCAATGAATCTACGAGAACCAATTATTCCATCTGTAGACCAAGGCAACTGTGAATCAAATGGACCAATAAACATTTCAAATACCCTAAGTGTGTCAGCTCCGTATGTTGCAACAACCTCATCTGGGTTTACCACATTTCCCCATCGCTTTGACATCTTTCTATTGTCAGAACCAAGAATCATACCCTGGTTGCGAAGTGCTTTGAAAGGCTCTTTCATCGGAACAAGTTTCAAATCAAATAGGAATTTATGCCAGAAACGAGAATATAAAAGATGACCTGTTGCATGCTCAGCACCACCCACATACATGTCTACTTGTTTCCAGTATTTCAAAGATTTTTCACTTGCGAATTTTGAATTATTGAGAGGGTCCATATAACGCAAGAAATACCACGATGAGCCGGCCCAGCCTGGCATTGTATTTGTCTCATATCCTTTTTTGACCCAATCAATCACACCAGCAAGAGGAGATTCGCCCGTACCTATCGGCTCATAAGATTTAACATTTGGAAGTGTGAGTGGTAGTTCTTTCTCTTTAAGAGACTTTGTTGTTCCATCTTTTTCATGTACTAATGGAATCGGCTCACCCCAATATCGCTGACGAGCAAAAACAGCATCGCGCATTTTATATTTTGTTACCGATTTTCCACCCACTGCTTTTGTGATTTTTACTCTAGCTCGCTCTGAAGAAAGCCCATCAAAAATAAATTCTCGTGTTCCGTTTGCCAAATATTTCTTCAAAACATCTTTAGTAAAATCAGTCACCATAGGATGATCAATGGCTTTTTTATAATCTATAATAATTATATTTTTACCTTCGTTTGTTTTTTTAGGAATCACATCCAAATCAAGTTCCAACATCGCAATGAATTGTCCTGGTGTGTTTTTACTTGGAAATATACCCACAAACCCCAAATCCTTTTTCTCAACCTCAATCTCAAGTTCCTCAGACAATTCTCGGATAGTTGCACCATATATGTCTTCGTCTTTTTCAACACCCCCACCAAAAGGAGCGATCATTCCAGGATTACGATCTGTATTCAAATCTCTTTCTTGGAAAATAAATTTTCCATCCTTAGTTTTCAACAATACGCCAACACCACCAACTTTAGAAAAATCGATCTGTGAATTTGAAAGTACTCCATCATCCGTATATGCACCTACACCTTTGGTAACCCTATCAAGCCAAACATCCATTTCAGCATGGCACATAAATGTGGTGTTTAGGTTTCCTTGATCTATCCACAAAATTTCATTTTCTTCTTGTTCTTCTTTAGAGATTTCTTTTCTCTCCTCTCCGCCCAGTTCGAAATATACAAGACTTGTGAACGAAACCCTGTTTTGGTCTTTATGTTTTGCAAAATACTCCGCACGTACTTGCCCGCCTAAAATTTTTGCGTTTGTTAAATTTGTGTAACCTGTCTCTTCCAAAACCTCTCTTTTTGCTGCATCAATCAAATCTTCTCCTTCATTCACTCCACCCATTGGAAACGTATTCCAATGATGTTTTTTTGAATGCAAACATAAATATTTTCCAGTCTTAACATTCTTAACCATCGCTTGAACATTCTGTCTCTCAACTTTTTGTTTACCTGCAACTGGAGGATTTCTTTTATCAATTCGCTCAGGGATGATAACCTCCTTTATTGGCAATTTGTGTTTCTTGGCAAATTCCCAGTCTCGCTCATCATGTGCAGGTACGGCCATCACAGCACCAGTTCCATACGATGCAAGCACATAATCTGCGATCCACACAGGAACTTCTTTATTATTTGCTGGATTAATTGCATATACACTTTTTAGCTCAACCCCTGTTTTCCCCTTGTTTACCACACGATCTTCTTCTGTTTTATTTTTTACTTCCTCAATATATTTCAATACCTCATTTTTATTTGATACAGAATCCAAAAGTTTTTGCACCAATTCATTTTCTGGAGCAAGCACTACATACGTCACACCGAAAAGCGTATCAGCGCGTGTTGTGAATACTTTTATTTTTTCTTCTCTACCCTTGATTTCAAATTCAATTTCCGAACCTTCGCTTTTTCCTATCCAATTTTTCTGAATTTCCTTAATATGTGAGGACCAATCTAAATCTGTTAAATCTTCAATGAGTCTATCTGCGTATGCGGTAATACGTAAAAACCATTGTCGTAAAGATTTCTTTACCACAGGATACCCACCACGTTCAGATACAGGCTTGCCGTCTGGTCCGTCAACAATCTCATCGTTTGCAAGTACAGTACCAAGCTCAGGACACCAGTTCACCTCACTGAAACCCTCATAAGCCAAACGATATTTCATCAAAAGCTTATCTTGCGCAAGCTTATCCATATTTCTCCATTCTTTCGCAGTTATTATTGGAGTATCTAGATCAGCGGCAGCACTTACTTTTTCATTACCATTTTTTTCTAAAATTTTAACAAGGGTTTCTATTGGTTCCGCTTTATTTTTTGCAGTGTTATACCATGAATTGTAAAGCTTAAGAAAAATCCACTGAGTCCATTTATAATATTTTGGATCAGTTGTATTTATTTTTCGAGACCAATCATATGAAAATCCAATTTTATGGAGTTGCCCTTCAAAAGTCTTAACATTTTCTTCCACAGCTTTTCTGGGATGTATTTTGTGCTGAATAGCATATTGTTCTGCAGGCAAACCAAAAGCATCATAACCCATCGGATGGAGAACGTTAAAGCCTTTTACCCGCATGAGGCGTGCGTATACATCACTCGCAATATATCCTCGCGGATGACCCACATGAAGACCTTGCCCAGAAGGATATGGAAACATATCTAATACATATTTCTTTGGTTTTTTTGTTGAAGATGCAGTTTTGTATATCCCTTTTTTCTCCCACTCTTTCTGCCATTTTGATTCAATCTTCTTATGGTCGTAAGCTTTAACTTTTTGTTTCATCTCTTTCACTCTTTAAATTAAATTTTTTAATTGCAATCCAAAACAATACTGCGAGCGCCACACCGAGTATAAATACTTTAATCAGATCATCTGCACGGCCCCAGTATCGAATAGAGGCTATTAGGAAATCTAGAACCGCACCAATAGAGAGAGCTATTGAAAGCACTTCAAAGTTTACAAGAAATAGGCTTGCACCAAAAGTAATAACACCTAACACCACAAGCGTAACGAACACATTCCTATCGTACACCTTGCTTGCTTCCTGATATTTTTGATTACATGCAAATGATTGATCGCAATATCCTGATGCTTCGCCAACCTTGGTAGGTCTTGGAAGTTCTGTCCACGCACCACCAGATGTCACGCACTGATCCTGAGTCTCGGGCGCTATATTTATTTGTTTTACAGGACAAAAGACATTGTGATCAGGAGAAGAAAACACAAGAGAAAGTGTGTAATTATAGAAAAGATTGAGCACTATGACGATACCGATGATTAGAGACCATCTGAGTATTTTGGGTGAACGAAATGCTGGTGTGTTTTCCATAAAATTTAAAGCTTATTATAATACTTGATATTACATGAAAAACGTTGCGAATTCAAACAGTTTTTAATTTTCCCTAAGTAATTCTAGCTCTTGTCTAAATTCTTCTAAAAGAGCTTTATTCATAAGTCTTTTTTCTACCACTTCAAAAACCGAATTGTAGAACCACTTCACCTCTTCAAAACTTTTAAAATAAATACCCCAATGTCCAACACCTGTCTCCAAAATATCTTCACGCATAGACACTAAGTTATGAATCTTGTCGGCAGTTGCTAACATTAAAGCCTCCTCTGATGCACTTTCCAGTCGATTAATATATTTTTCTTTTCTGTCTTTCCAATCAAGTTTAGATTTCTCAGTGACCTCAATTACTATGTTTGCAACCCTTTCACCAAAATCCCTAACTATGTCTATATACTCGTACCCTTCGGTGTCTTCTAACACATCGTGAAGTAGAGCTGCCACGATCAAATCTTCATCTTTTGTTTGTTCAGATAAAAGCCACGCAACTGAAAAAGGATGCACTATATATGGAAGATTATTTACTTTCCGCGTCTGACTCCTGTGTTGATGTGTGGCAATATAAATTGCTTTTTGGATTTTTGGATTAAGGAGCATAACTATTCAAAAGAAACCTTATTTATCATTACAGGATCAATAGGCCTGTCGGAAGAATTTACAGGTGTATTTTCAATATCTGCCACCACCTCCATTCCTTTTGTTACTTTTCCGAAAACAGTATGTTTTGTGTCCAAGAAATTATTAGCTCTGGTATTTATAAAAAACTGGCTACCATTTGTGTCAGGACCTGCATTTGCCATAGAGATGGTACCTAAATCATTTTTGTTATCAATATCTAACTCATCTTCAAATGTGTACCCTGGACCTCCTGTACCCCAACGTGAAGTTTGTGAATCATCTTTTGTAAGAGGATCACCTCCTTGAATCATAAAATCTTTTATTACGCGATGAAATTTAACACCATCATAAAAACCGTCTTTAGAAAGCTTCATAAAATTCTCAACTGTGTTAGGAGTTTTTTTATCAAAAAGTTCAATAGTAATATCTCCTTTGTTTGTATGTAATATTGCGTTCATTTTATTTAATTAAATTATTTTATAAACCAAAAAGTATTTTCTTAAGCAACTCATCTGTTCCCTTTTTATTCATTGCTGAATATGGAAATACATTTTCTTCTCCTGATTCTATTTTTATTAATTTTAATTTTTCAGAAAGCTCCTTCTGATTTAACTTATCACTTTTGTTTGCAATGATTATATAATTATGTTTTTCACCTCGAAGCACATCTAACATATCTTTATCAAAATCTGTAAGCCCAACCTTACTATCTAGTACAAGGACTACTACATAAGGTTTAACTCCGGATTCAGCAAGATACCACAAGATGAGCTCTCTTATTTTTTCCTTATTCCCCCTTGCATATCCGTAACCAGGCAAATCAACAAAATAAAATTTATTTTTGTTTATCAAAAAAAAGTTAATTTCTGTTGTTTTTCCAGGTTTTTTTCCAGTTTTTACCAAGTCTTTCTTTCCAACCAAAGCGTTGATAAGACTTGATTTTCCAACATTTGAACGCCCAACAAAACAAATTTGTGGAATATCTCTCTCCAAAATATCATTTGGACCCACGATTCCTCTTATAAATTCTGAAGATGTAATTTTCATATGAGGTTTTAAAAATATTCTTTTTTAGTAATTTCGAATAACTTAGAATTTTGATTTTTCTTTTCTTTCATAAAATTGATGTAATGTTCTAAGGACATAAGTTTTTTATAATCAAGTATTTTTTCAGTAAACTCCACTCCAAACAAATGGTCGTATTCATGTTGAATTACTCGCGCGAGAAGCCCGTTGCAAAGTAATCTAAACTTTTCTCCATTTATATTGAAAGCTTCAACCACTATTTCTGACGGTCTTTTTACAGGACCAAACAGCTGACCACTGAGTACACTTCCACATCCTTCATATATAACATTTTCTTTTTCAGAAAAATGTGTAATTTTAGGATTTATAAAAACACAAAAATCATCTAGCTGAGCCTCTGAACGCGCCTTAGTTTTTCTAATTTCGGTTACAAAAATTTTATAATTTTTTGCTATTTGAGGAGCTGCCATACCCACCAAATTTTTTTTACGCATTGTATCTTTCAAATCCTTAATAATCCTCTTTATTTCTGGATGCGAAAAATCCTTAACGGCAATGTTTTTTGCTTTTAATCTTGGATCACCAATTTGAATAGTGGTTCTTACGGACATGGTCTTTACATCTTTCCATACTTACCAGCATTTTACAATCATTATTCCAATTTTATAGATAAATAGAAAACACCAAGAAAAATCTCTTGGTGTTGAAAATAAAGAAAAAAACATTGCTGAGTAGGTGTGCTCCGACCCGAGTGGGAAGGAGCACACCCATCTCAACCCCTATACAATGATAATTCTTCATTATTTTCTGTCAATTTTTTATAGCAAATTTTTCTTCGCGTAAAAGCTTAGCCTTTGCATCTAAACCTCTGTTGTAGCCTCCAATTGTTCCATCTGAGCGAATAACTCTGTGACAAGGAATCTTTGGGTTGTAATTTTTATTTAATATATTCCCCACAGCTCTTGCGGCATTTGGACTCCCCGCCAGCTTCGCAACCTCAACATATGTTAAAGTTTCACCTTTTTTGATTGCGCTTACGACTTCATATACTTTTTGGGAAAAAGGTTGGCTAGTCATATTTTGGAGTATAGCAAAAAATAGAATTAGAGTATGAAGAATTTTTCGCGGCAAGGACGGTCCTTGCCGAAGGCAAAAAAACGTCCCTTGCTTGAAAAATAGCAAGGGATTTTTTTATGGAGTAGTCTTTCGTTTTTATATAAAGCATGTTCTGACATAATTCAACATTCGGGGCTTGACATCAAGCTACTTATATGCTATCATATCTAAAGTTCTTTGAAAGTTTCAAAGGCATCAACAAAAAAAATAAACCAACCAATTAAGGAGGAATCCCTTGAAAACATCGTTTTTTGCAGTCATTACAGCAATCATCATCAGCATCTCATCGACAGCATTCAGTCAAAACCTCGTCCCACCGCTCAAAAGCAACGACTTCACCCTCCAGATTTCTGGCTACGGTCAGGGTCTGTGGGGCGACCGCGTGCTTGTGGGTGACGAGCACAATCGCACCGCTGCGTGGCAAAGTCTTGTCACACGATTCGACCTCAAGACACCCACACCCGCCGTAAGGTTTTACGGTGAAGTGGAGTTCTGGGGTATCGACGAATCTCAGGCTAACTGGCTAAAACAAGCTTTCATCGAAGTGAAGGCTACAGATTATCTCACTCTTCGGCTTGGTCGTATGCTTCTCTCGGGAGGTTACAACACGCCGGCGTCTGACAATCTGGAAACTGTCCACTATCCACGAGTTCCGTTCCCTGTATATGGCAACGGTCTTCAAGCTGAAGTAAATCTCGGTAAAGGATGGACATTCATCGCTGACATTGAAGGTCAAACCTCAAGTCACTTTGATGACCTCGAGACGTACCAGAAGGTGGAAGCCTCTGCTCGTCTGACGAAGTCGTTTGATGAAATTCATCTGGCACTTTCTGGTCAAGTTGCCCTCGCCGAAAGCTTCAAGCTCTACGGCATCAACGCTGACTGGAAGCCAGTGAAGGAACTTCACTTGAAGAGTTGTGTTTATACAGCAGATGACAATGTTCTTGGCTATAGCGGGGGTTACATCTTCGCTGGCTACACATTGTTCAATTATGTTGAACTTCACAACCAGGTGGATTACCGCACCGATGCGCACCACGCTTCGAGCACAATCTGGACAAAAGGCGTTCGCGTCTGGTGTCCTCGTGACCAAGTCGAGCTAACACTCGACCACGAAACTGTCTTCTCGAAAGAAGCAAAAACCGACAATCGTCTCTTTGCACGGCTTCAAATCCGTTTCTGAAAAAATTGTCGTTAAGTTGGTGATATACTTTGAAACTCAAGTCACTAAAGAACGCACGACCTTCGGGTACGGCGTTCTTTCTTTTTATACAAAACAAGTTCGTCCTCTAGCGGATGTCTTGCTCGGTCATTTAGATTTTATAAAAAGCCTGTATACAAAAGTCTTCGTCTTGAATGAGGTCTAGCTCCAAATATTTTTGTGGGGTTTTCCATACAGAATTTTTATGCTCATTTGAATTTATATTCAATGTCGGTTTTGTCTCTACTAGTAAGTGAAATATATGATACGTAAAATCATAATCTGGATAGCGAACGTAAAACTTATCAAAGTACTTAAATTGATCTGGTTCTGCTGATATTCCAGTTTCTTCGTTTATTTCTCTGATTATAGCAGTTAGTAAATCCTCACCCTTATCTATTTTTCCTGCTGGCACACCCCATGTGTTTCCTTGTGGTTTTGAATCTTGTCGATGAAGTAATAGTATTTCTGATCCATGTTCAATGAAACAGCTGACAACTTCAAATTTTTCTTTAAAATCTTCGGGTTTATCTTTTAGTATCATGCCTTAAGTTTAATTAGCTTTCAAACCAACAATAGTCGCAAACCTTCCCTCTAACTCATTTGTACGTACAGAACGATAATGTGAGAAGTAATTTTCTGAAATTGCAGTGTCAGTCGGATCAATAAAAATATTTTCATCCTTCAGGCCCACACTTAACATTTGAGCACGGTTATACCCAACTATATCAATCTGAGTATCTCCAGAAGGTAGATTCTTAAGAAAAGGTTGCCAGTCAGGTAAAGTTTTTTGTATGGGATCAGGAAAAACATATGATTCTTTATGAATTCCAGATCCTATACACGCAAGAATGTCTTGCGGATTTGAACCGAATTCGTTTTTCATTCTTTCTACGACCTTAGTAATGAGTTTATTATTTGTTGGTTTCCACCCTAAATGAGCAAGAGCAATCACTTCTCTATTTGGGTCATACAGTGCTATTGGCAAACAATCACCAGTCATGAGGAAAAGGGTTAGATTTCTATCTTTTGTAATTAAAGCTTCAGTTGGAATGAAACTGTCTACAGAAGCCTTGTTGGTTGAATCAACAACGGTAATTCTTTCCCCATCTTCCGTCATTATGATAATACAATCCTTTATATCAACTCCGTATTTTGCGAGAAACTTTTTCCTATTTTCAATCGTTGTTTCTTTTTCTCCATATCTGAAGCTCATATTACCGTCTTCTTTGGTTGAGTTTGCGTATATGATATTTGAATTTGTTTGGAAGGGGTTCATTTTTTAATTTATTTTATCAGATGTAGCACTGGTATATACCCCACAAATACCTGAATATAAATTGCCAACGCCAACACTAAAAGAGGAATAATATACCTCAAAACCCACGTTGTTTTTTTCGGATCAAGATTTGGGAAAATTTTTACAAGGTAATACCAGGTAAAAGTATGGTTTTTATCCTTACCGAATTCTGCTTGGGCAAGAATACATCCACCTAAAACTGAATACTGAATTTCGAGTAATATAAGAAGAGCCAACAATATTTGCCAATCAATAAGCAGGAAAGATAACCATTCTAGGAGTTCCAAGATGGTGTGCAGCCAAAATATTGGACCAAAATCTTTTTTACTATTCATGATAAGAGAATTATAAAACAAAAAAGAAGCTTAGGATATGAGTTTCTTTTTTTTGGGGAGAGTTTCTCCTTCGACTCAAAACTTTTTCGCCAAAAAGTTTTGGTCTAGGCACCGCCTCATAAATTTCTTTTGCTAAAGAAATTTTATTCCGGCGTTCGAATCTCCCACAAAACTGCTACCCAGCAGTTTCTTCTCTCCACAAAAAGAAAAACCCTTTCGGGTTTTCTTTTTGCGGAGAGAGGGAGATTCGAACTCCCGGGACCAATTAAGGTCCGGCGGTTTAGTAAACCGCTGGTTTAAACCACTCACCCATCTCTCCAATTTATTCGCTAACTCAATTGTCACCCTTTATATTAACCTCGGTAAACATATTAACTAAAAAAACCAAATATTACCAGAGCAAACAAAAAGCCACAAAAATGTGGCTTTTTGTTTTTGAAAAATCAAAATCTACTTATTTTTTGCAAGTCGTGCGTGCTTAGCCACGAGTCGCTTTTTAGTTTTTGTAGAACGAGATTTTTTGTTTTTAATATCCTGACTTACTCTTTTTGCCATATACTTATAACTATACACTATTAGAACACAATAATAAAGAGTTATTTTTCGTAGTCATAATTTACCATCCAATAAATTCCAAACTTATCCATAACCATTCCAAAAAATGAATTCCAGAACATTTTTTGAAGAGGCACTTCAACTTTTCCTCCAACACTAAGTGTATTAAATATTTTAGTTGCCTCTTCTTCGCTTTCAGCACTAATAGAGAGATTAAAGTTATCACCAACAGTAAGAGAGCCTCCCATTGGTGCCACACTATCAGATGCCATTAATGCATTTCCTTTCCCTATAGGTAAGGAAATGTGCATAATTTTCTCCATATCCTCTGGAGCCATTTTGTCCATTCCTGGAGAGTCTTTCGGTACATCTTTATAGCGTTGTATAGAAGAAAAATCCCCTCCGAATACAGATTTGTAAAAGTTGAATGCTTCCTCGGCATTACCTTTAAAATTTAAATATGGATTAAGAGTGATCATGATATTTTTATTGGTTAAGATTAAATTTGGCAGCTTCTTCTAATAAATATATGACTTCTTCATCTGACGTTTGGTCAAATTCCTTATACCATCTTCCGACAGAAACCAGATCATCTACCTCTTTTAAACACACAACATAATCGACTAGATCTCTCAGTATTTTTGCAGCATCTTTGCTACACACTGGTGAAGCAAAGATAATAGTTTTTGGTTTTTGGACAATTTTTACAGATTCAATTGCAGCCAAGGCAGTCATTCCGGTTGCAAGCCCATCATCTACTATAATCACAGTATCTGTGACAACATTTTTGCTGTATTCTCCACTATTATAGTGGACCATTCTTCGATCCATTTCTTTCAGCTCTTTTTCTACGATAATATCAATATCTTCTCTCTTTAAACCTAAAAATTGAATAGAAGAATTATTAAAGATAATAATATCACCGGGAGCAATTGCCCCTACACCAAACTCAGGATCTGTTGGTGCACTAATTTTTCTAGCGACAACAGTATCTAATGGAGAGTTGAGTTTTTTTGCAATTTCAAATCCAACAAGCACCCCACCTCTAGGTAAAGCAAGAATAACCAAATTATCTGATTTGTAAGATAATAATAGCCCTGCCAACTGCTTCCCAGCTTCTGTTCTATCTTTAAAGTCCATATTTTTACTATTTCATAAGATCAGATTTCTTCTGCTCGAATTCTTCTTTATTTATTTCACCTTTTGCATAACGCTCTTTTAGTATATCTACCGCCTCATCTTTTTCCTCACGCCAACCACGATGATACATCCCGTGATATCCCGAACCCCTAATAAGTCTGATTATTACTCCAACTATTATGACCAAAAAAATAATCCACAAAATACCTCCCAATGGTTCAAAACCATACATTCCATATGATCCACACATAATATTTTTGATTAAAATTTTTTTAATAAAATAAACAACAAAAAATATCCACCATCACAAAGTCGACCTTTGTTTTTAAGTGACCTCCTCATTCTATTTTGTTGAGATTAAAGATTTGATGAATTTGTTGTTTGTATACTTAAAAAAAGCCTAAGGAAATCCCCAGACTTAAAAACTTGGGTTTATCAAATTATTGATTTATGGCCAGAGTTATTCGCACTTTATCAAACTGATTCACAAGAAAACTGCGATAGAATTGTTTTATAGAGCAATAAGAGGGCCTACATGGTACAATAATTCTCGTGAAAAATTTATTCTCAAAAACACGCGTTTACGCAGCTATAGGAACATTTTGCCTACTTGCTTTAATAAGTTATGGTGAATACAACTACTATTCCCTTAAAAACCACACGGACGAAATAGAACTCAGCCTTGAAAAAACACTCAAAGAACTTTCTGCCATACAAACAGAAAACGTAGACCTTACTTCAAGACTTTTACAAGAAAAACAAACAAATGATTCTTTTACAGAGCAGATAGGTAAAATTTCTTCTTCCGTCGGCACACTGGAAAAACTTTATAAAACAGACCCTCAACTTTTACAAAAATATTCAAAGATATATTTTCTAAATGAAAACTATACTCCTTCAAATCTTACAGAAATAGATTTTAAATATTTAAGCGACACAAAGAAAGGTCTTCAAATCCATTCTGGGGTATTGCCACACTTAAAACAAATGTTTGTAGATGCGGAAGATGCAGGAGTTCAATTGAGAGTTCTTTCTGCTTACAGATCTTTTGATACACAGACCGCTGTAAAACTTGGATATAAATATTTATATGGCTCTGGGGCAAATCAATTTTCTGCAGACCAAGGATATTCTGAACACCAGCTCGGTACAACTCTCGACCTAGATACAGCGAGCGGGACAGCCACAACACTTAAAACAGCATTTGAAAAAACAAAAGCTTTTGAATGGTTAAATAAAAATGCATATAAATACGGATTCACACTTTCATATCCCAAAAAAAATACCTATTACCAGTTTGAACCTTGGCATTGGAGATTTGTAGGAGTTGATCTTGCAAAAAAACTTCATGAGAATGGCCAATATTTTTACGAAATGGACCAACGAACCATAAATACATACTTAGCAAACTTTTTTGATTAAAAACCCAAGAAAATATTCCAATGATTTTAATTACCGTCTTTTTTATCGTCTTAATTATAAATATTCTTCCTGCCTTTGCACCGCCAACATGGGTCGTTTTAGCTTTTACAGCCTTTTATTATGATTTCAACAACTCATCTCTTATATCACTAGCCTTTCTAGTTGCTTTAGCGGCAACTTTGGGGAGACTGATCCTTGCAACATTTTCAAAGAGAATAGTACGAACACGCTTCCTGTCTGAAAAAACAAGAATGAACCTAGATGAGGCAAAAAATAAATTGAAGGACAAAAATTTTTTCACTTCAACAGTTTTTTTCCTGTACGCCATTAGTCCACTTCCATCTGGTCAATTTTTCTTGGCTTATGGACTTACTGATCTGTCTATTAATATAGCAGCTATACCCTTTTTTCTCGGAAGATTTTTAAGCTATATGGTTTGGGCGTTTGGATCATCAAAAATCTCAGATAAAGTAAATATTGAAAACCTAAATGCTAGCAATTTTTTCGGATATTCTTTCATAATCTCTCAGCTTTTTGCACTTATACTTGTTTACCTGTTTGTAAAGATTAATTGGCATAAACTGATTTTTGAAAAGAAAATAACTTTTATAAAAAGTTAACTATGTAAAAAACAAAAATGACACACCAGGTGTGTCATTTTTGTTTTCTTAAATCAATTAAGACTACTTCTTCTTTGCTACAACTTTTTTCTTTGGAGCAATTTTGATGTCTGATTTTTTTGAAACAACAGGAGCCTTCTTTATTTCTTTCTTAGGAGCAGCAACTACTTTTTCAACTTTTTTTTCTACACGAACCTGTATTGGAGAAACAACAGGGGCAGCACTCTTGCTAAGTAGTTCTATTAATTTATCTAATTTAACATTTATCGCCTCGAACTGACGTTTAGAGTCATCGAACTGAGGTCTTGCCTGTGGTTGAGCTGGAGAAAAATCTCTCTTAGGATATTCACGTTTTGGCGCAAAATCTCTCTTAGGATAATCCTCTCGTGGAGAATCCTCTCTCTTGCTACTGAAACATTCATTACAATAAACTGGTTTATTACCATTTGGACGAAAAGGAACTTCGCACTGTTTATGACACTCAGCACATGTAGTACTAAACATTTCTGATTGACCATCACTCCTACCTCCTGATCGGCCACCAAAACTTGGTCTACCACCAAAACTTGGACGTCCTCCTCCAAATTCTCGCTTTTTAAAACCTCCACCAAAACCTCCTGATTTTCTGAATTCGCCCATATTTTTTATTATATTTTATTTATTATTACTTAAAAACAGTATTTTTGGAGAGGTTGAGACTCTTAGAAAACTGATTTACTTAAGTATAGCACAAAAATAGAAAAAAGCTAGTCTAACTGACAAGACCTAAGAAAGCCTAGCAGCTCCTTATTTAGAGCCCTAAAAGTTTTTGCTTTTCAGCTTTTGTAAATTTCTTTATTATACACTCTCTTTTCAGAGCCTGACCTTTTGTCTCTAAAGACTCAAAATATTTCAAACTAACTGGCCTACGAATTTTGGTGTAGTGCGCAGCAGATTTTAAATTATTGTGAACGTAAAGTCTTTTTTCAAGGTCATTTGTACAACCGGTATAAAAAGTACCATCAGCACATTCAAGTATGTATACAAAATAAGACATAATACATTACAACCTTTTACGCACAGTTTTACTTCTCTAAATCTAACGTTTCATCAATCCTAATTTTCTCAACAAATTCTGGCACATGACTCACTAAAACCATAGCCCCTTGATATTCACTAAGTGCCTTGGCAATGACTGGTAGATGTCTAAAATTTATATGGTTTGTGGGCTCATCGAGAATAAGAAGTCCAGGCTTCTGAAGAACGAGCCTGGCGAAAGCAACCAACCCTTTCTGACCTTCAGAAAGACTTCCAATTTTAGTATTTATTAACTCCCCTGTTATTAGAAAACCAGCCGCAGTAGAACGTAAATCTTCTTCAATGTGCTTTTCCATTACACCCATAAGTGAATCGTGAACAGTGTCCTCAAAATTTAGAGTTGAGAAGTCTTGACGATAGTAACCAACTTTAACGCCTCTAGTAATCATCGCACCAGCTGCAGTACCTTGGGCAAGAGACTCGAGTAACGTACTTTTGCCAATACCATTTGGACCTTTCAAAAGTAAATGTTGGTTTCTTTTCAAAATTACTTTTGTTTTTCTATGTATAGGCTTGTGAGTCTTTGAATCCATAACAGTATATTCAGAAATTTCTAGAATAGAACCAAGAAGATCTTCTGGTACAGGAATTCTAAAAGGCCGAATAGTTTTATCTTCCCTTCTGACATCAACCTTTTCCTCTTCAAGCTCTTCGGCTTTTTCTCTCATGCGTCTAGCCACTAGACGCATCTGACCTCCTTTGTTTGCAAAAAAGTTTGCTTTGTCTTTATTTTCTTGTATTTCTTTTGCTAACTGAGCATTCTTGCGATTCTCCTTTTCAATTCGAGCAGAAATTTCTTTGAGTAGATCGAAGTAGGTGCCAACATATTGTTCCACTTTTCTAGTGAAGACATCTAAGTACAAAACCCCATCCGTAAAAGAGTTCAAAAAATCGGCATCGTGAGAAATGACAATACAAGTCTTTGTGTAATTTTTAATAAAGTCCGTGAGATGAGCAATTCCCTTTTTATCCAAATTGTTGGTAGGTTCATCAAGCAAAAGAATATCAGGATTTTGGATAATAGCAGACGCGAGAAGGAGTCTTGCTTGCTGTCCACCAGAAAATGTTTTAATAATTTTATCGTGTGGGGCATGCAGATTCACCACCTCCAAAACATCTTCAATACGTGGATCAATATCATACACCTTTTTATCAAAGCATTTTTCAAAAAACTCACGAACAGTAAGAGTAAGATCCTCACGTGGAATAACCTGTCGAGAAAGAGCAATTACACCCCTTCCACAATGAATTTCACCGTCTTCTGGAACAAGAGCACCTGTAATCAATTTAAAAATAGTACTTTTCCCAGCACCATTCTGACCCATGATAGTGATCTTTGATCCTCTCCGTATAGAAAAACTAACCCCATCCAAGATGGGTTTATTGTGTCCAAATTCAAATGACACGTTATCAAATCTAACAACAACTTCTTCGCGAGACATGTGCTACACCATAACACACAATCGCTTATTATGCCTAATATATGCTAGGATACTTTGCATGGATATGAATTTAACAATTGAAGAGTCTGCTTGGGACGTTGCCGTCATTGGTGGTGGACCATCTGGCATGATGGCTGCTGGACGTGCTGCAGAACGCGGTGCCAAGGTTATTCTCATTGAAAAAAATGAAAACCTTGGAAAAAAACTCCTGATTTCAGGTGGTGGCCGTTGCAACTTGACCAATGCTGAATTTGATACGCGTAAATTCCTAGAAAAATTTAAAGACAGTAATAAATTCCTATTTTCAACATTTTCAAAATGGAATGTAAAAGACACTCTGGACTTTTTTAACTCAAGAAAAATGGAAACAAGAGTTGAGGCATTTCAACGTGTATTTCCTATTACCGACAAATCCCAATCAGTGTTAAATGTTTTAGTAGAATATATGAAACAAGGAAATGTTACGGTGATTTCAAATACTGAAGTATCCGGATTCGAAGTAGATAATAAAAAAATAACTGCTGTAAAGACCAAGAATGATCAAAACATTTACGCCAAGCAATTTATTTTAGCAACAGGTGGAACATCCCACCCAGAAACAGGTTCAACTGGTGACGGTTTTAAGTGGCTACAAAAAATCGGACACGAAATAATAGAGCCTAGCGCAGCACTTGTACCAATTGCGCTAAAAGATGAATGGATAAAAGATTTACAAGGTATCACTCTAGAAAAGACAAAAATTTCTATTTTTCAAAATAATGTTAAACAGGCTTCGCGTATAGGAAAAATTCTTTTTACGCACTTTGGAGTTTCAGGTCCTACAATTCTAAATATGAGTCAAGAAGTTGGTGAACTTTTAAAATATGGTGACGTTGTGATTTCATTGGACATTTTACCGGAACTCGATTATGGACAACTTAATTTAAAACTTCAGGAAATTTTCAAAGAACATAGCAATAAAAATTTCAAAAATAGTCTAGCGACATTAATTCCTTCATCGTTTATTTCAATTATTATAAACTTGTCCAATATTAGTGGCGACACATTAAGTAATAGTGTAACTCGAGAACAAAGACTAAAGTTAATACAAGTATTAAAATCCATTCCTCTAAATGTCAAAGGATTGTTGGGGGCAGAAAAAGCAATAATTACATCGGGAGGTGTGAAACCAGAGGAAGTTGATTGGAAATCAATGCACTCTAAAATATTTCCAAATTTGTTTTTAATTGGAGATATTTTAAATATTGACCGTCCATCTGGAGGTTACAGTCTACAGCTTTGTTGGACCACAGGTTTTGTAGCTGGAGATTCAGTGGAAGTGGGCTAATATTTACGAACAACTCCTTTTACAATAGCCGCTATCTTTAATTCCTCAGTAGGATATATTGGTCTGAATTTTTTATTTGCAGGTTCTAGATAAATTTTATTCCCCTCTTTTCTGTAGTATTTCATAGTCCAACCCCCATCCACCTCAGCAATAACAATGTCTCCAACTTTTGGTTCCCCACGCCTCTCAGCTATTACTAGGTCTCCTTCTTGAATACCAGCATCAATCATTGACTCCCCTTTAACTTCCAGTAAATAAGTAGACTCTTTATGTTCTATCAAGTAATTATCGATACTGATAGTATCCAATAAATCTTCTTCAGCTGCGGATGGAAAACCTGCCTCCACAAGTCCAAGAAGAGGAACTTCATTCAGGCGATTACTTGGTATAAGTCTGCCTTTATTGTCTTTAGAAACCACCCCCTCTTCAACAAGTTTATCTATCAGTTTGTATACAGCATTCTTTGATTTAAAACCGACCAAGTCCATAATTTCCTGATAGCTTGGCATTCTGCGATGTCGATGATAAAAAGAAACAATTTTATTTTTATAGTCTTCAATCATAGTATAAAAGTTGAAACGAGACTAAAAGATTTTTGCAACCAACCACTCTGACAATTCAACCTCTGTAATTGTTTTAAAAGAAACTTATGTCGTAAGGCCTCTTTACCATATGAAAGACCTTTGATTATCTTTAGATCAATCTCATTGTTGAGTTTTCGTATCTCCCCTTCGATTGTTTTTTTGAATGTGTGACTGCTCATATGTTTATAAGTTATGTTGTCTGATGTATATAGTATAGGTGAACAATCGTTCACCGTCACTGTGGATATGTAAGTGGAACATATTTAGTGAAGGATGTAAAAAATATTTTAAAAATATTCAAATAAAGAGCCCTAAAAATAGCGATTAAATTCTATAAAATATATATTATTTAAAAAAAGTAAAAAACATAGCAAGAACAGCAGAAGCCATTAAGAAAAATGTTATCCAAATAAGAACCTTAGAGAGAAAGCCGCTCTTGTAATTCCCCATTATCTCCTCACTACTTGCAATCTTTGCAATTATAAAAATGAGAGGAACAGCAACAATACCGTTAATCACCGCAGTAAGTACCAATGCCTTTACTGGATCAATCCCAATGAAATTAATACATAAACCAATTAATGTTGCGATAGTAATCACCCCATAAAAACCGTGAGCTTTTTTCAATTTTAAATTGAGACCTTCCCTCCAATTAAAAGCTTCAGATAAAGCATATGAGGCAGACGCTGAAAGAACAGGAACTGCAAGCAAGCCTAGACCAACTACTCCAACAGCAAAAATTATTTTTGCTAAAATCCCAGCATAAGGAAATGTTCGTACGAGTGGTTCGAGCGCCTTAGCTGCATCAGCAGCTGTAGTAATATCCGTAACGCCATTACTGTGTAGTACGGTAGCTGCTACTACGATCATACACCAGCAAGCAATCTGAGAAGAAAGCATTCCTAAGAAATTATCCAACCTTAAGGACCTCATAAAAGAATTTGTTAGATGAGGCTTTCCATTATGAATTAAATGTTTTCTATGTTCCTCTTCTACTTCTTCAGAAGCTTGCCAAAAAAACATATATGGAGAAATTGTTGTTCCGAGGACACCTGTGATGATAAAAAAGAAAGTGAAGTTAAATTCAATATGGGGAATAAAAGTCGCATTTAGAATGATTCCCCACGGTTCCTGAACGATAAAAACTGTCACAATATAAGACAACAGAGATAATGACAACCACTTAAGTATGCGAGAATAATTTTTATAAGAAACGAAAATTTCTAATACTAAAATAACAATGGTAAAAATTAAAGTAAGAAGAACAAATGGAATGGGAACAATCAACTCAGCTGCCGCTGCCATCGCTCCAAGATCAGCACCAATATTAATAGTGTTTGCCACCAACACTAAAACAACCATAAAATATAGAACTTTTTTACTATAGTGTTCTTTAACGACAGCAGCAATACCCTTTCCAGTAACCGCCCCAATACGTGCGCAAGCCTCCTGAACAGCTGTCATGAGTGGAAGAAGAAATACTACAGCCCAAAGTTGGCCATAACCAAATTGAGCACCTGTCTGAGAATATGTTGCTATACCAGATGGATCATCATCTGCTGCGCCAGTAATCAACCCGGGTCCAACAACTTTTTCCAATTTTTTTAATTTTCTTCCGAATTTAAACACAGATAAAGTATATCATGACAAATATCTTTTTTAAGGAGTAATTTTTTTCATATTTTTTATTATTTAAGTTTATAAATATGAATTTCTAATATACAACAAAAACATCAACCACGTTTTGAAAGAAAATTTTCTAACTTTGAGAAAAAACGTTCAAAGCCAGTAAGTGACATAATTACCATAAATACAAGAACTGGTATTCCAAAAAATAAATAAGAGTAAAAAACAATCATAGACACCCAAACCCCCACGCAAGCATTGCAGGAAAAAAGAGTTGCCCAAAATCCCCTAAATCCTTGTTTGGATTTCTTCCACACTTCTTTCCCATCCTCTATTACTAAATCCATAAATGGAGCTCGAATAACTTCCGTAACACCCTCCTGAGTGATAATATCTGTAAGCCTATAAACCCCAAGAGCCAAAATAAACAATGTAGTCCATTGTATACTCGAAAAAAATAATCCAGGATCAATATTATATTTTGTCAGAATAAATATATTGATCGAAAGAAAAACCATTATATCAACCGCATACCAAATATAGCGCGAGTCTTTTTTCATGTTGAATTAGGAGTATTTAACTTATATAAACATTCTAACATACAGCATTTAATGATCGACAAAAAAATACATACAGCTTCATCAACGCTTCACAACTATTGTTCTATTATATAAAAGTCGAAAAAGAAGTTTAGACACTATTTTTAACTATATATGAACTTATGAAAAAAGAATTGTTATCGATGGTCTCTATTTTTGTTTTTGGTCTAGCCTTAGTTGCATTTGCGCCATTAGCGTTAGCACAATCAAGTAATATTCCTCATTGCCAAGGAATTATGATCATAGACGATTTATCCCTTGGTTCAACAAGCAACACAGTTAAGTGCTTGCAAGCACTACTAAACCAAAGTCCAGACACAACGGTAGCCGTATCAGGCCCTGGTTCGCCAGGTAACGAAACTGCATATTTCGGTAAACTAACCAAAACCGCTGTAATGTTGTTTCAACAAAAAAACGCATCAAGCATCTTAACACCACTGGGTCTAACTCCTGGAACTGGCATTGTCGGACCTAGAACTAGAGATATATTGAACAACATGATTTCTGGTGTAGTTCAGAGTTCTTCCACACAACCAACAACATCCAACAATATACCAACCCAATCATCAGTCCCAACTCTTAACCTAGCTTCAAGCACTCAATTTTCCAACCACCTTACGGCAGCAAATGGTATGACGCTTTATACCTACAACAAAGACACTTTAGGAGTAAGTAATTGTACAGGTGTATGTATTACCAGTTGGCCACCCTATACAGTTTCTAGCACTACAAATATTTCTACACCAACAAATATTCCAGGTTTAGTAGGAACAATAACTCTGCAGGATGGAACCCTTCAGGTTACATACAACGGACTACCTTTATATTTCTGGAATCAAGATAAAAAGCCTGGTGATACGACAGGAAACGGAGTTGGAGGTTTCTCAATTGTGACAATAAATAAAACCCCAACACAACCTCAAAGCATTCCAACATCAACCAATTCAACATCATCCTCTAGCACTTCATCTTCTTATTAATTTACCCGCATTAACCCCACACAAAACCATTTCCGAAATGCCCATACTTGGCAGATTCTCTAAACTGAGGTTTTCTCAACTTAAAATATTTTATTATTGCCAACGGCCTCAAATCATATCCCTTAATATTTTCTTGTTTCCCATCTATAGTTACCACGGCCATTGTTGGTTCTGCCACGCCAATCGCATACGCAATATGTACATAAACTTCTTTAGCTTTTCTTTTCTTTAAATAATCAACAGCAATTCTTCTTGCTATGTATGCACCACTCCTATCAACCTTAGTTGCATCTTTACCAGAAAAACACCCTCCGCCAAGAGGGACATTTGGACCATAATTATCTACAGCCAACTTTCTTCCTGTAAGTCCTGTATCGACATCAAACCCTCCCAAAGTCCAAGCTCCGTTTGGATTCTTAAGCCAGATATTTTCTAATTTCAAACCTTTTGCTAGAAGCGGTTCAATTTCTTCTTTTACCACTTTTACTATCTCTGATTTTTTACTGTAATCTGCGTTACAAACTGAAGTGAGAATAGAAATAACTTTTCCATCTTCTACCGTAACTTGTGCCTTACCGTCATTAACCCCCATTGCTCTAGTTAATTTTCTAGCTAGAATAACTTCCAAAGGCAAAAACTCTTTTGTTTCATTTGTTGCATAACCAATCATTATACCCTGATCCCCAGCTCCTTCATTATCTACACTGTGTCCAATTTCTCTACTTTGTTCAACAACATTTACAGTCACTCCAATGTTTTCATTGTATCCACATTCTTTATATACCTGCTGAGCAATCTTCCTGATATTAATATTCGCTTTTGTAGTTAATTCTCCTGTTATTGTAATGATCCCATGACCACCCAAAACCTCTATAGCTGATCTAGTATATGGATCCTGTTCAAGACAAGCATCTAAAATTGCATCTGATATTTGATCACACACTTTATCTGGATGTGAAATAGAAACTGATTCTGCTGTTCTTATCATAAATATTTTTTTAACTTGATTAATAAAAACTCCTTCCGTTTAGGAAAGAGTCTTTATTAATTAGACATTATCTTTCCCTTTCGGGATTGGATGGAGCACCTTTTTTGATTCCTCAAAGGGTTGCTGGATAGGTCGTTGAGCCAATACTCTACCTATCACTCTTGATAAACTTATGGAGTTGTAGATACATATTAATATGGAGTGGTAAAAAATACAATAGAATTTTGGCTTATTGAATGATACAGGAATCTTAATTCAAACAAAAGTATAAACCAGTAACTATTATTACTTGAATAAAAATTGCCAATAGAAGTTTCTTAGGACCTGAGAAGCTGAATAAACTACGTACCGGCTAGAAGCCGGTACGTAGTTTATTATATGTCCAGAACTCAGATAGGAACTGAGTTTGCAAGCCGCTCTTTGAGCTGCTCCCGAATAAAGGGGTCAGGTACCTTTGATTTGCCTTCCCCTTTTTCTTACCGTTGATTCAACTTTAATCCTCCTTAGCTTTTAGCGATGAGTAAACCTCAATCAAAACCAAACAGATACTTATAACAAGAGGACCAAAAAGAAAACCCAACGGACCAAAAAAAGCTATTCCTCCTAAAACAGAAATGAATACTGCAAGTGGGTGCAATTGCATACCCCTACCAACAAGCTTAGGGCCGAGAAAATTATCAATCAAACCCACAGCGATCATTCCCCAAAACAATAACCCAATTCCCCTGAAAAAGTTACCGGTTAAAAACAAAAATATTATTCCCGGAACGATAACCAGTGCAGTACCTACCCCCGGAATCAAAGCAGTTATCGCAGCAACTCCTCCCCAAAGCACAGGGTTTGAAACTCCAAAAATAGCGAAACCGATACCGGTCAAAATACCCTGAATAACGCCAATGGAGAGATTTCCTTTTACAGTAGCTGAGACAGCTCTTTTTACACGTAACACCACAAGCTCATCATCTTTGTTATCCAAAGGACTTAAAGCAACAAAATAATCTTTTAATTTACCTCCATCCTTCAGCAAAAAGAAAAATGCCATAAGAAAAACAAATGTATTGAGAAGTATTTTCGCAAAACTTGAGAATACAGTACCTATATTTTTTATTAAAAACTCAAGGCCTTGTTTGACGTACTCACTAAAGTCAATCCTGAAATCTGCCGGTACTGGAAAAATATCTCGAGTCTGGTTTAGAAAATTTTGAAGTGATCCAGCAACTCCAGAGCCATCGCGTACTAAAGATTGGTACAACTGACTAGATTCTTTAAAAATTTGAGTTCCAAGAAAAGTAAGGGGTAATAAAACCAACACAATAGCGATAAGAGTGGTGAGCAACGCTGCTAAAGTTTCTCTATTCTTAAAAAGTTTAAAAAGACTTTTATAAATCGGCTGAAAAAGAAAAGCAAATACAGCCGCTAGAATAAGTGGTTCCAAAAAGGGCTTTGCTATAAAATATACGACTCCAACTGCTATAATGAGAGCAATGATCAAAAAGTAATGCGAATGCTGTTTATGGTCCATAAAATTATTGTGTAAAAGC
>Ga0194052_1000554_pt1 | contig 23516 bp, 15 predicted proteins | sample SepL226m_MetaG_FD_160117 | JGI IMG/M metagenome (GOLD analysis project Ga0194052, IMG submission 160117) | Anoxic zone freshwater microbial communities from boreal shield lake in IISD Experimental Lakes Area, Ontario, Canada - Sep2016-L227-6m | ecosystem: Environmental > Aquatic > Freshwater >...
CATTTTAATCTTAAAATCATCATATATAAGCTCCTTCTCCTTCGGGGAAGGGGTTGGGGGATGGGGCTTAACGAACTGCTATATTTTTAGTTTCAACCGCATCAATTCATTTTCCGCATCAACGGTCCAATATTTGCCATTACGCAGTTTTGCGGCTACGGTTGGCAATACATCTTTCAGTTCTGACAGGCGAATTAACGGCAGTTCCGGCATCTGCTGGTAAATGACGATTTTACCCGGGATAGCCTGTTTCTTCACCAGTTCCAGGCCTTCATAAGCTGCGTTCAGGCCGCCGATTGCCGCGACGGCATTGGCGGTAATCAACTCGCCATCTTCAGCCATTCGCAGAGTTTCTTTCATATCGCTGAGGAATGAACCGCTGCTGCCAACCCAGCGAATGCCCCGGTTGAAGGTGTCTGACAATTCTAAATCAACACAGGTGCCGCGGGTAACGCCGGCAAATATATTCAGCAATCCGCCTTCCGCGGCATATTGTGATGCTTGTTTGATAAGGAACGGCACCGGAACTAACGCAATAACGTCGTCAAAACCATTACCGCCGGAAAGCTCTTTCAACTTCGCGTCAAAATCTTCCGGGGTGAATTCTGTCGGGTTCAGCACTATCAGTTTACGGTTGTGAGCTTCTGCGGCAGGAATGAATCTATCGCGGAGTTCCTGCAAACGTGCCGGGTCGATATCAGTAGCTACGATTAATGACGGGCCATCCGGCATTTCGCAGGCGCGTTGAATGTGCATTTGCCCCATCGGTCCGCCAGCACCCAGGAACCATGCTTTGCCGCCAACTTTCAAGTCGGTTAATTTGCGGTGCGGCGCGTATGAATCGGCAATGTTATTGCCTGGATTGCCAAGGTAGCACCAGTCTTCATAATGAACGCGGCCAACATCGATTTTTAAAGGACGACCTGGTTTTTTTGCGCCTACGACGTTGAAAAGTCCAGCTTTTGATAATTTGGAAGTTAAACTTTCCAACAGGTCATCGGTGATAGTACCACAGATGATGATGTCGTCAAATGCCGCGTCTTCAGCAACATCAGCAGCAATTTCGAATGCTAAACCGGCAGCAGATAATTCTTTTAAGATATTCTGCGGCAAATTAATAGCAGTGATTGAATCTGGTTTGTTGGCGAATGCACTTCCGATTGTGATATTTTCTGCACTGGCACCGCCAACCATCAGGCATTTTCCGTCGGCTTTTACATTATGCCGGTAATCCAACAGGAAAGAATGAACTACACAAGCCCATGGTTCTGTAATGGCGGCTTCCGCGTATCCGGTGGTTTCACGCACAGGAATCAGGTAGCATCCGTCGTCGCCATTCAATATTTCCTGGCCAATAGTTTCAAACTGGGTTAATGCTCCCGGCAGTGCGTAGCCATAGGCGACGCTCTTGCCGTTTACATACACATCAGCCTGAACAACAAATCTTTCTCCAATGTGGTATTTGCCGGCAAGATTCTTGCCAACCTGTATTACAGTTACTACAGATTCATGGCCCATGATGACTGGCTCTTTTGCAATATCGCGCTTGATTCGCACATGGTCGCCACCCTGTGCTATTATTTTGATATCGCTGAAACAAAGACTGTTGGAATCGCAGCGTACCAGCAATTCATCATCTTTCGGCTGCGGCACTTCAGTTTCAACTGGTTTGCCATCTTTGCCAAGGTTTTCGAGGCCTACGCCATATAACAACCATGACAACTGTTTTTTTGGCAATTCATATTCAACTTTTCGGTATTTGCTTAAAATATCGGACATTTTTTTCTCCTATTGTGTTGGTCGCTGAGACTTGTCGAAGCGACTTGTTACCTATTCTTTACCGCCAATAACATTCTGGCGGATTTTTTCATCTGGTCTGGTGTTAATTCTGTTTACTTCGCTATCCGGCATGGGATTAATGCCGCCGCAACTCATGGCGCCGATTAATACACGGGCGGTTTTTGCCCACATCATGCTGCATGCCATTACGTCGCGGGTGGTTTTTCCAAGTGCGAACATGCCATGGTTTTGAATCATAATAGCTTTAGGTGGTATGCCATATTTTTCCTGGTATTCGTTTACTACTTCACGAACTTTACGTGCTAATGGTAGTCCCGGGTCGGTATAAGGGATGAATGCCGGTACTTCACCACAGCATACTATCTGATCGGGGAAAACCCGCATATTAACCAGCTTTTCCGCGTTTACTGAACAAAGCAGTGCATTAACCGATGTGGGATGGGTATGTCCTACATAGTTTACTCCCGGCAATCCCAGCAGGTAAGCATGCATAATCGTTTCAACTGAAGGATATTTTACCCCACCATCAACGCGCATTTTTAATAAATTATCTAAAATTTCTTTGTCAGAAGTTAATTCTTTATCCAACAGGTTAGTTGTTTCTGTACGGTGCAGCAATGCAAAACCTTCAGAGGTGATAGTTCGTAATTCAGTTCCGCTGCATTTAACGTAAAAACAATTATTTTCTATTAATGCGGATGTGTTGCCTTCGCCGAAAATAACCAGTTCATTTTCTGGTCGTCCCAGGTCATTTGACATCGCAATAAGACTATCTAAAGCAGAATAAGACATAATATAATCTCTCCCTGATTTTATATTTCAATTTTACCCGTCTTATATCCTGCTTTTAGTCTTGAAAAAATCTGAAGATTGGAAATAATGAATAGTTAAAATTGAAATTTATGTCAATCTTAACTATTCGTCATATACGTAAACAGATTCAGTATTAACCGGCCATGCCTTTAATATGATTGGCAGTGATTTGGTATTTTAACGGTTTGCCTTCTAAATGTGCTTGCAAGTCATCAGTAAGCATGGTTAACGCGCGATACAGAGATTCGTAAATACCGCCGGCACGATGCGAGGTAAGGAATGCATTGGGCAGCGTACGCAGAATAGAATCGGCTTCCAATGGTTCAGTTTCAAAGACATCCAGCATTGCATCCATATCGCCTTTATGCAGCCTTTCTGTCAGTGCATCCATATCTATCAGCCATGATCTCCCGACATTGACTAATAATGATCCTGGCTGCATGGATTCGACCATTTCACGATTGACCAGGTGGTGCGAACTGGCATTTGGCGAGGCACAAAGCACGATAATTTCATTTTCTAAACAAACTTTTTCTAATTCGGTGTTGACCGCACCGAATTTCCTAAATACTTCGTCTGGCAAAAATGGGTCATAAGCACTTATTTGCACATTGAATGGTTTCATTAATTCTGCCAATCGCTGGCCAATACCGCCAAAGCCGACGATGCCGACTTTTCTGCCGGACAACTGGCGTTCGCGCGGGTCAATATCAAGGGGGAATTCATTTACCCATGATTCGTCATTAGTGCGGAACTTCATGTGGTAATCGCTGACACGGCGTAATCCGCATAAAATAAGTGTTAATGCCATCTCAGCAACGGAAGGCGACCAGCCATGACGGGAATTGGATAAAGACAAGCCGCGCTTGACACATATTTCTGCCTGGTTTTGCCCGCTGTCTATTTGCCCAAGGAACTTCAGGTTTTTACATTCGGCAAGCAATTCGTCATCCAGCAATGGCCATGCCCACATTATTATAGCATCCGCCCATTTGGCATCTTCTGCAATTTCTTCCGGAGTGTTATACGATGTCGTTTTAACATTTCCCATTTCGTATAGTCTGGCAAAATGAGCAGTTAATTGCGGCACCGTGAAATATGTCGGCGGCAGGTTAATGAGTATGTTCGGTTTCTGTGACATGATGTCTCCTATGTTGCGGGTTTAATTGTTACAAATATACAGCATTTTTACCATACCGTAACAGACTTTTATGACATTTTTTAATAGTGTTTATTTGATTGAAAAATAAAAAAGCAGGCTATTTGCCTGCTCTTATATTGCTAATGATGAATTTTTATAATAATTTATTTCCTGAACATATTTATAACTCGCTGCTGTTCGCGGAACATTATTGATTCCGGGATGCCGCCAACGACTATTTTTATTACTACTGTATCTGCACCTAAACGAATTACTTCGCCAACAATGTTGAATGATTGACCGTCTTTAAAGGTAATATTTCCCTGTATTTGTTTACCACGGGGAAAACGAAGCGGTGCCGAACAGATAAGAATAAGTCCTTTCTCGGATGTTTCAACTAATGGGTAAGCTATTTTATCTATTGTTACCACCGGTGCAATGCCCGGGGTAGGGTAGCGCAGCCTGAAATACTGGCGTCTGTCGCTGCCAACTGCGGAGTTTGCCAACTCATGCTGGAATCGATCTATAGGCAAAGATTTACCGAGTTGCAAAACGTATTCACTCATCGCCTGCTTTACTACTCTTCCCTGGATAAATAATGAATAGCCGTCACTAAAGTGCAATACGCCGCTTAATAATTTGCCTTCTCGCAATGTGTCTATAGATTTTATTGCAATAGATTCTAATGCGATATCGACGACAACATATTTAACACCTTCAACTTCCCAATATGGTGCTGTTTGTGCCGGGTAATGTATTCGTTGCGACTTTCGTCGGAATTCTCCCCACGATTCTGGCATAAAAATTATTGCTCCTGACTGAATTGGTGAACTTATTGTATATAATTCCATACATTAAGTATATTGTAGGGTTAATATATTTTTAATATTACCAAAATTATCATCTTTTGATAATGGGAAATGAAATTTTTTGAAAATATCTTTTTTTAATATGCAGGAAATCTTTCATTTATTAGCGAATATATGTTTGCATGGATTTGTCATCGTCTAATTATTTAGAGTTTATTAAAAGTTTGAATATTCGCGGTGTATTGCCGGGGATGCGGGTAGCTATTGTTGGCACACGTACTCCGACACAGCAAGCGTCTATGCTGGCATTTGAGACTGCGCGCAGTCTGGCAGAGCAGGGAGTATCTATTGTCAGCGGGTTGGCGCTTGGTATAGATGCTTCAGCGCATCGGGGAGCATTGGCTGGTGGCGGCTGCACTGTCGCTGTCCTTGGTCATGGACTTGATATGCCGATATATCCCAAACCGCATGCAGGTTTATCCGAAGCGATTTTGCGAAGAGGCGCACTGGTTTCACCATTTAATAATGATACGGGAGTAATTGGTCAGCGATTGTTGGAACGCAACCGATGGATAGCGCGATTGTCATCCGCCATTTGGGTAGTACAATCTGCCGTTCCCGGCGGTGCATTAGCCGCAGCATCTCACGCGCGAAAAATGGGAATCCCGGTATTCACCACCCCTTGGGAAGATGAAAAATTTTCCATAGGATATAAATCACTGATGAAACATGGCGCCATAGAATTACAACCATCAGAAGCAGTTGAGAAATTGAAAGAAATAGCAGAATCACTGGCAGAAACGATAATAGATCAAGGAACGCTGGCGTGGTAAGTTGATAAATTGCAAATTGCAAATGGCAAATAGCAAATTAAAAGTTAAAAATTAAAAGTTAAAAATTATTTTAAATTGCATGTTTCTCATCCAGCACTAAAAAAATCATTTTAATCATACAAAATCATTCTAATCTGTGGTTCAGACGGAATAAAATTGCAAATGGCAAATTGCAAATAAATTTAACCACAAAGAACGCAAAGAACGCAAAGAACACAAAAGAAATCATTCCAATCCTCTAAATCCGTGGTTTAGACAAACACTGAAAACTGAAAACTAAACACTGAAAACTGAGTTCTATTATCTCTTCTTTAAAATCTTCATTATCGCTTCAAAAGTTGGGTTTGCCGACATTAATTTGAATATCTCTGATTCTCTTCCCCACACGGTTCTGGTAATTTCTAATATTAATCCCGGACGCCATTTTGATTGTTCTGCCATTAATTCTACAAGTCTTGTCAGGAAAACGGCGGGATTTCTTTCAGGCGGTACAATATCATTACAAATGGCTTCTATGTCGCGTATCAGCCACGGATTACCCATCAATCCGCGAGCAGGGGTGATACCGTCTACACCGGTTTCAGTTATTAGTTCTATTGCTTGCTGGCAGGTAAATATGTCTCCGCTTGCAAAAAAAAATGTATCTGGCAATATATCCCGGGCAATTTTAAATCTATCCCATCCTTCCGGGATGTGCTGATACATTTCTTTTGCTGTACGGTAATGAAGTGTTATCCAGTTTGGCTGCGCGTCGCGGATTATTTGCAGTATGCCGGGTAATTCATCTGCCGACAGAATTCCTGAGCGTATTTTTACCCCGATTCCGCCGGTTGGGCAGGCATTACGCATCATCATCAATGTGTCGCGTATCCATTCCGGTTTCATCAATGTTGCGCTGCCGGCACCACTGCGAACTACTATCGGGCTTGAACATGCACAATTTAATTCTGTGCCAATTACATTATCAGCTTCCGAGAGTATCCTTGCGGAAGCTGCGAGATGCTCTGCCTCGGTTCCCATTATCTGTGCAATTATCGGTTTTGGGTGAAATAACGTCAGTCGTCCGGCAAGTTTGCGCGGGTTAGGTGTGTTATTGGTGATGCGGATGAATGGGGTAATCCACATCGGTACTAAATCGAACTCATTCATAGTCCGGCAATATTCTTCCACCATGATGCCTTCCATCGGTCCCGGCAATATACGAGAGGGGATAACTTTACCATTAGGCAAGGAAATTGGTGAAAGCATTCGTTGTAAAGATAATTTTGACATTATTATTAAATTTCTTTGTTGAAGCCTGTTTTTCCTCTTGACACCTTATATTTGAAGATGTAAAATTAATATATAAACAATTCCGACCGGAATTATAGGTTTTGATCTGTGGTTAAGTGGGGATAATGTTTATGTGAAAATAAAGAGTCTGTTTTCCATGTATGTGGTTTGTTAATACTCCAATGTGGTATATTTTAACAAAAGAAATGGTTAATAGATATTCTTTATAAATTTTAATTCGGGAGAAAAATTATGTCGAATACGGTTTATGATCCTATTGTTGAAACTCTTGCTGATGCTATCGGCAACACAACGTTATTGCGGTTGAGTCATATCACAGAGGGTACTGTCGCAACAGTGGCAGCAAAGTTAGAGAGCCGAAATCCGGGTGGAAGTGTAAAAGACCGTATCGGCTATGCCATGATAAAAGATGGTGAAGACAGAGGATTAATTAATAAAGATACTGTCATCATTGAGCCTACCAGCGGCAACACCGGCATCGGCCTGGCGTTAGTGGCTGCCGCACGCGGATATCATTTGATACTCACCATGCCTGAGACGATGAGCATTGAGCGACGTAAATTGTTAAAAGCTTATGGAGCTGAATTAGTGTTAACTCCTGGTGCGTTGGGTATGAAAGGTGCAATTGCCAAGGCAGAAGAACTTGCTGCTAACACGCCGAACTCATTTATGCCGCAACAGTTTAATAATCCAGCTAATCCAGAGATTCACCGCAGGACGACTGCTGAAGAAATATGGGCAGCAACAGAAGGTAAAGTCGATATATTTGTCGCAGGTGTAGGTACTGGCGGAACAATTACCGGTGTCGGCGAAGTGTTAAAAGCTCGCAAACCCGGAGTAAAAATAATTGCCGTTGAACCTGCTGATTCACCGGTATTATCTGGTGGTGCACCAGGACCGCATAAAATACAGGGTATTGGCGCAGGTTTCATCCCTTCAATTTTGAATACTTCTATTCTTGATGAAGTATATCAGGTTAAAAATGAAGAAGCATTTGAAACCGGTCGCTTGTTAGCCAGCAAGGAAGGTGTTCTGGTAGGTATATCATCCGGCGCTGCCGCCTTTGCATCGCTTCAAATCGCCAAACGACCCGAGAACGCAGGGAAATTGATAGTTACAATTTTTGCCAGCACCGGTGAGCGTTATCTAAGTACACTGTTATTTCCTGAGTGAGAAAATGAAGGGTAAATAGTAAAATTATGGGAGTGATGTGAGTAATGGGAAGAATGGGATGAATGGGAAGAATATGAGTGATGAGAATTCCAGAAATAAATAATTTCCCATTACTCACATTCTTTCCATCACTCCTATAATTTTTCTCTTTACTCTTTACTTTTTTTTACTACCATTCCGCAACTATTGTGTCTATAATATTGTCGAGGTAAATAGATGCGGATTTTTTCTGTTTTTGCTATATATATTGTTTTTGTATCATTTGGCTTTGCAGGTATGCTGGCTCCCGGGGTAGGGTTGCGCGCTTCGTATTATCAGAAAGCTGATTTATCGGGAACTTCGGTTGTAAAGTATGATACTGCTGTAAATTTGGAATGGAAAGAAGACGCCGGACCGATAAAAGAGATTAAACCAGGTGCGTTTTCTGTGCAATGGCGCGGGTATTTAATGCCGCAATTCTCCGAATCTTACACTTTTACTGTAAAATCTGTCGGCGGCATCAGGCTTTTTGTTAACAACAAGCGCGTTATTGACGATTGGGGTGCTAAGCTGGGTACAGAAAGAACCGGTGCGATAGATTTGAAAGCGGATCGATTAGTATCTGTTATCCTGCAATTTACCCAGCCTGTCGGTGCTGGCTCCATTCAGTTGCATTGGTCAAGCCCAAGTCTTCCAATAGAACTAATTCCCACTGCCCGTTTATATCCGCCTGTATTCGCTCCTAATCAATTGGTTTATTGTGATAGCCCTGATAATCGAACCAGTTCGTTATACATGACAGATTTCACAGATACCCCAAAAAAATTGACAGTTGATGGAAGTTTTAAACCAGTATTCAGTCCGGACGGGAAAAAGGTTTTATTTCAGACGACTAAAAACTTGTCATATTCCACACCTGGCATTTATCGATATGCATTAAATACCCAGGAACAGATTCGACTGACACGGACAGAGGGTGAGAAGTACGACCCGGCTTTCAGTGCTGATGGCCGCAATATTTCATTCGTCACTCAACTGGGTAATGCTTATGAGATATGGACTATGCGTGCTGATGGCGGTAGTCGGGTTAAATTGGTATCAGATGCGTATGAAAACCGGCATCCGGTTTTGAATACAGATGGCAGTGTTCTTGTTTACCAGTCAAAACGCGATGGCGTGTGGAATATTTACAGTTTGACTATCAGCGATGATGGAAATACAGAAAAGCAATTGACAATACTGGAAGGCACTGAACCCACTATCAATCGACGTGGTGATAAAATAGTATTTATATCATCGCGTTCCGGTCGTCCGCAATTGTATGTTATGGATATTGATGGTGGTAATCAAGCCATTGTCAGTACAACTCCCGGCGAAATAAGCCAGCCGTTTTTTACGCCAAACCGTGATTATGTCGCATATCTGGAAAAAAATGCTGCCGGCAAAACCGATCTTTACGCAATTGATTTAGATGATAAAATTCCTTGCCAGATAACGACAAACGGCAAATTAGTTAACGCGTCAATCGCATATAACCAGCAATTGCCGGTAACAGATGGCTTGTCGCTGTGGCTTAACGCACAGGAAGTCAGCACCCTTATCATTAATGCTGATGGCAAGGTATCAAACTGGGATGACTGTTTTCGCACCGGAATGTCGGCAGTACAAGCTAATGTTGACCGCCAGCCAATATTAATTAATAACGCCATCAATGGATTGTCCGCATTGCGTTTTGATGGAATAGACGACTTTATGGATACAAACGTACAGTGCAAAGTGGTTGAAATGTATGCGGTATTCAAAGTTCGTACTGATGTTTTTAATGGCTTTAAAAATCTGCTGGGCAACAAGCCTGGCTATAATCGATTGTGGTTCCTGGAAAACGGTCAAACCTTTTTCCACTCCAATCCATATCCGCTGGCGGTATGGAAAAATGGAACTCCAGTAACTGAAGAACCATATAATATAGCCCCGATAAATGAATGGATGGTGCTTACCGCCGACTCCGCAAATTCTGATGATAACCGCATCTATCAGATTTGTGCCGCAGAAGATAGCTATTTCTCCGAGTTTGATGTAGCGGAAATAGTTTGCTACAGTTCCGCGTTATCACCAACTGACAGGAACGCAGTAATTACCTCGTTGAAGGCGAAGTATGGGATACAGTAGTCAATTGACAGTGGATAGTGGTTAGTGGATAGTTGGCAGTTGACAATGGATAGTGGAAAGTTGATAACAATTTAATTATACAATGAAATATTTACTAAAATTAATTCCATAGCCCACGGCAACACCCTCACCCTTATACATATTTTGTAAATTAACATAAAAATTTAGAAATAGTGCATATTTTCAAATCAACAATTCAGATAAATCCAGTAAAGGTAGGGGAGTTGTCCCCAACTCCCGCGAAAGTGTCTGTAAAATAAAGACGAAATGGTTAAAACGACAAAACAAGGTTAGCAAATCACAACACACCGCAAAAGAAAACTGTCGCTGTTACGCCTTGACTACATCATTATCACGGTTCGACGCGGGAATTGGGGACAATTCCCCTACCTCTTCAGCCAATATTTCAATTAAAATGATAACAATAAATGTGTATAAGGGTGAGGGCAACGCCGTGGGTCTTGTTTTCTCCATCAATCAAAACCCTATAAGAATAGAATGTCTTATAGAAATAATAAAAAATCTTCAGGTAATTGGTAATTACTCAACTAAAATACTTAAATTACATAACATAACCGCTTTATTTTTCAATCATAATTATGTATAGTTTATTAAATAATCAATTGGGGGAACTGGATATGAAATTGAATCTGTTTTTTATCTTCACTTTATTCTGCTGCTTAACTATTGCGGCATTTGCCGTCGACCCAACTATAGTTGATATCAGCAAAGATGTGGTTCGACCGGAAATTCAGCGGATGGGGATTAATCTGGGTGGCGATGCCTGGTACGACGGTTCGATGATTTTGAAAGAACGCATTCCCCATGGCAGTTTTGAGGGTTCTATTTATCGGATAATTGAATGGGGTCCGGGTGGTGATGAGAAATCCATTTATCTGAATATGGGTTCCGGCAAGTGGGACGATGTTTTAAGAGGAGCGAAATATACCATCGTTACCGGTCCTGGTATGGGTCACACCGGCAAGGTTACTAATATCATCGCGAATATGCCATTCCTGGAAGGTGGCAACCCCAATAAAAGATATTTGAAAATTGACCTGGACAGCCAGGGACCAATGAAACCATACGCCGATACAGTGATTATATTGGAAAAGCAAGTTGATACTGGATTTTTAGGACAGCATGGCGGTTCATTTTGGGTCTTTACTGATGGCGACGCAAAGGTAACTACCGAAAAAGGCGATGTGCGTCCAGAAGCAAAAGTAATAATGGTCGCGGTCTTAACAGCAAAAGGCACTCCCGATGTCGCCACCATCAGTGCGCCATTGGCAGTAAAAACAGCAGTTGATGTGAACGGAATCTGGAAACTTAATTTTTGGGCGCGTGGCGACGGCAAACTGACGTTGGGATTAGGCACCTGGAAACCATCTGCCGCTGAACCGTCATTAATGCCGCAAAAAGTTGAATTAACAAATGAATGGAAGAAGTATGAATATACTTTCGATGTTAAGAATTACCCGTATCCCGCAATATGCATTCACATGATTGTCACTGGCGGTGTTGTTAAATTAGATGATGTATCTATGCAACTAACTGGTGATAAAAATCCAACTGCTTTTCGCGATCCGCTGGTGAATACTTTGAAGAAGTTCCAACCTGGCACCTTGCGCCTGTTGCAGATGGGTGGGTCATCGCTTGAGAACTTCCTGCGACCGGCAGAAACACGCATGACTTATACCGGACAGCGCAATGAAAATCCTATTACCAGCAATATTTGGCCCGGGCATCCAAAGCAAAATGAAGGTGCTGCCGACTCTTACCAGTATGGCATGCATGAATTTCTGGAATTATGCAAAGAAGTCGGCTGCGACCCCTGGGTATGTATCCCCGGAACTTTAACGCCATCTGAAATGTCTGATTTGATGGAATACCTTAATGGTTCAGAACAAACGACTTTTGGTAAACTGCGTGCAGACCGCGGACAGGTAAAACCGTGGACATCAGTATTTAAAAATATCAATATTGAATTTGGCAACGAAGCCTGGAACTGGTCAATGGCATATAATCATCGCGGTTTTAATGGCCGTGATTATTGGCGTACATTGATAGGTTTTGCAAAAATGGCTCCTTGCTATAGCAATAAAGTAAAGTTTCAGATTGGCGGTCAGGCAGTATCAGCTGGATCAAATGGCCTGTTAGCCGCGGAAAAGTGGAATGCTGACGGTTTTGCGGTTGCACCATATATTATTCACGAGATGTCTGCTGTCCAGGCGAAACAGAGTGATGAAGAGATATGGTCATGGGTATTTGGCTACCCATGGTATAACGGAACCCAGGGATATATGGCGCAGAATTATAAAGCAGTAACTAAGCCGTTGGGAATAGAACTGTCTGTTTATGAAGTGAATCATCACATTACTGGAGGTGATGCCCCGGCTGAAGCACGCAATAAAATTGTTGCCGGTATTGGCGGCGGGCTTAATGTAGCCAACTGGATGATGATGATGTTGGAAAAACAGAATGTGCGGGTGCAAAATCTGTTTTCTCTGCTGCAATTTGAATACAAGTATGGTGCCGGAAACGTGCGGCTGTGGGGAACTGCATTGTCAATGAAAACCGGCAGCGAACGATATCGTCCTACTTTCCAGACAGTTTCTTTGCTGAATCAGGTATTAACTGGTGATCTGGTGAAGGTTACGAAAAGTGGTACTGATCCAAAATGGACATGTTCTGCAGACTACGGCAGTAAAAACAAGCCGTTTGATGTGCCGTATCTCCAGGTGTATGCAACCAAAGATGATGAGAAACGCGGTTTTGTGATATTCAACCTGCATCGTACTGATTCGCTGCCATTTATAATGAACTTTACCGGTGGCGTACAACCCGGCAGCGTAAAGAAATGGACGCTAAGTGCAGATAAAATTGATGCAAATAATGAACCAGACCATGATGAACAGGTGAAGATTGTAGAGGAAACCCTGGAAAAATTCGCCAGCGGTAATACTATTACCATCAAGCCTTTCTCAATGGTAGTTATTCGTTGGGAAGAGCCACGGGATAAAAGTGTGAAGCAATTCACAACAACCAGCAATCCCAGCGGCCCATGGAGCTACCTGGCGGCGTGTTATGGCAATAATTCAAACGGCACCCCGGCAGGATACGACATGGTAAAGCTGCCGCCTGTTAAAATGTTGTATGACAAAACCTTGAACGCATGGAAATCACCAACCAGCAACGCCCAGATAACAGCAGACGGAATAATGTATCACAATGGCCCAACCGGTAACCCGAACATGCAGAGCGCGCCGGTATTGAGCTATAATTACACCGGGAAAGATGATAATACGATCAGTGTTAAAGTTAATTATCAAACCCTTGGACGTGATGGACGCGATTTGCTGGTGTTTAAGAATAAAAAAGATAATATCATGGTGATATCTGCTACCGAGGATGCGGTTGTAAAAGGTACTCACATGGTTGGCACCCCGGAAAGCGGAACGCGAATACAATACGGCAATCCGTATGAAGCGCAAATAAAGGAAGTTGCGACTACTTTTGAAGTGAAAGTAAAAAATGGCGACACCATTGATTTCGCTTATACCGGTCTGTGGGACCCGCGCTGGGAAATCCCCAGATTGCAGGTAGTGGTGGATAAGAGGAATTGATGAAATTGACAATTGCCAATTGCCGATTGACAATTATTTTTGAATGGCAGTTAATATATAAATCCGATATTATTAAAATAGTATCGGATTTTTTGACGTGGTTATCTTTTATTTTGGAAAATAACCAATGTTTAATGCTGTCTAATTTGAATATAAACTACCGGATACACCCCACAAAAAAGATGTATCCGGTAGTTATTTAACTATTCAATTGTCTACTGCAAATCTATTGTACTTTTGTAGTGGATGCTACTACCTGGTCTGTTTTTGTAGCACTGGTTTTTGACGTTGCGGTTATTGTAACATCAAGTGAGTCATAATTTGCAGTACCACTTAAAGGCGATACATCCAGTCGGAATAGAACTGATTTCCCGGGGGTTACTGCCGGTACCAGCCATCCGTAGCCGCCGGTTACCTTTTGGGTGATATTAATTCCAGCAGGATCGGCGAAATTGACGTACCAGCCAGTTTTTGCACCAACTGCGGTAACAGTAAAGTAGTCGATCGTATTGCCAGTATTTTTCAGTACGATGACATAAGACGCTATTTTTCTGGCTGCGGTGGATTTCGTCGCTACCTGGGTTCCCTGGGTATCAATTATACCTTCGCCAATTGCAGTGCCGGTGGTAGTGGTTTTAATCATCAGGTCAACACCCTGGGTTGGGGTGACGGTAGTTAATGTATATGTGCCAGTTAATACGTCGCTATCAATATTGCCGGTTTTGAATGCTTTGGCATTGATAGTTGTTGTCTTGGTAACTGCCACTGGTGCGGTATACATTGTTGATGTTGCTGACGGTGCAGTGCCATCGGTTGTATATCGAATTACTGCTCCAGTAGTGGCACAGGTAATACCCACCTGTGTTGGGGCGGTTAAAGTGCCAGGAACAATTGAGAATGCTGGTGTGGCAACTTTTTGCGGTATTGATATTATATAATATCCGGTAACCGCACCACTTGGTGTCCATTGGTCAAGGAATCCAACAGCAGTTATTTTAGTTGTTGTGCTGACGGTGATTGCGCCGGTATACGCAGTTGATGTCGCAGTAGGCGTGGTGCCATCGGTAGTGTAGCGTATTATCGCGTTAGGTGTAGTACAGGCCATCGTCACCGGGGTTGCCGCGGTAAAGGTGCCAGGTGTAGGCGTTAATGTCGGCGTGGCAACTTTTTGGGTGATTGATACGGTGTAACTGCCGGTTGCAACATCGCTCAGGGTATAACCTGACCGGTATGCTATCGCTTTGATTGTTGATGTTGACGAAATAGTAATCGGTCCGGTGTATTGGGTAGATGATGTTACCGGTGTTGAACCATCGGTGGTATAGAAAATTGTTGCTCCGGTAGTGGTGCATGAAATAGTCACCTGTGTTGCTGAGGTAAATGTTCCAGATGCAGGTGAAAGTGTTGGGGTAGCGGCTTTCTGTACTATTGATACGGTGTAACTGCCGGTTGCAATATCGCTCTGGGTATATCCTGACCGATATGCTATCGCTTTGATTGTTGATGTTGACGAAACGGTAATAGGCCCGGTGTATTGCGTTGATGCAGTAGAAGGCGTAGTACCATTTATGGTGTAGAAAATAGTCGCTCCGGTGGTAGCACAGGAAATAGTTACCTGGGTTGCCGCGGTGAATGTGCCTGACGCCGGTGATAATGTCGGAGTAGCGACTTTTTGTGTAATAGTAACGGTATAGGTTCCAGTAGCGACATCACTCTGGGTATAACCTGATCGATATGCTATCGCTTTGATGGTCGATGTTGATGAAACGGTAATCGGTCCGGTGTATTGAGTTGATGATGTTGCCGGTGTTGAACCGTCTGTGGTATAAAAAATTGTCGCTCCGGTAGTGGCACAGGATATTGTCACCGGTGTTGCCGCGGTGAATGTGCCTGATGCCGGTGACAGTGTCGGGGTAGCGACTTTCTGTGCAATAGAAACGGTATAGGTGCCAGTAGCGACATCACTCTGGGTATAACCTGACCGATATGCTATCGCTTTGATTGTTGATGTTGACGAAACGGTAATAGGCCCGGTGTATTGCGTAGATGATGTTGCCGGTGTTGAACCGTCGGTGGTATAAAAAATTGTCGCTCCGGTAGTGGCACAGGATATTGTCACCGGTGTTGCCGCGGTGAAGGTTCCTGATGCCGGTGATAATGTTGGGGTAGCGGCTTTCTGCGCAATTGTTATGGTATAGTTGCCGGTTGCGACATCGCTCTGGGTATAGCCTGACCGGTATGCTATCGCTTTAATAGTCGATGTTGACGAAACAGTAATCGGTCCGGTGAATTGAGTCGATGATGTTGCCGGTGTTGAACCGTCGGTAGTATAGAAAATAGTCGTCCCGGTGGTGGTGCATGAAATTGTCACCTGAGTTGCCGCGATGAATGTACCAGATGCCGGTGACAGTGTCGGGGTAGCGACTTTCTGTGCAATAGTTATGGTATAGGTTCCAGTAGCGACATCGCTCTGGGTATAACCTGACTTATAAGCTATCGCTTTGATGGTCGATGTTGATGAAACGGTAATCGGCCCGGTGTATTGAGTCGATGATGTTGCCGGTGTTGAACCGTCGGTAGTATAGAATATCATCGCCCCGGTAGTGGCACAGGTTATGGTCACTTGTTGTGCACTGGTAAATGTTCCTGATGCTGGAGAGAATACTGGTGTTGATACTTTCTGGGCAGTACCTATTGTATATGTACCTGTTGCAACGTCGCTATCAGTTAAACTGGTTTTAAATGCTTTTGCTTTCAGGTTGACTGTTGACAATACATTAATTGCGTTAGCATATAATGTTGAGTTTGCTGTAGGATCGCTGCCATCAGTAGTATAACGAATAGTTGCACCAGATGTCGTACTTGTTATTGTAACAAGGGTTGCACTGGTATATGTTCCCGGGGTAGGTGAAAATACTGGTGTTGCGACTTTTTGTATTGTAGTTGTACCAGCATCGCGTACCAGACGGACATAGTTTGATACTCTTATTACATCACCTTGCGGTCCATGGCCATAGACCTGTTTCCCGCTGGCGTCAGTACCGAGAGTGTAATCGGTGTAGCTGCCGGTTTTAGGGTCGCTGCGTTGTGCACCGGCTCCGTGTATATCAAAAAGCGTGTAGTAAGTGTCATTTGGAAGTTTTTTCATCCATCCCAAGGCGCGGCCAAATGCTATATATACTGCGTTGCCGCCAGCACCAAGACCTGTACTGCTGTAACCTGCGTGGGTTGTTCCAGTCCAGTACCAGGGATAATCAGCTTTTCCGCCTTCATTTGTAATTTGCGTACAGTAAAATAGTGCGTTGATTGCTGCTGAATTAGTAAAATCTGGTGCACGGGTATAATCGAGAATACTTTGGAGTTCTTTAGCGTTTGGCAATCGCCAGTCATTATGACCGAGAAATTTTGCAGTATTTTGTGTTTGTACCCATGCTAATGCATTTTGCCAGGTCATGCTTGAACCGCTGTCTGATTTTGACCACATCAAAGCGGTTGCGTTGTCAGTAATTGTCTGGTCGCCATTATCGACGAAGTTGTTAACGCCATAATTAGTATTGCCGCGTACACACATAACAAAGAAAGTTTTATCTGAACCATCCGGCATCTTTGTATCATATCCTTTAATGCGTCCGTCAGCAAGATTAAGTCCGAATAATTTAGTAAAACCGGTGTCATCAGGATTAACTACATAAACATTGCTTGATGCATATTGAGAGTCGATGACACGTTCACCCTGGGTAGTATCACCATAGGCGAATTTAAAATATGCTGTATCTATAAATGGAGTAAGAACTGTTGTATCTGTACCGGTAAAACTGCTGGGATCAGTGCCTTTAAAGTTCATCAGCGAATATAAAGTTTTAATGCATGGAAGACGCCAATCGCTATATCCGCCATATTTCGCAGTATTCATTGTCGTAACACGCGCCAACGCTTGTGTATAAGTTAATTTATCGCTTTTATTGATGACACCATCATTATTAGTGTCAGGAGTGCGCTGCCAGGTTAATCCAGTGTTGTTATCAAGTACTGTCAATCCGTCGGGACTGAGCGTATAGCTGGGTTGTGTCCCATTTATTTGTCCATCTTGTCCATAAAAAGCCGCAGTTGATGCCGGTGCGGTAATTGAATTAATACCGTCATAACATTTTGTTTGCCCGGTATCTACAATAGGATAAGTTTTATCTGCCCATACCTGGGTAAGGCATAAAGCAGCAACAAACATAAGGCTCCATACACGCAGTAATGAGAACTGCTTTGTTGACAGGGCGAAGCTGGTGTTTGTACTTTTCATTTCTAAATTCCCCTTTTTTAGTTATGGAATTATATATTAAAATTAAATATACCATTGAAATATCACAGTTTCATCACAATAATTAATTTTTTAAAATATTTTTAAAAAAATACCGGATACATCATGTAATAGTATCCGGTATTCATTTATTAACTATATGCTGTTATTTACTTGGTTTTCGTGGTAGTAGCTTTTACCTGGTCGGCTTTTGTAGAATCCAACTTTGATGTAGCAGTAATAACAACATCTATCGAGTTGTCATTTAAGGTACTGCTTAATGGTGTTACATCCAAACGTAAATATGCTACTTTACCAGGAAGTACTTGCGGTACTAACAAGCCGGTGCCACTGGTAACCTGCTGGGTAACATTCAAACCAATGGCATCTATGAAATTTACTGACCATCCAACTTTGCTTCCTACACCTTTTACAGAGTAGTAATCTACAGCATTGCCGGTGTTTTTGATAGCAATAATGTAAGATGCAATGCGGCGTGCAGCAGCAGTTTTTGATGCTACCTGGGTTCCCTGCAGGTCAATAATACCTTCACCGATTGATTTGCTGGTTGGATCAGTTTTAATCATCAAATCAACACCCTGGGTAACAACAGGCGCTGAAATGGTGAATGTTCCGGTTAGGGCTTCACTTTCCAACATGCCGGATTTGAATGCTTTTACAGTGAGAGTAGTTGTTTTAGTCATCACTGCCGGCGTTGTATACAGTGGTGATGTTGATGTTGGTACTGTGCCGTTAGATGTGTAACGAATTACAGCATCTGGTGTTGCACAGGTAATGCCTACTGTTGGCGGAGTTGTAAATGTTCCTGGAGCAACAGTAAATGCAGGAGTTGCAACTTTCTGAATTACTGCAATTACATAATTACCCATTGCCGGTTCACTTGGCAGCATTTTGTCCATAAAGGTTACAGCAGTAATCTTGGTAGTAGTTGATACTGTTATTGGACCGGTGTATTTAGTTGATGCAGAGGTTGGAACTTTTCCATCTGTTGTATAGTAAATAGTTCCAGTTGGTGCGTTTATGGTACCGGTATTTGTACCGTTAGATCCCAATGAAATTGTGACTTGTTTCGGAGCAGTGAAAGTTCCCGGAGCTGGTGAAAATACCGGCATTGGAGCTTTTTGCTGCAATGATGAAATAACATAATATCCAATTGCAGGATCGCTGGGCAGTAATTTGTCCGTATATGTTACAGCAGTAATCTTAGTTGTAGTTGATACTGTAATGGGACCGGTGTATTTAGTTGATGCAGAGGTTGGGACTTTTCCATCTGTTGTATAGTATATAGTTCCAGTTGGTGTGTTTATAGTACCGGTATTTGTGCCGTTAGATCCCAATGAAATTGTCACTTGTGTCGGAGCAGTGAAAGTTCCCGGAGCTGGTGAAAATACCGGCATTGGAGCTTTTTGCTGCTGGACATTGATTACATAATATCCACTTGCAGAGTCGCTTGGCGACAATCTGTTGGGATATACTGCGATAGCGGAAAGCTTTATCGATTTTGCTACATCTACCGGGCTTTTATAAAGGGTAGAAGATGTTGTCGGCACAGTGCCATCAGTCGTGAAATAAATTAATACACCCGCCTGAGTGCTGGAAATAGTTACTGCCTGCGGACTGGTGAAAGAACCAGGAGCCGGCGAGAAAGTTGGTGCGGCAGCTTTTGGTAGAGTTGTACCGTCGGCATAAACGACCGGCGAAATAGTAATTGCAATCATCCAGGCAACCAGCAACGAGAAAATAAGCTGTCCCGTTTTTGTTAATGTGGGACGAAATATTGATGACATGCTCATGATTTGCTCCCTTTTTTAAATGCTGACTAATTATGTCAGAAAAGTTACTTTATTTTACCCAATAATACATATATGACACCAGTGTAGTGTCATATTGTATAGTAAATTTTGAAATATTTCATCAACATTTACTTTCCGTTAAGAAATATACGTCTGTATATTTAAAATGTTGCATTATTTTATGTGGTTTTTACAATTTTTACAATATATTTTTGATTTTTTCTAAATATTTTTGTAAAAATTGCTTACCACCTTAAAGGGATGATATTAGATTTAGATTGTTTTGTTTAGATAAATGTCAGGTTTTATCATAATGACCTTGTTTAAAGTGATTAATAAATGTCATAATTTGCCGGTATTATGAATCGGGGTAATATTAATGACTGTCAGGAAATCAACTCTGGCTTTTGCTTTAACTCTTAATTATGCGGGAATGGTATCGCTGGCGATTGCGGTTAATTTGGTTCCTGTTTTTATGACTACAATCGGCAGTACCATTGATGCCGGGCATATTTTGACTAATGAGCAATTAGGACGAATTGGCGCGGTAACTTTTATCGGCCTGGTATCAGGCATACTTATTACTGGGCCATTGGCAGACAGATTTGGCGCAAAGTTATTTGCTGTTCTTGGCAATTTGCTGGTTGCCGGTGGTTTGGCATTAATGGCGATTACCCATGGTTACAATTTTTTACTTATTGCCGTCGCTGTGATGGGTTTTGGTGCTGGTGTGCTGGATATGGTGTTATCGCCAATTGTCTGCGCGTTTCAGCCGGATAATCGTTCAAAAGCAATGAATTGGCTGCATTCTTTTTATTGTGTGGGTGCTGTGATAACAGTACTGGCAGGTGCATTGGCATTAAAATATGGCATAGGTTGGCGTACACTGGCGATTTATCTAATTCCTTTGCCGGGCATTGTAGCGGTAGGATTTTCATTGCTGCATATCCCGCCATTGGTTACTCATGAAGACGGACGTATGCGATTACGGGAGTTGATGAAAAAGGGTCTATTCATTGCTGCCATACTTGCGATATTCATGGCTGGTGCAACAGAATTAGGCATGGCGCAGTGGCTGCCTGCCTATGCGGAAAAGAGCCTGGGATTTACTAAATGGATAGGCGGCATGGCATTGCTGGCGTTTTCACTTTCGATGGCATTAGGACGAATGATTGCAGGCATGTTGGGAAACAAAGTAAAACCGATGACACTGCTGTTATTTTGCTGCTGGTCGTCAGTAATATTTTTCCTGTTGGCATGTTTTTCATCTTCCCCATATTTCGCTTTGTTTTCCTGCATAATGGTTGGGTTGGCAGGCAGCTGTTTGTGGCCAACATTATTGGGTACTACCGCAGATATTTTCCCGCAGGGTGGGGCATCAATGTTCGGGTTGCTGGGGGCATCAGGCAATTTGGGCGGTGTATTTATGCCATGGATAGTCGGCATCATGGCTGACCATACATCTTTGAATATCGGTATTGCAACCTCGACAATTTGCCCATTTACCATGGCAATATTAATATTGTGGATGCAAAGAAAATTACACAAGTCTATTAAATCTTAACATAAAAAGTAACAAATAAAATTAAAAAGTAGAATAATGAGTGAAACAATGGTATAATTGTTGCAATCTATTGTAAGAGGTGTGATATGCGTTTATCCATATTATTGATGATATTTGTTATCTTGTTTAGCATAACATGGGCAAAGGATCTTACCACTGAGGAACAGCGCGTTTTAGTGCGAACCGCACTGGCAGCAATTGCGCCGGATGATGAAACAACGCTGGGTGCTGTGGAAACAAAACTGGTGGAAAATACCGATATCACTTCTGATACACTTCGATTGATTATGAATGAAAAAATAGTCGACTTATCTGCATTGGAGAGCGATTTTGATGCCGCATTAGCAGATAAAGTCGTACTTCGCAGAATACGGATGGAAATTGATATATTATCAAGTGCTGTTGTAAACAGAGATTGGAAAATTAATCCGCGTAAATTAGTATATGATTGGCTGACAACCCAGAAAGATACCGACGGAAATACTTTCGACCCGGAATCTCAGCCACGGATAATTAACAGTACGATAACCGCAAAGATTTTCCCTGATTACGTTTTCTTTAAAATCACCTTCACCCCATATCCAACACCGCGCACTTTGCCGACAACAGTCAATGAGCAGAACCTGTTCGCAGTAGATAAAACCGGGAAAGTAACTTACTTACCAAATCCGGCAGAATTAGAGAAATTTTTCAAAAGCAATACTGTGCCTGTGAAAACAGATGCTGATGCGAAAAATGCACTCAATGCCTGGCTATTGCTATCAACACAATACTCAGCCCATATAGCCTTAAACTTCGTCAATCCAAAATTAGACGAAATAGCAGTAAATACCGATGCCGCAAACATAACTGCCGCCGGAAAATCAAATATCATGAATGTAACATCATCTGTTGGGACAATAACGGCAACCCTAACATTTGATGCCGCAACCGGAAAATTAACAACAGTCAAAGAAGTAAGATTTTTCAAGCGTGGGGTAAGATATCAGATCAGCGGTGTCGATGGATGGTATTAATCAAATTAATAATTACGGAGGCAATTGCAAAACCTGTGTTACTAAAGGTATTCCGAGCATCCTGCTCGGTTGTTTGCGAGCAAGATGCTCGCAATACATTGGGTTTTGCAATTGATTAAATAATTCGTAATTCGTAATTATAAATTATACAGTTATCACTACTTTCGTCCCTCTTCCTTGCTCGCTTTCCAGCGTTAATGTGCCGTTGTGTGCTTCTATAATACCGCGGGCTATGCGCAGCCCCAAGCCGCTGTGGCGGTCGCCGGGGGTGCGGACGGCATCTACACGGTAGAACGAGTCGAAAATATATGGTATGTGGCGGTGTGGTATACCGACACCGTTGTCTATTACGGCGATGCTGGTTTTTTCTCCGGGGGTGATAACTATTTTAACCTGCGCACCGTCTCCGGCATAACTTATTGCATTGTTCAGCAGGTTGTCGATTACTTGTGAAAGGCGATTCGGGTCGACGTTTATCATTATAGGTTCACCGGTTTCTACCGGGAGTATGGTTACATTCGCTTCTTTTGCTGCCGCCTGGTGGTTTTGTTCGCAAGTTTGTGTCAGCGACCGTATATCTACCTGTTCAATATGTATGGGCAATTCATTCAAATCAAGTTTAGCCAGTTCCAGCAAGTCGGTTACCAGGTGCAGCAGGCGGTCGGATGTATTTACTAATGATTGGGTTGCGCGGTTGCGGCGTTCTTCATCAATTGCTAATCCGTCGCCAAGCGCGCCGGCCATGGTACGCATTGTCATCACCGGATTGCGCAGTTCATGGGCGACATCTGCCAGCAATTGTCTTCGGCGTATAGCATCATCTTCCAGTGTGGCAATTTTCTGTTCTACCTGTATCGCCATCTCATTCATTGCATCGGCAACCTCGGTAAATTCATCTTCATCTGTTAAAGTTAACCTATGTTTAAAATGACCTGCGCGATATTCGCGGGCGGCAGATGCCAGCTTTTTTAATGGCTTGGTAAATCTTCTGGATAAGAAGATGCCGGCTCCAATAGCTAAAGTTAAAGCGATAAAAGTGCGAATTAAAATTAATGAAAATTCAAGAGATTCGTTGTTTTTAATTTGCAGCGAACGTCTGGCATTATCATCTATCACTCGCTGCCTATTAGGCGGCCTTTGATTATCCATATTTCCTGGCGGGGGTGGGTTATTGTCCCACGCGACTTCTCCCGGG
>Ga0194052_1000556_pt1 | contig 23492 bp, 21 predicted proteins | sample SepL226m_MetaG_FD_160117 | JGI IMG/M metagenome (GOLD analysis project Ga0194052, IMG submission 160117) | Anoxic zone freshwater microbial communities from boreal shield lake in IISD Experimental Lakes Area, Ontario, Canada - Sep2016-L227-6m | ecosystem: Environmental > Aquatic > Freshwater >...
CCTTTTTCGCCTTCAAAGTTGCTGTTCTGCCATCTTTCTTAGTTTTATCGGTTTCATTTTCTTTCATTTTAATTACTGATACCAATTCTTTAAACCACATTTACTTTTTAGTTCCAATTGAACTAAAAAGTGTTTCACACTGATTTCTACATAATTGATGTGAATTTAATTCAGCAGCCATTTCTCTTGTCGTCAAACATGTTTGACGTTTAAACTAAAACTATTTATAAAAAAATAGTTTCATATCAAACAGACGATGACTAACACTAACACAATAAAGATAAGAGAACTTGATCTGGAATTGATTGCACCATCAACAGAAAAGTGTCACATACCAGACTATGGAGGTTCAAAAATCGTAGTCATAGGTAAACCGGGTACAGGTAAGACAACTCTCATCGCTTCACTTCTCTATGCTAAAAGGCATATTTTTCCAGTTGGTATGGTGATGAGCGGTTCAGAGGATAGCAATCATTATTACTGTGATATTTTTCCAAGCACTTTTGTTTTTAACAAATACGATGAGGAACAGGTGAAAAATTTTGTCAGGCGGCAAAAAATATCAAAGGAGCACCTGAATTGTCCATGGGCGGCTTTGTTGCTTGATGATTGCACAGACGACATAAAAATTTTCAACAAATCACTGCAACATGCCCTGTATAAGAAAGGTCGTCATTGGAAAATGTGGTATATTCTTTCTCTTCAATATGCAATGGATGTCAAGCCAGTTATCCGCGTCAATATTGATGGGTGCTTCATCTTGAGGGAACCATCAGTGAAAATTCGCAAAACCATCTGGGAAAATTACGCCAGTATTGTGCCTGATTTTCAGTTATTTTGTGACATAATGGACAGTGTGACTGACGACTACACGGCTCTGTACATACACAACTCCACACAGAGCAACAAATTTGAGGATTGTGTGTTCTACTATAAGGCGACACCTGTCCCTAAAACGTTCAAATTTGGTTGCGATGAATTCTGGAATTTTCACAATGATCGATATAACCGCGAATATGTCGAGCCATATTTTGGTGAGTGATTTATGCAGAGTAAAGCTGACGCAGAATGGGCAATGTATTTTTCTCTCTGAAAAATACATTGAATAAAGAATGTTTTCGACTGTTCTGATAGATCTTGACGTGTTTGTGAAAATTCATGGAAAAAATCTAACCAATTTGCTTGAAAAAATTCATTATTCTGAAACACTTCGTCACGACAAAGCAATGCTTGGTGTTATACTTGTCATACACAACGCCATCAAGGAGAAAATGGAGAAAATGGACAATGATAGGAGTCGCATATTTTTTCTAAACAGTGGCGAATTTATAGACGGCATTGTTTTTCATTCCTATATTTTATACAGAGACAAGGTCAGGGTGTGTGAAATAATTAATTACGATGAAAAATTTCTCGAAAAAATATTGGACGCAATAATGACTGGATTTACCGGTGACACCATTGTGTGTATCTTTGTACCAGAATATGATGACATTTCGCGATATAACATTTTCTCCTCACTTGGGTTCAAGGATCCGCAAATAGTGAGAGAAAATTTGTCAGGAAAGCGTTTTGGCGATGACATGGTGGGAATGTTGAGGAAAAATTCTATATTTGAGGAAAAGGGAAATGTCGAGGATGTCCGTTATGTCCTTGAGAATAAGGGTGCCAGTGTGTGTAAAATGAAAATCCGGTTCAGTCCTAAGACTGTGCAGTGTCTGAAAAAACTTCCAGATGTGGGCTTCGAATTCGGCAAAGATGGCACACTTACGCAAAGAGAACTTTCTGGAAAATTTAGTCTCACAAATATGGGTGATTATTTTTCTGTAAACATGGATGACAATATGTCCATTGGTGGAGAAACCGATGTCGAAAATATGACAAACAGGTATAATTTTCATACACATCCACGTGGAGCATACGCCCTATATAAAGTGAAACATGGTTTTCCTTCTGCTCAGGATTACAAAAGTTTTCTCAAGTGTGTGAAAGAATTTAACACGGCGTTTCATATCATCGTCAGTCTTGAGGGAATTTATGTCATAAGTGTGAGCGCGGATTTTGTGCATTCACTTGACGGGCTAAATTCTGGTATTTATGATTTTGTGAGCAAAAATTTTGAACCACACAGAGAAATTAATGACACAATAGAAAAATACATTTTTAACATTAATGGTGTGCTATATGACAATAAGCGGATATTTGACGTGGTGTTTTTGGATTGGAAAAATATTACAAAAAATATCAGAATAAATTACGCCAAATTTGACCTGACTTGTTTCGCGTCTGATTTTTCAAAGAATGGCTGTAAATTTTTTAAAAAATAATGTTGATTCAGAATAAAATAAAATGCTCGACATGATTTCTGTAATGATGGCGTTTTTGCTTGCCGTTGTGATTTATGCGGTGGTCGCCAAGAGGACCAAAATGTGGCCGTTTGATGGTTTCCCTCACATTCCCGTTGGTCCGGGTCCAGTGATTCCACCTGTTGTCCCACCGACGCCCACGCCCACGCCGACTCCCACACCAACCCCCACCCCACCTCTTCCAGCGCATGTTTTGCGCGCCATGTTGGCAGCACAGGATAGCAAGATGAAGGGAGTTCTCATGTTTGTGTTGATCTTTGTTTTGCTCCTTGTTGCCATGTTTGTTGTTGGCATGCTTAAACATAAGAGCGTTCCACAGATGGGCTACAGGTTTTGTGGCGGAAGTTGATTGTAAATTTTTTTAATCAATATCTCTTGGCGGAGATATTGATTAATTGAGTCGTTTAGCAAAAATATTTGTAAAACTCAGGCAATTCGCGCACAAGGTTGTAGTGATCGATGGCATCTTGTGACGCAATTTGTTCCGCGTCACCCTTGTTTGTCGCCTGTCCTGTTCCCAAAATCTTTTGACGTTCCCTGTCAGAAAAGAGACTTGAGACAAACATTCCAGTCAATGGATCGCGAATGTTATTGTACACAAGTTGACCCATATCACGATGCATGTCAAAATATTCTTTGACACGAGTTTTTGCGTCATACAAATCCTCGTATCTCAGAGAAATTTCCTTCTTGTCAAAAACATTTTCAAAAATATCATACACAACGGAGTAGCCAACACCGACCTGAAAATGTAGGTCCAACAGATATTCTGTTGCACCAATGAATGCCTCAAATACGTCTTCTAAAAGTGCGCGTTTTTTAGAAGCCCTTTCCTCTGATATCGCGGTTATAAAATTCCAAAAACCCATTCCCTCACCAATGGACGCAAATTCTTTTTTACTCACGTAATTTATTTTTAGTCTGGCGATAACCTTGACCCCCTCAGGACAGTGCAGTTGTGGAAATCTCCGATAAAAATACCAGACAATGCATTTGTTTGATGTTGAATCACCGAGAATTTCATACATTTGGTAATTATTTTTCACATCGGCACCGGATGACGTGAATACCTTGTCATATTCTCTCATACTTTTTTCATTTGTTAGAACGTCAAAATATTTTTGTGACAAATTCCCCAATCTGAAAACACTTGTCAACATGTCCCTAAAGTCGTCACCACGAGATCCTTTGTATACGATTGTTTTTGTGTCAACCATCTTTATTCTATTTGGCTTAAAAGTTTTAACCGATTTTCATTTTTATTATGGCACGATGATTTGACAAGTCAGTTAAAAGTTTGATACTTCTTTTTTTGTGATATAATAAATATCAGGTTATGGACTTCAAAAAAACCACACTTTTTGTTCTCATTGTTTTGGCACTATATTTTGTGTCAGTTAAGATGATTCTCAGGGCAGTTCTTATTCGAGGACAGAAACCAACGACGGTTTGTGCATTTGCATCGGTGGGTTTCACTGTTTTGCTTTTGCTTCTGATCTCTCTCTTTGTGAAAAAGGGTGCCAGCAAAGACGGATATGAACTTTTGGAAATTTCACCGGCGAAAAAATGTATCGGTGGACCGTACATGTGGGGTGACGTAAATTCTCCCACTTTCAAGTATTGTTCTGATCCGAAAAATCAACAGGCAATACAGGATGTGTCATGTTGCGCAGGATTTGTCGGTATGCCTGTGAAATACACATACACACCAGAAAGCGATGACCAGTGGAAAAATCCGCGTTGTCACAACTATGGTTCTGGTCATGTCGATGGAGTTGGATCGTGATGGATTTGTCTTATTTTTTAAACGACTACAATGGTCATTTAAAAACTTTTCAAATGATATAAATACGATGACATCGATACCGCTTTTTAAAGTATTTATGAGTGATGATGCGAAGGAGAACGTGGGAAATATTCTTGTCGGTGGAATGATCACTCAGGGACCACAGGTGGAGAAATACGAGGAGGAACTGAAAAAGTTTTTCGATTACCCATATGTTTTGACGGTAAATTCGGCGACATCGGGATTGACACTGGCATACCGTCTATTAAACCTGAATAAAACCGACAAGGTCATATCGACACCACTCACATGTTTTGCGACAAATGCTGCGATTATGGCGCATGGTTTAGAAATTGTGTGGGCTGATGTGGATCAAAAAACATGCAACATTGACCTGTCAAACGTCCTTAGTCAAATTACGTATGATACACGTGTTTTAAGCATTGTTCATTGGGGTGGAAATCCTGTCGATATGGACAGGGTGGAAATTTTGAGGGATCACACAAGAAAAACATTTAATCAGGAACTTTACGTCGTTGAGGATTGTGCTCACGCATTTGGTGCAGAATGGAGAGGAAAAAAACTTGGAACGACGGGAAATAGTATTGCCGTGTATTCTACACAGGCTATAAAACATCTCACAACTGGTGATGGAGGTATAATTCTGCTACCAAATGAGGAAATGTACAATCGCGCAAAGTTGTTGAGATGGTATGGTATTGACAGAGATCGGCGATCACTTCCGGGAAAAGATTTTCGATTGGAGGACAATATATCGGAATTTGGTTACAAATTTCACATGAACGACATCAATGCCACAATTGGTCTCTGTAATTTGCCACACATGGAACACATTCTGAAAAAATGTGCAGAAAACGGCGCCTATTACAACGCACAATTAGGAAATGTCGTGGGAATAGAATTGTTCGACATTTCTGAAAAATGTCCCTGTTATTGGATTTTTACTATCAAGGTTCTGTTTGGTCTGAGAAACGAATTTGCTTCCTTTATGAACAGCAGAGGAGTGATGGTGAGTCAGGTTCATTCGCGAAACGACAGGCACACATGCACATTTCCCTTTTGCAAGAATTTTTCAATTATGAACATGACCGGTCTGAACAAACTTGAAAACCAAATCTGTTGTATTCCTGTGGGATGGTGGGTTACCGAATCTGATCGCGACTACATCGTTTCAATCATACGCGAATTTTTCGACAAAAACATCCGATTAGAGCAACTTCAGGCGGAGGACATTGAGAAATATCGCGAACTTCTCTTTAACATGAATGGATATATGTGTGACAAATATAATCCCGAAAACACAAGGGGAGTGTATGTTATCAAGGGTAAAGGCGGAGAATTGATATCGACCGCAAAACTTCACGTTGAAAAAAAAATCTATGAGGATTTAGGACACATTCAGGATGTGGTAACGCATCCTAAAATGCGAGGTAAGGGATATGGGCGTACACTTGTAAAATTTTTGACCAAAAAGGGAATGGATGAGGGTTGCTATAAAATTGTTCTGTCGTCCATAAATGAAACACGTGATTTTTATGAGGCGTGTGGATTTGTCAGAAGTGGATACACATACACATTTCGCAGGGAACCCAATGGAAACGATTTGCTTGACGAGACGGATGACTCTCTGTTACGACATTATTAAAAATGATTTTTACGGTCACATTCACACTGTGGATCAAACATGACTGATTTCGAATTGTTTGATGAAATATTGCAACACTATGAAACAGAAATAAAAACCGATGGAGATGACAAAACATGCCCACACGACATTCTTGTTACGGAAAACAGTATCATCAGCTGCTCAAAGTGTGGTCTGGAAATTGTCAAAAATGAAAGTTCATGGAAATCACACACATACACAGAAACAAAAATATTTATGGAACCATCACGTGTTCAGGCGCGAAAAAATGACGACAAAAATATATACAGGGATGTGGAAAACATGGGGTTCAGCGAACGCATCATAAACATGGCAAACGAGATCTACCAACAGGTAACAAACGGAAAGGTGAAAAAGGGTAACTCGCGAAAGGAAATAATTTTCGCGTGTATTTTTCAGGCATATAAATTATCAGGGTTTCCACAATCTCACGAAAAATTAATACAGACGTTTAACCTGAATAAGAAAACCGTGTTGAATGGATTAAAACAGGTCGCGTTAAATATACCAAAAGATTCTGTGATACACACAATGTACATCACACCAATTCACCTGATTGATGACATTATGAACAAATTCCAAGCCACTCAATCTCAAAAATCAGAGGTGATAGAAATTTATGGAAGAATAAAAAACAGGGACACGAAATTAAACAGGGCACGTCCTCAATCTGTTGCTGCTGGATTGGTATATTATTGGATAAAAACAACAGCGAAAAATATTTCGCTGAAGGAATTTATAAAGAAAGCAGAATTGTCAGAACTTACCATTAACCGCATGACATCACTCATCGCTGAAATCGCTGATAGAAAAAAATAAAATTACAAAATTTATCACCATCATGGTGATAAATTTGCAAAATAGGCTCAATTTTTATACCTAAAACATGTTGTTTGGTGATGAACAAAGGTGTTGAGTGGTACTCATTCGCGAATATTTTTGCCGTTGTAATTTAGCCTACCGCCTAAGCCTAAAACTTTTACATCGTTTACCTGTTCGATGGGTATGATTGTGCAATAAAGTCGTTCAACCATGTCATTGTGGTTGATTATGGCAATCATTGTCCTGAGTGTCTGTATGAAATCGGGAATATTTTTCATTGGTATAGTAAACAGACCTGTTGTGTAAACGTCTTGCAGAACACATTCGTCAAAATGTTTTCGAAAATTATATTTTGAGGTGTCGTAATTAGACAGGTCAAAATTTTCATTGAGGTAATATCGCGAGCCAAGTTTTATACACATTTTAGCAGAAATTTTTTGTTCCAGTATAAAATTCATACCTATTTCGAGAAGTTTGCATTCACCAATGCCAATGTTTCTTGTGTCATTGACGCATTTTCTGACGTCGATATCACAGTCGCACATTATGAGGTGATCGGAAATTTGAGAGAATTGTTCCCTCTGTTCTTGGCTGATTTTTGACCCCTCTATGATGAGGCAAAAACTATTGGGAACTTTTTCTCTAATTGTGTGTATGGTGTAAAGAGTCTGTTGATATCGCTCTTCTGGTGTAAAAAAGCGTGCAATTGTTGGTGTCACCATTGAAGGGATGACGAATATCGCGTCATATTCTGTTTTTGTCGATTCTGCGATATTTTTGCGTATTTGAGTGCACAAATCGTCAATGAACGGAATGTGAAGATATCCCTGTATCACAGAAAATATTGTCGATGTTTTTTGGACAATTTTGAGGGCATCGTTTATGTCCATGTTCTCATCCAACACATTGAAAAGTTTGTCATGCCTCCACAGTTGTTCTCCATCGTGTGTGTATTCATTTCTATCGTATTTATTTATGCACATGAAAAGCCAATACAGTGTAAATTCTGTAAAACACATTTCGCATATTATATCTTTCCATTTCTTTCCGTGAATGTGCTCAAGATGACGCAAAAGTTGATGCACACGCGTGGTTATGAAAACTTGAGGAGTGACACCCATCAGATGCTTTTCATCATGTAGAGTTTCCACGTTTAGTCTGAGGACATTGCAAGAATTCTCCCACCATTTTGAGTTGGTCGAGTAGTCAGAATTGTTGAGAGTTTGCCATGGTTCCGATACGTATTTCACGCGATTGTTATGAAATAGGTCTGACGCATTAAGTGGACGTGTCAAATACATGTCGCTATCCACAATGAGATAATGGTGTGTTGTGACGTGTTTGCTAACGAGAAGTTTTATGAGCTGTTGTTTATACCACCCTGCGAAGTTTTCGCAACTTTTCTCGAGGACTTCCTCATCAGAGAGAAAAATAAATGGGATGTGAGCGAATTTGTCACACTGTTCGCGAATTTCTTGTATGTCATTCTTGGGACAAATGATGACGAATGACGCGATGTCTGACACATTCAGGTATTTCGCGTAAGAATAAAGTGACGCATCGCGAAAAATTGTCCAACCATTTCCCCCTGATATTTTAATGGGGCAAATTATCGTGTATTTCATTTGTAAGAATTGCAACAGCTTTAAATGATATGTTTTTGGTAAAAATGATTTCAAAGAGTGATTTTTCTGTGTAAAACAAAATGGCAACAAAAAATTTGGGACAATATTTCACAACCTCAGAAATTATACAGAAATTTGTGTTTGACGTTGTCGAACACAGAGGAAAAAAACTTTTGGAGCCATCATTTGGAGCGGGACATCTTTTGCGTCTGTTTAAAGAGAATGACGAAAATTATCCAATGACATGCTGTGAATTAGACAATACGATTGTGCCAGTTGTTGAATTCAATAATTCTCAGAATGTCGTGTATGGGGATTTTTTCGATCAGATTTTTGCTGAAAAATTCAGAACAATCGTGGCGAACCCGCCGTATGTTAAAAGATTGAGAAAACGTAATTTGTATCTAGATTTTATCGAAAAATGTTACGAATTGTTGACAGACGATGGAGAGATGGTGTTTGTCGTTCCGTCTGATTTTATCAAGCTAACAAGCGCGAAAAATATTATACGAAAAATGACAGAAACGGGATGTTTTACCCATTTTTTGTTTCCGAACAATGAAAAACTTTTTGATGGGGCGAGTATTGACATTCTTGTTTTTCGATATCGCTGTGGTGTAAGGGACGATTTCTGTGTGGTCAATGGTGTGACGAAAAAATGTATCATCAGGGACGGAATTTTAACCTTTGGCGAAATGTGTGATAACTGTTGTGGGACCATTGGGGAATTGTTTGACGTGTGTGTTGGTTTTGTGTCTGGCAGGGACGAGGTTTTTCGCTGTGACTATGGAAACGTGACACTTTTAATGAATGAGGACCGAGAGGAAAAGTTTATACTGTGCGAAACTTTTCCAACGATGGATGAACGTATGAATGAGAGACTTTTGAGCAACAAGGACGAACTTTTAAAACGCAAAATACGTAATTTTAGCGAAAAAAATTGGTATGAATGGGGAGCTTTGCGTAACATTAATAAGATTCGTGATAAAGAAAACGAAATTTGCATATACGTCAAAACATTGACGCGACATGAAAAGGTCGCATTTGCAGGCAAAGTGCGATATTTCGGAGGAGGATTGTTATGTCTGATACCTAAACGCGAAATCGATGATTTCCTGATGAATGACATCGTTAAATTCCTCAACGGCGAAAATTTTAGAAAAAATTACACGTATTCTGGCAGGTTTAAAATAGGCCAGAGACAACTCGTCAATGTCTCTGTTTAACAGTAAAATTTTAGACGTACATACGTCTAAAATTTCATGAGAGAATTTATATCAGCAAGTGCAAAATTTTTTGTTCGCTCTATCATACGTCTTATGGATGTTTGAATGGTCAATAACAATGATGAAACTTTGTTGACATATTCGTCATCATTGGTGTGGTGTCTGATGTTGGAAAATTCTTTTTTCCAATTTATTTGCAGAACATTGCTTGGATTGCTAATATATGTATGCACGTCAAATATTGACTTGAACAAAACTTCGCCAGTAATTTTGTTTTTGACAAGATAATGATATTCTGACATTCTTTCTCTACTTCTTTTAATTTTTCCGTTCATTTTGGCATTGGTCATATGCTCATAAAAATCATTCCAAGTTGAAGATTCTGGATAATTTATTAGACCTGTCGTACTGTAATAAATCGCTGGTTTACTAACACTGTTGTCTGCTGTTTTACAATTGGTTAGCTTAAGATTTATTCTCAATGTTTCTATCATCATGTCACATGACGATCTTGGAGGAGAAATGATTATTTTGTAGGCGGGATTTAACACAGACAGTCTGTTTTTCATCTCTGACAGAAATGGTTTTTCGCTGAACGCGCTTTCCATTCTGCCATCGCATTCTAATCTGGAAACAGGTATTGTTTTTGCGACACTTATCACATCCTCAACTATTTTGTCATATTTTCTGTTCAACACAGCTCTTTTCCCACATGACGTTTTATTGTGACCAGAACATTTGCACACAGAACATTTCACCGTTCTTACCGGAAACAGATTGATGTGTTTATTTTGTTGTGTTATAGACTTCATGACTGCATTTCAATGTTTTTTAACACAAAATTTCAAATTTATCCATCAACACTGATATTTGTGACACAACAGAATGTTTGACGACAAATATATAGGAAAATAGTTAAAACAGGAAAATGTATCAGAAATTTCTGATACATTTTAAGGGCAAGCATACGAAATAAAAATATTTCGTATGCCATATGGGAGTCGAACCCATCCCAATTCTTTATAAGAAAATTAATGCTCACCGATACACCAATGGCACTGATGCTCATAATCATAGTTTCTTTAAATAACTTATTACATCACAAAATTCTCTACAACAATACAAAATTAGGTTCAACTTTTATACCCACAAAGGTATAAAAATTTAAAGAGAAATCTTCACACAAAAAATCAAAGGGAAAACAAACCCCTGAATTCTTCCACAGTGTGAATCGCAACACTCTTGTCCTTTGCCGCAATCGTCTTTGTTGAGCATAATCCATCGTTTTTTACCACAAGATGCGTCGTTTTCGCTGACACTCCACTCATCACTTTTCCTCCTCTTTTGACAATTGTATCAGACATCTCCTTGTCACGAAACCCAGAAAACACAACACTCATGTGAGAAAGATCGCATTCGTCGTTTTTTCTCTCTTCCTCCTTCATCATTTCTTTCCTCATACCCAATTTTGCGATGAATTCACGCGCCTTGTCAAGATTGTCCATAATTTTCGTTACCGACACCTTTGAAAATCCCTCGATTTCCTCGATTTCTGTTTCAAGGCATTTATCACAGTCTGATTGAAGTAAATTTGGTATTGCCGTCATCAAAGCCAAAATCTTTTTCTCTCCAAATCCCACACCAAACACACCAGATGCACTCAAAATCGTCGCCAAACTCGCACGACTCATACCTTCTCGAATGTTGTTGAAAATCCGCTCTGCTGTTTTAACCTGAAACCCCTTAATTTTGAGCAAGTCATCCATGGTAGCCTTCAAAATTTTTTCAATCGTGTCAAACCCCTCCATCACCAATTTCTCCACCGTTTTTGCGCCAACAAATTTAATGTCCATTGCTGAGAAGAAATATGTGATGAGCTTAATTTTTTCCTCTAAACCACTCTCAACACTTATAATGTCCACATGTGTGTCATTCCATTCGTATTCACATGAGGGCATTTTCGCCTCATTCGCGCATTTCACTACGCGAACAATGTGCGGTATAACATCGCCAGATCGTGTTATCTCAATCACGGCTCCTTCGCCTATTTTGTTGTCATAAATGTATTTTGCATTAAAACCAGTTGCATAAGAAATCGAAACACCACCCAAATTAACAGGGCATACACGCACACGTGGCTTTAACAGACCCCATTTGCTTACATTCCATTTGACATCGATGACGGTTGTGATTGCTCTTTTAGAAAGACCTTTGTAGGCGACTGCATATGACGGATTTCCACTCACATTACGCTCATATGGTTTATTCGGTTGAATTACGAGACCGTCAATGTCATATGGAGAATCTTTGCGTCTCTGATCGAGAAGTAGGTCAAGAACGCCATCTTCCAAAAAATTCAATGTGTCATACTTCACAACCTCAAAATTAAGCGCTTTTAGCTTCAGAAGTTGTTCCTCTGGTGAAATTTTTTCACCTATAATTTCATAAGCGATAAACTTTACCTTTCCTATCTGTCCGTGTATGCCCTTTGTTCCAATTATACCTGTGACCATATTTCGCGGATTCGCAAACTTGTGACTAAAGTTTTCTTCGAACACGTTTCTATTCATCACCAACTCTCCGCGTATGGTGATCGATTCTCTTAATTTTTTAGGAATGTTTGGAATGCATTTTCGCAGATATGAAATGTCAGCACCAATTAAGCCGTTGCCACGCGTGTACAAAAATGTTGATGTTTCGTTTGAGAAAAACAGACAACTGACTCCGTCGATTTTGTCCTCCACGATGTAAGAATCGCACACATTTTTGTCTGCCCATCTTTTTAACTCACTCACCTGACCTGTTTTGATTTTGTTGAGCGATCCCATAAAATAGGGCAATATTACTCTGTTTTCTGCGACAATCGCTCCAATCATGTCATCGCCGACCAAAATATCGACTATTATATCGTATCTGTCATCAGACAGACAATGTTCGCCTGAGTTGTAATATGCGACATTAGCGCGATTTCTCAGCGACAAAAGTTCGCCATCACTGATGGAATTGATGTATGCGCGGTAATCAGCATCCGTGTAATCATTCAGTTCAACAAGAGAGACCATTTTGTCTTCATTCTTCATTCTTGAGATACAAAATCAATTTTATTTAGATTCAACTGTTGAAGCTAAATTGCTTAGAAAACGACGTTCTCATATCTCTGTGTGTAATTTTTTTCTTAACCTTGTATAAATGTATCAGACAGGAAAAGATCTCGAGGAAAACGAGAACAACATATTTTCTGTATGTCAGGCCACATGGGATTCCGACAGACAACAATTCTACCGTCTCAATAAGGCTGAAAATGTAAAGTGTTGTTTTGACCGATGCGACAAACCTGTGAACAACTGTAAAAGATATTGCGAAAGTTTTCTCGACAAAGAGGATGAGAAAAAAATATGCGAGGACACGTGTGTTAAACAGAAAATATTATGCGAGGACAGTTGCAAGGCCTATGTTGATTGGGACAAAAATCCTTTTGTGGAGTGTGTCAGAAAAAGTAAGTGTTTCATAAACGGTTCAACGTTTTTGCCTGAATGTATTCGCAAAAACAAGGACGAGTTGGTGAAATGTTGCGCGAATTCTTGCATACAGGGCGAAGACTACGATTGCAACGACCTGTGCGAATTTAGTGCCAATATTTCGTTAAATTTGGGAACAAAAAAACCCAAAGCCGTTAGGACAATAAATTCTGTAAAACAGAAAAAACATTTGTGGTTTTATGTGGTCATTGTCGTTGTGTTAATCATTGCCGCGATGTTGTTTAGAAAAACATGGTTATCGTGATTTAATACAACTTTGTTGTATTAAATTCATTCCAATAGGTCGCCGAAACAGCAAAACTTGTGGTCAGTGTACTTGACACCGCGCAATTTTACATTTATTGTGTCACCGATGTTTATACTTTTTTTCTCTCTGATGTGCACATATCGATTTCCGATAACTTCGTGGATGTAATTGTGCAGAGAATCGGATTTTACCAAAACCCTGAGGCAATTTTTTACCTCAATCAGAATTCCTGCCTTTGGTAAAATAGCACACACTTTTCCGCTATATTCATCGCCCACCTTGGGTTTTAACGTTTCTGCGTCAAATTCAACGTCACAGGTAATATCACAGTTTATAGAGGAAACGTTGAGGCCCCCGATAATGCGTGTAATTCCGTTTATGTTTATTATGTGTCCGTATTCGCCTGTGCATTCCTTCTTCGTTTTTTCCTTCAATTCGTCAAGGAGGGATTTGTATATGTCGCTGTTGAGATATTTTGGATTCAGGTGAATTCTGTGTATGATGAGCATGTTGTGTTGTATGATGTATTTTGCGACAAAAAATCAATTTCTCGTTTCAATGTTTGGTGAATGTTTTTACGACAGAACAATCAGACAGTCGTGTGATTGACGTAATTTCGAATTCTTTCAATTTTTTTAGGTTAAAAAATGTGTCCGCATTTGGCGGACACCTGTCGATGAAAAATTCCGTCGCAATAACTTTGTCGACAATTTGTTTGTCGAGAAAAAGATCATAAATACATTTTCCACCAATGATGAATATCTCATCAATACGATCGTGGATTTCTTGTATTTTGTCGGTAAATTCTTGCATATTTTTCACACATATGCATCTGTCCGTTATGTCCCGTGAAGAAAAGACAATATTTAGTCGATTTGCTAACGGTCTGCTGTTTATGCTCTCAAAAGTTTTTCTGCCCATGACGACAACATTTTTCTTGTCCCCCATCGAAGTTGTTGTCCGACGAAAATGTTCCATGTCCTCTCTGCAATTGACGAGAAGTTTGCCATCTCTTCCTATTGCACCAGAGGGAAAAACATATGCCACAATGACGGTTATTTTTTTGTCCAAAAACATTTGCCGTTAGATTTAGATGAAAAGAAGAAGAATGTTTAAACTATTTTAAAGTATGTGATTTTAAAAGAAATGTCAGAGACCCAAATACTACAACAATTTAAACAACAAATTATCGCCTTTCTTGATGAGCTGATAGTACAATTTCCCTCAGAGGGAGAACTAATACTTTTGCGCATTTTTTTTAGCGACCAAATTCCCATCAAGGAGGTGATGGACGATTTCAATCATCGCCTGCTCACTGTGCGCGAACTAATAAGGGGTCGCGATGAGCATTTTTTTCTCGAAAGCAACACAATATTTGGAGAAATTGAAGCTGGGAAGGTTAATCATTTCAAAAAGTTATGGCGATCTGGTCGCCTTGATAACGACGACAAAGAAACCATATGGCGATGGATGGACGTTTTCGTAAAGATCGCCGACAGGTATGGTAAATGCCTCGGTCAGAACAAATAACGGCTGAATTTTTACTCGTCTCACACGAGTAAAAATAAACAAAAAATGCTCACTGTGTTGGTTTGCGAACTTTGCGCACAACTTTTTGTAGGGGAGCTGGAGTGGGTGTTGGAGTTGAATCATCGTCACCTTTGAGACTTCCAGCATCGTCGTCATCTGTCATTTGTCGTACAGGTGGTTGTGGTTGTGCTGAACTTGAAGAGGAGGAGGAAGAAGAAGAGGAGGATTGTTGAGGTGGTGGACGATTAAGGAGACGTCCATCCTCACCACGTGAGAGTAAGCGTGGCATTCCCGTCTGCAAAAGTTTCACCTCACATTCGTAAAGTTTGACCTGAAGCGACAACTTTGTTCCGAAAAAAATGGATTCGATTTTGATCGCGGCGCGAACAGAACAATATTTTCCGATCAAACTTAACGGCTCACACGGAGAACCGTCTGCTGTGAAAAACATGGTGATAATTTTTTCCTGTTTCTTTGAAAGAATGAGTTTGGCATACAATGTTGGACCTGTTCCCTCGACAATGCGTCCCTTGTCGCGTTTCCAATACATTGGGTTGAATTTCTTGAGGTCATTGCGTTCGAGTTCATACTGTTCCAAAGATTCCCTGTTTTCAATCAGAAAGTCCTTACATCTTTCAATAACCTCGTCAAATTTTTTCACCCATTGTTTTTCACCTTCGGTTGGATGTTCGCGATTGTAGAGGCAAATTGGAAGGACATAACCGTTAATTTTATCAGAGTCAATGCTTTTGTTTTCACTGACACCAAAAGAAAAAAGATTGGGTTCGGTCGGAATGATAAGTTCTCCCACGGATCCGTCAATGTTGCGGGTTTGGATGTTGACACGTCGGTATGAAATTTGTGGTTTGCTGTCAGGAATTGTTCCGACAATGGGATCCGAAAAAATCATGTTTGATACATCATAGCTTGAAGCCGTAGATAGCTGAGTGTTGGACATTTCTTGTATGATGTTTAATCTTTAGATTTCTTTTTTAAAAAATCAATTTTCGGTCTTTAGTTTGAACTGAAGACCGATGTTACGTCAATTTTCTGACATACACGGATGCTGATGATTTCTTACGACAAAACGTAAGAAATGCTAAATTTTCACGGCAACACGGCAACTGTCGGCTCATCCTTGATAAAATGGTGTTTCATATAGCTCTGGATACCATAATAGGTCAATTCCTTGTCAGCATCAAATTTCAGCAATTGAGAAAGTTTCTCATCTGGGATAATTTTTCTGCCATCCAGAGGATTCTGCAGTTTGTTTTCCTTAATGTATCTGCAGATGAAAGTGGTGACCTCAATGCGCGACTTTAACTCATCTGGTGCCCAACCAGTGAAGGTCGCGAGTTCCTCTGAAATTTTTACCGGCTTCAGCAAACCAGAATTTGTGTTGGGGTTTGTGTTACGCTTACGCTGTCCTAAAACCCGCGCTGTGTTGTTTCTAAGTTGTTTGATTTTTTTGTTAAGTGCCTTGATGAAACGTATGCCACGTGTTTTCGCTGTGTTTTCGCGCATTGAAAGAATTTCCTTCTCAATCATGTCGACTAACTCGTCCATGCTCGCCACAACAAACTCTTTTGTGATTGTTTTTCTCATACGAGAGGCTGTTGATGTCGTGGTCATGATAGATTCTCCACCGTCTGTCTGTGTCTCTGATGGCGCGATCGACTCACAATCGTCGTCAATGATCTTCTCCTCCGTGACAACATTTTCTTCACAAATGGGAACAATTGGGGCAACTTCCTCTTCTGGAATAATTTCTGGTGTGGTTGATTTTTTTCCACGTTTGGGTTTTGTGATATTTTTTCCGTCTTTTTGATTTTTGCTCATTTATTTAATCTGAACAGCTATACTTTTAAGCCGAAATTGATTGCGTTTTAAAAATCGCCATGTTAGCTGTACATCATCAGGTGAGACACGTTTTCCTGCTTTATATTCAGCGTTTCGCGCATCATTTGCATTCCATTGTATAGATCATCGTCAATTAGAAAAAATTTATGTTCATCATCAAGACAAAATACACGTTTGGCATGTGCCATTTTGCACTTGCTCAGGAATACTTCCACCGATCCACCAAGATTTGGAAACATATCCTTGTTTTCTCTCATCAATTTGACGATGTAATTGTTTTCAACAAGAATGCCCCAATTTATTGCGTGAACCATGTCAATAAATATTTGTGAGAGATTTTCTGATGAATACTCGTCAATGCGATGAATCCATGGAAATCTGCGCAACAGACCACTATTCATGTTAAAAAAACAATCGTAAATATCCTTTTCATATCCAGCAGCTATACAACAAAAATCGTCCTTGTGTTCAGACAGAAAGGATGTTAATGTATCCAAGGCCTCTTTTGAAAACGGATCATTTGATCTATCGCGTGGTGCCAGAGAATAGACCTCGTCTATGAAAAGAACACCCCCTATACAACTGTGAAGAAGATTGAGTGTTTTTATGGCGGTGTGGCCAAGATATTCTCCGATAAAATCATTGCGATACGCTGTCCGAAAATTTCCATTTGACGAAAGAATTCCCATTGATGTGTAAATTTTTCCTAAAATACGCGCAACCGTGGTGTTGTGTGTGACAGTAAAATCATCAAGCAAAAAACGCCCATTTCCGTTTAATTCGAAACCGTAATATTCACCTTCGTCGGCTTCATCCTCGCTTACATTTATGGAATACATCAAAGGTGGTGAATATTCACCGACAATATTTTTAATCGCCCGTTTGCATGGAATGTCACATAAATTTCCAATCACACAGACAATGTGATAGTAGTCTGTTTTGACATAATTTTTACGCAATGGATCAATCTTCACACTTTCCACCTCTGAAACAAAGCCAAGAGAGCGACATAGAAAGACAATGTCATCGGCTAATTCTCTCCATCTGACAGCAATTTTTATCGTGTTTGGTTCGGTCGTCACCATACGTATGGTCGAATCAAAAAGACCGGAAAGAAATTTCAGCCTAATATCTCTTGAATTGGCCCTATAGTGATTAGGGATACATTTGTTGTTAATCAGGTTGTAACTTTTCAATTGCGTGAAAAGTTGTAATTCGCGGTTTTCATTGACATCCTTGTTCAGAAGTAGGCCGTTAATGTCATATCTGACATATGACCTCATATTTCTGATATATCTGATAAAATAAATATTGATGTCCTTAGTTGTTCGCAATTTTGTGTTTTCATTGTTACAATCGCCTATCCAAAATCCCACAAAATACGGATCCACTTTTACCTCATTGTGTTGGAATTCAGTGGCAACTTTAAATCCCGCAAAATTGTTGCGCCATTCTTCGTCTTTGGAAAGATAATCCCTTACAGAAATGTCAATGACATCACCAACTGCAATGGTTGGGACAAAATCGCTGTCATTTGAAATAATTTTTGTGTGTTTGCCATCAGCGTCGCACCATCCGATTCTGCGTGTGTGTTTATTTTCAGAGACAACATACCATTTGTGTGACAATTTTAGCGAAAGAATATGTTCACCATTAACCCTGTACGAATTTCCATATGATTGACTGATTGTGTATAATTTTTCTGATCCACTGCACACACTCAGGACATTTCTTGGTCCACTATCGTCACCAATGAGGACATCACCAACAACAACATCCTGAACCATTTTTGTGGTTCCATCAAACATGAGAATTTGTGTGTCTTTCGCCAAACATTTTCCACAACCCGGATTGCCCATAATTATTGTGTGAAGATATTCTTCATTGTGATCCCTATTTAACCCCTGAAGATAATAAATTATCTGATAAAACACACTTTTCTTAAGGGAATCCATACCTACAAGGCTGTCTAATTCGCGCAAATGTGAAATGATTCGTCTCAACATAATCATGTCGATATTTTTGTGGTCATAACCACTTTTTTCGAGTCGTATTAAATCCCCTATGTTTTCCATGCGACATGGGGCACCTTTTTCTAACCTCATCGTATTTTTGCGTTTAATCTTTGGCATGTCGTTTGACTGCTTTAAAAATACGAACCGGATGTGTTTAAATAGAACTATTTAAAGTATTTCTCATTAAGCTAAACTGATGCCAAAAAGAGAGCAAATAAAAATCATCAAGGTGCCATTGCCCTCAGAACAGAGAATGGACCATGAAAAAAATTTTCATCGTATGCCAAGGCTTTACCTCGAATTGTTGGAAAACAAGGCGAAAATTAAACAGGACCTGATAAACAAGGAATACGTTCCGCAAAATCAATACACTGAACCAAAATTAGAATTTGACGATGATGTTACACATGACCCTAAGAGAAACAAGGACAGAGGAGAGAACAAAAAGAGAAGTGGGGAAAGTGACGGACCCCAAAATATGGAGGACAGGCTTGATAAATTAATAGGAAACGATTCTGATACCGATTGTGAAAATGGTGAGGGTGAAGGGTTTAATGATGGAGAAAAAAGAAAAAATAGGTCTAACAATGATACCGAAAAAACTGGAAACATAAATGCAGATGATGCAGGGCATGGTGATCACGACATGGACAAGGATCGCCACAGGGATAAAGACAGAGACAGAGATCACAACAGGGACAGAGATCACCACAGGGACAGAGATCACCACAGGGACAGAGATCACCACAGGGACAGAGATCACCACAGGGACAGAGATCACCACAGGGACAGAGATCACCACAGGGACAGAGATCACCACAGTGATGATGACAGTGATGATAAACATCACAAACGGGATTCCGATTCAATTTCTAACGCGTCAAGCAAAAGCAGTCTGTCTGCTCGGTTAAAGGAACTTTTAGACGACGATGATATTTCGAACAAAGGAGGAGTCGAAAGATATGAGCCCAAAATAATTCCTGCACAAAACAGGGACAGTGAACGTGTCGCGCCAACTCTTGCCGAATTGGAAACCAGAGGGGGATACCAGTTTAAGAAAGAATTGCGCGATGTAAACCATGTGACACAGGAAGAGCGCAGTGAGATAGACATGAAGCGCGAAATGTTGTTCAAATTTGAGTTGTTAAAAAGGTCGTATCCAATGGCCACCATACCTGAGTTCAGCATTCATTCTGACCACGATGATATGCGCAAAACATATGAAAATGTCGTCAGAACTTTGTCCCTCGATTCTACGGTCAGTCAGTACAAGACATATATGACGATGGGGTTTATGGTGTGTGAATATGTTTTGGGAAATTTTTTGGGCTTTGATATGGTTGGGTTCACGCAACAACAGGTGGTCAATATGTGCTCGTATGAAAAATTTCTCATAGAACTTGGAGAAAAGTCGTATGTTCCAGACGGAAGTTCAAAATGGCCTGTGGAGTTAAGGCTGTTGTTTCTGATTTTAATGAATGCCGTGTTTTTCATCGTGTCCAAGATGATTATGAAGAAATCAGGTATAAACATTCAAGCTATTGTGAATGGAATGAATACTCCAAAGGTTTCGACACAGGCAGAGAAAAATAAACGCAAGATGCGTGGGCCAAATGTTGATTTTGACGACATTCCTGATGCAGGGGTCCCTACGTCTATCTAAAATTTAGCCATTGCTGATTAAGTTACACCGAAAAATAATATGAAAGTACAAATAGCCTCGGATCTTCACATAGAATACAAAAATGAAAAAGATGTGGACCCCTTCGATTACATAACACCGTCGGCTGAAATTTTGATACTGTCTGGTGACATAGGTTCATGCTACAGGTATAGCCAGTTGAGAAATTTTTTCAAAAAATTGTGCCCAGAGTTTAAAATGGTCCTCTATGTTATTGGAAACCATGAGTACTATTATGTTCCAAACACGACGCGACGCATACCGATGGAATTTATGAACCACATGATTCACAACCTGTCGATATTGATCCCCAACCTGATAATTTTAGACAGAAGTAGTGTCATCATGGGAAATATCTGCATATCTGGATGCACTCTTTGGAGTAACCCAGATGTCGCGATGCCAAGTTTTTACACAAGACTACATGGAATGGATTTAGAGAAGTATAGAGAAAAATTTGAAGCTGATCTCGTCTTTATTAATGACACCATGGGGTATTGTAAGGAAAAAGGGCACGATTTGGTGATGGTCACCCATTACTGTCCACACAAATACATCAAGCTGACAGAGGAACATGGGTATGAGGAAAATAATGAACTTGAGTCGTTTTACATGACAGATCTGTCACATTTGATGGACAAAAATTTGGTCAAGTTGTGGATATACGGTCACACTCACATCAACTGTGACATGGTTTCTCCCATGGGAACAAGAATTGTCAGCAATCAGAAAGGAAAGTTGAAAAACAACGTCTACAATTTTTCTGAACAATTTATCGTGGAATTTTAGTGAATGACAACGAAATGTTTCTGTAAAACAGAAACATTTTGCAACCATTGTTATTTTCGTGTGATCAATTTGGGTAAATTTGATTATCTAAATGATACAAAATAAAAAAATAAATACATAGAATAAATGTCATCACCAAAAACAATATTATCAAGGAAAAGCCTCGCCGAACTGAAGGGCATTGCTCAAGATTTGGGGCTCACTGGATATACAAAATTCAGGAGTGCGAATAAGGATGAACTTGTCGATTCAGTTTATGAGGCCCTGAAGAGGGAATTACAGAGACGAAAGGAAAAAAAGATTCCAGTGGTTCCATCTGTTGAAATGCCGCGTTCAGAGGAACAATGCAATTCTGTCCCGTCAAGGGGAGGATTTTCCATCAAGGATCTCCAAAAAATTGCGAAGGAAATTGGTATTGATCCCAAGGGCATGAAAAAGAAGGAGTTGTGTGAAAAAATTATCGCTGGAAAATTCAGTATTGGTGACAAAATTATAAAGGAGAGATCGCGCTCTCATATGCGTTCACGGTCGCGAACACCATCACCACCTCGCATGCGTTCACGGGCACGATCTGCAGTCCCCACCAGAATTCCGTCGGTCCTAACAAACTGTAACGAACCACCATCAAAGGGAGGATATAGTATAGATAAGGTGCGCAAGATCGCTCGTGAAAACGGTATCGATCCCAAACGCATGACCAAGAAGGAAATCTGCAATGAGCTGCTGAAAAAGGCGCAACCGGAAGCGGAAGCGGAAACGGAAACGGAATTTGATCCCTTTGAACCAAAACCCAAGAGATCAATCTCACCACCGAAATCACCGAAATCACCAAGAGGTGTATCTCCATCAAGGAGGGTTCCCACTGATCTTCGTAATTGCAACCAAGTTCCATCAAGGGGAGGTTTTGACAGGGGTGAAATTCAAAAACTTTCTGAAAATTTTGGAATTGACACAAAAGGATTGACCAAGAAGGCAATGTGTGACAAGTTGATGACCAAACTTGGTGGAGGACTTCCACCAATGAGGGAAGAGGAGGTTGAGTCTGAAGAAGATGGTTTGTCACATTATGATTCGTGCCTCAAGACTCTTTCAAAACAAAATGTGCGTGATCTTTTGAAGGACATGGACAAAGCAGGTCTCCAAAACAATAAACCCACAAAGAAGGCCGACATAATTGAATATCTTTGTTCATTGAGTCATGATTCTTGTGATTACGACAGGGATTGTGCCGATGGTCGTCAATGTGACATCAGCAACTACGAATTGCTTGGTTCTGGTCTATGTGTAAAGGATTCAACCATTGAATCCAGACGTGATTCAGCCAAGGGATTAGCGCACATGAAAATTAATGGAAAAATATATTTCGGCACCATTGCGTCACTTCAGGCCTTTAGAAAAAAATACGACAAACTTGTTCCAGAACGCAGGGAGGAGGTGGATATTTTTGCTGATGTGCCCGAACGTGGGGAGGAAGTGGATATTTTTGCTGATGTGCCCGAACGTGGGGAGGAAGTGGACATGCTTGATTTAGAAACAATAAAAATCCCTGATAAAATTCACGTTCCCGAATTGGGAGTGGAATCTGGTAGTAGAACAGCAGAACAAAGACACTCAGAGAAAGAGGGAATGCGAAAACATATGGAAATGAGGAGCACGGAAGAAAATGCCAAACTCAAAAGCATGTATGATGCCAGAAAACGCGAAGAGGAATTGGAAGGACAGGAGTTTGAATCATTGGCAAGGCAGGCGTTTGTGGAGGAAGAGGCAAAAAGAAGGAGGGAAGCAGTCAATGAATTTGAGAGAAAACGGGTTGCTGAGGAACAAAGACGCCCAGAGAGAATGCGAAGAGTAGACGAAAATGCCAAACTCAAGGGTGTGTATGATGCCAAAAAACGCGATGAGGAATTAGAAAGACATGAGTTTGAAGCATTGGTGAGGCAGGCGTTTGTGGAGGAAGAGGAAAAAAGAAGGAGGGACGCGGTTAACGAATTTGAGAGAAAACGTGAAAGTGAGAGAAAACGGATGGAAGATGTGAAAAGGAGGAAAGATGATGAGATGAAAAGGTCGGCTGACATATTAAAACGTTTTGAGGAGGAGGAGAGTGCAAAAAAATCAAAACTAGACAAAGCACGTTTGGAAGAGAAACTTGCAACAAAAAAGGCCCAAGAAGAAGCAGATGCAAAGAAACGTGCTGAGCAACAGGAGGCACACAGACTTACAGCAAAAAAGGCCCAAGAAGAAGCGGATGCAAAGAAACGTGCTGAGCAACAGGAGGCACACAGACTTACAGCAAAAAAGGCCCAAGAAGAAGCAGATGCA